>Ga0207702_10000038_pt1 | contig 153043 bp, 208 predicted proteins | sample KBSCornC62_FD_184302 | JGI IMG/M metagenome (GOLD analysis project Ga0207702, IMG submission 184302) | Corn rhizosphere microbial communities from Kellogg Biological Station, Michigan, USA - KBS Corn C6-2 (SPAdes) (version 2) | ecosystem: Host-associated > Plants > Roots > Rhizosphere > Soil ...
GGTGGTCGGCAACGTCTACCGCGCCGACCACCCCAGCGGCTGGTACGCCACCTACCCCCACGGCGCCACATACCTCACCATCGGACACGCCGCCTCCGACGAACACCACGGCGACGCAGTACATCACGGCGAAATCGACTACACCGGCGACCGCGAACCCCACGACTTCACCGGCTCCAACATCGATCAGGCCCTCCACCACTGGGTCCTGCTCAACCACGACATGAAATCGATCTTCCATCCCGAAATTCGCCCCTACATGCGCCACCACGGCCTCCCCGAACCCGACGACCAAGCCGCCATGGATGCACATGTCATGCGAGGCATGGGCCTTACCGGCGCGCGCCGTAGGGTGGAGGATGTGAGCGCGGACAACGATCCCTTCATGCACGTCACTGCTGCAGAAGGCGACCCGGAATACACCTGGGGAAAGCACAAGGCCCCTGACAAGAGCGGTGCCCCTTTCCACGACCCGGGACGCAATGGCCACTACCCCGAGATGCCCAGGGATCTCGAAGGTGACTATTCCGACCTGTCTGAAGCCCTGAATAAGGCCAACGGCAACCCACGGGCCCGGGTGAGGATCTATCGCACAGTCCCCCCGGGTGTGACCCAGATCAACCCAGGAGACTGGGTCACCCCGTCTCTTGCCCTCGCTCAGGGACACACCAACATCCACGCCATGGGCACCGGGCGACCGGGCCACATCCTGCGCGCCACTGTCGATGCCCGCCACCTCCGCACCGACGGCAATGACCTGCGCGAATGGGGGTACCACGGACCTGGAATCGCCAACGCCGCCGTGCACTGGAAGCCTCCACAGCTCCCCTACCACCCTGACTACGCTGGCGGCGCCGTCCAGCTGTCCGTCGAAGACCACGACTTCGTGCATGGCAATGCGCCCCTGGCCGAACGCGCCCACCACTTGATGCAGGCGATCCCGCGCTACAACCCCGACAGGGGTCCGTACGCCACCGGCGCCATGCACAAGAACAAGGGCAACTACACCGGCAACCGCCAGGATGCCCACTACGACGCCCAGGACAACGCCGACAATCTCCCGGGTGCCGACCGGCCGCCCACCCTGTTCATGCTCCACGCCCCCGAGCGAAGCCGCGCCATCTCCGGCATCTCCTTCGCCGAACACACCCCACCCGAAACTCCCCTGAACGCCTACACCGAGCACACCTGGGATCCGGCCGAAGTCGACGAAGACTCCGGCATGCGTCACACCGCCGGACTCAAGAGCCTCGCCGCGGACGACGAAGACGACGATTACAAGATCATGCACGAGGCTCCGGACGCCAGCGCTGCCCCCTTGCATGATCTGACGCATCCGATCAACCCCGCCATCGACGGCGGGTCCTTCCCGGATGACGTCTACGACCACCCCGAGCTCTACACGGGCTATCCCGATGACCACGAGATGCTGCACTCGGTGCGTCGTGCCCGGGGCAACCCCGACGCCAAGATCCGGATTTACCGGGCAGTACCCCAAGGCGTCCAGCACATCAACACCGGCGACTGGGTCACCCTGTCCAAGGAATATGCCAAGGAACATGCGCAGTCGATGGGCAACGGCGTGGTCCTGCGCACCAGTTCCCCCGCGCGACACCTTCACACAGAAGGGAACGACCTGCAGGAATGGGCCTACCACGGCCCGCAGCAGATCGGCATGGCCAGCTGGGAGCCGAAGGGTTATAAGCATCGCTACCCCTGGCAGACGGACCCCGACTGGGAGAAGAAGTCCAAGCTGGCCTACGGCGAGACCAAGGCCCCGGCCCAGGTCGACACTTTGCGCGATGACGCCTGCGACGTCTGCGGCAACAAGGAAGGCTGGGACGGCCAGAACTGCCCCGTCTGCCTCTACATGCAGGTGCCGGACATGTTCCGCGACCCCGACACCGGCGTAGCCCGCACCATGGATCTGCGCGGTGTCGGCGATGCGGCCGCACAGACCGCCATGGACCAGGGCTCCGACGCCATCCCCGGTGGCATCGACCAGTCCGGCGAGCAGCCCCCGGGCGCCGACCCAGCCAACGGCCAGCTCCCCGGAGGCGTGGCCGAAGGCCCTGGCGGCGAGATGGAGGATCCACAGGACGCCACCGCCGACGGCGAAGTCCGCACCCTCGGTGACGGGGATGGCACCAGCGACCCCGCGGCCGCCGAAGCCGAAGGCCAGACCGACCTGCAGGTGGCCAACGGCGAAGGCGGAGAGATGTCCCCGGCGCAGATGCCGCCGGGCGCAGACGTCCTGACCTGCCCGGCCTGCGGATTCCAGACCCAGGCCGGGGCCCCGGTGTCCTCCATCACCGACAACCCCTCCCTCCCGGCCTCGGCCGGTCCGGTCGCCGGGGACGTGTGCCCCAACTGCGGCAAGGCCGTGCTGATGTCGGCCGCCGAGGAAGCCGGGCTCACCCCGCCGCCGGAGGTCCCCGCCCTGGACCCCGAGGCCGTCGCCGCCCAGGATGTACCGCCTGTCCCTGGTGAGGAACCCGCCGACGAAGCCCCGCAGGAGGACGTCCCCGAGGAGGAAGACGACGACGCACCGCAGTCACAAAGTGACGACGGCGCCAAGAAGCCGAAATCACCCGCGGTGAAACGCGTATCGTGAACCTGACGCAGCCCTGTCTCTTTGGCTGAGACGGGGCTGCTGTCTGTCCGGGGCCCGGCGGCGGCAAGGAGGGAACACACCGCCCGGCGCCAGACACGCTCGGCGGGGACCGCACAGCCAGAAGGAGTACCCAGTATGGCTCGCCCGCTCATGCAGGTCGTCGCCGAACAGCAGCAGGTCATCAACTCCTGCCTCCAGTTCATCAACTCTCAGCAGAAGCAGATCGACTACCTGGGCCGCCTGGCCGGGGTCGAGACGCAGATGGCCTCCCTGCGCATCACCGCCGACGTCAACAACCCCGCCGACCCCGTCCCGGACCCGCCGTCCCAGGGTGCGCCGGAGACCACCCAGCAGGCGATGACCCCCGCAGCCAAGGACGACCCGCGGGTGCCTGGCATGACCCCCGGTGCCAACGCCCACGTTCCGGCCGCGGCCACCGACGTGCCGATGACCCCGGGCGCGTCTCTGCCGACCTCTCCGGTCAACCAGCTGCTCGACGTTTCTGCGCCGATCTCCGGCACTGAGGGCACCACCGGCAACACCGAGTTCGGGAACCAGGCCGGGCAGGACGCTGTCACCCGCCTGGAAACGGACGTGCGCGCCCTGGGCATCGGGGAGGAGGGCGATCAGATGAACCCCACCACCGCCTTCCCCTGGGTGATCAGCCCGGATGCGGGCAACGGCGTGCCCCCGGCCGACGGGGAGATGGCACAGGGCTCCGGCGCGCGCATGGCCGCCTCGCTGCGGCTGGCCAAGGCCCGGATCGCCGCGCGAGTGGCCACCGGCGACGAGTTCGCGGTCGCTGCCGCCATCGAAGCCGACCCGGCGATGACCGGCGCGCTGATCGCCCACGAACTGGGCACGCTGTCGCGGGTGGCGAAGGCCTCGACCGGCGCACCGGCCCGTCCCGGAGGTCTGGTGCCGCGCCGAGCCGCAGCCGCACCGCGGCCGGTCGTGCCGTCGCTGACCCAGGCCGTCTCCCCGATGCAGGCCCTGGCCGCACTCGGCCCCAGCTCGGACGAGATCGAACTGTCTGACCTGTTCTGAGGACTCCGCGCCCGGGTGCGCCGCGTGGGAAACGCACCCGGGCGCGGTGGAGGGCGGAGGTCTGCGCTGAGAGGACAGGGGCGTTCCCTGCGCTGGGCCTCCGCCCGTCAACCACAACATGTAGTGCGGGCCGCACTACATGTTGTGGTTTTCTCGCATCCGGGTCCTGTCTGTTGTGGCAGCAGCGGGAGAAGGTGTGGCGGGTGATGGCCATCTGCCAGCCACGGAAGGGCAGAAAGGCGGAAAGGCCGGGTTATCATGATCCGAACCACGCTTGCCAAGGCATACATCAAGCGCACGCTGCGCCCCCTCTACGCCTGGACGCAGTCGACCCCGAAGTCCTGCTTCCTGGACCCGTCCTGGGACCGCTCCGTGCCGATCTGGCCGGGCATGGTCGCCACCAAGACCTCCGGCGAAAACGTCACCCTCATCGGTGGCGACGCGGGCACCACCCTGGCCACCTCCCTGCCGTACGGCCTCATCGGCATGTACGTCGGCGGCGACGGCATCGACGAGCCGCTGGACGCCGGGATCAACACTTTCGCTGTGTGGGTCCTGACCCCCGACGCAGAGTTCGAGGTGCTGGCCCCGGCGTTCGACACCGGCGCCACCTGGACCGACCCCGGCGACGGCACCGAGGTGCTGCTCTACCCGATCGTCAGCCTCGGCGGAAACCAGGGCAAATTGGTGCCTGCCGGAACCACCGGCCGCGGCACCCTCGGCACCACCGCCGCGGCCCGCCTCATCCGCGTCAACTCTGCCACGAAGATCACGATCGGGGGCGTGCGCTGATGAGCCAGCTCGTTCACGCCGGACCGGCCCTGATGGGCCGCACCGCCAAGCACTCCGAGGACTACGTCGCCCAGCTGGTCTCCCGCCGCGAAAACCGCGCGCCGATGACCCGCGAGGCCAAGGTCCAGAAGCTGGCCCTGGTCCTGTCCGACCCGACCGACGGCATTCGGCGCCTCGGCGTCGGCATGATCGGCCCGATCCAGCTGAAGCTGCGGTATCAGGGCATCGTCCGCAACGTGCTGGTGGAGGACCCGGTCACTCCGGGCACCCCTGTCGAGTATGACGTCTGGGACGACCTCGGCCAGGCCTACCTGCTCGCCGGGCAGGAGGGCGAAGTCCGCATCACGCCCTTCGAAGGCAAGCGCGTCCCCGTGAGGTTCTTCAGGATCGCGGCATTTCCGGCGATCCGCAAGGAAGACCTCATGTACCTGCGCATCAATGCGGTGGAGCAGGCGCAGGATGAGTCCAAGCAGGCGATCCTCAAGCAGGAGGACTCCCGCCTGCTGGTGCTGCTGCAGGCCGCGATCACGGACTACGCCTCGCGGCCGGACCACACGGTCACCCCCAACCACACCATCACCGAGGCCTCCGGGTACTACACCCCGGGCTCGCTGTACACCGCGGTCAGTATGACCGACATGCACGAGCTGCAGGCCGCCCGCCTGCTGGCCAACCCGATGGACTTCCGGGACCTGTACCGGTGGGACATCAACCAGACCGGCTGGGCCTTCAAGGACAGGGTCGTCGCAGGTGAGACCATCACCAGCTTCGGCGAGTTCCAGATCCAGCGGTCGATCATCGTGCCGCAGAAGAGCCTGTACCTGTCGCCGGAGCCGAACTTCCTCGGCGTCTTCCCTGTCCTGTACAGCCTGGACGTGGAGGAGAACCACCGGGTCGACGCCTTCTGGAAGGGCTGGGTTTTTGACGAAATGGTCAACATGTCCGTTTTGAACCCTCGCGGGCTCGCGGTGATCGTCAAGCCGTGATCTTGGTCTGAACGCACGTTGCACGAAGCCGCCTCCCGCTTCAGGGGAGGCGGCTTCGTCGTGTGCTGATGTTACAAGGGCAGCCGGACACCCCGGATGCCCGTCCGGGAGCACGGACGTCACATCCAGAGGTATCCGACTGCGGGGACGACTCACGTGCCACGCATGCTCGTGAGTGCGTCTTGTCACCCTCCACCCCCGGCCGCGCCGTCAGCCCTCCCCGTGTCCGGGGGATCGTCCGAGAGCCGACGGCACGGCCGGTCACGGCTACGGAGTCACCCCGACTCCGGTGTCAACGTGCCGTGACACGACCGGCGCCCTGTCGCAAGCGCCGATGTCTTCGACGGTAGCTGCTCGCCGCCGACCCGACAGCAGCTTCTGGCCTGAATGCCTCAGAAATAAGGTATAAAACTCAAATGTTCGAATGGGTGCGTGCTGTACGCCGCGCTGCACCTGTCATGGCGGTGGCTGTTCGCCCCTAAGGGGCATGACGACACGCTGGCTGTTTCCGCAGAATCCTGAGCTGGCACGGGCCACCGTTCCCGGCGGCACCATGGTCAACCTCAACGAGGACCTGCTGACCATCTATATGGATCCCGGCTGCACCCAGCTGGCCGACATCCAAACCGCCGCCGGTGCCCCGATCACCGGCTCCCAGTTCACCGTCGGCACCGACAACCTCATCCCGCCGTTCCTCGGGCCGCCCAGCGGCGAGCGGCTGCTGTACGCGAAATCCTCCACCGACTCCGCCGTCTACCCCCTGGAGGGCGCTGTCGAGCCGCGGATGGACGCGCTGGCTGCGCAGATGCTCACCATCAGCCAGGGCCCGGCCGGGCCGCCCGGAGCGATGCTGCGACTGGGCAGCGGGGCCCCGGCAGGCAGTATCGGCAACATCGGCGACACCTACATCGATCAGACCGACGCCGTCCTGTATGGGCCGAAAGGCAGCAGCTGGCCGCCGTCTGGCACCTCTCTCACCGGTCCTGCCGGTCCGGCCGGTCCTACGGGGGCGGCCGGGGCCGCAGGCGCCGCGGGCAGCCAGTGGTGGACCGGTACCGGTGTGCCGCCGTCCGATACCGGAGTGTCCGGCGACTACTGGTTCCGGCAGGACACCGGCAGCGTCTACCACAAGAGCGTCGCCGGATGGGGCAGTCCCATCGCCAACATCACCGGCCCGCAGGGCCCCACCGGCCCGCAGGGCCCGGAAGGACCCACCGGGCCGACCGGCGCCCAAGGCGCCACCGGTGCGACCGGGGCCACAGGTTCGCAGGGTCCCATCGGTCCGACCGGAGCTACCGGCCCGCAGGGTGCCACCGGGGCGGCAGGACCCACCGGCGCCGCTGGGACTCTGGTGCGCTCCGGCAGCGGTGCCCCGTCCAACATGCTCGGCAACACCGACGACTGGTACATCGACGCCGACGTCTGGGTGCTCTACGGCCCCAAGGGCGCCAGCACCTGGCCCACCCCCGGCGTATCCCTGATCGGGTCGACCGGCCCTGCCGGGGCCACCGGGGCGACCGGCGCCACTGGTGCCCAGGGAGCCACCGGCCCTGCCGGGGCCACCGGAGCGACCGGACCCACAGGAGCGACCGGCCCGCGCGGCAACGCCGTCCTCACCGGCGTCGGCACCCCGCCACTGGGAACCGGGCAAGACGGCGACCTGTGGTATGACACCGTCGCATACAAGCTTTACGGGCCGCGGGCCACCGGTACCTGGCCCGGTAGCGGCACCCCGCTGGTCGGCCCCCAGGGCCCGGCAGGAGCGACCGGTGCCACCGGCACCCAAGGCCCGGCCGGTGCGATCGGTGCCACCGGCCCTACCGGAGCAGACGGCGCCACCGGCCCTGCCGGACCGGCCGGTGCGCCCGGCACCGCGGTGCGCTCCGGCAGCGGTGTGCCGGGCTCGGGCATCGGCAGCAACGGCGATTTCTACATCGACGACAGCGGCTGGGTCACCTACGGCCCCAAGGCCTCCGGGACATGGCCGTCCGGCGTATCGATGATCGGCCCGACCGGCGCTACCGGACCCGCGGGCCCCACCGGGGCAACCGGCGCGGCAGGAGCGACCGGCCCCGCCGGGGCGACAGGCGCTGCAGGACCCACCGGCGCTACCGGCCCGGCAGGGCCTACCGGCGCCACCGGCGCCACGGGACCCACCGGCGCGACCGGCACCGCGGGGACCAACGGCGCCACCATCTGGAACGGCACCGGTGCCCCGTCCAACACCCTCGGCGCCAACAACGATTTCTACATCGACACCGCCTCCGAGAAAATCTACGGGCCCAAGGCATCGGGACTGTGGCCCGCGTCAGGCACACCGCTGATGGCGCAGGACGGCTGGATCTCGGTGAAAAACCCCGCTTTCGGGGCCGTCGGCGACGGCGTCCACGACGACACCGCGGCGATCAACGCCGCCATCGCCGTCGCCTACGCCTACTCCGGCCACACCAACGGCGCCGTGGTCTATTTCCCGCCCGGCGTCTATGGCGTCACCCCAGGGGTGTCCACCGCGGCGATCACACTGAACAACGGCACCACCGGCCTGGGCGGTATCCGCCTGGTCGGCGCCAACTGGGAAGCCTCCCAAATCCAGAGGCTGGCCCCCGGCGTCATGATCAGCATGTCGGGTCCGGCTTCCGACCCCAGCGGCGACACACACTGCAAAAACTGCTCCATCGAAAACCTGCACCTGTCCGGCAACGACATGACCGGCCAGGTCATCCAGGCCTACTACGCCGACAACCTGTATTTCCGCGACGTGCGGATCGTCGGCTGCCCCGACGTGTGCATCTCAGGCGTGGAATTCTGGGACAGCCGCTTCTACAACATGGTGATCGAACTGTCCGGCAGCGCCACCGCCGACGCCGCCACACCCAACGTCCTGCTCCAGTGCTCCGCCACAACCAGCGGATTCGGACATAGCACCGACACCACCAACCAGATCCACTTCGTCGGCTGCCGGTTCGAATCGTTCCACACCGGCGCCATCTGGGTCCGGCAGGGAACCGGCAGCACCAGCGGCTGCAACAGCATCTACGTCATCAACTGCAAAATGGAGACCGGGGTACTCAACGGCGGCCCGCACCTGCTGGTCGACGCCGTCACCCGCGGCGCCTACGTCGATGGCCTGTACTGCTTCTCCGGCGGTTTCAACAGCGGCTACTCCACCGCCCAGGACGTCATCACCTGGTCGGCGCAGGACTCCACCCTCGCCAACGTCTTCATCGCCTCCGGCTCGGACCTGACCGTCGCCAACGGCGTCACCGTCGACTCTGTCGACAGCACCCAGAACGCCGTCATCCGCAACGTCACCGGCATCTACGACGGCGCGCCCACCGGCGCCCACATCGCCATCGGATTCATCAACGACGGCGGATTCATCTTCGACAACTGCAACTCGAACCAGACCCCCGGCGTCCTCAACGACGGCAAATCCATCTGGGTGGGCGGCTCCTCCACAGACAACGCCCTCGCGCTGTATGCCGCCAATGACACCAACAGACGCTGGAAGGCCAACCACAACGGCGACATGTCCTGGGGCTCGGGCACCGCCACCGCAGATACCATTCTGGGCCGCAGCGCCGCGGGAATCCTGGCCGTCACCACCGGCAGCTTCGCCGTCACCACCGCGGGCCAGGGATTCCGGGTCAAAGAAGGCACCAACGCCAAAATGGGCACCGCAGTGGCCAACGGCACCACCGGCGTCACCGTCTCCACCACCGCGGTCACCGCCAACAGCCGCATCTACCTGACCTGCCAAACCCCCGGCGGTACCGTGGGGACGCTGTATGTGGCCAGCCGCAGCGCGGGGGCTTCGTTCGTGGTGAAGAGCACCGCCGCCGACACCTCCACTTTCGCGTGGCTGATTGTCGAACCGGCCTGACACGATCTGGTGAACGACGACGACCCCGCAGGAGAAGCCAACTCCCGCGGGGTCGTCGGTCCTCTACGGAGGTTGGCACCAGCCGTCCCATACCCATACTGGGGCGGACGGTGCCCGCAGTCATCCTCTCACTTCAGCGGGGATGTCCGTGGCTGGACCTTCGAGCATCTCCAGGGGCTTGCCGACCTAGTATCAGGTCATGCTATGATGGATACACAATCCTGCAAGCGAGGCTAGGAGACGGCGATGACCGACCAGATGGCCAGCCTGAACCCGACCCACGTGGACACCGTCCGGGCCGAGATGGACAGCAAGCACGGGACGCAGGGTGCCATCGTCGATCGCACCCTGCGCATTATGGACGAGCTGCTCGGCGATCGGGACACGGTCATCCGCACCGGCTCGGTCATCTTGTCCGAGGCCCGCAAGCTCCTCTCCTCTGACTCCGGACGCGACGCCAACCGCTTCGCGCGCCTGCTGGACGAGTACGAGATCGCCCACGACCGCCTCCAGCGCATCCTCGGCGCCATCGAGGCCCTGGACGCCGTCTACGACGCCGCGGGCGCCTGGAGCCGCTTCTGGCTCGTCCCCGACGGCCATGTCCACCGCAGCGAGAACTGCCAGACCCTGCACCGCGAGGGCAAGCGCACCCGGCTGAACTGGCTGCCGGAGCTGGCCGGACACGACGAGGCCGAGGCCATCGAGGAGTTCGGCGAGAAGATCTGCACCGTGTGCATCCCGTCCGCCCCGACCAACCCCGCCTTCAACGGCCCCGGCCGCCGTGACCGCGCCGAGGCCGAGTCCAAGGTGGTCGAGAAGGCCGCCAAGCAGGCCGAGGCCGACGTCAAGGGCATCACCAACCCCGACGGCACCCCGGTCATCCTCAAGGGCGACGGCTTCACCGACACCCCCAAGACCCTCATTGCCGCCCAGCGCCTGCTCTCCAACCGGCTCGGCAATGTCGACTGGTATCGCACCGTCAACGCCCTCGAAGGCCGTGACCAGGCGCACCCCAGCGAGCCCGGCTGGCTGGCCGACGCCGAGATCCTGATCACCGCCATCGCCCACAAGACCGACCGCGACGCCGACGAGATCCGCAAGGAGTACCAGGACAAGGCCGCCAAGAAGACCGCCCGCGACCTGAAGCGGTAGCAGCCCCAGCACACACCGTAGGCTCGCACCACCCCCGGGAAGGACCACCCTCCCCGGGCCTTCCCCGAAGCCCAGCAGGAGGCTGCCATGGACCACAACGACCGCGACATCGAGCTCTCGATGGGCCCCCTGGGCCGTGTCACCGACGGCCGCTACGTCATCGCCGTCATCCAGACCCTGCGCACCGCCATGCGCGCCCTCGACAACGGCACGCTCACCAACATCGCCGTGCTGGTCAACGTCAACGAGGACAACTACGGCGACGTCCAGCACGGCATCCTGCGCGACGCCCTGTGCTACAGCGGCCTGCAGACCCCCGAGCGCCACACCTACATGCTCAGCCAGTACCTCTACGGCCTGTTCGTGGAGTCCGGCGCGCCCACGACCAAGGCCTCCGACGGCGTGCGCGAGCTCGACCTGGAGACGCTGGCCAAGTGCGACACCGCCGTGGCCAAGGACATCGTGCGCGAGGCCCTGTACAGCCTCACCGACACCATCAAGTTCGACGCCAACATCTACCGCATGGCCTGACCGGCCCGAGCCTCAGGAGATCGCACTATGTCCGACCAGCGGAAGACCGCCCTCAGCCTCATCACAGAATACGTGCTCGACGACGTCCAGATCACCACGCCCGAGCTGGTCTACCGCATCCGGGTCAGCCTCGCCGACGAGCACGGCTACACCTACGAGGTGTGGCGCAGCGACGACTGGATCGGCACCCCCGAGGACTGGGAACTCGTCAACGCCGAACAGGAAGTCCTCCGGACCCTCGCCGACCTGGTCGGCGACCGCATGCGCGAGAAGTTTGGCTAGGAGGCCGTCACCATGACCCGTTTCCTCTCCTGCGTCGAGGAGACCCCCGGCGGTACCTCGTGGGCCCGAGATGTCAGCGGAGCCGTCCTCGGCGAGCACCCCGACGCTGACACTGCCATCAAGGCCCTCATCGCCTACGACCAGGCCCTCCACAACTAGCAGGAAGGACGGTGCGCCATGGCCGCTAAGAAGACCACCGCCCCGGCGCTCGCCGTAGGTCAGACCGTCATGGTTGTGCAATACGCGCAGCAGTACGGACCGGACCGGGGAAAGATCCTGCGCATGGGCTCCGGGGAGATCAAGAGGGTCGGTCGCACCCTCATCGACATCTGCTACCGCCTCGACGGCCGCGAGTACAGCACCACCGAGACCTTCACCATCGCCACCGGCGACGCCAAGGACTACCACCAATACCCCCTCCGCTTCCGCACCGAAGCCCAGCTCGACGACGAGGCGCGCCGCGGGGAGGCCCTGGCCGTACTGGCCCACCACAACCTGCGTTCCGTGGGCCGCAACGGCTTGGAAGCCGAAACCGACCTCTCCAGTGACACCCTCGTCAAGATCGCCGCCGTCATCACCGAAGCCGAGGAAGCCTGACGATCATGAGCATTGCCCTCCACGCCTTCCACCGCGCCGCTGAGATCGTGCAGAACAACCACGAGATCGCGGACGGTGACATCGTCCTGCTGCCCGACCCCGGACCCAGCCAGGGGCTGCTGGCCATCAAGGCCGGGTTCGAGGGCGACGTGCGCATCCGAAAGCTGACGCGCGTCCTGGACGAGGTCCTCGACAGTCGCACCGTCGAGGAGGATCGGCTGGTCTTGACCCAGCCCTACTATGCCGACAGCGTCGCCGCAGCTCTCGCGCTGGTCAACCAGTCCAACGACACGATCATCCCCTACTACAACCCCCGCTTTCGGCTGCTCGATCACTACATCCCCGGCCGCACCCGGGAGCGCCGGTTCTACCGGCACAGCGTTCTCGTCCGCACTCTGGTCCCGGGCAGCAAGCAGCCCCTGGAGGTCATCCAGGTCTGGTACGGCGGCCCGGACGAGGAGGAGGTGGCCCCCGGCAACTTCGTCGGCCTGGTGTTCTCCAGCCTGCCCGGCGAGCAGGAGCAGCAGACGTGGTCGCCCACGCACGGCAGCGGCTTGCACAGCGGTATGTCGCTGGGCCGTTTCCCCGACTCCCACCAGGCGGGCTATGAACTGATCCGCTTCGACCTGGCTGCCACCGCCACCCAGCCCGAGGTCGCCGACCCGGCGTCGGTCGAGGATACCGACGCCTCTGTGTTCATCAGCTACGACCCGATGCTGGAGGACTGATGGGCAGTATGGACCGCGCCATGTTCACAAAGATGGCCGAGCAGATGCACACCGAGGCCGAGGCCAACATGCAGCGGGACGGCCACCTCAGACAGATGGTGTTGCTGTTCGACCGGAACGGCCAGATGACCCCTTGCGCCGTCCTCGGCGGCATGGACGACCACGTTTTCGATCAGCTGCGCAAGACCGTCCGTGCGATAAGCGCTGTGGCCGCGATCAGGATCGCCGAGGCCAGGGCACTCCCTCTGCCGCCGGGCGCCGACCAGCTGCCGTACGAAGACCTGCCGCTGCCCTCCGAGTCACCGAGCGCCCAGCGTCAGATCTTCAGCGAAGCCCGCTGGCCCTGGGCCGGAATCCACCAGGTACGCATCACCGACGTCGCAGAGCAGGACGGCATGCTGACGCTTCAACGACGCCCGGCCGACCCCGATCAGACGGTCACCCGCAACGACGTGCTGGCGCAGCTGTTCCCGCCCGTGAGGACCACAACATGACGAGCGAGACCCTCCACGTCCACTTCTACGACTCCACCCAGGACGCGCTCCACGCGCTGAGGCAGGACATGAGCATGGTCGGTGACGTGTTCGAGGTGCGCTCCGAGTGCGCCGTCGGCGTTGCCGTGACCCCCAAGACCATCTTCGCCCTCACCGTCGGCACCGGAGCCTTCGCCCAGGCCGACACTGCCGAGCAGGTCGTGCTGCTGCGCAACTTACCGGCCTATCGCCTGGCGCGCGCCATCGTCGCCTACGAGCCGGAGCTCTACATCTGGGAGGGAGCCTGATGGTCAACTCCCGTGGCGACGAAGTGTTCAACCCGGTCGCCGACAAGCTGATCGAGCTGGAGGTCGGCCCGATCGTCCGCCGCGAGGTGTGCTCGATCCTCATCGAAGCGTTGCAGCAGGTCGGCTGGGACACCGAATACGAGTCCATGGAGCGCTACATGCACGACCTCGCCATCGCCGCCGCCTTCGTCGAGCACGGCGTCCTCCCAGGAGGTGACGGCTCATGAGCCGCGCGGCCGCCTACCGCCCCAAGTGCCGCACCTGCGAACGCTCCCGCCGCCCCACCGACCTGATGTGCCCGCGCTGCTGGGCGCTCGTTCCCGAGGACCTGCAGAGGGAGATCTACCGCACCGTGACCCGCGGCAGCGCTCGGCAGAGCGACGCCTGGACGGCCGCGGTGGAGAAGGCCGTGGCCATCGTCGAAGCCGCCCTCAAGCCCCAGTCCAAGCCCGAAGAAGGACCCGCATGAGCGACACCGAAGACCCCTCCCTGCCGCCCGAGGAGCTCAGCCCCACCCAGTTGGAGGTCTGGCACCGCATCGTCGCGCAGTACGGCACGCCGACCGCCCACGTCGCCCACTTCGTCTCCACGGTCGCTAACGGTGTGGACAGTACGCAAGGGGCTCTCAACGAGGCTACGGGGGAGTGGCAGGAGCACTGGAGGGAGGTTCTCCAGGAGCAGCTGACTGAGGAGAAATTCGTCTTGCAGGTCGCGCAGGACGCTTTCGCCATACACCTGTGGGCCACCCGCGCCTGCGCCGACCGTGATACCGCCGATCAGATCGCCGAACAACTGCCCAAGCAGTTCCTGGCCGCCTGGAAGACCGACCACCCCGGCACACCCGAGCAGGAGGTAACACCGACATGACTACCGTGACCATCGATGCCCCCGCCGCCCACGCCCAACTGCGACCGCATCGACGACGGCTACAACGCCATCCGCGCCTTCCTGGAGCACCTCGGTGAGCAGGGCATCATCCTGGTCAAGCACGACGACTTGCATAAGGTCATCGGCAAGGCCGTCCAGGCCGAGGCGCTGCTGGCGCTGCACTCGGGCAAGCACACCACCGGCTCGGCCATCGAGGACCTGGAGGCCGACCGCATCGCCGCCGAGGTCGCCATCGACCGCCCCGACCCGCACAAGTTGCTCGACGAGCTCTACGACGTCGACCAGCGGGAGCTGGAGCGTGAACGGCGCGCGCTGCTGCGCTACACCAACCAACTGCACCAGCACGCGTAGGAGAAGTACAAAGCAGTGAACACTGATGAATTCGATGAGGCCGCGGAGCGCGTAACCGGGTTCCTGGACCACATGTTCACCCCGGAGGGCAACGGTGACGTCATCCGGGCCTACGCCAGTGGCGGCGTGCAGTATCTGCTGACTGAAGACGACCTGCGCGCGCTCGTGGCTGGCTACAAGGAGATGCGGGAACAGCTGACCCCTCGCGAGATCACTTGCCCCGCCTGCAAGCGCCCGACAAAGCTCACCACGAACGGTCTCATCCGCTATCACGGCCCCCACAATCAGCCGTGTCACGCATCCGGCATTAACCCGAAGGCGTTGGCCAACGGTCGTCCGCCCGGCAGAAGCCAATGAGCACCCCAGGCCCCCACGAGTCCGACCCTCACTCCCAGTTCGTCTTCGACGTCTTCACCGAGATGCGGCACTATGACGACGAGGCGGACTGGCACGCCCAGCGTTCCGTGGCCAGCAGTCTAGGCGCTCTGGGGATCAACCTGATCTTCAGTTACGTCCCTGCTTCCTGGTCCCTGCTGGGGTGGTTGATCCCTGCCGGGCTCTGGATCCTTGCCGCCGCGGACATCGTCGCCGTCGTGCGAATCAGCAGGACGGTATCCAAGCGGCACCGCACACTCATCGAACAATTCTTCAACGACGGAGGCTGACATGCCCCAAGACGGCCGCGGTGCCGCGACACACCGCGTCCCAGACCGCATCACCCCGTGCCTCGGCACAGACTTCTGCCGCTGGGCCCGCGGCTGCTCAGACTGCCGCCCCGAGAAGTGGCAGGAGTACCTGCCGCTGCAGCTGCGGTATGACCACCACGGTTCGATGCAGGGCGCCTCCTACGAGTTCGCCCGTCGGGCTGTCCCCCAGCTCGCCGCCGAGCTGCGCCGGGCCGCCGACGGCCTGGAGAAGGCCTACCACGACGGCTTCCGGCTGTACGAGATCGACGACCACGGGGTAATCCGCCTCGCGAAGGGACGGGCACCACGATGACCGAGAAGACCCCCAATCCTGCTTCCCTCGAAGGCACGGTGGGGCCGTGATGCGCCGCCACGCCATCCTCGGTGTCCTGGCCGACCAGGGCTCCTGCACTGCGGTATGGCTGGCCTCAACACTCGGCTACCCGCCCCTGCTCTCCGGCCTCATTGAGCGGGAGCTGAAGTTGCTGGAGGAGAACGGCCACATCGACTCCTCCTGGTCTGGCGACGAGCCCCCGCGGCGCAGGCTCTACCGCCTGTCCGGCACCAAGCTGCCTTCATGGGTGTACGCCTTCGTCTCCGCCGTCGACCAGTACGAGGACGAGCACCCCAAACAGGAGGACTGTCTCGGGCGCGAACTAACCGCCATGGTCCCCAACGACGTGCGGCACCACGCCCGCAGAATCACCGTCTCCCGCCGTGAGGAATCCGATGACCGCTGAAAACACCCCGCTCACAGACGCCCTGGCCGCCCTCTACCCCTCGCTGGGCCCGACCCAGCTGGCCCATGTGGCCACCGAGGTGGAGAAGCTGGTGGCCAAATGCCTGACAGCACCGCCCTGGGTATCCACGACGCTGAAGAAAGCCCGGAACAAGGCAGGCATGACCCAGACCGAAGTCGCCACCGCCCTGGACTGGTCACTGTCCAAGGTCATCCGTATCGAAAACGGCTTCAACGGGATCAAGCATACCGACCTGACGGCCCTGATCGAGCTGTACGGCATCGACTCGGAGAAGACGCGCCAGCGTCTCATCGACGAGTGCTACAAACGCCGACACGCACGCCGCACAACAGCGCCCGCTGGGGCCTCGGTATCCCTCCGAGGAAGATGACGACCCCACCCCCGCCCATCACCGCAAACTCACTGCCGAGGACTTTATGCAGAAGAAAAGTTCATCCACCCAATCATCAGATCATTCCATGGCGGTGCCGGAAACCACCGCAGACCCCGTAGAGCCCCTCGTGGCGACGCAGGAGAAGGCGCAGATCCAGGCGGTGAAGAAGCCGCACATCTTCCCGCCGATGGTGCTGTCTCTGGCGCGCGCCGCGGAGACGCTCGCCTTCGCCGAACTGGCCGTTCCGGGTGAACTGACGCCCCACGACATCGACGAGGGGCTCCGCTTGCTCTCGGAGATCTCCGGGAGTCTGGAGCGGCTGATCTCCAACTCGCGCCTGGGGACATGCGGTGCGGATCCGGAGCTGCTGGCCCTGGGGGTTGGCAGTACGGAGCAGCTGGCGATGCGACGCGCCATCGTCGACTTCGCCACGGCGAAGCGCGAGATCGACTACGCCCGAGACATGCGTGCACGAGTCGACAGGGAGGACTAATGATCACTGACGAATTGCGCGAGGCCGAGACGGCCGTATACCGCGCAGCGAACGCACTGTGGATCTCGACAGGGCGGCCCATCGACAACCACGTGATCGATCAGGTCGCGGAAGTCACCGACGCCATGGGCAAGCTCACCACGGAGTTCTGCGGCCACCTGCCCGGCTCATCACGGCGTGAGCACGCCGACGCTCTCGAATGGGTCGCTCAGCGCTACCAGGGGGCCTCCGAGGGCCTGCGGGCCATCAGTGCCTCCCTGGCCGGGCAGGAGACCCCGGAGCCGCCCAGAGGGCCTATCAAGATGTCCACCGGCGGCACCCTCACCCCGGCCCCCGAGCGCGTGGTGCTCACGCTGGCCATGCTGCATGAGCTCGCCAAAGCCCGCTTCGGCAGCGACCCGAAGCGCTGGCGGTTCGTGTGCCCGGCATGCAAGTCCGAGACTGCGGTCGGCGACTTCGCCGAACTGGCCCCGAACGGCCAGCCGGGGCAGGAGTGCATCGGCCGTGAGGTCAAGGGCATGGGCTGCGACCACGCTGCCTACGGCCCCATCCCGCTCGCCCCGTGGATCGTCATCGTGCCCAGCGGCAGGAACGTGCTGTCGTTCGCGCTCGCCGAGGTGGACCCGCACCCTGACTCGGACAGCAACACAGGGCAGGAAGTCCTCCACGAGGGGGAATCTTCCGCCGACGTCGCCGGATCCTGACACACTGGATTCTCACCCCGTCCGCAGGACTCACTGGGAGGCCGTAGGGCCGGGCCCGGCGGATACCTGTCACCCGATACTGGAAAGGAAGGCACGTCACATGCCACGCGACAAGAAGACGTCCACGCCTGCCCGCAAGACCGCGGCCCTGAAGGCTGTGCCGAAGCACGCGCCCAAGCGCAACGGCGCCAAGAGCGGGCAGCGCCAGTCGCTCACCGAGCGCCCCGACGCCCCGCTCGGCTACCACATCCTGGCCTCGGCCCGTGCCTACAGCCACGCACTGCAGCTGGCGCTGGCTGCGAAGCCCGCCACCGCCAAGCTGACGGTGCCGAGGCTGCAGGCCCTACAGATCATCGCCAGCAACGACGGCATCCACGGCGCCGACCTCGCCTGCGCGCTGGATGTGACGCCGCAGACCGTCACCACCATCCTCAACTCTCTGCTCGACAACGGCTGGATCGACCGCCGCGCCGGGAAGGGCCGCGCGCTCAAGGCCTACCTGACCAAGGAAGGCCGTGCCCAGCTGAACAAGGGCATCGCGGTGTTGTTAAAGGTCGATGAGACGTTGGCGGGCACCTACTCCCACGACGGCGCCGAGGCCGACGTCCTGACGGATTTGCTGCGTATGGGGCGGCAGAGCTTCGGGCTGCAGGCTGCGTGAGCCGGTGCCCGGCTGGGCAGCCGTCGTTTGGCTGGGCGGCTGGTCGTTCGACTGCGGCCAGCTCACCTTCCACTGCTGCGACGGCTGCCGCAACGAGCCTGAACCAGGCTGGGGCCAGTGGCTGGCCGTCTACCTGCACTCGATGCTCTTCTGGTGGCTGGACCTGGCCATATTCCTGAATTTCACCATCAAGAACAGGGGGAAAAGATCATGACTATCGCATCCGACGACGAAGCGCCGCTGATGCGCCGCTTCAGCAAGGCCTGGATCGGGCACTACTGGATGCAGCTGCTGATCGCGTACGGCATCGCCCTCGCGCCGCTGGCGTTCCTGCACGACAGCTGGTCCCTGAGGGCCACCAACTGCGTGGTCGTCATCCCGGCGATCATGCTGTTCATGCACGGCATGGCCCACGAGGTGAAGCTGTGCGAGCCGTGTCAGGCGAAGATGCCGCTGGACCCGGCCGCGCACGCCGTCAAGCGCGCCAGGATGCTGCGCGCGATCCACTGGCTCTCCACTCCGGTGGGCGGGCGGCGCCGGTCGGTGTCCCGCGGCCTGCTGCTGTTCATTGCGCTGCTCGCGGTCGGCATCCTTCTGCCGTCCGGTCCCTGGGGAAGTCTCGGCGATTCGGCCATGATCGACGGGTTCTTCTACAGCTGGATCCTCATGTCGCGCGGACACCAGCGCCTGCAGCCGTGGTGCCCGCAGTGCCGCTGGGGCGACGGCGGCGAGAAGGAGCCCAGCCCCGAACCGGCGCCGTCGCCCGGGCTGGTGCCCTCCGGCAGCGTCTGAGGTGCCCACCACAGCGGTACGCCCCTCCCCGGCGACAATCCGGGGAGGGGCGTCCCCATTTTCGCAACACCTTGAGTCCATGCCATCATCGGGCCCTGTGTCTCTGGATCACCAGCGCGCCGCCGCCGCCGACGCTCTCATCGCCCGGGAGACAGACCGTCTGGCAGACGCCCTCACGCCGCCCCTGACAGCCTTCCACGACACGCGCGTCCACCAAGCACTCCTCGACTTCCGCAGCGCCTGGGAGGCCTGCCACGGCCGCGCAGACCGCTACGGCGAAGCCACCGCCGAAGTCCTGCAACTCTTCCGCATCACCATGACCGAACAGGCCATGCCCTGCGGATGGCGCCGCTCTCGCAACGTATGAAGTACCCATCAAGCGAATCCGCCACGAACCCCGCCGCGCGCCGCTAGCCTAGGACCGCTGGTGCAGGCACGAGTCGCCAGCGCCCCCGTCTGACAGCAGCCTGAGGCTGGACGCCGAGCCCCTCGGCAGCTGCGAAAGCAGGCGGATGCCGGTCCCTGCCTCTTCCACAGGCGGGCAGGGACCGGCCACAAGACCCCGGCCAAGCTCGCGCTCCCGCCGGGGGAGGTGCCGCCCCGAATTGTTAAGCTCTTTACGGGACGCCGCCGGGTGGAGGGTAACCGCCCCAGGCTCCGCCTCTGGATCGAGCAGAGGCGGGGCCTTCTGCTGTCAGCAGCCTGTATCCCTATATCCTCGGACCCGGAGTCTGCGCCCGGTCTGCCGAGACCTATTGAGGAAGGGCATAGCCTCCACGCCTCGCCCCTGCTGACTCCTGGGACGAAGCCAGCGCCCCGGCTCCCACTACGGATGGGGGCTGGGGCCGACTGCTGTCCGGCCATCCCCGCCGCTGAGGAAGCGGCGAGGAGGACGCCGCCGATGCCCACACCCTGGAAGCTGCCGCATGCCCACCCCGCCGTCCCCGGCGGAGGCCGCGTGCTCACCCCCGCCGACCGCGAGTTCCACCAGTTCTCGCACCCCGGCGTGTGGGGCGCCCTGGCCGACGAGAGCATGCACAACCCGTTCCGCGACTTCGACTTCGAGGACCGCGGCCGGGACAGCGCAGACGACGAAGACCGGATCTACCACGGCTGGGACCACGCCGCCGACGCTGACCCCGGGTACGTGAAGGATTTTCACGAACGCTACGCCCACCACGTCGGCAAGGCGCACCCCGCCATGGCGATCCCGAGCAGCGTGGTCCCCCAGATCATGAAAGAGGGGCGGATCAAGAGCCAGTTCGAGACCGGCGCCTCCGAGGGCGAATATGACCCCGAAGGCCGCGCCGAGGTCGAACACCACCAGTTCGGCTACCCCGAGGACCACCCCGAGCACGCACGCCCCATCTACGGCTACCTGTCCGGCAACCCGTTCACCGACTCCTCCGGCGCCGGATACGGCCACACCACCTTCGTCCTGCACAAGCCCCACGTGTGGCACCGCACCACGTTCTCCGGCGGCGACTCCTGGGGCAGCATGGGGCAGATCTCCCCGGCATCGGTGAACGACTACACCGCCGACCCCCACAGCTTCCGCCACGCCGTCCCGGTCAACCACCTCGGCTTCGACAACGAGGAAGCCCACCGGCTCGCCGGGCACTCCCTGGCCCGCCGCATGGAAGAGCACCCAGCCGCAGCGCGCGCCGACACGTTCTGGCGCAACACCGACCGCGACCGCGACTACTTCCCCTACCCCGAGGCGCAGTACCACGGCGGCGTCGGCCTGCACGCCGTCCGCTACGCCATCGTCCGCTCTGCCGACACCGGCGGCGACCCCCACTCCATGTCCTCCAGCTCCCGCGAGGCCACCCGCGCACTCACCGCCGCCGGGATCCCCTGGGTCCACACCGTCGGCTACCGCAAGCCCACCACCCGCGACCACGCGTTCATGAACGACGAGAAGCACCGCCCGCTGCCGCCGGAGATGCCCTACTCGATGCACCGCGGCGCCAACCTGCTCACCAATCTCGCCGGGCCCATCTTTGAGCCCCGCGTGCGCTACCAGAGGCCCGGCGGAGGCGGCTGGCTGCTCACCCACACCGACAAGCACCACGGCCAGACGATGGCGCGCGCCGCCGACCCCGAGTGGGGGTTCTCCGGCCAGGCGCCGCTGCACTCGTTCCTGGCCCGCGGCTACTGGGAGCACATGCCCGAGCCGCTGGATTCCCGCGACGTGCTGGCTGTGTGCCGCAGGGGGGCCAGCCGGTGAGCCGCTTCGACCCGGGCCCGGCGCCATCCCACGGCGTCCCTGACGTTCCCCACGGCCAGGTCATCACCCGCGCGCACCCGGCGTGGCACCGGCGCACCGACGACGAAGTGTGGGGCACTCTCGCAGAGACCCGCCACAACCCGTTCCACGACGCACTGAAGCCGCCGGTCGGTGACTGGGGCGACAGCACCAACGCGTATTTCTGGGACGGTATCCGCGAGCGCCACCCCGAGAAGTACCAGGCCGCCCAGCATGCGCTGCACCGCGCGGTGTCCGGCATGCACATCGCCGTGGCCGTGCCGTCGCTGGCCCTGCACGACATCGCCGACGAAGGCCGTCTGCGCTCGGCGTTCCATATCGGCGATGACGAGCACTGGTCGGACAACCCCGACTACAAGGACATCCGCCGCCGAGGGGAGTTCGCACACTTCCGCTACCCGATGAAAGGCCACCCCGATCACGCACGGCCCATCTACGGGCACCTCACCTCCGACCCGTTCACCGATGCTTCCACCGAGCCCTACGGCCACCACACCCTGGTGCTGTCCCGCGCCGCCGTGGGCCACCGCACCACCTTCACCGGTGCCGACTCCCTAGACCAGGAGCACAAAGTCCGCGCCAGCCCGCTCACCGAGCCCGGCCTGCATTCGCTCAACCCGGCCACGCTCGACCCCCGAAAGCCGGACCTGGGGGTGTACAAGGCCGTCACCGACCGCAGCAAGTACAGCCCCTACATCGAGGCTCAGATCCACGGCGGTGTCGAGATCGGCCGCGATGTCCATCACGTGATTCTGCGCACTCCCGAGCATGAAAGCGAGCACGGCTGGGCCCACTCGACCGGCGAGCGCCTGGGGGTGCCGTGGATCCACACCCGAGGTTTCAGCCGCCCGGACAGGGCCACCGCGTTCAGCGGCGTGCCCGCACACCGCCTCGGCGCGATCCTGGCCGCACATGCTGCCGTCGCCACCGGCGCGTTCGTCTCGGACTACCGCCCAGAGATCATCTGGCATCAGGGCCACGAGCGGTTCATCGTCGAGCTGGCCGCGCATGGCATGGGCCAGATCGCAGACCTGGAGTGGGGTGCGCTGTATCCGCCGATGCCGATCGCCTCGATTCTGGCGCGCGGCTACTGGCAGCGCCTGCCGCATCCTGTCGACGCCGAGGACGTGCTGGCGAAGGTACGACCCGTCACGTGACGGCCGGTTGTGCCATCAGCGTACGGAATGAGGTGCGCAATGGCTGAGGAGAAGCTGGGTGATGGCGAGGTCAAGAGGCGTATCGAGGCCATCGAGGCGGCGCTGAGGCAGCGTGTCACCAAGGAAGAGTGGGAGCGGGAGAACGGCCATCTGCGCAAGGAGATCGACGAAGGCGACGAGGACTGCAAGGAGCGCACCGCCGGGGTGCAGAAGCAGGTAGATGAGCTCAAGACGGAAAAGAAGATCGCTTGGGAGCGGGTGGTGCAGTGGGCGGCGGTCGGCGTGGCCCTGCTCGGCGCCCTCTACACCGCGTACGCGGCGACTAAAGGGAAGTGAAGGATGAGATGAGTGAGCCCATGTCCGAACCTGACGGGCGTCTGGGGCGCCTGCGCACTCCGCACGCACGCCGACGGGCGGCTGCTGTGGGGGCGGTGGTGGCCTCGGGGGTGTTCCTGGCATCGATGATCATCATCCTCGACCGCTTCGGCAGCGACTCCCACAAGATCGATGCCTTGCAGGCGCAGGCAGCCCAGCAGGCCCAGAACGCCAGCATCCAGGCCAACAACGTCAACATCCTTGCAAGCAAGTATGACGACGAGCGCAAACTGATCCAGCAGCACAACATCGGCCCCGTACCGCCACCGGCCGCCTCCCTCATCGCCGGAGCACCGGGGGCACCCGGTCCTGCCGGAGCCAACGGTCTGCCCGGCGCGCAAGGTCCTGCAGGACCGGCCGGTGCCCCCGGTGCCACAGGCCCTGCCGGGCCGCCAGGAGTATCAGGAAGCCCCGGCGCCCCGGGCAGCCCTGGAGGGCCCGGCCAGCCCGGTGCCAGCGGCGTGCCAGGACCGAGCGGGGCATCCGGCGCACCTGGTTCTCCCGGTGCCCCAGGCAGTCCTGGAGCGCCCGGTGTACCGGGCCCCACAGGCCCGTCTGGTCCATCAGGAGAACCAGGCCCGGCCCCGCCCGGCTGGACCTGGACCGAGCGCGGGATCGGGGGCCCGGCCACCCACAGCTGCAACCAGGTCACCGGCCCCACAGCCACCCCGTCGCCGCAGTACTCATGCAACTAAGCGGATCATCATGACGGGTGATGTAGGGGGCTGCTACGGTTGAGCCGTCGGCCCCGCCTCGGCGGGGATGGCCCGCTGTACTGTCTGGCGGAAAATGGCCCAGAGCCGTTGGCCCCGCTTTGCGGGGATCGCAGCACATCTCTCCACACAGGTGGAGGTGGACCCACGCCGGTCTGCGTGAGCGCATCCCTCGCTCGCGATGCTCTCCACACCCGTGGAGGTGTCCGGTTCAGGCCTACGGGGCCTGATAGGCTCACATCCGCCTCGTCCTGTACCTGGGGGTTCAGCGGCGAAGCGGCTCATCAGGTTGCACGATGAACACCGCAGGCCCTGGTTAGACCTGCGGTGTTCTGCGTTGATAGGCTGCCGACGCCGTAGTCGTCTAGTGGCCCAGGACGCCGCGTCGCAGGGGATCGAGGCCCCAGCCGGGGGCGCGCAGCCCGGCGAATCCCAAATGGCCCCCGGCCCGGAAACCCCGGTTCGAATCCGGGCACGGCAAGCATGTCTCTCCGGGCATATCAGTATGATGCCGGAGCCTGTGACATGTCCGGCTATGAGCGGCGGTTGTCCCGGATCTGGTAGACCCGGACCCGGCTAATGCCGAGTTCAGCGGCGATGACCTGCACCGGCACCTTGGCGTCGAAACAGCCCCGTACCGCATCGGCCTTGTCCTGCCAGGCTTGGTCGGCAACGGCGGCAGCCTGCACTGCCTCGCGCTCGGCCGTGCGCAGTTGTTCCAGGGCCGCCTTCTGCCTGTTGGCTCCGTGCTGGCGCGGGGCCTGGGTGTTGAGCCGGTCGGCGAGCATCTGAAACAGCTCCGGCAACGGCTCGCCGTCGGCGTCGACCATGTCGGTACTGACCAGCGCCGCCAGGTCCGAACCCGCCACCGGGGCGAAATCATCACCGCGGTCGATACGCGCCCTCCGGCGCGTCCACACCGCCCGCACGTCGTCGGCGGTGACCACCGTCTTCTCGGCCACTTCTTCCTCCGCAGGTTATAGGATGTGTATAGGGGCACTTTACAAGAGTGTCCATGTCTGTCAAGCCCGGCTATACAAAACCCCATCGGGGTGCTCCTGCGCCGGGCAAGCACGTTCCCTCTGCATGGGACAATGGAGGCTCTCGCAACGACACCTCGGGGGTCCTGATGACTACAGCCGCACTGGCCGACGCCACCACATTCGACGTACCCCACAACCCCCGCATCCGCTACCGGCAGGGCGACAGCCGCTTCATCATCGAGCTGATGCGGCAGGCCGAGGACGGACTGCCCATGGGCCAGGTCGCAGACCTCGAATGGGGCCATCTGTTCGCCCCCATGCCGCTCGGCTCCATCCTGGCCCGCGGCTACTGGCAGGAGATGCCCGAGCCGATCGCCGCCATGGGAGTGCTGGCGGAGGTCAGGCCGGTCGGGTGAAGCCCCTGAAGGACTCGATAGATTTTCTGTCGAAAGTGAGATCATCACATTCATGATCCTCACTACTCAAAGCGACTTCACTCTTCAGGACCGCGGCGAAGTGTGCCGCACGAGTGAGCAGGACGGCCCCGCATGTGGTGCACCGGTTACCCGGCACCTGTGCGTTGCCCAGATCCAGGACGACATCACCTTGACCGCCGTGGCGTTCTACACCTGCGACCGGGATGCGAGGTGGGGTAGTGGGCTCGTCTTCTCGCACCCGCTGACCGAGCAGTGCGGCGCCCCCGGCACTCAAGCCTGGTACGAAACCACCACCGGGGACAGCGGCTGCCGCTTCCCGGAAGCCACAGCAGAATGAGCACCCCCGTCCAAGACCCCGTCGAGGCTGAGGTACGCCAGGTCGAGACTGCCATGCGGGACCTGGCCAACACCTACTGGAACCGCTGCCTGGCCGCCGACTCCAACGAGGACCGGGCGCGCGCCGAGGCGGTCGGAGAACTGGCTGACGACCTCCTGTCCGTCACCGGATTCACGAAGTGAGCGAGCGGGCGGCCAGCGTGGCCTCGTGGGTCGAGCGCGTACAGGCCGTGCTGAAGGCAGCCGAGGCCGACGGCGTGAAATGGGCGTACGAGGCCGACTACTGCACCGCGGATGACTGTGCGGGATGCTGCAGGATCGACCACCCGCTGGCCGCCAGCCGCGACGACGGCTTCGTGTACGTCCACATCCACTGAGGAGATCAAGATGACCCTCCCTCTCCCCACCGTCGGCCGCACCGTCCACTACGTCAGCCACGGCACGCCGCCGCGCGAGGACGGCACACAGGCCTTTCCCTCCGCCTGCCGGGCCGCCATCATCACCGAGGTGGCGACCGACTCAGGCATTCTCGATGGGCTTGTCGGCCTGTGCGTACTCAACCCCACCGGCTTCTTCTTCCACTCGATCGCCGACGGCGGCTGCACCCACAGCCAGTCTGTCCACGAGGGTGGTACCTGGCACTGGCCTGAGGGTACTGTGCCCGGCCACGTCGCCCACATGGGGTTGTAGTCGGCGCGCTGAGCCTCAGCCCACGATCGGCTCACACGCCACCAGTTCCTGCCCGCGCTCGTACCACCATTCGTTGACGGCGCGCTCAACTGCCTGGCGCAGATCGTCAACGACGGCGTCGTCATCCCCATGTCGTCGGGCAGATGCTCGATGTCGTGGACGGTCAAGCTGACCACGAAGCTTCGCATGGTCTTGCTCACGACAGGCTCCAGTCCGGGTTGTAGTCGGGGTGGGTGGCATCGGGCGTGGCCAGATGCCGGACGGTCTCGCACAGCCCGCGCGCTTCGATCTCGCCACAGTGGGTGTCGGCGTGGCAGGTACGGCAGCCGGTCTGCGGGCCGTCCTTGTGCGGCCGGTCGGCGGCCACTTGGGGGTGCTCGGCCAGGATTGCCCGCTTGGCCGCGATGTCGGCTAAGACAGCGGCAGGGTCATGGAGGGCGATATGAGCGGCTTGGTGCTCGTTGTGGCCGCCTTCGTCGTAGATGACGAACTTCCCAAAATCGTCAGCTTCGATCTGGCGTTCCTGGTTGGTGACGTGCCATTGGCCGTTCGTGCCGTTACAGGCCAGCCGTGCGGTCTGCTCACGCTCGGTCCACCGCGCCAGCAGGAACTCGTCGATGTCCATCGTCACACTGCCCAGGCCGGGTTGAAGTCAGGGTGGGCGGCATGGGGCGCGGCGAATCGGCGCCTCACCACGTCGGCCAGCTCTTCCAGCCCCCACTGATTCGGGCTGGTGCTGAGCCCTTGGCGTTCGGTCTCTTCGATCGACCGCAGCTCGGCCAGGATCGCCCGCTTGGCAACGATGTCGAGCAGGACCGCGGCCGGGTCGTGGAGGGCGATGTGGGCGGCCTTCGCATCGCCGTGAACGTAGGCCACACCGTTGTCTTCTTGATCAACGATGAGGGTTGCCGCAGGGACGGCGCCTGGTTCGCTGGGCACGAACTTCTCGACGGTCCAATTCCGGGAGTTTGTCGGATTGCGTGGTACCGGGTTGATGGCCTCGTTCGCGATCTGTTCTTTCTCAGCCCACCGCGCTAGCAGAAACTCGTCGATGTCCATGGCCTCATTTTGGCGCGGCGCGCGCCGACCGCATTGTGATCTTCACTCTCACGCGGCCCTGGCAGTTGACCATGGCGGGGCCGCATCGGGACTGTGGCGGGCATGACCACTGATCCCATTACCGCGCCGCTGCCGCCCCTGCGCGAGGTCACCCAGTTCATCCTCGCCAACGACCCATCCGGCCTCCCCGGCGACTGTGTCCGCGCCTCCGTCGCCTCCTTGCTCGACATGGACCCGGCGAAGGTGCCGCACTTCACCTCCCAGGACGACGTACGTGTCTGGCCGCTTGCTCTGACTGCGTTCGCCGCCGAGCACGGCTGGGACATCCAGCGACGCCTCTTCGATCCAGCTATCGACCGGCTACCGGAGTTCGGCATCGCCATCGGCTCTACCACGCGTCCGGCCGCCTCCCACGCTGTCGTCATCCGCGGCGGCGAGATGGTGTGGGACCCGCACCCCTCCCGCGACGGGCTGGTGGAGGTGAAGCAGGTTATCGAGTTCACGCCGCACCCGCGCACAGCGCATAACTCAGACGGTCTGCGTAGGGAACGCGAGGCGGATGAGATCTGCCGGTCGGTGACTGTCACCAACATCGACGGTGAGTTGATCACCACCCCGGTGCTCGGCGAAGAGCCGATGTCCGAGGAGGGCCAGCAGGCCTGGGGCGAGGTCGTGCGTGCCACCCAGCGCCGGTTCCGCGAAGAACAGCGCGCGGCACGTCGGGCCCGGGACGCCGAGGTACGTGCTGTCGACGACACCATCAAGGCGATCACCCAGGTCTGGTCCGGCCAAGGGGAGCTGCAGCTGCTGATCACGGCGCGCGCCGAGTTGACCCGGCTCTTCGGCGAGCAGATCGCCGCCCTGGACGTGCGAGACCTGCAGGCCGCGGCTCCCAACCCGGAACGCTACTTCGAGGACGGCACCTGTCGCCTCTGCGGCGTCCAGTTCGGCGAAAACCACATGTTCGAATGCGGGAACGTCCTTTCCGAACCTCGAACAGATGAGGGCGCGGACACCGAGAAATTGTGCTCGAAGATCGTTCTTCACACCCTGTACGGGCAGCTCCGCTGCGAACTCCCCGCGGATCACGTGAAGTGGCCGGGAGACCCGAAGCACTTTGTGAGGGTGAGCGGCGGGGACGGCGGAGGCTGGCTCAAATGGGATGATGCCGACGGTGCCGAGCGCGAGATGCAGGCCGTCAAGCGCACCCCCGACGAGTGGTGCGAGCAGTACGGCGTCATCATCAGCGACCCCGACGGCTGGCGGCACGCCGATGCGCTGCCATGGGACGAGCCCATCACCCTGGCCGACTTCCACCGGCGCGCCATCAAATCCACCGGCAACATCGTCTCGCCTGGCTGGCGTCAGCTCGAACGCGATGCGAAGGAGGCGCGCTGATGCGGCTCGGCACAGTCACCCATATCGCAAGCACTGTCGTGCACGTCGGCACTCTGATGCGGCAGCGTTGCGGCTGGTGCGGCGCTGTGCTCATCGACGTCGACGTCGCCCGGGTCATGGTGATGACCTCTGAAGGACGCGATCCTGAGCCCTCGATCCCCACCTGGGAAGTCGGCAGCCTTGTCGCCATCGACGGGGGCGCATCCTGGACTGTCGATCCCCGGGAGGACGGCTTAATCCCCGAGGATGCCTGCGCGCGCCTGGATCCGGAGGTGACGCTGTGAGCGATGGACTGCGGATGCGTGAGGCCGTCAGAGCCTGGGAGGCACAGCAGGAGATCATCCAGGCCGAGCGCAGCCGAGCGGACGCTGCCGAAGACGAGCTGCAGCGGCTGCGCCTCATCGCCGCTGACTACGCCGAGCTCACCGCGTGGAGAGGACCGGAGGTCCCGAATCCGCATCGCGTCTCGATGACCGCCTACGCCGAGAAGATCGCCGAGAAGCGGCAGGCCATTGCTGAACGCGACGAGGCATGCCGCGAGGTGGACCGCGTCCGCGGACGCCAGGGCGAACCCACCGGCGTTATGACCACGCCGGTGGCTGGGCGCACCGAGGCCATCCGGCTCCGCTACGGCCAGCACGCGTTCAGCGGCCCCACTGACACCGAACGCGAACGCGACCAGGTCATCGGGCACCTGCTCGGAGAGCTCGACAACCGCGACGACGAACTCGTCCGGCTTCGCGATCAGGTAGAGGCAATGGCGGAGGCCGCTGCGGCCGGGAACGTGCGAACGCTGCTGGATCTCGCGGCAGAACATGGAGATCTGGATGCACCCCAGGCGCGCGTTGAGAAGACTGAGACCATGAAGCTGCTGGAGCAGCTGGGCGATGTGGGTGAGGAGTGGGGCTATGGCCCCGATCCGGACCGGATTACGGTGCCTGTCGCCCAGGGCTTCCGCAGCGGCACCCCGAGGCAGTGGGCAGAATCTGGCGCCCGTGGGAACCGGACGAAGCTGTGGGCGCGGATGGCCGGTCAGTGGCGTGAGATGGAGGTTTCCGGTGGCTGAGGCCCAGCTCGAACCGGCGATCAGCGAGGCCATGGACTCGATCCAGGGCTGGCTCGACGGGAAGCTCATCTTGTCGAAGGAGGCCGTGCGCACCCTGCTGACCGAGATGCAGCGCCTGCGTGAGATGCCTCCGCTGCTCACGCTCTTCCCCGTTGCCGAGCTCAGCGAGCAGGACCTGCAGGAGTGGGAGCAGAGGCTGGGGAAGGCGCTGGAGGAAGGGAAGCACAAGCCCCTGCGGTGGCGTCTCCCATCGTCTCCGCCGGTGCCGTGGGCAGCGGACGACTTCATGGTCAACTCGACCCTCTCCTGGGAGCTCGACCGGTCTTGGATCCAGGTCTACCACGAACCCTGCCAGCAGGTGGTCTTGGGCGACGACGGCGATGACCCGGATGAGCTGGATGCGGCCAAGCTGTTGAACCTGATGATCACCCACCGCTGCGAGGCCGCGCAGTGAGCGAGCCGGTGTTCGTCATCGCGGGCGACTACCCCCAGGCTGTGCAGTGGGCTCACGAGCATGATGTTTCTTCCCGTGACCTGGTGTATCTGGCCAGCCCAGGTGATGTGGTCTATCGGACGGCTGGGCGCCGGGGCGGCGTGTACCTGTGCATCGGCACGTGGGAGGACAAGCCTGCCTGGAAGCTCGCAGATATGTTCGCGCATCTGGTCTCTCGGGGGTTCACGCGCGCCGCCGAGAGCGAGTGGAAGGCGTCACGGCGTGGCTGAGCCGAGGAAGCCCCGCATCAGATACGGGGTTCCTACAGAGTTCTATCCGCACCTGGCAGAAGGCTGGTACGTCCTTCTGCCGGACTGGCCGGACGGCGTTGTCCCCGAGTGTTTCGACACCTGGCCTCAGGCCCTGGCGCGGGTCAAGCAGTGGTATGAGGAGAAGGACGAGCAGCGCCGCCGGATCCAAGGAAAGATCGCCTTGGTGGTGGACCGCCTCAAGCAGGATGGCGGGTGGGCGACATGACACCCGGTATGGCCGTCACGGCCGAGATGATCGGTGGTCCGTTGGACGGCACGGTGCGCGTGTTCGCCGAGCCGGTGCCGAGCATCTACGCCGTGCTGGTGCAGACGCTCGGCACCCGCGAGCAGATCAACCGCGGCGAACTGATCATCCGCGAGGCCCGCTACCGGCTCAAGATCGACGAGCATGGAGTGCCCTGGTTCACCCCCAATGCACAGCGGCACTACGACTGGGAAGGCTGGAGTGATGTGGGCGACTGAGGTGAGGAAGCCCAGAAGGTCCGGGCTTTAGCGAACCAAGCCCGGACCTTCCCGCACGGGGCTGACTGCTTGTGAGAGCCGTCTGCCAACCTGAGGCGAGCCTAGCGCATCGAAGTGCCGTCCGTGGCAGGATCGATCGCATGACTCAGCCCACGAACACGACCACCCTGATCGTCTCCCAGGCGTATTCGAAGTGCAGCGCCTGCGGCGGCTACGCGCTGCCCGCGGAGACCACCCACGACGTGAATGTCAGCTTCGGGCAGCCGGTCAGGCCCGGCTGCGGAGCGCAGTTCACCGCCATCACCACCGACCAGGACGGCTACGGCGTGGAGGCAGCCCTGCGAGCGATGCTGACTGGGCTGCGCCCCGACCTGCCGATCGTGGAGTTCGGGGGGCACACTGTTTAATCAGGTCTGCCGCTACTTATTCTTCTTCTCTTCCTCCTGGAATTTCTTTGCATCGGCCAGCACCTGCTGGAACTTCGCCGCCGCCGCGGCGTCCTCGTCGTGTTCCCTCAGGAGCTTCCCCAGCTCATCAGCGCGTTTCTGTTCTTCGGGTGTCAGAGCCATGCGAAAAACCTACTATCTGTTCAAGATCTGAGGTCTCGCATCCCATAAAATGCTTTCAGTCGGTTTTCCAGACATTCTCCAGCACTTCCCACTTGTTCTTGCTGCCCCGCAGCGGCCGCAGGTGCACGCCGATCTGGTCGCCCTTCTCCACGCAGCCGGGCTCGATCACGATGTACGGGTAGCGGCGGAAGCCGAACTCCACCCACACCTGCTGGCCGATCTTCGGCAGCGGCGTCGGTCGCTTCTTCTTCGCCATGATGGGGTGCCTCCTCGCGTAGTGGCCTCTGCTGTATAAGTGCGCGCAGAGTGCCGTTTCGCTTAGAGACGTGAAAAACCTCAGCGGTAGAGACGTGAAAAACCTCAGCGGCTTCAACCGCGGGCAGACTGGCTGGCGCTTAGCACTCGGGGACGACCTCCACGAACGTCTGGGAGAATGAAGCCATCGCCGAGTAGCGCAGGCCGGTAGCGCGCCGGATCGTACGTCGGAGGTCGCAGGTTCAAATCCTGCCTCGGCGGCCCAGGAAGGGATCAAGCCTTGTATCAGCCTGAAGCTCTGCAGGAGATCGTTCGCTTCGTGACCGGCTGTCTGGACGAGGAGGAGACCGCCGCACTGAGCTGGGATGAAGATGAACGGGAATGGCAGTTCGTCGGTGGTCGAAAGCTCACCTTTCAATCCGGCTCTTATGATCATGTGGCAGCTATCGACGTGACCAACGCGCCGTGCCTGTGGTGGGAGCGGATCTACGTCAAACGCGACGATGGTGGCAGACTCGCGGCGCACCTCGTTCACCATGACCCTGCCGCTGTCCTCACCGACATCGCGGCCAAGCGGGTTCTGGTGGCGCTGCACGGCGACTTCTACGAGGACCCGTGCGGGTTCAAGGACGGCTCTGCATGGGGCGACCCCGAGAGGGCCGAGCCGTGCCTCACGCTTCGGCACATCGCCTGCGGCTACCGACGCCGCCCGGGGTTCAAGGAAACGTGGAGTGCCGTTGCAGGTTGACCCTCGGGTTCCAACGAAGGCTGTGATTCCGTTGCACCCCGCCGCTCTCTACCCTGTGTCGCATGGAGCGCTACGGAGTGGCCAAGGGCACTTACGAGGAGATCATCAACGAGCTCAACTGCCTGGGGCAGGACGCCTTGAGCTCGGGCAATGAGAAGAAAGCGCGCAAAATCGCACGCGCGTTCAACGCGATCGAAGCCGGGGCGGAGGAGGTCCGCCTAGGGGATTGCCTCTACGTGGTGTCAACCCCGCGGCGCGCGCCGGTGGCGTGAGCTCCCCCTCTGGCAGGGATTCTGTGCGCGCCTCTTCCCAACTGGTCCTATACAGGAATAACTTGTGAGGAGTATCAGTTCCCTCACGGAAGGTGATCACCGAGGTGGAGACCTACGCGGACAGCCTGCGAGACGGGCTGAGAAAGTCGCGTAACGAGGATGAGGTCACACTCTCCCGTTGCGCGGCACACGCCGGGCAGCGGGGTGAAGGCTGGTGACGACCGAACTCCTCCCGGGGTCAGTTGCCACCTGCCCCCAACGCAACCCCAAGCCTCGTAACCAGGCCCTGTTCCAGGCCGCCAGTGATGCTGCCGCGGCCGATCCGAACGAACGGCGCGTGGTGCGCGAGTTCGATGCTTGCACCCTGCTTTTCGGCATGACCGTCTGGTACGAGGGCGAATTCAGGCTCATCAAGCACATCGAACGCCCCACGTCCCCGGAGCTCACAGTCCGCTCGGAGCTCACGATCCATTTCGTGGTGCCGGAAGGGACGCGCAGGTTCTGGTTCGCCAAGCGCAGCGATCCGGCCTACTGCCTGGTCGACGGCGTCCTCTCCCCGTGCTGAACCCCACCTGATTCCTGGCTCCCGCAGCCGGGAGCTAGGCCAGCCCGGAAGACCCCAGATCATCCCCTCGCGTGGCGCATTGGATGGTGAGTACCGTGGACGCTATGGCATCGACACAGCATCCTGACGAGGCAAACTGGCAGCAGAAGCCGATGGAGCTGGTTCCGAGCAGTTTCCTGACCGGTCCCGACGGCGAGCCGATGAAAGCCTTCAAACCCACCGAATCCGTGGTCCGTATTTTCTCGGGGCGGCCGAGCCTGGGCGACGCCGGTTTCATCCGGACCGGAGGAGGTGTCCACAAACACCAGGCTTTTCCCGGTAATTCGCTGTAACAGATCACGAAAGGATGACGAAGCCATGACCCGCTCTCTCTTCGCACTGTCGGCGCTCACCGCGCCCTCCCAGGACTCCTCCGGATCCTGCACGGCCGTCCTGGACCCGGCCAGCCAGACCGGCGTCCACTACGACGCTGACGGCGCCGTCATCGCCCCATCCCGTATGGCCGACGGCACCGGCACCGCCACGGGCCAGGTGCGACCGGACCACGACACTGACTGAGGCGTCCCGTGTTTGATGACTCCTCGTCGCGGCCGGTGGTCGTGCTGACCCAGGTCGACGACCCCACCGCCGACATGGTCATCAGGCACCTCAACGCTGCTGGCGTACCGGTGGTTCGCCTCGACCCCGCGGACTTCCCCCGCACCCTGTCTCTGTCGGCGCGTATCAGCGCCGGAGGGCACTGGTCGGGGCGGATCACCACCAGCAGCAGGAAGTTCGATCCTGCGACCGCGCGTGCTCTGTGGCTGCGCCGTCCGGGCCGTCGCAGTTTCCCAGGCATGGATATTGCGACGGCGAAGTACGCCGAGGCCCAGGCCGAGGTCGGGCTCGACGGAATCCTGCGCAGCATGGCCGACTGCCTGTACGTCAACCACCCGGCCGCCCACAAGGCGGCCTCAGTGAAGCCGGTACAGCTGGACGCGGCCTCCCGCGCCGGTTTCGCCATCCCTGACACGCTCATCACCAATGACCCGGCCGACGCGCGGGAGTTCTGCGCAGCCCAGCCCAGCATCCACAAGCCGCTTGGGCCGTCCCTGTGGCAGCCCGACGGAGATCGCCTGTTCCTGGTGAACGTCAGCACTATGGCAGACCCTGACGGCCTGGATGAGAGTGTTGGTACGACCGCGCACCTGTTTCAGGCCCGGGTCCCCAAACAGCACGACGTACGCCTGACCGTGATCGGGGATCGTATGATCCCCGTGGTCATCGACTCCATGGGCGCACTGGACTGGCGCACCACCTACGACGGCAACACCTACCGCGTCCTACAGGAGCTGCCCGGCGACATCGAACAGGCCGTGAAATCGTTCATGGCCGAACTGGGCCTCGTATACGCGGCTTTCGACTTCGCCATCGGATTCGACGAGCGCTGGTGGTTCCTGGAAGCCAACCCCGCGGGGCAGTTCGCATGGCTGGAAGAACCGACCGGCTACCCGCTGACCGCGGCGATGGCGGAGTTCCTCGCCCGGACCCCATACCCGCGAGAGACACAGTGATCCGGCTGAAGGGTGACCGCCGCCATACCCGTGCGGTGCAGCGGTTGCTGGCGCAGGAGGTCGCCGATGGCCGGATCACCACTACCTCCACCGCGGTCGTCATTGACGACCCTGCGCCGCTGGTGTTGCTAGAGAAGGCTCTGGATGCCGCCTATCCCAGCTGGCGCGACGATCCGATGCAGTACCAGGTCCTGTTCTCCGGCCCGGTCCGGCGGCGTCCCGACTGGCTGCTGGTGCTGCATCTGAGAGCGAAGGCCTGCGGGGCCCTGAACGTGGATCCACGGCTGACCTGATGTCATGAAACATGACATGCCTACTTGTGCGTGTCATGTTTCATGACATAGACTGGTGGAAGACGCCAGCCGCCAGGAGGATGCCATGGCCGGAGGAACCGGGACCACGATGAAGGTCTCCGCCGCGCTGCGCAGAGCAGGGCTGCCGGTGATCCGCTACGGCATCGGCCGTGGCCTCACGGGCATCTACGTCAGCAACATGAGCCCCACCCGCACCGGCGTGAGCCTGCGATACAGCCAGACCGACCCTGCCGGGCAGCAGGAGGCCAAGACCGCCGACGACATCGAAGCCGTCCTGCGCGCCCACGGATTCCCCTACGCCCGCCACACCATCGCCCGGCCCGGCGGCCGCACCGCCTACAGCTTCACCGTCTACGCCACCCGCGAGGACCCGCTGTACCAGGCCCACCTGGCCACGCAGGCGGCCCCGGAGGCTGCAGGGCAGCCTGAGACCCCCGCCGAACCCGAACAGGCCGCCATCGCCGCCTCCGGCCTGCCGGTGCGCCGCTCCACCCACAAGGACTGGCTCATCGAACACGACGGCCACCGCGACGCCTACCACATCGAACGCACCGGCGGCAGCTCCCGCGCCCGTTACACGGTCACCACCCGCGGAGGCAGTGGCAGGCACACCATCGCCAAGAACCTGCGCGACATGACCGCGGCCCTGGACGCCGTCCAGGCTGACATCGCCAACTGATCCGGAGGTCACCATGAGCGACATCCGCTACACCGTGCACAACCCCCTCGGCAACACGGTCTTCTCCCACGAGGACGAGAACATCGCCCGCGGCGTCGCCCAGCAGCGCGCCAACGACCTCGGCTACTCCGTGACCATCGAGCGCCATCAGGACGGCCGTTCGCAGGAGATCGACCGCATCTACCCCGCCAGCAGCGCCCCTCTCTCGCGCCTGTGGGTGCCGGGCTTCGGCGGGCGCCTGGAGTAGGTTCTCCGATTTCATGTCATGAAACATGACACGCTCTCTTGTGCGTGTCATGTTTCATGACATAGGATGGTTGTAGAAGCTGACCCGCCAGCAGCGAAGGAGCCTGACATGGCCGCCGACCCGGAAGCCGCTATCAAGGCCAAGCCGCCCAAGACCGGCCCGCTGTTCTGCCTGGACATCACCGAGCCCGGTCGCGCCATCGGCTACCTGTTGTTGACTGACCCGGCGCCCGAGGACGACTGGTCCATCTACGGCACCCGCGAGGGCCGCACCTGGACGGTGTGGACCGACTCCCACGGCAGCGCTACCGGATCCACCCTGGAGGTTGCTGCCAAACGCTGGGCCCGCCAGTACGGCCTGCCCCACGGCACCGCCACCCTCGGCAACGACAACGGCGGCGAGCGCCGCATCAGCTGGTAAGGAGACGCTCATGAGTGAGCAGGATGGGAGAGCCTCACGCTGGGCCAGCTGGCTCCGAAGCCAACTGAACCATGCAGGTTGGACAGGCGGAGAACTGATTTCTCGTGCACAGGCGGCCGGTACCCCTTTCAGCAAGAGCACGGTGTCCCGTTGGCTTAACGCACAGCAGCATCCCGATTCCGAGGTCGTCTTCGATGTGGCGAAGGTCCTCAGGGCCGATCCTCGGGAAGCCTTCGAAGCCATCGGATACAGACATCTGATGGGGCCTGTTGCGGACAAGATCTGGATCGTTACCAGAACCAACGATGAGTACGGCTTCTCCGTACTTGACGGCGATGACCCCATCACCGCCACTGTCGAGGACGCCCGCGTGGCCTTCATTGACGCCGTCCGCGGGGCACTGGGCGGCAAGAAGGACTACACCATCGCCTTGGAGGCGATCCCGATCGAGCCGGATCACGCGGTGACCTCGGACGGTATCGTCCTCACCTGCCGTCAGGTGTCCTCCGGCCTGCGCGCCGCCAGCCTCAAAGCGCGCCGGGCCGAACTGGAGCAGGAGCTAGCCCAGATCAACCAGGAGCTGGAGAGGGACGAGAGGGACACCCCATGGAACGCGTGATCGCGATCGACCCGTCGGGCTGCGGCTGCACCGAATGCATGGTGGGCGAGTACGTCCCCCTCGACCAGGCGACGGCTGAGCAGGTCGTCGACATGCTGGCGGGCAGCGTGCGCAACAACACCTGCCGCGACCTGCGGGTGAGCCTGGTCTACACCCTCGGCAACGGCCTGGACATGTCCCAGGCGGTGCTGGTGGAGGTGCAGCTGGCCGAGGGGGAGGACGGCTCCCCGCTCGTCTGGACCGTCCCGCAAGAGGCGGCGAGGGCGCTGACATGGTGACCCTCAACGAGGCCGCCGACCGGGCCTGTGTGGCCCCTCAGGACTACCTCATCCCCGTCGCCCTGGAACCCCTGGAGACGCCATGACCCTGCGCATCATCCCCACTGAGCCCACCAAGCTGTTCAAGCACTACCGTGGGCAGGACACCATCCAGGATGCCTACATCGAGCTGGCGCTGCGCGACGAGACGCTACTGGCCGACTATGACGCCGCCGTCGGCGGTGCCGTGCCGGTGGAGGTCCACAATGGCTTCGAGCGCCGCTACCCGATCCCGCTGCTGACCGGGCAGGCCGCCGACGCCCTGATGGAGAAGATCCTGCCTCTGGCCCAGGAGATCGTCGAGGACTGGCGGTCGGAGTGGGACGGCAACAGCACCGTCGCGATTCTCGGCGAGGACGCCGCGGCGGCGGAGGAGAAGATCGGGGAGATCACCTGCGAGGTCTGTGAAGACTACGACCCGGCCAGCTACGTCAGCGTCTGGGATGTCGACGGCGCCTGTCCCGGCAATGAGGTCGAGGCCTTCGGCATCACCGCCGACACCACCGACGAGCGCCTGGCCGAGATCGAGGAGGAGATCCGGCAGTCCCTGGCCGAGGTCAGCGAATCCCCGGTGGTGATCCTCGACGGGGTCGGCGAGTACCTGGCCGGGCTGCGCCAGGAGCTGCGGGACCGGATCGGGCAGATGTCCGCCGCGGAGCTGCGCGCCGCCCGTGACGAGCTCGGGCTGACCGGCAGCTGGGTGGCCGCGTACGTGGGCGTCACCGAGCGCACACAGCGACGCTGGGAGGCCGGGAAGCTGGCGGTGCCGTATCTGGTGGCCGAGCGGATGCAGGAGCTCCTGGAGGAGGCTGCGGAGGCCGTGGAGCGCAAGGCTGCCGAAGCGGATGCGGCATGTGCGACGTATCTGTTGGCGTGGCGGACTGATGAACAGCTGCCGTCAGACCTGCTGGCCACCGGTTACCCGGCTCGCTGGCACATGCGCATCTCCGAGCGGGTGGTGGCCACGCCGCAGCTCGCCATCCGGGGCGTCCGGCTGTTCTACGCCGACGAGCTCCCCGAGAACCACTGAGAGACCTTCTGCACCGTCGCAGCGGTAGGTTGGCTGCTTCGGTGCAGAAGGTATAGGAGGGGCCTGTTTTGGCGAATTTGCGGGTTAACAAGGCCATGGTGCGGCATGTGCGGGGGCTGCAGAAAGGACTGAAGCTGCGGAGGCTGGAGTACGGGCTGGCGCTGCCGGAGCTGGCCTCGCTGGTGGAGGTCAGCCAGCGCACCGTGCTGGACTGGGAGCGGGCCTACGAGCAGCCTGCCATGCTCACCGCGATGCGCTGGGCGGCCGTGCTGGACATGCGGTTCATCATCCGCTCCGCTCGCAGCGACCACGACTTCACCCCGCTGTCGCAGCCCGGCCAGCAGCTGCCCGCGCCCGAACAGGACTGGCTGAGGCTGTGCGCGCCGCTGAAGCAGCTGCGGGTGGATCGGGGGCTGTCTCAGACTGAGCTGGGTCTGGTCACCGGTGTGTCCCGGTCCTCTATCCAGCGGTGCGAGGACGGGACGCAGTATCCGCGACTGCTGCTGCTGACTGCGATGGCCAACCAGTTCGGCTGTGTGCTGGACCTGCGCGAGCAATCCCTCTAGGGGAGCTCCTGCAGCTCAAATCGTGCCCCCTCAGGCAGTTTGAACTCGGCCATCTCGGCATCGGCTTCGGCACGGGCTGCCTCATAGGAGCCCGGAGCATACACGGCTTCCATGATTACTGATCTTCTACTCAAAGGTGTGAACGTCCTCTGATTCAACCTCTGCAATTCAAGGCGAAAGTAGGATATCCCCATGAGAAAAAGAGGTGCTCATTCGGGCTTCCGGCCTAGCCGGTCCTGCCCTCACCGCTGGTGCCGTTTCCTGCACCGCTCGACTTACATGCTCGGACTAATCCTCGTCCTCGCGAGCCTCGTCCAGAATCCGCTTCTGCTAGCTCTCATGGTGTTCTTCAGCTTCCTGCTCGCAATGGCTGTCACCACGAGCAGGATGGGAATCGGAACCCAGGGTCGCGTAGCCCATGAGAGCGCCGGTGCGGGGGGGTCCGCTGATACCGAGGTGAGCGTTGATCACCGCTGGGCGGCGATCGCAGTCGGCTATGACATCTACCTGGCATTTCTCGTCGTTTCAGGTTTGATCTCCTTGGGCATGATGGGCAGCAGCGCTTTCAAGCCAGACCACCAGGGCATCCCGCCGGGGATCGGCTGGGTCCTGATCTTCACGTCGGGCTCTTTCGTGTTCGGGCAGTATGCCCACTGGCGGGCCACCCGGCCGCGCCCCCGCCGCAGGGTTCACGTCAAAGCCTTGATCCCGGTCCTGTCGAAAAACACATGACGAGGGCTGCGAAGGTCGAAGAAGATTGCTCTGCTTCCCTGCGACTGCGCGCGCCGGGGACAGGACGGGGTAGCCCGGTGGCACGATGGTGTGAACATCGCACCGCCTGAGGCTCCAGGAGCGCACCGTGAAGGTCTTCATCTCCGACGCCGAATACTCGCTGTCTGTCAAAGGCGAGGGCTGCATCGGCGTCGGCTTCAGCGACGGGACCAACACGGTGGTGCTGGCGCGGCTGCGCAACGGCCACCTGGGCTGGCTGTGCGGCCGCTGCGGCGGGGAGGGCCTGGTGCCCGGGGACCGGTTCGCCAACCGTCGGAGGCCGCGGTGTATCAGCTGCCGGGGCACCGGCATCGTCAATGAGTACGTGAATGTCGATGCTGCCCGCTTCGCCGCACGTCGCTACCTGGAGCGGTCGGGGCTGCCGGAAGCCGAGCGTGAGAAAGTGTGGGCACAGCGGCAGGCGCAGTGGTGGCAGGAGAACGCCGAGCTCGTGGAGGCTGCAAAACAGATCCAAAGCCCTGAGCCCTTCCTGCGGCAGATGCTGCGCAAAATCCAGCAGGACCTCCTGTGGTCGCCGCAGCAGACCCTAGTGGTGCGCCGGATGGTGGCCGACGCCGCGGCCGGGCCCAGTAAACGGTTCACCCGGTTCGTCGGCGAGCCCGGCCAGCGCATCGAGTTCACCGGCGTCATCAACCGCACCGGCTCCCGGGTGACGTACAACACCCGCAACTTCATCGTGTCCGTCGCCGCCGACGGCGAGCTGGACGGGGCGCTGCTGTGGTCCCAAGGCGTCGCTGTGACGTTGCGCAGTCTGTATGGCTGCGACGGCGACTGGATCCGCGGCACCGCGCTGGTGAGGCAGCACATGATCTCCAGCGACCAGCACCGCACCGTGGTCACCAACATGAAGCTGGCCGAGCACAACGAGGACGGCGGCGCCGACCGTTCCGGCTGGCCTGGCGTGCTCATCGTCCACGACGGTCGCGGAGCCACCCACACCCGGCCCGTGCGCGACCGCTGGCATGCACAAGCGCTGCTGCACCGGGTGTTCACCGAGATCGGCCACGGGCCCGTGGAGACCGCGGAGCTGCGCTGGGACGGCTCCACGGTCGGCACACAGTTCGAAGCCCGTGACGTCCTCGGAGAGGACCCCAGCGGCGTGTACGCGGCCCTGATGGACGTCGAGCCGGACTAGGCCGGGTCAGTGCTTCTCCCAGTCGGCGTATCGCTTGTGCATTCGGAGTCGTTCGAGCTCTGGCAGACCGAGGCCCGGGACACGCTTGAGCTCGGCATAGGTCATGGCCGCTAGCCTTTCAGGCGTGATCCCCGCATCGTCGAGATGCCTTGCGCGCACAGGCCGCGGTCGCATCGAAACCGAGGTGCCAACCGCCATCCCATTCAGGGTCTGCGCGCTTTTGGAGGTTAGTCTCCAGCAGCTCATCGAGCGCCTCGTAGGCCTGCGGGGCGCCGCTGGAGCTGAGGTGCATCGCCTGGGTGCCGACCGCGCGGGCGAAGGCGGCCACGGTCGGGTCATCGTCCGGCAGCTGCAGACTGATTTCCAGCTCGGAAGCCTCCAGGTTTAGTCTGACCTCGACGATCTTGCCGGTGATCAGATTCCCTGAGATGTTCACCTGCAGCATCTGGTTGACGAGCCGCATCGGCAGCCCCGACGCGAAGCACACCGCCGCACGCACGTGCTGCCGCATCTTCAAGATCACGAGAACAGCCTGGGCAGTTCGCGCCGCACTCGCCACAGCGTCCGCGGCACCTTCAACAGCAGCACGGGCCAGACGAGAAAACAGACGATCATCAGCGCCGCAGCCGACGCCGCGCCGAAACTCATGATGTGGCGCGCGGCGTTCGTCAGCCTGTCCCCTTGACCCTTGTTGGCGGCCGCATAGGCCAGCCGCTGATCCCTTGCGATCTTCGGCAGCAGCCACGCCTCCCAGGCGGTGACGACCACCGCGCCGACAATCCAGATCAGAAACACGGTTTTACCGTCCATGTACGCCCTCCGGGATGTCGAGATACAACGTGATTGTCGCAGAATCAGGATCCGCTCATGGCCATCGCGGCGATCACCTCGGGGCCGCTGTGAGCCCCGTCGGGGCCGACGAAGCCGGACGGTGCCCAGCCCTTGCCGACGAACGCCAGCGCCGCAGCGTAGGAGGACATCCGGTCCCTGGGGTGGCAGTCCCATGAGACCAGCCAGGAGGCCAGGCCCTCCGCGGTGGGGAACACCGGCGACAGCGGGCTGCCCTCGGTGATGGTCGTCCAGTACTGCCAGCCGTCGCCGGTCGGTGGCTCCGTCGGCTCCCACGCGTCCAGCTCGGCCTGCCGCGCCTCCCGCTCGGCGTCGGTCGCGAGGTTGCCGTGGCCGTTGCACCGCAGGCAGTACTCCGGCAGGCCCTGCTGGGCACAGCGGAACCGGATCAGCGGCCATTCCAGGCCGACGCCCCTGGACATGCTGAGCTCGCTGAATTCCGACGCGCCCGGGGCGTTGGCGGCGTTGACCTCGGCCGCGGTGCGGGGCACGGTCACCCATTCCCAGGACCGCTCGGTGGTCGATGTCGCCTCCCACGTGACGAACTGCTGCAGGCGCCCCTCGGCGACCAGGTGGTCCACTTCGGCCTGGGTGAGCTTGTCGCGCCAGGACAGCCGGGCTGCCTGTTCGCGCGTCATGTCCCAGGTCCGGATCCGGTGCGGCCAGAACATCTCGTGCATGGCCCAGGCCGCGCTGCTCCAGCCCTGCGAGCCGGTGCCGTCGTAGTTGCAGTTCGGGCATGGCGGCAGCGGCTCGATGTCGGGCATGACGTAGCCGGACCAGACCTGGTCCAGCGGGGCGTTGAAGTCGAGTGGGACACGGAAGATCTTTCGGCTCATGATCGTGTTTCCTTTCGTGAGGTCTTCACGCTCCGTGCCTTCATCTGCCCGGCGTAGGTCAGCGACCAGAACTTGCGCCGCGGCCTGCCGACGTCGGCCGGATTGACCTCCTCCCAGCGGGCGGACACCAGTCCGGCTTCTTCCAAACGGCCAAGAAGCGGATATACGGTCCCCGGGCCGAGGTCGGTCATCCCGATGATGCGGAGCCCCCAGAGATCTTCATCGTCGTGTTCCGCCAGATACGACAAGATCATTCTGGTTGGGGGCGTCATCCGGGGAGCTGGCGCAGAGGGCTGGCTGCTCATGCTGGTGGCTCCTTGTCGCGTGGCTTCGTGATCGAGGAGACGCCGAACTCGCGGATCTCGTGGATCCTGTCGAGGCAGTCCTCCTCCTCGGGCAGGTGGAGCTTCCAGCGCTGGACAACGGCCTGCCGCTCGGACCCCCAGCCGAGCTGGGTGTCGCTCCAGCCGCAGGAGCAGGAGCCGCGCACCCCGTTGCCCCAGCCGATTTCTTTCTTGGTCGCCAGCGTCGGGACGTGCTTGTCGAGGTCGGGGTGGTGGTTGCAGATGTCCAGGCCCACGACCCGGGTCCAGCCCATCGCAGCCAGAGTGGTGCGGATGCCCGCGGCGTTGAAGGTGTAGATGTGCAGGTCTTGGCGGCTGTCGAGGTAGCACATCGGCCAGTCGCAGGCGATGTGCGGTTCGCGGTAGAACGTCATACGCCGATCTCCGGGGCGTAGTAATCCGGTAGCGGTTGCGGGCCGTCATAGCTCTGGCAGTTGCAGGGGTCACGCATGACCCTCACGGGCTTGTTGCAGCGCCCGGTCCTCTCCGTGTGGTACCCGACACCGTGCTTGCAGCTCCGGCAGATTGCCTTCACCGGCTTCATCGAGCGCCGCCGGGGACGTCGGATATGGCCGATGACGATGCCCACCAGGAGTGTCCCAGCACCGGCGAGGTAGTCGATCAGGTTCACCAGTCGCTGCCTTTCTCGTTCGTGGTCGGCGCGCTGATCCAGTTGGCGTGGTGCGCGGCGTCACGCGACTCCCACATCCCGGACTCGGCGTTCCAGGCGATCCAGTGCTCGACGCCGGTACCGGGGTACTCCTCGCCGCAGGTGAGGCAGCAGGAGTCGCGCAGCAGCAGCGCCAGGTGGTTCTGCGGCAGGTCGTTCTCGTCTGCCACCAGCGTCGCCACGTAGTTGCGGCTGGCCGTCGTGAGCCGCATCCCGGTGCCGAGGTCCCGCGGCGGCGTGGACTCTTCGAGCAGGATCTCTTTGGCGATGCGCTCCGGGGGCCCCTGGATCGGCAACGGCGCCGACTCGGTCGGCATCGGGTAGTACCCGAACTCCGGGTTGCCCTGGCGCTTCCTGGGTGGCATGTCAGGCCTCCGTGATGATGTTCGACCACTTCGTGGTCCATACCGTGACCACGTCGTGGTCCGGGTGCAGTGGGCTGATGTCGGACATCGGGCGCCAGCGGTCACCGACCCACTCCGGGTGCCCGATGTACTGGTCGAAGTGCAGGCCGGGCTCGCCGTCGCGGGCGTGCCGGTACAGCTCGATCTGGGTGATGGGCCCGTTGGGGAAGTCCATCGACAGTGCGTTCCAGATGTGCTCGGCGCCGTTCGTCACCGGGTACGGCCAGTTCGGCAGGTAGTAGATGCGCTCGCCGAGGTCCGGCAGCGGCGGCCACAGGTTCATGATCAGGCCTCCACCGTGGCGAGTTCTTCGTCGAGCAGCCGGGCCACCCGGACCACGCCGCCGAGGCAGGAGACCTTGACCGTGTCGACGAGCGCCTTGAAGCCGAGGAACTGGCCCGGGGTGATGTGGTCGTAGTAGGCCGTCGGGTGCATCCGGTCGCTCCACAGCTGGATGTGCGCAGCCTCGTCGGGCGCCCCGACGGCGTAGCCGCGGTCGCGGTACCAGGAGGCAACGTCGGCGTTCTCCTCATCGACCACCACGAGCATCACCCGGTATCCGGCGGCGCGGTAGCGGTCCTCGGCGTCGGCCAGCAGCCGGGCACCGTAGCCCCGGCCGCGCCACTTCGGCAGCGTGGCGATCAGGTTGCACTCGACCACGGCGCCGGACAGCTTCATCCGGTCCTCGATGCTCAGGCCGCCCTTGCTGCGCTTGCCCTGTTCGATGATCCAGTCCATCGGGTTCACGCAGTAGACGAAAGCGCGCGCCTGCTGGTCGGCCAGGCCGATGACGCGCAGGCTGCGCAGGAACGGGAAGCCGTCGATCACGGCTTTGTCCGAGATTCGCTGGAAGCTGATGTCGGTGCGGTCCGGCTGCTCCTCGGAGACGATCTTGCCGAAGTAGTCCAGGTGCTTGTCGATGATTCCGGGGTGGGCCAGGCGTGCGAGCTCGCGGACGTTTTTCACGTCCTGCTTCAGGGCCTCGCGGATCGGGGCGTTGTCGGGCATGTGTCCTCCTGCCGTGGGAGCAGCTTGTCGCGTGGCATTGTGCTGATCCAGGCTGCCACTGGCGGTGACAGCATGTGGCGTGTTTGTGGCTATAGCACGGAGGCAGCCACTTCGGGGTCCCTCTGCTCGGGCTCGGGAACCTGCCAGCCCAGCGCGCCGCGCAGCATCCGAACCAGCGCCTGCCGGACCTCACCCCGGATGTCGTCGATGTCGGTGGTCCCGTCGTAGGGGCGCACCCCGATCAGGCAGTCGTCGATGAACACGTCGTGCCCGAGGAGGTAGTCGCCGCGGTGGGGTGTGACACGGATGAACATCAGCACTCCTGCTGGTCGAGAGGCATATCACCGAGATGGCCGGTGGAGTCTCCGGGCTTCAGCGTCTGGTGTTCACGGACGCTGGCCCAGTCCTGATGCAGAGGCGGCCAGTTCGCGCCCGGTTGCAGGGCCTCGGGGGCGAGACGCCCCAAGGTCACAGCGAGACGAACCGTCACGTGGTCGGCACCGAAGACAGCCAGCCAGCCCGCGCAGGCACCGTTCTCACAGCTGCCCGGGGTCAGACCTGCGTGGCACCCGAACATGAGCGTCCCGACAGGTACCGAAGCGCCTCCATGGCCCTCCGGGACGCTAGCCTGCAGCTCATCCCACTTCCACGCCGGGAACTTCGCAGCCGGGTTGTCGACGTTGTCGGCGCGGATCGGGCAGCAGGCACACGGGAAACGCCTGTACGGGAATGCATCGGGATTCGGAGCCTCGTCACCCTGCATCAGCTTTCCTTAGAGTCGGTGTCGAAGTACTCGGCCAGCACAGGCCTGGAGTGTGTGCATGTCAGGCCTTCTCGCTGGCGTTGATGCGTGCGCTATACAGCCTCGCGCCGGTCTCGCAGAGCGCGTTGATGTCTCCGCCGCTTGCCGGGAACACCACGTTGCAGTGATCACACACGTCGAGGTGCCGCGACCACCGGGCGAGCGCGGTCTTCGGCTCCGGCTCAGCGAAGAAGTGCATCTGGGGCTTCTGTTCCGGCGTTTTCTGCGGAGGACTGCCGTTGCCTCGGCCGACGGCCACGAAGCGCGCGCCGGAGACGTTCCTGTTGGCGTAGTTGCTCGGGCCGCCGAACGACTTCTTGCTGCCGTGCTTGCTCATCGCTCAGACCTCCTTGGAGTTGGTGTCGAAGTGCTCGGCCAGTAGCGCCTGCAGCGCCGGGGCGAGCTTCTCGGCGATGTCGCCGTACAGTGCCACGTGAAGGCTCGGGCGCCCCTCCCAGAGATGGGCGGTGACGCGCAGGGTGGACGACTTCGGGAAGCGGGCTTCCACTGCGGCCATGGCCGGGTATGCGCTGTTGATTTGCTCGCGATCACGCTGGTAGTTGGCGAGCGCATCATCCGGAATGTTCTTGACCGGTTTCACGATGCTGATGCCTTCGACCCCGCGCAAGGCGGTGAGGATGTCCTCGGCATCGTCCTCGCGGATGTCCTTGTCGAGGGCGACGATGTAGAAGAAGTGACGTTCGGTCATGATCAGCCCCCTTTCGAGGCGTCGGCGACTACGCGCAGCAGGTCGGTGCGGACCCGGTGGGTGATCGGCTCGTCGGTGCCGGTGCGGCCGAAGTTCGTCGTGACGGTGGCGCCATCGAACTGGACCTCGGCCCGGGTCCGGCCCAGAGACTTGACGGTGCCGTGCTTGTTGGCGTTGCTCAGGACGGCGCCGTAGCGCGGGTCGTAGACGTTCAGCTGCTGTACGCGCGCGCCGATCGTGACCGGCTTGCTGTCGGCGTCGAGGAGATCAGACACGGTTGGCCCTCCATGTCGGCAGCCATGCCAGAAGCTCGGGATGCAAGTCGAAGATCAGTTGGCCGTTGACGTCGCGCTGGGCCGGGCTCAGGTGGCGGGAGGAGAACCACTCGCCGTCGTCGGGCCCCCACATCACCAGGTACTTGACGTCGGTGCTGTTCTCGTAGTCGACGTCCTCCACGACGCCGACCTTCTCGTAGACCATGCTGACATCGACGTAGGCGCCGAGCGTGAAGAGGTTGAGGCTGCCCATGATCAGGTCTCCTTGTCGGTCTTCATCGCGCTGCGCACGGCCGTGAGGCGGGCGATCAGACGGTCCAGGTCAGAGGGGGTCAACGGCATGATCTGGTGGACGTGGAGGCCCGAGGGGTTTCGGGAGTCCAGCTCGACGTGCGCGACCCAGGGCGTTGAGTTGACGGCCAGAACGGTCCGTGTGCCGCTGTCGCTGAAGTGCTCCCACCACTGTTCGACGTTCTTGCGTCCCCGAGTCCGGTAGGCGTCGGCCTGGTCGATGTCGTCGTTGGTCACGTCAGTCCCTGGCCTTTCAGGAACTCCTCCACGGAGGGGCGCGGGTTGGCCTGCAGCCAGTTGCACAGGTCGGTCAAGGCCTCGGCGCGCTCTACGAGTTCAGGGAAGGTACCGGCGTCGTCGGGGTCGTCGTGCGTCTCTTGCCATGTGGCGATACGCTGGACCATGTCCTTGAGCGCGTCGACCTCGGAGATCTGCGGCACGCGCTGGCCGTACTCCGTCAGCCACGGGTCGAAGATGGCAGGCAGCGCCACAGCAATCCCGCGGCCGGTGCCGATTCGCAGGGGCTCCATCTCCGGGTCGTCGTCGTGACGCAGACTGTTCTGCCAGCCCTCGGAGATGAAGTGCGGTGACCCCTGCACTTCCACCACAGTGCCGTCCCCGCGTCGGACGCGGGTCAGAGCACCGTAGAGGAACTCCAGGGTGTACAGCTGGCCGTCGAAGAAGGCCTGCCACAGCAGCTTCTCGGCGGTGCGCCGCTGACAGCCGAAGCCCCCGCGGATCATGTCGACGGCGCCCTCGTAGACGATGGCGGTCGCGATGGTGGCCGGGAAGACCTGGGTCAGGCACTTAACGACGTTTTCGGTGGTGCGCTCGGTGTAGGCGACGTTCGCGGAGACGGCCATGGTCAGTCCTCCTTCGCGGTCGCGAGCGCCCGCAGGGACTGCTCCATTTCATGTGCACTGGGGTACTCGCCGATCGTCGAGCCTCCTGCCGCGTGGTGCTTGCGGGTCCACCACAGGTGGGCCAGCTGCTCGCAGTGGGCGTCGAGGGTGGCGCGGGCCTTCATGTAGGTGTGGTTCTTGGTGTGGTCCCGGTTGCCGACGGAGGCCTCGGCGCGCGCCTTGTCGCAGGCCTTCAGCGCACGCAGCGCCAGGGTCTGGGAGATGGCCAGCATCGCGTCGGCCTCGGAGGGCTTGGGCTCATCGTTCAGTCGGTTGAGTGCGGCCCGGTTCTGCTGACGGGCTTGGGCGATGAACTCTGTCGTGTCAGACATATCAGCCTCCTGTTTCAGAGTTCGAGGACGATGCGCAGGGCGTTGTCGATGCGGGCCATTTCGGCGTCGGTGGCGGAGCCGATGCGGGTGGCTCCGGCGGCCGGGTCGAAGCGGGCGGCGCGCAGCTGGGCGATGTTGAGGGCGAACGCGGTGGCGTCGATGGTGCCGCCGACCGGAATTGACAGGACGGTGTCGGGGGCGTCGGAGGCGATGAGCTTGAGGACGATCGCCACCTGGTAGGTGGCGTTGACGTCGCCGGGGGATAGCACCAGGACGCGGGCGGTGCGGTCGTCGGTGTCGGGGATGTCCCAGACTTCGGCTCGCCTCATGCCACGTCCCCGAAGTCGTCGACCGTGAGGATCTCGCCGCCGGAGTTCTTGTAGGCGATGAGGGCCTCGGCGGCCTGGGTGAGTTCGAGCTGAAGGACCTTCTCCTCGGCGGTGGCATTGAGGAAGGCGGTGACGTTGCCCCCGGGTGCGACCTTCCTGATGCGCGCAGCGAGATCCGTGGGAACGTGCACATTGAAACGTTCGGTGTGTGCGGCCATGAGTGGTAGTTTAGTCGTGCACTGAGTCATGTGCAAGAGCGATGCGCACGATCTATGCGCAAGGGAACAAACATTCGATCCGCATAATCACTGTTATGCGGAGTCGCCCATCTTAGACTAGTAGACGACTGCACTAACCATGTGCCATACTAGTAGAAGAACGCACCGCCGACACCGGGAGGGCACCATGACGATCACCCTCGACGCCGCCGTACTCGCCGCCGGGCCGCAGCGCCTCGACGACTACGACGTGATCCTGGTGAACTCCAGCGCGGGCAAGGACTCGCAGGCGATGCTGACCGGCGTGGTCGAGATGGCCGACACCCAGGGCGTCTCCCGCGACAAGATCATCGTGGTGCACGCCGACCTCGGCCGCGTCGAGTGGGAAGGCACCCGCGAGCTCGCCGAGACCCAGGCCAAGGCCTACGGCCTGCGCTTCGAGGTCGTCGCCCGCGAGGAAGACCTCATCGACCAGATCAAGACCCGGCGCCGCACCCTCGACAACGAGGCGGCCCTGCTTCGGCACGAGTCTACCGCGCTGTCCAACGCCGGGTTCCCCAACTTCGCACAGCTGGCCTTCGAGGACTCCAACAAGAAGCTGGACACCCCGGCATGGCCCAGCTCCCAGGCGCGCTTCTGCACGTCGGACCAGAAGACCAGCCAGGTCGCCAAGCTCATGACCGCCCTGGCCAAGGAGCACCGTAAGACCAACCCGGGCGCCGGGCCCATCAAGATCCTGAACTGCCTCGGGATCCGGGCCCAGGAGTCGGTGGCGCGCTCCAAGAAGGAGGCCTTCGGCCCCGACCGCCCGGCCAGCAACGGCCGCCGTACCGTTGACCGCTGGCTGCCGATCTTCGACTGGTCCGAGGAGTTCGTCTGGGAGACGATCCGCCGCTCGGGCCTGCCGTGGCATCCCGCCTACGACGCCGGGATGCCGCGCCTGTCCTGCGCCTTCTGCGTTCTGTCCGGCCGCCGCGAACTGATCCTGGCCGCCCGCCTGAACCCGGCGCTGGCGGAGACGTACGTGGCCCTGGAGGACGAGGTCGGCCACACCTTCCGCAAGGACATGAGCATCCGCTCGGTCGCCGAGGCCGCCAAGCAGGCCGGGCCGCTGTCCCTGGACGACTTCAAGACCGCGGCCTGAGATCCGACACCTTATATATAGGCCCCCAATTCGCCAGACCCTGGGAGGGCACCATGACGATCACCATCGAGGTCTTCCGGAACGGCTCCGACCACTCCTACCGCGCCCACTTCCCCAGCGAGGACCAGGCGCTCGACTTCATCGCCACCCGCACCCAAACCCACAGCTTCCGCGAGCTGGAGGACCACCAACTGCCCGAGGACTGCAACCCGGACCTGCAGGCCGCGCTCTACCCCAAGTGCGAGCACGGTCTGTTCCTCGACCTGTGCGCGGGCCCGCAGCACTACGAATACGACGATGACGAGCTGCGCGGCATGGGCTACCGATTCTGACCGCGCCTACACCCCGCCGTCGCCCGCCGAGCCCTTCTTGGGCATGGCGGGCTTGTACATCGCCCCCGGCGTCGTGGCCGAGAAGTCGTACTCGTAGAGACCCTCATACCCGTCGTGGGTGACCGACATCAGCCACGAGTACACGCGCTCGATAGTCTCCGGTGGATGCGCGAAGCGGTTGCCCGGCTGGAACGGGCCGTCGGCGAGCACCGCCCAGCCGCGGATGCCGCCGCCGTGCTCGTCGGCGACGGAGGAGAACTTCCAGGCCAGAGTCTCTGCGACCTCGGTGTAGTTGTCGCCGGTGACCCAGGACAGCAGCACCGCTTTGAAGCCGTCGACCGCGGCCCGGTCGAACCGCTTGGGACGGTCGGCCAGGTCCAGGCCGATGCTCCAGGCCAGAGACGTGAGCCGCTCGGCCTCCCACGAGCCTTCCCGTCCTGCGATCAGCGAGCCCGAGTACTCCGGCTTGCCCGGCTTCTTGGCGAAGTCGAGGGCGACCTCGCTGAGCGCCACCAGCAGCGAGCCGACCGCCTTGTTCCCGGCCGCGTTGATGACCCGCCGCAGCTCGGCCGATGACTCCTCGCTGGGCGGCACGACCGGCCGCAGCGGCCCGAACGCCTCGGCCAGCGCCGCATAGTCGTAGGTGGGCTTGCCGTAGCCGCAGCTGTAGACTATGGCGCCTTCGGCATCGCGGGTGAGGTACCAGCCGGTGTGCTTGGCGTCGACCACGCGCGACGGAGGCATTGCAGCGGATTCAGGGGTGTCTGTCATGCCAGCCAGCCTAAGCTGCAGGCAGACCGGTGTATGCCAAACCCTGATACTCGACCAATGGACAGTTGCACTAGTGAGGTACTACACTAGTAACGAACGCTCCGCCCGCCGAAGCCCGCCCGAGCCCTGGAGGACCCCATGCAGTTCTTGGTCATCAACTTCCGCTCCCACGCCGGTATCGAGTTCAACACCAGCGGTCAGCTCGGCAAGTCCGACGTCGAGATCATCGACGAGATCTTGGAGAAGGCCAAGGCCGACGGCGACTACCTGTCCGACGTGGTCCGCGTGGACGTGTGCTGGAACGGCATGGTCAAGCACGAGTACATCGTGCACAGCGGCCTGCGCACCACCCACTACATGTACATCGGCCCGGAGCGCCGCCGCCAGAAGATGAACGACTCGCGCGAGCTCTCCGACCTGTTCGGCAAGGACGAGCCGGTCCTGCGCGGCGCCGCGGCCGTCGGCGGCATCGACTACACCGTGGCCCACATCTCCAAGACCGGCGCGCGGGTCACTCTGATCCCGGTCTGGGCCGACAGCAACGGGCACCGGATCGCGCTCAACGTCACCCGCCGGAAGGTCGGCGGCTACTGGACCGGCAAGAACCGCGTCGCCTTCAACGCCGCGGCCTAAGACCAGGAGCAGAACCCCATGACAGATCCCATCTACGACGCCTCCGCACGTGCGGAGGCGTCCGCCTTGTTTGCGCAGCTGAAGGCGATCCTGGAGCCCGACACCGCCGATGGGGAGGAAGACCTCGACGACGCCCGGTTCGACCTGCTCACCCAGATCCAGGAGTGGGCGATCGGGCAGAACTACCCCGGCAGCCGTCGGACCTCCGCTTACCTGGTTACGCTGCAGCACACCCTCAGGGATCAGGCCGCCGACGACATGCTCCGGCTGCTGTGCCGGATCCGCGGCGTCACCTCCGTGGTCCCGGTCGAAGATGACTACCAGCAGCGCATCGGCGGCGAGCGCGTCAGGGCCGAGCTTGCCGACAAGCTGTTCGCCCTGGGCCGCGAAGTCATGAAGTAACTACGCCCCGAGTTATTCTGGAGTTGATATGGCTCTCTCATATTTTGCCCGCGAGAACGCGACCTTCGCACCGCGGCGCATCCTCATCAAGCTCGACCGCGGCCAGCGCGAAGGAGACATCTGGGCCGTCGTGGACGCCCGCAGCGGGGCCTACTACGGCGTCGTGGAGAACGAGCAGGTGTGGGGCGCCCGCGACTGGGAGGGTCTGAGCCTGAACGTCCCGGTCAGCAACTACGCCGCCCCGGACACGACTCCGGAGGCCTGGGCCAATCGGTTGGTGGACCGGGCCGACAAGAAGGGCGGCCTGCCCGTCCCGGAGGACCCGGAGGAAGCACTCGGCATGGTCGGCGACTTCCTGTTCCTGCCCGGCGGTAGCACGCGCCGGTTCAACGTCTACACCGTCGGCGGGACGCACCTGGGCACCGTGGAGAGGCCGACGCAGCCGCTCGCGCAGGGGATCTGGTGGGCCACGCCCGCCTCTCAGGACGAGAAGCTCATGTACGACGTCGCCGAGGCCTTCACCCGCGTCGGGGCGGCCTCCCAGCTGCCGCGCGACAGCGGCTTGTAGCGAACCGGATGCGGTGTGTCAGGCCTCGTCGACATGATGTCGGCGGGGCCTTTCTGGTGCGAATGCCTGATACCGGTAGACCTCACTAGTAGTGACCTACTACACTAGTATCAGAACGCGACGATGAGGGAGGGCAGCCCATGGACACCATCGCGATCGGGACCGCCACCAACAGCGGGAAGATCCACCTCGGCACCAACCTGTTCAGCTCGATCACACAGCATCTGATGTGCAAGCTGCACTCCCGACAGCCGATGACCAACATCATCGGCATGTCCGATGCCGAAGGGGTCGAGGGCACCGTCGCCCTGCTGTTGAAGCACGAGGTGCTGCCGTCGCGGCTGTGCCGCTCCTGCTTCCCGCCCCGCACCATGGCCACCTACCAGGCCGCCATCCGTGAGGCGATCGAGCAGGAGAAGGCGGCCGAGGCCGCAGCGGCCCCGGAGTCCGCGCCGACGTACCCGGCCCAGCTGGGCGACGACGGCCGCAAGTGGTGGGTCGTGGAATGCGGCGACCTCGACGAGCGCCTGGTCGACGCCAGCCACCCGCGGTTCGCCATCGCTGCCGTCCGCAAGCTGCTGATCAAAACCGAGCGCCGCGAGGGCGTGTCGCTGACTCGCGCCCAGCAGTGGGTGGCGGTGCAGAAGTTCAAGACCGCGGGGCCACTCACCACCGCGCAGGCCTACCAGCGCTACCGCCGACACGCCCTGTACGCGGCGTGCGAGCTGGCCAGCGGCCCCTGGGGTCTGCAGGGCGTGACCGAGGACCGGGAGCGGCTGATCGAGATCCTCAGCGAGGAGGGGCTAGAGCACGTCGAGGGCAAGGTGCTGGCCCGGTTCATGACGGACAAGCGGGGCATCGTTATCTGATACTAGTAGACAACTCTAGTACTTGTATGCGATACTAGTAGAAGAGCAGTCGACGAGAGGGGACCGCGATGGCCGTCAAGCAGATCACCATCCAGGAACCGGAGACCGAGACCACGCTGCTGGCGGCCGAGGACTTCCGGCCCGGCTGGCGCTACTGGTCGGTGTACCCCGGCGCCGAGAACGCCTGGACCATCGCCTCGGTCCGCATCTTCGAGGCCGAGTACCAGGTGCAGCGCGACGGCAAGATCATCACCCCCACCCTGGTCGAGCACATCCGTCGCGACGGCAACACCCGCATCCTGGAGCTCGGCGAGCAGGTCGCCATCCAGGGCCCGTGGAAGACGGAGGCCTGAAATGGCTGAGCTGAACCTGCGCTCGGGGCGCTCTCGCGGTCGCGGCGCCGTCCACGCCCCGCACCCGGACTACACCGGCAACGAGCGCCGCCCGCTGTGCCCGGCCACCACCAAGTGGGGCCACGGCTTCTGGTGGGACGGCGTCATCAACGAGGTCACCTGCCGCGCTTGCCTGCGGCTCCTGGGTCACACGGTCCCCGAGCCCAAGTCGACGGTGTCGGACCGGCCGTACAAGGCGATCGCCCGCGCCCTGCACAGCGTCGGCCTCAAGCGCGGCCGCGACTTCGGCACGAACGTCGTCTACGAGCGGCACCGCTACGGCAAGGACCGGATCAAGAACCCGTCCTACACGCTGGTGCACATTCGCACCGACCACGCCGCCGCGGTGGTGCTGGAGCGGGCCGCCGACATCCTGGCCGCGGCGCGCGCCGACGGAGGCTTCGGCTTCACAATCAGCGCCGCCCCCGACCGGCCGGTCACCCGCTGGCACATCATGATCGCCAACCAGTCCGGCGCCTGGGGCGAGGGATGGGAAGTGATCGCCACCTGACCGCGGGCCGCCGACTTGGTCCAGATCCTCTTCAGAAGGAGCCTGAGATGTTCGTCTTCAACGTCGCCGTCCCGGCCGTCTCCACCGTGCACGCTCCCAACACCGAGATCCCCCAGGGCCAGGACTGCTGGCCGCTATGCCGCACCTTCAGCAATACCCGGGGTCTGCGGTATCAGGAAGTCGATGCTCCGGTGAACTGCAAGAAGTGCCTGGCGGCGCTCACGGCCCAGGAGGCCGAGCAGCAGGCTCTCGCCGAGCGGCACGCCATGGAATCCCTGATCCACCCCGGGGCGCTGGACGCCCTCGCAGAGGCGATCCGCAACGCGGAGATGCTGGTCACCACTTGGCAGAACTGGGCCGCGAAGGCTCAGAGCGATGGTCACGGGGCCAGCGCCCGGAAGTTCATGGCCGATGCCGACCGGCACCAGGCCATCGCGGACTCTCTGAAGACCATCCGCAGCATGGCCTCCGCGCTGGTGGCCGCCGAGCAGGCCCGGAGGTAACCCGCATGACGTCCACCTCAGCCAACATCGAGATCCCCGCTGCCAAGTTGCGCCGCCACCAGCTGTTGGCCATCCCGGGCAAGCCTGCTTCCTATGCCCTGATCAGCAACGTGGAGCTGATCGGCAACAAGCCGCCGATCGACACCGACGACGTCTGCGTCACCGTCTACGAGAACGGCGTCCCGGGCAACAGCCCGATGTACGTGTTCGCGCCGTCATACCGAGTGCAAGTGTGCCTGATGGTCGCGGAGTTTCCGGCAGGGGCCCGGCCGCCGGTGACGGAGGTCGAGTGGCCGCCGCGCTGCATCGACAGTCCGTCCAAGAAGGTCGGCGACCGCGTCCGGCACCTGGACCACAACCCGAACCACGACCCCAAGTACCGCATCGCGGACTACGACACCGGCACCGGCCGCATCGCCGACTACCTGCCCGAGCAGGACCGCTACAGCATCGACTGGGACGAGGACGCCCCGAGCAAGCCCAACCCGGTCGCGTGGTCCGACATCGTCGGCTGCGACGACCCCCTCTACGGGAACGAGGGCATCTGATGGTGAAGAAGCAGCAGTGGATGATCCTGGACTGGCAGGAAGGCCTGGTACGGATCGAACCCACCCGCCGGGCAGCGGTGGCCTGGTGCACCGGATATGCCGGACACCAGGTGGAAAGCCGCGACAAGTTCCGCGACGGCGCCTACCGCTACGTCTTCGGCTACGGCGACGGCTCGGACTCCGGATTCTCCCAGTTCATCGAGCGCGAGGACATCGCGCACAGGGACTGGAGCGAGGCGCTGGCGAAGGGCCCCAAATACCCATACGCCGACCGCCCCTACGTCCAACGGGAGTCCTGACATGGCGCTGAAGTTCCGGCACGGCCTCCACCGAGACACCGGCGAGCCGCTAAGCGTGGCGGTCGTCCAGGTGACCCACTACCTGGAGCGCAAGACCCTGGTGGAGCTGCTGGTCGCCAGCCAGCTGTGTCGAGACCAGTATGGCGAGCACGACACCGGCGCCTCTGAACCGGCCCAGGCCGAGTTGCTGGACGGCGTCCGGCGCATCCTGCGGGCCTACGGCCAGTGCGGTTCTGAGGCCGCGGGTGACCTGTACGGCTTGCCCGACAGGCGCTGGGAGTGGGCTCGCCGCCAGGCCGACCGGCTATGGCCGGTGAAGGAGGCCTAAGTCGTGCCCGAGAAGATCCGCGACACCGCTGAATTCGCGTTCATCGAGACGATGGCCAGCGGTGTCGTCCACATCGAGGTCCACTACGCCTCCTACGACGACCCCTTCGAGGAGGCGCGCGGCGGCCAGCCGCCGGAGAAAGTACCCTTCGCCGAAGGCATTCGCGCGATGGTGTTGGGGCCGCACATCGTGCTCTGCGGGGCGAAGACCTACCCGACGGCCGAGCGCACCCACCACTACACCGACTGTTTCCCTGACGAGAAGCTGTGCCAGCAGTGCCACCGCAGGCTGCACCCCGACGACATCGAGCGCGCCTTCCGGCACGCCCAGCCCGACGATCCGCAGGAGGAATGATCATGGCCGAGTTCACGGCCTGGTTCCAGGTTGACGGGCAGCGTGTCGAAGTGCCCTTCACCGTCAAGGACGAAGACATCGCCGCGATCAACTTCAACCCCCGCGCGCTGGTCGCCGACTATGCACGGGATGCGCTGAAGGACCACATCAGGTGGGGCTTCGAGCCCGTCGGTGAGCACGCGGTCCCCATCACGGGTGCCAACCTCCCCGTCTGGCCTGAGTAGAAAGAAGACCCACATCGTGAAGACCATCGCAGACCTGATCGCCGAGCTGGCCACGCTCGACCCCAGCACTTCTCTCATCCAGTCCAAGGACGCCGAAGGCAACCGCTTCTCGCCGGTCGCGGACATCTCCATCGGCTTCTACCGGGCCGAGAACACCTACAGCGGCGAGTTTCTGACGCCCCTGACCGCCGAGGACCGCGCCAGCGGCAGGTACAGCGAGGAGGACGAGTACGAGCCGCAGGACGGCGACGTGGCGGCCGTTTGCTTCTGGCCGACGAACTGAATAGGGAGGAAGTCCGACGTGAACGACGAGCGTACCTACGAGATCAACGAGTTCCTGAAGGGGCAGATCGCCGAGCAGCTGAAAGGCGCGATGGACGCGCAGGAGCGGACGCGCAAGGCCGCGATCAAGGTACTCGAAGCCGGATCCGGCCCGTTCGGGATGACCGACGAGCAGGGCGTGCCGGACCTCGGTACCTACGTCACGTGGCTGGAGCTGCGGCAGCTGTACCGGCGCACTCAGGAGAGCGCTTACGACCGGCCGGAGGCCGACTTCCTGTCCAGCATCGAGGAGCGGCGCACCGCCGTCACCCGGGAGCTGGCGTTCCTCGCCAGGCAGAACATCACCGGGATGCCCCAGAACCCGTATGCCGAGGCCGAGCTGCGCGCCAGGATGCGCGGCTACGGCGAGTTCCTCGCCGACATCGACCGCATGCTGCGGCAGGTCAAGGAGCGCTTCCCGGCCGAAACCGCCAGCGCCGAAGACTCCAAGGTGGGAGGATCCTGACATGTCGCCGATTACCTCCGTGACCTATCACATCCACACCCCGACTCTGGCCGAGGTCCAAGCCGTCGTCCCGTTCGACATCAACCCACTCGACCGGCGCACCGCCTCCTGGTACTTGCTCGGCATCGTCTTCGGCCGCGACGACGAGAAGATCTGGGACGGCTCAGGGCCCGGTCCACGTCTCAGCTGGCCCGGCGGCTTCAACACCGACGATCCGGTCATCGCCATCGCACTGTCGCTCTGCGGCGACCTCATCGAACCGGCGGAGCTCGGCCTGGATCTGCTGCAGATGTTCATGCAGCTCGACGTCGAGCGCACCACCGCGGTCCTCACCGCGATGCTGCTGTACCAGCACATCGACGACGGCACCTGGGGGCCGACGGTGGACGCGCGTCAGGCGAAGGAGGAGGAGCGCATCGCGGCGCTCCCGGCGGGTGCGCCGGACTTCGACGACACCTCGGAACGAGTGCAGGAGGAACTGGCATGATCGATCTGGGGAAGTGGCCGCGCCTGTTGGTGACCGGTGATCGCGTGACGAACGAGCAGGCCGACGAAATCATCATCCGGACCACCAGCCGGATGTTCTTCACCAACGACAAGACCTGGGAGAAGCAGGCCCTGGAGATCCTGGGTATCCCAGAGCTAATCTACGGCGGTGGCGAGGGCTGGGCCGAAAGGTTCCGAGAGCACAAGGCAGCCTGGGACCGGTTGGGCAACCTGTCGCTGGAGTATTTGACCACCTCACAGATCGCCTCGGCGACCATCGGCGGCCCGCACGGCTGGTGCGACTGGAACGGCTGGATCTTCAGCGATCAGCACAACATCGGCAAGTGGCCCAGCCACGAGACCGTCACCAAGGAATGGACGAAGATCGCCCAGGCGTTCCCTTACCTGCGGCTGCGCGCACAGCTGATCTCCGACGAAGGCGCAGGAGAGCTCGCGGGCACCTGGGACGTCACGCAGGGCGCCGTCACCTTCCGGGAGGACGTCACCGAGTTGGTGACCCCTCCGACGGAGATGTCCGACAACCTCATCGTCGCCAGCGTGCTGCTGGGCATGGAGCAGGGCGTCGGGGCCGAGCGGCTCACGCAAGCGGTTCAGCGCCTCACCGGACAGCTGGAGACGGCTCAGAAGCCGTAGCAGACACGACAGGGCCCCGCCACGCCACGAGGAGCGTGCGGGGCCCTGTCGTGTCTGTCAGGCCCGCGGTGCGGTGTTGGAGGGCTTGGAGCCCTTGTTGTACTCCAGCACCGCGGTCTGGGCGAGCACGTTCAGGGGTGCGTCCACGTACAGGATCGGGCCGTCCCAGAAGACGTATACGTCGTCCGGCGTGAAGAAGAACTTCCCGGAGGCTCCGCCCTCGTTCGGACCGAACGACAGGTCGTCGCTGGGCAGCTCGACCGGCACGTTGCCGCCACCGCCGGAGTTGCCGCCGTTGGCGGACTTGTAGACGCCTGTGCCGCTGGTCATCATCGACTGCGTCGAGGAGATCTTCCCCTTCACCGGGAACACCGCGGCCAGCTGCCCCATAGTGAAGCAGTACGCCCAGCCCAGCTTCGACGGGTCGTTGAACCGCAGCAGCTTCTCGCGCAGGTTCCGCATCTCCAGCGAGTCCGTCAGCAGCGCCGCCGGGTAGGAGGTCGCGGGCTTCGTCTTGATCGCGTTGTACGGGGTGATCGTCTGGCTTTCCTGCTGCTTCTGCAGGTCGTTGACGTCTCCGGCGGGCTGGGTCACTTTTCCTCCTGTGCTGGATGAGCTGTCGGCTTCGGCGCCGAAGCCGACAGCGGCGATCCCGGCCGCACCGGCGGCGACGGCCGTGGAGCGGGTGAGCAGCTGACGGCGTGAGGTGTCGGTCACGGGGTGGTCTCGCATTCCTGGGTCGAGTCGACGCTGGCCGGGTCCTCGGACGGCCGCCAGTCCTTCATGGTCACGTTGAGTGTGTCGGCGTTGTACTGGTTGACCGCGGTGCGGCAGATCTGCTGCTCGGAGGTGAGGACCGACTGCTGGTAGGCGTCGGCCGGGTTGGTCTTGAGCACCGCGGCCGCCGACTGGATGTTGCTGTGGTAGCTCTGGATGTCACTCCACAGCTTGTTGAACTCGGCCTGCGCGGCGATGCGGTTGTTGGCATCGTTGTTCTTGATCCGGACGTCCCCCGCGCCCTTGGCCGGGGCCGTGGCGACCCGGAACGCCCAGGCCCCGACGGCGATCAGCACCACCGCCGCGATGAAACCGATCACCCAGGCCGCCAGGCGGCCGGGCCGCACCTTGTCGTACTCGTCGAAAATGGACATGCCCTACTCCAGGTGGTGTGTCGGTACGGGGTCAGATGGAGTCCACGGGCGCCGTCCGGCGCGTGCTCCAGAATGGGTCGAGCACCTTGTTTAAAGCGCCACTGAGAGCGTCCCGGACACGCTCCTCGGCTACGCGGGTCTGGTGGTCTTCTTCCAGCGGCACCACGGCGACGACACCGCGCACGCTCATCAGCAGCCGCATCATCGCCTCGGCCGCGTCGTCCTCCAGCGGCTGCTGCAGAACCACTGCGTAGGCGCCGTGCAGCTCCCCGGGCGGCCCGTAGACGCTCATCGCCCACTCCACTGCTTCACGGGCGATCTCCCATGCCGCGCCGCTGTCACCCGGCTCCTCGGAGACGTGCAGCTTCGCCACGGCCTCCTGCAGCTCAGCCAGCGCATCCTTCGCCTGCTGCTCCGGCGTCGGAATACTGGCCAGCAGCTCCGGCGGCAGGGACGGCAGCAGCGCAGCCGCCAGCGCCTTCTGCTCCTGGATGTACTGCTCCTCCTCAGCGCGTGCTGCCTCGATCTGTTCGTCCGGGGTGGCCGTCGGGTCGTGCGGGGCGGTGCCGAAGATGATGTGGTGACAGACGCGGTCGCGGGTGGCCAGTTCGATGTGTTCGGCGCGCATGGCGCGATCAGCACCGATCAGCACGCCGCGCAGCAGTTCGATGCGTAGCCGGGTGGCGCCGTCGCGCAGGGCACGTTCGGCCGCGGCAGGGCTGACGAATACGGCGTCGTGCAGCCGCCGGGTGAGGATCTCCTCGCGGTCCAGGCGTCCGTCGGCGGTCTCGCTCACCCGAGGCCCTCCCCTAGGGGCATGTAGGCCATCCCGGCGGCCTGCAGGAGCAGACGTCCTGCGGCGTACCAGATGGCACGTTCGGCAGTCTTGATCGGATTGAGCTCGCTGACGATCGCTGCTGCGGGCGCGCGCTCCCGGAATTCCAGGTCCACTCGCATGGCGAATGCTTTCTCGATCTCTGGGGTGGCGGCCGTCAGCATCGCCTTGATCAGCTGCTCGGCGTTGACGGAGGCGCCTGCGATATAGAGCATCCAGCGGGCCAATGTCTCGGCGACGTCGGCTTCGTCCAGGCCGGGGCGCAGCAGGGCGCGCAGGTTGGTCTCGGCGGCCATGAAGGAGGTGGTGCGGTCCAGGACTTCGGCCTTCAGCGACGGGCCGGGCTGGTATGGCTCGGTGGAGTACTGCAGGGTCTCGACGGTGGCGGCCATGTTCTGCCGGTTGATTTCGCCGATGAAGGCCCGGCGCGCCATGCCGTAGACGCCAGGCGGGATGTCGGTGTGTGTCATGGTGTTCCGTTTGTTCGAGGGGATGATGCAGGGATGCCGGGGCCATCTGGCTGACGGCCCCGGCGTGGTGTCAGCTGACGGTGTCGGCGCCGACCTCGACGACGGAGCGTGTGCCCCAGCCGGTTTTGGCGACGGTGAGCAGCCCGACGTAGGTCAGGACCCAGCCGAGGTACAGGTTCAGTAGGGCGTTCAGCGGGGACAGGGCGTAGGTGACCCACTGGGAGGCCCGCGACTCGTCCTGGCGGCGCAGCGACAGGAAAACGATGTTGCGCAGGTAGGACAGGAGCGTCAAGACCGCCAGCACGCCCCACGGCGCGGTGTGGGCGCGGGCCGGGGCGACGATGAGCACCATCGGCACAACGATGGCCATCCACACCGCTGCCAGCACATCCAGCAGGATCTTCCACCAGGCGTAGCGGTGCACCGGGAAGTTCCGCAGCATCCACACGTTGCCCCACCAGAACGACCGGGCCCAGCGGGTACGCTGCTTCGACAGGTGCCTGATACCAGTGGGGTGCAGGGTGTAGCCGAAAGCCTCCCGGGCAAACCTGGTATGGCCTTTGATCAGCGCGTACCGGGTCAGCATCGCATCGTCACCGGAGGACACCTTGCGCCCCAGCACCCGCTGCGTCAGATAGTGGTCTAGGCGGTCCCGCAGCACCTCGGCCCGGTACAGTGCGAACCCGCCCGCGTTGACGGTGACCGACCCCAGCCGGGAATCGGCGGCCCGGCCGGACAGGAAACTGGAGACGAACCCCAGCTCGATCAGCCGGGTCAGCAGGTTGGTGCGGTGGTTGTCACCCAGCAGCATCCCCGCCACCGACATCGTCTTCTTCCGGGCAAACGGCCGAAGCCCCAGCTCCAACGCACGCCCGTCCAGCCGCACATCAGAGTCGACGGTGACGAAGATGTCAGCCTGCGGCGACCTGCGCACACCGCGCGCCTGTGCTTCGCGTTTGCCGCGGTTGTCCTGCTGGATGAAGATGGCGTGGATGCCGGTCGGGCAGATGTTGCGCTGCCAGTATTCGAAGGCGGTCCGGCAGTCAGTCTGGGTGGATCCGTCGTCGATGACGACGATGTCCTGCGGCCGCCGGGTCTGTTCGGATAGTGAAACCAGGGTGTAGAGCAGGTAGTCGGGGTCTTCGTTGTAGACGGGGATGATGACGGTGACGCTCAGCGCGTCCAGGCGGGCGTTGGTTGCCGCGGTGGGCGGCCGGTGGGTTGCCGCGGCCCAGTAGGTCAGGATGAGGTTCCAGCACAGGATCAGGTAGCAGACCGCTGCGATGACGGTGACGTTGTCCCAGTGGCCGCTGGCCAGGATGGTGATGTGCCGCCAGCCCATGACCGTCAGCGCCACCGCGAGGGCGGGCAGGGCGATCGCGAGCCAGCGGCCGTGCGTGGACCGCCAGAGGGTTACCGCTGGCTGCGCGTCTTCAGCTTGTGGCTCAGGCGCAGCATCAGCGCGCCGCCCGTGACGAGCAGCGCCGCGGCGAGCGCCCACACGGGCACGTCCACCCCCAGCACTTTCACCCCGACCAGCGTTCCGGTTGCGGCGCCCGTTTGGGCGAGGGTCTGCTTTCCGTACATCGGCATTCTGCTTTCCATGGGGCTCGACGCCGGATTCAGGCGTCTGCGTGTCGGCCCCGCCATCCTGATTGGACAGCGGGGTGCGCGTACCGGACGTGTCCTGGTACGCGGCGTTCCCGGCGATCGGGATCACCAGGAAGTTTTTGGGGGTGCTCACGGAGGCCTCCAGGCCAGGTACTAATCCAGTACCTACTAGTAGGTAACTAGTAGTTCGTGCGCGAACAGTCAGACGGCGTGGTCGAACGGCTGGCGGTACTGGTCGAAGTGGGCCTGGATGCCGCGGTAGAGCGCCTCGGTGGCGGCGTCCACCGGCGCATCGCGATCCGGATCGGGGCTGGAGGTCGGGCGCGGCCCCAGCGGCTGCGCCACGGCCTGAAGCGGACGGCGGCGGCCGTCGAACGGCACACTGGGGGTCTGCGGCGGCATGACCTGCGGCGCATCAGCGGACGTCTGCACGACGTCCGCGGCACTGCAGGCCTGCGGAGTGGAGGTGGCGATCGGGGCGGCGCCACGGCGCCAGCGGGGACGTGCATGGGTGCCTGACATGGCAGAACCTCTCAACGAGTGTGTTACCTGTTCGCGTGGCTGTGGTGGTGCAGGTCGTACAGGTGGGCTGCCGCACCGGCTGTGCGGGGCCTGGAAGAAGGCTTAGCGCCGCGCCTCGGAATGCTGGCGCGCACGGGCGGTCTGGGCGGCCAAGGCCGCGGGGAGATGCAGTTCGAGGATGTCCTCGATCGGCCCGTCGAAGCCGTAGAAGACGCTGTCGGCGGTGGAGATGCCCATCGAGGACTTGAAGCGTTGTTTCGCGCAGTCCCAGAAGGCGTACCAGGGGGTGCCGTACCGTGCGGCGTCACCGCGGGTCAGATACCACCGCCCCTCCTTCCCCTTGCCGAGACGTACTGCGTACTCGGACGGGTCGACACGGCCGATGTCCTCCAGGTCCGGCAGGAACGTGAACTCGGTCGCCGCCTCCACCAGCGCCGCCAGCCGCCGGTTCTGCGCGGCCAGCTCGGCAAACGTCACGCCGCCGGGCGGCAGCCCCTGCGTGCACCGGGGGCACTCGGGGTTCTCGGCCACCTTCTGCATGCCGACACCGATGTCCACGTACTCGCACCAGCACTCCGGCTCCGCAGCCTGCCCGCTCATCGGACGTACTCCCGGCCCAGCCGGTGCGCGTCGGCGCGCGCCCGGCTGTACTTGAGCTTGCCGGTGCAGATCTTCTCCCCGCAGGAGCAGGTGATCAGCCATTCGTGGCGGCGCGGGCATTTGCCGTGGTCGCACAGCCTCAGCAGTTCCGGGACGGAGGTGCGGTGCAGCTTCACCGGCCCCTCCAGCACGTGGAAGAACCGCAGATCCTTGGCCTCGGTGGCTTTGGTCACCGTCGAGCCGTCGTACAGGACCGCCACCATGCCGTAGCCGTTGACGTCCTTGATGACGCCGTGCTCCGGGGTCGCGCCCGGCCGCGGCAGATACACCACCTCGGCTTCGATGGCGGCGCGCGCTTCGTCAGAGAGCATCGGGCACCTCCTGCGTCTCGGGCTCGTAGGGGGCGAGGCGATAGCCCACGGGCAGCCACAGCGGTTGGCCGTAGGGTTGCCCGTCGCGGTCCCGGCGCTGCTGGGGAGACCAGACGACCATGGCGATGCAGCCCGGGTTGCCCAGGACCTCGGCAACGGCGTCTTCGATCGGGGTGCGACCGGTGGAGTGCAGGTTCAGGGCCAGCTTGGTGGAGTCGCCGAACCACCGCGGGCGCGTGTGGGAGTAGGTGTGGACCAAGTGCAGCCACGGCAGCAGATCGTGCTGCGCGGTGATGCGGGTGCCGTTGAGGTTGATGACGGTCAGGGCCTGCTCGCCGGGCTCCAGCCGGGCGATGACCGAACGCTCGGTTTCCGTCAGAGTGATCATGCGGGGGCTCCCCGGCTCTCCAGGGCTGCGCCGTAGGCGTTCAGGCACTTCTCCAGGTACTGCCCGAGCACCAGGGGCGGGGTACCCCAGAAGTCGGCGCTGCTGTGGTCGGAGATGGCGTCAGAGAAGGCGTGTGCCAGCGAGGAGAAGTTGGTGTTGGCCTGCTCGTCGGTGAGCGAGCCGCGGCGGCGCCAGTTGAGGAAGTCGGCCCGGCCGCCGGGCACCCGGTACAGGTGGGTGCATTCCATCAGGTGGTGATGTTCGTCGGCGGTGAGGCCCAGGACGGAGGCGGCATCGGCGGCGCCGCCGATGCCGAGGCTGTGCCAGCCGGTTAGACCTCGTACGGCATCGCCCGCGGCGAACAGTTCCCCGATCGGGCCCCAGGCGGCATAGCCGACGATCGTCGGCAGTCCCTGGGCCGCACGGGCGTCTGCGGCCTTGGTCTCGGTCAGGAACTCGTCCCGGCTGCCGGGATGGTTGAAGGAGAGCTTGTGACTGTTCAGCACACCGTAGTCGTCCTCGGTGATCGGATCGACGTTCCAGCCCTCTGTGCGTCGTTTCGGATCGATGTTGATGACGCTGCAGACGGCGTCCCAGCCGTCGGTGCGGCCGGGGGCTTGGTCGGCCCGCAGGCAGAAGTACAGTTCGCCGTCGGGTCTCCACAGCGCCCAGCCGTATGGCACCGCGGTATCGGGGACCGGGACGCCGTCGTCATTCTCGTGGACGATGTGCAGGAAGTCGTGGTTGCGCAGCGCGGCCAGCGCCTGTTCGGCGCGCAGCCAGCAGTAGGAGTCGACGTCGGTGGTCAGGTCGTGCAGGTGGGGGTACTCGTTGTGGTGCAGCTGCTCGGCGATGGCGTCGAGTAGCGGGGCGTAGTTCTCGCCGAGGGCATCGAGGGCCTTCTGTCTGTAGGTGCTGGTCATGCTGCTCCCTGGGGTGGATCGCCGGGGTGGCTGGTCAGGTCTCGGGGGTGAAGGCGCCCGCCAGGCGCGGGTTGGCCTTGACGAGATCGGCGGCAGTGGTGTGTAGCACCTCGGAGGCGTAGTCACGTTCGGAGTCACTCTTGAACTGTTCGAACACCAGCGCAGCGGCCATCACCACCGTGTCGGTGAGCATGGCCACCTCGGCGCGCAGACGGGCGATCTCGCGCTGGTCGGCAGTCGGCTTTGCGGGGCTCACTCGTCGTCGGCCTTCAGCGTGGCCGGGTCGACCCAGTCGGTGGTGCCGGGCAGCTCGCGCGCCTTCACCTCGGCGGTGAGGACGTGGCCGTTGGCGAGCAGCCGAGAGGCCTTGTGCCGGGCCGCGATCACGCTGTCGAAGGGGCCGAGATGGTGCTTGGGCCTCTGGGTGAAGCCGGTGCAGGTCTCCTGGATGTCCTGTGGTGTGGTGTACTCCACCGCGTACTCGGTGCGGCTGCCGTCGTTCAACGGCAGGATCTGCGGCCACAGCGGGTCGCCGGTGTGCGGCCGGTTGATCGCGTCCGCGGCGGTTAGGCAGCTGTAGGCGTTCTCCATCAGGGCCGTGAAGGCGGCCAGGTCTTCGCCGCCCAGCCAGTCGTTGCTGTCGGCGACGCCCAGGTACTCATCGCTGGACAGCTGGTTCTCCAGGCGCTTGGCGTTGTGCAGCAGGGCCTTGGCCTTGGCGAGGACGTCGGTGAGTTCGGCCTTCCAGCGCTCGCGCTTGACGAGGCTCGTGGCGACGTACTGCGAGAACTCTTCGTCGACCGATTCGGCGGTCTCGGGTTCGGTGTCGGTCATGAGGCGGAGTCCTTCCTTGCGGGCGTCGCCCGCGTGATGTCGGTGCAGCTGCTGGCCCAGCGCAGTCCGAGGCGCTGCCACAGGCAGCGTCTGGGCTCGGGGAACTCCGGGGCGATACGGCGGCCGCACAGGGGGCAGGAGAGCCGGGCCAGCAGCAGTGAGGCGATGGTGTCGGCTGCAAGCTCGGGGGTGGTGCAGTAGCAGGTGGTGATGCGCTCACCGGTGAGGATGGCGAAGCCGTACCAGTTGGCGTTTTCACTGCTGGTGTTCTCGCGCATCCAGCCGATGCCGTAGCCGCGGCCCCCGGCCATCTCCAGCAGCGGTTTGACTGCGCAGAGCGCGGCCGCCTCTTCATCGGTGACCGGGCGGCCCAGGCGTGTCTCGACCGGGTCGAGGTTCATAGTGTCCGCCTCCTGGTGATCTCCAGCTCCTCGTGGACGATTGCGCAGGCGGTGTCGAAGACCTCGGGGAACGTCCAGGTGTGTGTGTCGATCCAGTGAGGGGTGAAGGTGGCGGGGACGTCCTCCCAGGACCCGGAGGTGGATCGGATCTTGGCTCCCATCCGGATGCTCCATAGCGGCACCGGTTTGTGTTTGATGATGACGACCGCGACGGTTCGGGCCGGGTCCGGCACCTGGTCCAGTGCATCTCGGAACCGCACGAAAAACGCGTAGGGCAGCATGCGGCTGCCGGGGGGCAGCGGTACCGGGTTGGGGTTGGGGTTTTCGATCAGCCCGTACCGGATGGCGATGGCCACCAGGTGACAGCGGTTGCGTGCATACAGCAGGTGACGCAGCTTCTGTTCTTCGATCTTGATCTTTTCTACGCGCATGCCGAACTTCTCGGCGATGTTCTTGTCGTGCTCGCCGCGGCTGATCTCGATCAGGATCTTGTGCTGGATGGGGCTGATGACGGGCAGCGCAGCGGCGACAACGGCGATCTTTTCATCGCTGACGATCATCGTTCACCTCCCGCAGAACGCAGGCCGCCGATGTGGTACTGGGACAGGTTTCTTACCCCACCATACCATCGGACCATACTATGGTCCATCACCTTTTTGTCGCGCGCAAGGCCCAGTGGGGCCGTGACCGGGCATGATACGAGGCTGTGCATCATCAACACGGGTGCTCCCGTGGGCAAGGCGCGCGTCAGCGCGCAAGGTCGCGTGGCTCCCGGGCACGCCCGGGGTGTTCGAGGGTGTCGGCTGCGGAACCACACGCTGGCGTGCGCGGGAACCGGGGCTTCGAGACCTAGAGCCTAGACCTTCTGCCCCGCGCTGGTCACAGGATCCTGTGACGCACACTCGCGAACACGAGTTCGGGATAACCCGATGCAGAAAAGTTACCCCACCATAGTGTCACTCGATGGTAGGGTTCTGATGGGGATATTCTTCCCCGCACACACACCCCCGCAAGTCCGCGCGCCGCAACCAGCGGCGAGAGCGGCGAGACGGGGTTTCGCACCACCAAGCCACGCGACCTGGTTCCCACACGAAGGACACGCCGCCATGCCCGCGATGCCGCGTACCCAGAAACAGCCACGAATCCCCGCCCAGAGGCACCCCGAAAACAAGCCCCTGATCCCGCCGGAAGACGCCCAGAGACTGATCGCTGCTGCCCAAGACGGCGACCGGGAGGCCTTCGGCGAGCTCTACCGCGTCTACCGTGACAGGGTCTTCCGGTACATCTACTACCGCGTGTCCACCCGGGCCCTGGCCGAGGACCTCACCAGCGAAACCTTCATCCGGGCGCTGCGCCACATCACCACCTTCTCCTGGCAGGGCTGCGATTTCGTGGCATGGCTGTTCACCATCAGCCGCAACCTGGTGGCCGACTACTTCAAGTCCTCCCGGCACCGCATGGAGGTCTCCACCGGCGAGATGCTCGACTCCGACGAGGTCGAGGCCTCCCCGGAGGAGTCGGTGCTGGAGCACCTGTCCAACGAGGCCCTGCTGAACGCCGTCCACCGGCTCACCGACGGGCAGCGGGAGTGCATAAAGCTCCGGTTCCTGGAGCAGCTCACCGTGGCTGAGACGGCACGCGTCATGGACCTGTCCGAAGGCGCCGTCAAAACCCTCCAGTACCGCGCCGTCAGAACCCTGGGACGTGCCCTGAAAAAGGACGACTTCGACATGGCCCTGGCCGCCTGATCGCCCCGTTCGCGTTAGGAGGTAACCCTCTATGAAGCCGATCTGCTTCTTGGACGTTGACGGGGTGCTCAACGTCTTCGATGCCGCCGCCGACTGGGATGACGAACACCACTACGAGAAGAACCTGGTTTTCCGGAATCCCCGCAACAACGACCGGTGGACCCAGCGCCAGGTCGTCCTCGACCGGCGTCACCCGGCGCTGCTGGGGATGCTCGCCGCCGACTTCGAGATGGTGTGGGCGACTGCCTGGCGCGAGGCCGCCAACGCGGCCCTGTCCGAGCTGCTGGGACTGCCTCAGCTCCCCGTGGTCACCTTCCGCCACAGCGGCGGCGTCGGAGGCCTGCACTGGAAGACTCCGCGGCTGGCCGACTGGGCCGAGGGCCGCCCCTTCGTCTGGCTCGACGACGAAGCCCGCAGCGACGACGCCGCGTGGTTGAGAAACGTCAACCCCGACGTCGCGGTGCTGCGGTGCGACCCGGTCTACGGCCTCACCGACAAGCACATCCTGGACGCCTTGGACTTCGCCGCGTCTCTGGCAGGATCCAAGACGTGACCGACGATTCGATACCCCAGCTGTCCCTGGTCTCCTACCGGGGCCACGCGCTGCAGCGTGGCGAAGGCGGCGAGTGGACGTGTTTCTGCGGTGAGCTGACACTGGCGTCCTGCGTCGAAGACCCGAAAGCCTTCAGCGCGTTTTACGAGCATGCCCGTGACGCCGAGTGGATGATCTGGAACTCCGAAGAGCGGCGTTACGTCAGCGAGAGCGAAATCCGTGAGGCTGTCGAGACGCTGATGCCGCTGCCAGACACCCGGTTCCGACTGCCGCGCGAGTTCCTCGACTACCTGTGACTCACGCACACCTCCAGCGGCCCACGACGTAGAACGCCTGTGGGCCGCCGGAGGATGCGGCGAACCGGACCGAGATCAACCCCGTTGTGCCGTCATGATCAAGGGTGAAATACGACGGCATCGCGTCGGAGGGGTCGACGTGCACCCCGGGATACCAAACCCCGTCCACGGCCAGCGACGACCAGCCGCTCGGGCTGACAGCACCGGCGGTGGGGTGCGTACCCAGAGGAGCTGTCGACTGGGCATCCACCCCGAAAGCCAGCACCACCGCGTGCCCGTCAGCGGCCCCGGCAACCCGGGCCGCCCAATGCGGCACCCGCTCGGCATCAGTCCACTCCCAGCAGCCTGTGACCGCATCCCTCGGCCCGAGAGCCGTCGGTGCGGCATCCGAAACACCCCGCGCGCCGGTGGCCACGCTCAGATGCAGCAGAGAGGAACCGTTTAGCGTCACATCCTGCACCGGCACCGCGGAGCTGTCCTGCACGGCCTGGACAGCCCCCGCGGAAGAGCAGGCACTCACTGTGAGCACTACCACCCCGAGCATCGCTGACAGCCTCATCCGCCCCTCCTCAACCGGCATGGCACCGTATATCAGGAGTATGCGGTACCCCGGTCCGGGAAGGGAAACGTGGGTGTCCCGGCTTACCGGTGACCATGCACCGATGTGCGGGATGATGAGAGCAGACGGCGCGCGCCACACGCCGGATCCGGTGTGAACCCCCTGGTGGCATCGGGGTCCGGGGCGCGCGCCGTCTGCGGAAGGCGCGGAGTCAGCTGGGGAAGTGCTGACCGTCGCGTGACCGCGCCTTGTGGTGGATCATTCAATTGGCTTCAACAAAGAGGTGGACGTTAGAAAGTATCAGTGCTTTGCGTCACGGTGAGTTCACTGAGCGTAACCATGGCGTTCGGCGTCGCAGGATGCCCACGTCGGGCAGCTGTTCACTCTTGGCGCCTCCATTTCTGGAGGCGAATGATGTTCATCGTGCTACCTATCCATGTATAGCGCAATCCCCATACGGGGGTGGCGTGGGTGTGGCTTTTAAGCCAGAACAGGACTTCCGCAGGACTTCGAATATGCGTGACTATTCCGGATGGGGGATGATGTGACAGTGAGTTTCGAGTCGTTCGCGATCAAGCGTGACCTCGGTGCGTCGTTGAAGGCTGCACGGCTGGCTATGAAACCGACACTGTCGACGACGCGCGCAGCGGCCGCCCTCGGGATCAGCCAGGCCTCGGTGTCACGGATCGAGAACGGGAAGCAGCTCGTCAACAAGGATCAGCTGTGCCAGATGGCCAACGTCTACAAGGTGAGGACCGGCCAGCTGTCGCAGTGGCTCCGGATGCTGACCCAGGTGAACGCTCCCGACCAGTGGTGGCACGAGGAGCCCTACCGGAAGTGTTTGACCAAGCGGTACGCCGAGCTCATCGGGGTTGAGGATGCAGCTGAAGCACTGATGCTGCTGCAGCTCCAGGTGGTTCCTGGACTGCTACAGACGGCGGAGTACACCAGGGCTCTCCTGGAGGGAAGCCCGATCAGGTTGAGCGCAGAGGAGATCGACTCTCTGATCGAGGTCCGGCAGGTCAGACAGCAACGGCTCAGCTTGGACGCTGTACGCCCGCTGCAGGCGACGTTCATCCTGTCTCAAGCCGTCCTCGAAATGCGCTACAGCAGCGAGGAGGTTCACCGGGCGCAGATGCGGCAGCTCGACCTCAGGGCCAAGCAGGACAACATCACGATCGTAATCCTTCCTTTCGATCGAATGATCGATCTAAATTCAGTGGATTTGTACGACTTGCCCGGTGGCGCAGACCCCGTTGTGTTCACCGAGCCGTTGATGACGAGTCAGATGGTGCAGACTATCGATGACGTCGAAAAGGTCAGAGGCATCATGTTGAAAGCTCAACAGCGTGCTCTTTCACCTGCTCAATCGCAAACAGCTATTAGACAAAGAATGGATGGATCACATTATGCTCGACAGCAATGACACCTCCTCCGGACAGCTGAAGTGGCGCACGTCCTCATACAGCCAAGGTCAAAACAACTGCGTCGAGGTGGCTTTCAGCGCCCCCGGCGAAGAGGTGTGGGTGCGCCACAGCAAGAACCCCGACGGCGGGGTTCTGCAGTTCACCTCGGACGAGTGGAAAGCGTTCATCGCGGGCGCCCGTGACGGCGAGTTCGGGGCGTAGCTAAGGATCTTCTCCGGGCGGTCATCAGCTCGTCACGACACCTCAGGACCCCTCCTTCCGAACAAGAGGGGGCCTGAGGTGCTCTGATGTAAGCAGCCTGTTTGCTATACCCAGATTGGCCAGGTGCACGCTACAGTGTCGGACCTGGGATGTTCGGTGTTCGCAGGTGAACGGCCCTCGCTGATCTCGCGCAAACCCGTGCGCGGGCGGCCGCCGGGCCCCGCGGATCGGCCTTCCCGATTCAGCCACGCGATCAGCACCCCGCTTCTGGAGAGCGCCATGCCCCGATGCATTCTGCCCATCCCTCCGACACCGCCGTACCGTGTCTGAGACCGCCGGGATCCCGGTGGTGGCCGCCCCGGTCCGCGCCCACGCCGTGTGCTTCACCGGCGACAACCTCAACGAGGTCCGAGCTGTCGTCTCATCGTGTCTTCACGGCTCACCCGAACCGCCGGACGGCTTCGGATTTGCTGTCGGATGGCCCGAGACCAGTAACCCGGCTGCCATCAAACTGTGGGATCCTCGCAGCGAACGCTGGGCGTATGCAATGCCCGGCGACTGGATCATCGTCGTCGATGGCGTGCTGGTGCTGAACCAGTGGTGGTTCCGGACTCTGTTCAACGGCCACGCGGCCGCCCCCGACCGGCTGTCGCAGGCTGCCGAACTCGCGGCACAGCTGCAGCAGCTGCTGGCCGTCCAGGAGGAACCGGCGCCGCCCCGGGATCCGCTGTCGCCGGTCAACCTGGTGCAGGTGCCCCCGCATCACACCGTGCCGCCGATGCCGATCCCTGTGGTCGGCGATGTCTGGCGGGACGAGTCTGGCAAGACCTGGACCGTGCGGCGCGTCCCGGAGCAGTGGTGGGAGGCGGAGTGTGTGGACGGTGACGGCTACCAGTGGACGTGGCAGATGCTGCACAGGCACTACTCGCCGCTGGTGCTGGATCACCGCACCTCGGTCTTCACCGCCGCATAGCTTCTCTACTGGTTTCATACACCAGTAAAAGACTATAGTGGTGTGTGAGGCGGGTCGTCCGTGCCCGCCCGGACGGAGGCCACACCATGCAGCACCCGGACCTGAAGCAGATCCGCCGCTGGATCGACGGCGAGGACCCGGCCCCGGCGTTGAACGAGCTCTACAGGATCGGCGAGGAGATCGGCAGGCGCCGCAAGGCCCTGCGCAAGCAGGCCGACGACGAGGGCAAGCGGATGAAGGCCATGGTGGAGCTGCTGTGGCGGCAGGGCATGGACAACCTGGCCGAGATCCAGCGGGTACTAGACGTCACCTACACCACCGTCGACAAGGAACTCACCGCCAAGGGGCTGGGGCCGCAGCGGCGCCCGAAGCGCGGAGAGACGACAACCGGCGACTGACTCCTGTCCGGGCACCAACAGCTCCTGAGGAAGTAGGGAAACACCCCACCTACCTCAGGAGCCGTTCCATGACCGCAGTACTCACCCGGAACACACAGCCGGGACCGCTGGTCCTGCAGCCCGCCGACGGCAACTACAACGACTACGTGGTGTGGCAGGGCGCCGGAGATCCCGACGGACAGGACGTCCAGCTGGTCTCAGCCGAGGCAGTCCAGACCGTGCCGTTCCAACGGGCCGTGGCCCGGCAGCTACTCGTCGTCGAAGGCGACGACGTCCCGGCCGTCGACCCGGCCGTTCAGGCCTATCTGGACCGGCAGGCCGCCATCGCCGAGGCCGCCCGCGCCCGCGCCGAAGCCGAACTCAACGACAAGATCGAACACACCGAAAACCGGGAACTGCACGGCCTGGGCTGTGTCGGCCCCGACGCCCGCGGTACCGGCACCTGCAACACGATGGTCAGCGTCTCCGGCAAGGACAAGGACAAGATCCCGCCGCTGTGCTCCCAGCACAAGCACCTCGCCTTGCACTACGTCGCCGAGGTCGTCGCCGACAACGACAAGGTCGACGCCAAGCCCGAACGCACCCGCTGGATCCGCACCACCATGGGCCCGCGCGAGAAGGCCCCCACCCAGTGAGCGCCGACTTCCGCGACACCGCACACCTGGTCACCGGCACCCTGGACACCTCCGGCTACGGCGAAGGCGACCTGCGCGACGTCGCGCTGGTGTACAAGCACCAGCACCCCGCACCCGAGGCCGAACCGGCACCCGAGCCCGGTGCACCGGCCGACGACAACCTGACACCGGAGCCGCTGTTCACCCCCGACGGCGAGCCCACCGCCCAGGCAACGCCATCACCGAGGCCACCGAAGATCGGCGAGCAGGTGCTCGACACCGAGACCGGGATCGTCTCTGAGTTCGACGGCACCGACTGGGTCAAGCTGTCCCCGGAACCGGATCAGGAACCTCAGCCCGGCACCGAACCGGCTTCAGCAGCCGTCGAGATCACCCCCGTCGAAGCCCCGCCTGTTGACCAGACGGCCCGCGCTGGCAAGGAGAGCAAGCCCCCGGCGGGGGCGGCCACCAAGACGACGCGGCGCGGCAAGGCCGCCGGATAGGCGAGGAGCACACTGTGAGCGGTCTGGTGACAGGCACCGTCGACACCGAGGGCGCGCCGGGCGGCGCGACGACGGTCCCCACTTCGCAGTCCGACGGCGCTGACGTCGAAACATCGACCAGCTACCCCGGAGGCAAGACCGGGGCGGCCCCGCAGCCGGTCGGCGAGACAGCCGGTCCGACCCCGGACACCGAAGCGGCCAGCGGCGGCAGCGCCACCTCACAGATGTTCCCCGCCGTGACCGGCACGCCCGCGACGCTGGACACCAACTCCGGGCCCGTGGACGTGGAGATGGCCTATCGGGCGCCGCGGGCCGCGCCCGGAGGCGGCACCCAGGACACCACCTACACCCAGAACCCGACCACCGACGGCCAGCCGCCCAGCGCCGATCCCGGCACGCTGATGACCGCCACCATCGACTGCTCCTCGATCGGCGCCACACCCGGTCCCGTCGGCGGCGTCCCGGCCACGCCGACCGGCGTGGCCGCGGTGGGCGGCCCGCGATCGGCGACCGTGTCCTGGACCGGCGTGGCCAACCCGGACAACGCCACCAACAAGATCATCGACTATGTGGTGCTCGGCTCCACCGGCGGCACCACCTTCGCCGCAGCCAACGCCACCTCCGTCGTGGTGACCAACCTCGTCCCCGGGCAGGCCTACACCTTCCAGGTCGCCGCCCGCTCGGCAGCCGGAATGGGGCCCTACTCCACCGCCTCCTCCGCGGCCACCCCCTACGACCCGGACGAACCCGATGTCAACAAGCCCTCAGGCCTGGACGCCTACTCCGCCTCCGAACCGATCTACCACTCCGACGGCACCATCGTCCCCGGCTCCTGGGGCCGCCCCACCGCCCCCACCAACGTCGTAGAAGCCACCGGCGGCTCGGCCGGACACGTCACCGTCACCTGGACCGCCCCCACCTCCGGCGCCCCCTCCGGCGGCTACTCCGTGGCCATCACCGACGCCACCACCCACGTCACCACCACCCAGGCCGTCGCCTCCGGCACCACCACCTACACGTTCGCCGGACTCACCACCGGCCACAACGTCACCACCGTGGTCACCGCCATCGGCCAGCTCGCCAACACCGCCTCCGCCGCCTCCGCCGCCTTCACGGTGCCGTAGGCGCGCGCCAGTTGCCGTAGACGGATCGAGGCCACGAGAGGACTGGCATGTCGCTGCTCACCACCCGCCTGGGGATCAAAAAGCCGCAGGATCCTGACCCCTTCCTGGCATCGGACTTCCAGCAGAACTACGACCTGATCGACTCCTATCCCGGAGTGTTCGTGTGCACGCAGGGCACACGGCCGGTATGGGGGTCGGCGCAGGCCGGGCAGCTGATCTTCTGCACCGACACCCGGATCCTGTATGAGTGGACCGGCAGCTCATTCCGTGAACCGCTGGTATCACCGGGCGCGTGGGTGCTGAACACCACCCTCAACACCACGCTCACGCCGCCTGGCGGTCTCGGCTACGCCATCGCCACCTACACCGTCGGGACGTTCACCTCCAGCAGGGCCTGTGCCGGGCTGCTCATCGGAGAGCTGGACTTCGTCCCGCCCGCGGTCTACTACGACCTGAACGTCAACATCGTGCTGCAGATCAACGGCCACGACCTGTCGACGTTCGGCGGCAGCTTCACCCAGCAGGGCGACTTCACCAACATCTCCGGCGGTATGTACAGCACCTCTACCAGCCTTTTCGCGTTCGCTACCACCGGCGGCAACGCGATCAACATCGGGTCGAACACGGTCTCGGTCAAGGTGAGCATCGCCGACAACGGCGCCGACACCCCCGGTCCGACACCGATCCAGCTGAACGCGGCCGCCATGGCGGCGCTCGCCGTCAACAACTCCAGCCAGTGAGTACGCGGTGAACGATCTGGTCGACTACCGGGACCGGGCCTACGTCCCCCAGTACGCAGGCCCGGTGCTCGGCATGATGATCTATGTCGGCGGGGTGCTGGCCGACCCGGACGCCTCCGCCGTATCGGCGACCCTGGTCGCCGAGGCCACCGGCACCCAGGTGTTCACTCGCGCAGCCACCCGCACCGGCGCCGGGACCTACGAGGTCACGCTGGCCAGCTCAGAGACCGCGGCCCCCGGCAACTACACCCTGGTTTTCACCTACACCGTCGGTGGCACCACGGCGAACGAGGCCGAATACCTCGTGGTCGGACTGGCCAACCCGGCCTACGACCAGCTGCCGCCTGTCATGCAGGGCGTCGTGGAGTCGGTGGTGCACCGGATGATCGACCTGTATGACTCCCCCGAGGGCGGCCCCAACCTCGCCACCTACATCCAGTCCCGGTACTCCCGCGGCCGCCTGGGCCAGCTGCTGCGCATCGCCATCGGCACCATCAACACCGTCAAACAGCCGATCATGAACTACACCGTGGACGGCGAAGGCGGCCCGCTGTTCCCGGAGGCCTACTTCGCGCTGGCCGAACGCGGCCTGTTCATCGAAGCGATCAAGCACCTGCGGCGCTCGTATGTGGAACAGCCCGAGCTGGCCTCCGGCGCCGACGTCACCCGCCTAGACCGCCGCGACTACCTGGAACGCTGGGGAGAGATCCTCGCCGACGAAACCGACACCTACAACCTGCAGCTGGACGCATTCAAGATCGTCAACATGGGGCTGGGCAAACCACGGGTCCTCATCTCCGGCGGCGTCTTCGGCCGCTACTCCCCCACCCGCATCGCCGGATCCGCCGCCGCCCGCCCAAGGTTCTTCTCCCGCTTCTACTGAGCCCGAGGCCGCCATGCCCTACACCGCCACCGTCACCCAAAACAACGTCCTCATGCCCGACGGCAACCTGCACCAGACCGGCGACAAGGTACTGCTGTCCGACGAGCAGTACGAACAGATGGGGCCCGCGGCGCGCACCGCAGTGCTGTCGGACGTGACTGCGATCGACACTGAGACGACGGTGCCGGAGCTCTGAGATGAACGCGCCTCTGCCGCCAGGCCTGGTGGTGCCGGTCCGCGGCGCCGTCCAGCCATACCGGCTGCCTGTTCGGCAGGACTGGGCTGTCGCTACCGAGCGGCAGCGCAACTCCCAGGCGCTGTACCTGATCGGCGAGTGGTGCTTCTTCGCCCTCATGTGGCACCTGGAGGACTTCCAGAACGGCCTGGTGGTGCGGTGCCTGACCTGCTGGGGCCAGGACCCGGTGGCAGCCGCCTACGGACAAGGCAACCAAAACCGCTGCCCGTCGTGCTATGGCACCACCTTCGAGGGCGGCTACAAAGCGCTGATCATCCGCCCGGCCGCCTTTGGTGACACCGACGAGGGCGAGACCCGTACCTCTCGCGGCGTGGCCCGCGGCGGCGACATCACCGTGGAGAGCACCCCGGACTTCCGGGTCCGCTCCGGCGACTACGTGTTCCGGGCCAGCGGGGAGCGGTACTACCTGCGCGTTCCGGACCGCGTCACCGCCCGCACCGGCTTCGGCGCGCCGTACCAGTCCTCGGCCGCGATCGGCTACAACCACGCGCGCGCCGCCGACGAGGACCCCACCTCCCCGGCATACATGATCCCGCCGCCAGCTAACCGGTTGCCGCAGATCTTGAATGCGCCGCTGACACCAGGCGTGTTCGATGGCACCCCCGCGAACTTCTCCGCTTTCGAGATCGTCCGCGCGCCGCTGATCCCGATGGCCGACCGGGCGTAGTCCTGTTGCCGTCGGCGCTCGCTGGCTAAGGGGAGACGTTCACCTCACCGCCGGAGCTGATCGATGTCCTACACGGCCACCGTCACCGTCAACAACGTCGTTCTGCCGGACGGCAACCTGCACCAGGCAGGCGACTCGATCCTGCTCACCGACTCCGAGTACGCGCAGATGGGCTCGGCGCTGATCGCCGCGGTGCTATCGGGCGTAACCCCGGCCGGGGGCTCGCCAGTCGTCTACCCCAACACGGCCGGGATCGGGCAGGTCCCGGTCGGCGTCACCTCCACCTCTGTGGCCTACGAATCTGTGATCAACGCAGGTCCGTGGGTGCACGACGTCCGCATGCACGGCGCCGTCGGCGACGGCCAGGTGACCATCGACGGCACCACCACCGTCGGCAGCAACGTCATCACCTGTGCGTCGGGGCCCTTCCATCCCTCCGACGTCGGCAAGGCGATCCAAATCAAGGGTGCGCTCACCTCCGGCGCCACCACGCTGTGCACGACCATCACCGGGTACACCTCGGCGACGCAGGTGACGGTCGGCGCCAATGCCACAGCTGCCGTATCCGGTACCGCGCTGGTGATGTGGGCCACCGACGACACCGCGGCGATCCAGGCCTGTATCAACGCGGCTTTCGCTTACGGCCAGGTCCACGGGGTCGGCATCATCTCCATTCCGCCGGGCGCCGGGCTCTTCTACGGCATCGCGGGCCCTCTGGTCGCCGGGGGCGCGACGGCCGCGAACGGCCAGCTGGTCATCCCCGTTCAGGCGGACACCGGCCTCAAGGTCGAGCTGATCTTCCTGGGGGTCACCGACGGCGGCACCACCCGGCACTGGCATCAGAAGATGCCGCAGATGTCCGGGTCCACGTTGGTCAGCTTCGGGGTTTTCGCCACCGCTACCGCCCAGACCGACTCGCTGACAGCCAGCGGTAACCCGGCGGTCATCTCTGGCCAGACCGGCGCCTACGGCTACGGCGGCACCTCCCTGCTGTACAGCAACATCCTGGTCCGGCTCCAGAACCTGCAGATCTACAGCCCCCACTCGCTGAACGGCTGGACGTACGACGCGCTGAACTTTCACGGGATTTCTGCCTGCGCGCTGGAGAACTTCGGCTACGGCACCACCGGGCTGTACAGCGCCGGGGACTTCTCCAACCCCAACGGCTTCTCTGCCGGGCTGTCCGTCGGCGTCATCCTGCCCTCGGCAGGCAACAACGACAACAACACATTGAGAAACGTGATCTGCCACGGCGGCTACACCCGCGGCATCTACCTCACCGAGCACACCGACTGGATCGGCGGAGTGGTCCTGTACTGCTGGTCCGGCATGGGTCTGATTGGCAACTACGACGACGGCGGAAGCGGCCACGGCAACCCCGGCGTCGGCGCCAGCCACGGCATCAACTTCACCCAGATCTCGATCGAGGGCTGCAACCAGGACCTGGAGGTCATCGGCGTCGGGCAGGCCGGTATCGGGCCAATGGTCTCTGGCTACTTCGACACCGAGGGCGCCAGCGAGGTCCGCGGCCAGGCCGACGCTCTGGCCGCCGCCTGCGGCGAAGTTCACCTCAAGGGCAACGGCGGCACGCCGCCGGTGATCGACAACCCCACCAACTTGGCGATCGTCTGCGATTTCGAGTTCCCCGGCCCGGTCGCCAGCCCACCCGCAATCCCCATCAACAACGCGCTCATGAACCCCTACGGCCGGTACGCGAATATCACTCTGACCGGCGGCACCGGCATCACATCCGTCCAGGTCAGCGGCATGATGGGCGGCGCGACCGCGCCTTCACTGGGCAACTCGTACAGCCAGACTGCAGGCGTGCTGGCCGCGCCGGTCACAGTCCGGGTCGGACCGCAGGGCTGGATCAAGGTCAACGGCACCACAGCACCGACCGCCACCTGGGTGCTGGACTGATCTGAACACCTAGACTGAACTGCGGACGGAGGTGGCGATGAGCCAGCTGTGGGTGCAAGCCGCCGGGCACGACTTCGGCGAGAACCCCTACGAGGACCCCGACACCGGCCTACACCTGCCAGTGCCAGGGCTGCACGATAAGCGCCACACGTCGCTGGTCCCGGTCGGCGTGCTGTCCGCGTACGCCGGGGACGAACGCGGGCGTGGCCGCGACATTGAGCGTGCACAGCGCGAGATGGGCGCGATGGCCGCGCACCCGGAAGAGGCCTTCATGGGCTGGCAGCGCAATCTCAGTCACACCCGCATGGCACCCGTGAAGATCATGCGGCATCCCAACGGTCTGATCCGGATGAGCCGGGGGCACGAATACGTCCACGGCGCCCTGGGCATGGAGATGGACTCCCACCATCTGGAAGGATTCCACGCGCTGCCCACCGAGATCTCCGACATGCGCCACCCAGGCCGCACCGACCAACTGCCACCGCTGTACCACGGCACCTCGGTCGCCGGGCTGGAGCACATCCGGCCCGCCGTTCAGCACGGCGGCCTGGAGTACGCCCAGCTGCATTCCCCCGAGGCCGACCACCACTTCGCCTATGCCACCGCCAACATCAACGAGGCCAACAGCTACGCCCGAGCCCACGGCGCCATCCACGACGCCGAGCCGATCATCTACCACGTCCAGCCCCTCAGCAGGATCGAAGCCGACCCGCCCCACAACCCGGCCGACCACCTGAAGCTGAACGAGCGCATCGCCGACGTCCGCGACCCCGAAGGCTTCCGCGTCATCGGACACCACCACCCTGGCCCTGGCTGGTAAAACCCTGCCGCCTGTCCCCGGTTGGCGCCCGGCGTGCAAGACACGTGAAGACCCTCTGGCACCGGCATCCCGCCGTCCGCACCGGCGACAGGCTCACCCTCGGCGAACGCGCCGCCGACCGCATGCGCAACAGCATGGGGTCCTGGGCTTTCGTGTTCGGCGCGCTCGTGTTCCTTGGCATCTGGATGGCGATCAACGTCATCGCCGCCCGCGGCGGCAATGCCTTCGACGCCTACCCGTTCATCCTGCTCAACCTCGTGCTCTCCTGTGTCGCCGCCCTGCAGGGCGCGATCCTACTCATCGCCGCCAAGCGCAGTGACCAGATCTCCTCCGAGCTGGCGGCCCATGACTACCAGGTTGACTGCGAGACCAGGCAGGCCCTTGATGACATGCGCGCCGACTACGCGGCGCTCGCCGAACAACACCGAGCCCAAGGCGAGCAGCTCGCACAGGTGCTGCAACTCCTGCAGGAGCGGCCGTGACCAGGCTGTGGGTGGAAGCCTCCTGGCTGACCGAGAAGCCCGGCGACGACTCCTGGGACGATCACGGCTTCGGCCACGAGACCCGCGAGCAGCGCCGCGACCGGTACGTGCAGAAGGTCCAGGACATCCACGGCGTCGGCCGCGATACAGCGCTGAACGCCCTCAAGGCCGTCAGCGCACACCTGGACCCGGTCGGCGCTGGATTCGCCTCACAGCCCCGCCACTCGGAGAACGTCGACCCGACACTGCCCAAGCACCTGCTGGACCAGGAGATCTGGGCCCGCGCGCCGATCGCCGATGTCGACCTGCGTCACCCGGTCCACGCCACCCAGGGCTGGCTCAAGCGCGACCAGATGTTCCACAACCTGTTCCACCCCGGCAAGAAGCCGCCCTACGACGACAACCTCACCGGCCACCCCGACGTCGACCCCGACCACTACCGCGACGAAGACGACGACGCCTACTGGGACTCCGACCACGGAGACCACCCCGCCTTCATCCGGCAGACCGACGGCTCCCACATTCTGCTCGACGGCCACCACCGCGTCGCCACCGACATGCTCATGGGCAGACCCACCACCCGCGGCCGGGTCCTGGACATCCGCCACCTCGGCAAGGAAGGCCGCTTCCGCGTAGCTGCGGGGGTTGTCGGTCCCCAAGCTACAGCCGGAATAGGGCCTGTTATCAGATGACATCCCAGATCCTGCTGCCCGAGTTCCGGGTCTCCGACCACCCCGACCGGATCATCATCGTCTCGCCCGTCCTCACCGCGGCGCGCGCCCGCGCGCTCGCGAACGAGGCCGTGCGAATGGCCCGGCAGCTCTCCCCGAAGATCAACGGCGCCGGGGCGCGCCGACTGCAGCCGGTCTACGGCAAAGGCGTCGCCGGGATCCGCTGGGCCGACCCCTACATGTTCTACGTCGACCACGGCACGCAGCCGTTCACCATGTACAAGCTGGCAGGGAAGACCATCCCGATGTGGGTGGCCGACCCCGGCGGCTTCGAGCGCGAGCGCAACCCCAAGGCGAAGGTCCGCACCACCGCCGACGGCCGTGTCCAGGTGTTGATTTTCCGGCGGGTCGCCGCCCTCGGGCAGAAACGCCCCGACGGCAAGCCCGCGTCCTACCCGGGTGCGCCGGGCCGCATCAGCCGCCGCGAGGCCGCCGCGCCCTGGACGACGCCGGGCAAGCGCGGTGGTGCGATCGCTGCGGGCAACGGCGGCGTCCGCTGGCGCCATTCCGGCATCGTCGGCCGCCAGTTCATGAACCACTCCCTGGCGATCGCCGCCCAGCGCGCCGGGGTCATCGCCGACCGTGCCTACCTCGCCGACGTTGGCTGGCGCACCCGCACCGGCGAGGCACGATAAGGCAAGCTCCCCCACGTCGCATTCCGTGAGGGAGCTCTCGCATTCAACTCTGGTGGCCTGCTGTCCGCAACCACCGTGCGCCTCCCAATCCACGGAGGTGGCCATGAGCCTGTTGTGGATTGAAGCGGTGCAGCTGAGTCCGCGCGCGGGTTCCTTGTCTGCGTGGGACAAGGAGACTCACCCGTTCGTACACCAGGAGCACATGCTCCCCGAAGATCAGCTGTCGCAGGCCACTGAGCATCTCTGGCCGCTGCTTCGACCGGGCACGGAGACCTGGGAGCGGGTACATCGGTTGAAAGAGTCGATGACCGCCCACGGCGGATACTCCCCCGAGCGCCACGGCGAGCTGCATCTGCTGCGCAATGAGCCGAATCTGCGGCTGCACGCCGAACACCCGGACTGGCCGAAGACGGGTGCCGGGAACCACGGAGACCATGTCGTGATGGCCCTGAACCTCAGTGGACACACGCGCCACGTTCCTGTCACGGTCCATGACGCGAACGATCCAGGTCGCCCTCGTTACTATCACGGCACGTCAAGGGAACTCCCCGAGGGCGAACTGCTGTATTCGAACGGCCCTCGCCCCGGCTGGCCCAGCTCTCCCGAGCACACCTACGCCACGACCAGCCGCGACGGAGCGGAGCGATATGCCGACGCCGCACACGACACCTTCGGCGGCCGTCCCCGCGTCTATGAGGTCCACCCGATGGACCCGTCCGATCTGGAGGCAGACGACAGCGAAGGCGGTGGGGTCGACTCACTGCGCAGCCGTGCCGGGTGGGAGATCGGCCATGAGGTGTGTAAGCCGCGCAGGCTGCACGACTTCCTCAACGGCGAAGAAGAGGACGACGAGGACGATGAGGGCTGGGACTGATGTCTTACGTGACCTTGGTCAAGACGACCGTGGTGAACGCGATCCTCGGGACCTTCGACACCCAGTACCCGGTGCAGCAGTTCCAGGGCGTGCGCGCGTCGATCGAATATCCGATCAAGGAGCAGGACTACCCGGGGATCTGGGTCGACTACGACGATACCGGCGATCTGACGCGCGCCGGGATCGCGCACCTGGAGCACCACGACCCCAGCACCGGCCTGCTGGTGCCGGAGTTCACGAGGTGGAGGTTCGCGGGCGCGGCCACGTTCACGATCGTGGCCATGACCTCGCTGGAGCGAGACCGGTTGTTCGACGAGCTCGTCAACGTGATCGCGTTCGGGTCGCAGGACCCGGTGCGGGGCCGGTTCCGGCAGTTCATCGACGCGAACCCGTACGTGATCATCGAGGCGAACTACGACACCCTGACCGTCGGCGGGTCAGCCGCTTCCCCGGGAACACCGTGGGGAAGCGACGAGATCGTGTATGAGCGCACCGTCAGTCTGGACATGATCGGTGAGTTTTTCCCGGACATGGCCACCGGGACGCCGGTGCTGCTGTCGCGGGTTCAGATCGATTTCCCGGAGCCGACGCTGCCTGGCGATGCCCCGCTGATCGGGGAGCCCTCCGGGCCCGGGGTGACCAACTGGCATTGAGGCTGCTGGCGAGGGTCCTGTCCCTGCGCGCAGCTGCCGGGGCAAGGGGGGAGACCTTCGAGCCCGGGAGCGGTGATGCCCGACTTCAGCACATACCAGCCGCCGGGTGTGTACGTCCAGGACACGTCCACACCCGTGGTGACCCCTACCGGGTCAGCGGCGTCGCTGGTGACGATCGTCGGCCCTGCTTCCGGCTATGAGACAGTCACCGAGGCGGTGGCGCTGCACGTCTCGCCAGGGGTAGGGCTACAGAACCGCGGTGTGTTCACCGCCGCGGTGACCGGTCCCCCAGCGATCGCCGCGCCGGTGGTGACGACCCAGGCAGGGCTGGTCCTGACGCCTGGGGTGGACTACTCCTTCGTCTCTGACACCTCCGGCGGGGGCGGCTCGACGAACGCCGTGGCCATGCTGGTGCGGCTGCCGTCCGGAGGCCCGACCACCCCCACACCGAATGGCGCGAACGAAGGCGACATCGTCACCGTCACCTACTCTTTCGCCGACGCCGACTACTACACCCCAACCCTGTTCACCGCCTACGACCAGCTGGCGGCGACCTACGGCCCGGCGCTGGCGACAGTGGCCCCGGCAGATCCGAACACCTCGCAGGTGACCTCGCCGATCACCTACGCCGCGAAGATCGCGTTCGAGAACGGGGCCGGGCAGATCCTGGCGCTGGCCACCAACCCGGCCGACGGAGACTTCCGCACCCAGCTGCAGGTGGCGTACACGAAGCTGCTGGCCAACCCCAGCGTGTCGATCATCGTGCCGGTGCTTGCCGACGGGCTGGTGTACGGCAACTCCACTTCGGACGCGCACACCGCTTCCGCGGTGGAGAACATGGTCTCCGACGTGCGGCTGCACTGCGACAATTCCGCAGTCAACGGCTACGGCCGCATCGCCATCGTCGGTGTCGACCGCAACTACGACAGCACCACCGAGCCGTTCCCGGCGCTGGCCAGGTTTGCCGGGGACAAGCGCGTGGTGCTGGCGTACCCGAACCGGTTGCTGGCCAGCAACCCGGCGACCGCCACCACCATGGAGGTCGGCGGCATGTACCTGGCCGCCGCCTATGCCGGACAGCTGGCGTACAACCCCGTGGCCCGCGGCCTGACCCGCATGACCGTCCGCTCCTTCACCGGCATCCCCCCGGTGGTGCAGCAGGCGATGACGCTGACCGCCAACAACGCGATGTCCCAGGCCGGGGTCGCCGTCACCGAGCTCAACCGGCTGGGCCAGCTGGTGGTCCGGCACGGTGTCACCACCGACCCGTCCAGTCTGATCAACCGCGAGATCTCGCTGGTGCGGATCGCCGACACCCTGTTCCAGCTGGTGCAGTCGGGCCTGGACTTCGTAGGCCTGATCGGCCAGCCGATCACCGCCGACATGCCCACCCAGGTCAAGGGAGCCGTCTCCACGATCTTGGAGAACGCGCGCCTGTCCTCGGTGATCCAGGCCTGGGGGAACCTGCTGGTCCGGCAGCAGAGCCTGCCCAACGGCGACCCCACCGTGATCGAAGTCATGTTCGCATACGCCCCGGCGGTGCCTTTGGACTATATCGAAGTCTCCTTCGCCATCGACCTGACCACCGGCGATCTCACCAACTCCACACTCCCGGCCCAGTCCTCCACCGGCACCACGCCGTGACCTCTCTACGCACTGATTGGAGTTGATCATGCCGAATGGGCAGGTCCGGGTCGTCGGAAGCGGCCACACAGTCTTCTACTACCAGGGCGCCGCGATTGCCTTCTGCGAAGGCGTCGAGGACTCCGGCCAGAAGGCGTTCTCGGACTTGGGGCAGCCGTTCCAGTTCATCCACCCGCTGGGCTCCCAGCACCCGGTGGAGATCGCCACCTCAGATGTGCTGCAGGGCGGCACGCTGATCCTGACCATCCGCGAGCTCTGGAACGCGCCAGTGTGGCAGCAGCTGGCGGGTTTGGCCGGAACCAACAACATCGCAGACGTTTTCGCCGCGCTCAACAGGAACCCGGCCTACGTGTCCTGCCAGACGATCATCAAGCCGCCGAGCACCGAAAACAACCCCGGAGCCTGGCGCGGCAAAAACTACATCAACTGCAAGGTCGTCGACATCCAGGACGGCGACACCATCACCGTCGGGGCCCTGGCGGTCACCAAGTCCATCACCGTCGCCTACACCCACACCACGTCCCTGAGGTAGCCGTGCACGACGAATACGCCCCCTACGACCCCGTCGAAACCCTCGGTATCCGCGCCTCCACTCCAGATGACACGCCCGCCGAGGTCCCCGAGACGCCGGAGGCTCTGCCAGAGTTCGACCCCAGGTTCCGCGATGACTTCACCGGCCTGATCCACATCGGCGCGCTCTCGCGGAACATCGACTTCCTCGGGCACCAAATCAGAATCAGGACTCTGAAAAGCAACGAACTACTGGCCATCGGGGAGATCACCAAACCGTATCTGGCCACCTTGTCTGAGGCCAAGGCCTACACCCAGGCCGTGGTATCGATGGCCGTGATGACCGTGGACGGCCAGGAGCTGCCGTCGCTTCCGCTGGGCGACGGCTCCCAGGTCGTCAGCTGGGCCCAGTCGAGGTTTGACTGGGTCGGCGACCAATGGCACGACACTGTCGTGGGCGCGATCTACAACCAGTACCTGGTGCTGGCCGAGACCGTGAACAAGGTGATCGAGGCCATGGGAAAAGCGTCGGGCCAGCCGGAGCAGTAGATCCCTGGCTGCATAGGGAGCTTCGACTGGCCGACCGCCTGGGCCTGCTGCGGGGGGCGGCACTGTCACCGGTGGCCGAATACGGGCTGCGGATCCTGCTGTACGCCGAGGACGCCGCGCAGGCCAAAGAACGGGAGCAGCAGATCCGGCTGGCGTTGCTGATGCGTGGCGCAGACGGCCACGCGCTGTTTCCCGAGGTGTTCGGCCCTGGCGACAGCAAGGAGGACAGCGTGGACGCTGATGTCTCCCACGACTATGACCGCGTGAAGTGGCAGGTGCCCAGCCAGGACGAATGGGCACGCACACTGGCCGCGCTGGCTGACAGCCGCGTGTCGGTGCCGACACCGACGGACCCGAATGGGGGGTGGGTGTGATGGCACCGCTGCTGCCAGGCACCGACCCAGTCGACTACGGCAAGCTCATGGGCACGGTCGTCACCGAGCTGCAGGCGCTCGTCGCAGTCCAGCGCGAGGTCCACCAGGATTTCGTGGCCGCCCTGGGCGCCACCCGCGATTTCAGCTCCTCCAGCACCATCGCACGGCGGGCGCGTACGGGCCTGAAGGCCCTGGCCGGGGGTGCCAGCGCGAGCGCCGGGCAGATCAGCAGCTCCTCGGCACAGGCGCCGCGAGGCCCTGGGATGCTGGGGTTGGTCGACCCGGGCGCAGGACGGCTGTCAGGGCCCGTTCCGCACACCGTGGAGGACGCACGTGCCTCCGCCTACGGCGCGCAGGCCCGTCAGGTGCTCGGCGCCCTCTCCGGGTTCCCGCAGCCCGGGGTTCCCGGAGCGCGGCTTGTGCACTTTCTGGCCGGGACGAAGTCGTCACGGCCCGCGGCTACGGGTGGCGCCTTGCAGGGGGCCGGGGCGGCCCAGCAGAGCACCCAGGCGGCCGCGGCGAACCCTGGAGCCGGATCGGTGCCCTACGTGCCGGGCTACGGCTACTACGGCGGCGGTGGCACTCCGCCCACAACCAGCCTCGGAGGGCACAGTGGTGCCGGTGGCCGGGGCTCGCACGGCGGCATTCCTCCGTCGGGTGCCGGATCCGGCGGCGGCAGTACCCATCTGGGGCTGGTGGGGACTGTCGGCTCGAAGGTCCCGGTGGTGGGACTTGCGGTGCGCGGCGTGGAAGAGATGCTCAGCCAGCGCGAGAAGAACGCCTACTATCAAAACGTTGAGGGAGGTTCCAACGCGGGCGGCTTCGGCGAGCGCCTGTCAGAGGAGGCCTACCGCTGGTCGACGCTGGGGATGTTCTCCTCCGGCGAGGCCCGGCAGGCCTTCAAGGGCGTCACCCGGATCGGCTACAACGGCCGCGTCGGCTCGGGCCACGGTCCTGGCCGTCAGCAGGCGCTGAACTTCGTCTACCACGGCAAGTCCAGCTACGGCGCCACCGTGGACGAGTCGCTGACGACGCTGCAGACCGCGTCGGAGAACACCGAAGTGTCCCTGACGAACCTGTCGAAGACGCTGAAGCAGCTCTCTGACGACGCCGGGAAGGCCGGGGAAAACGCCCAGATGGCCCGGTCGCAGATGATGGGCCTGTTCCAGCAGGCTATCTCCTCAGGATACGGCTCCGGCGCGACGGCGGCCGCGGGCACCATCTCCGACACCATGGCCTCCTACGGCCGCTCCTACGCCAACTCCGACGCCTCCGGGCAGCTGACGCCACAATTCGGCCGCTATGCCGCCGCGCAGGCCGGAATGACATACGGCCAGCTGGTGTCGCTGCAGAAAACCAACCCTCAGGCCGCGGCGAACGTCCGCACCGGCGTTGGCATGCAGGCGATCTCCCAGGTGCTGACCCCGCAGATGCAGCAGTTCCTGCGCCAGCAGATCGTCCAGTACGGCGGCAAAGTCGATGAGTCGACATCGCTGCAGATCGCCAACGCGTTCCTGCAGCAGTTCGGCCGCCAGGTCGATCCGGGCGTCCTCAACAGCCAGCTCTCGGCACTCACCGGTATCAACTTCTCCGACTACGACCACGCCCTGGGCTGGGCCGCGATGCAGATGTCCGGGAACACCGAGTCCGCGCGCGCCGGGAACACGATGCCATCGGATCTGACCGGCAGCGGCACGATCTCCTCCGACCAGGCGCTCAAGTGGGGGCTGAACAGCGCCATGATGGAGGCAAGCATTTTCACAGACAAGGGCGTGAAAGCAGGCGTTTTCCCGTCGAAGGGCCAGGTCGACCCGGTGATGGCGCTGCTGTCGCAGAAGGTGAACTCCTCCAAGGAGTACGTCACGGTCCACACCGCCTCCGGTCCGCAGGTGATGCGGCTGGACCAGGCGATGCAGTCGAACCGCAATGAGCTTGCGGCAGGCCAAGTGCAGTTCGTCGGCAGCAGGAAACAGATCCAGGATCCCAAGACCGGCAAATACACGGTGGGGCTGAGCAAGGACTCCCTGAGCGGCCAGACGGTGTCGCAGGTGCTGGGCGGCCAGGTGGACACCTCCCGGTCCTGGCAGGACGAGGCTCAAGCTCCGGCGTCTGGCGGCGTTCCTCTGTCGCAGGTGCCGCTGGCGCAGCAACTGGCCAATCAGACTATGGCGGCCCAGACCAGTGCCAGTCAGACCGTGACGGTGGACCTGTCGGCGGACGCGCGCAAACTGCTGACCGTCATGGGACAGACCGGCACCGCGGGGGCCGCAGGGGAGGCGGCACCGCCGCTGAACCCGTTCGCGGTCAACCCCTCGATCAACCGGTAGGCGCCGATGTCGTTTGCGACGCTGGGTTTTGCAGGTGGCCCGAAAGCCACCTTCCGGGTCGACCCCCAGGAGATCTCCTGGGGATATCAGATGCACACCTCGGTCATCGAAACCGTCGGTGGCCGCGTGGTGCAGGTGACCGGCGCGACTTTGTCTGACATCACGATCAACGGGCTGTACGGGGAGGACCGCACCCGCGGCCGCGGCGCGCCTGGTGTAGACCACCCCGGCAAGGGGTGGCGGCTGGCCGAGGAGTTCGTGTCGACCATCCGGTCCCTGATGGCGTTCCAGTCCGGCGGCACCACCGTGCAGGGGCAAGCCACGGTCGCGCCTGCAGTGTTCTCCTACCCGCCGATGGGCTGGCAGTTCCGCGTCTATATCAAAGACCTGTCAGATCCGGACGGCGGCGCCGTCACCCACAAGGTCGGGAAGATCAGCTACGGGTACAGCCTGACCTTGTTCGTCGTCCAGGACGACTCCGACACCCTCACCCGAGCCGGATCCTCCGGCGGCGTCATGAACGCCACCAAAGCCGCGGCCATCGACACCTACATCAACCGGATCTCCGACGGTGTCGGCTGGCACTACTCCCCATACAACGGGGGCACCCCTTCGAACACTTCGCTGGGGTCGTCCAGCCAGGGAGGGACCACCCAGTGAGTTTCGCCTCCGACGTCCCCGTATCGCTGCCCGCCCCGATCGGCCCCGACGACTCCCTGGTGGACATGTACGGGTTCTGCCTCACCAAATGGGGCGTGCGCCCGGCGCTGTCCGCCACCGACCACGAGCACCTCTCCACCCTGCAGCACGCCGCAACCCCGGGGCCGATCGTGTGGGACGACGCGCACCTGGAGGGCCGGTAGGTGGCTATCACCCCCGACGGAGGCTTCGCAGGCCCCCTGCCGCGGCCGGGCCTGAACGGCACCCTGTCCTACCCCGACAGCGCCGGAACCGTACACGGCTTCCAGATCCGCGTAGAGGCACTCACCCACGCCCTCAAGCCCGTCTTCGACGAATCCTCCGGACGCAATCGGCGCGCGATGTACCCGCACCGCATGTCCGACACGCAGTTCGTGCTTGGGCTGGTGACCGTCGGGCAGTCCGAGCGGCAGGCCTTCACCCAGTTCCTCGGAGGCTTCGCCGCCACGCTGCTGAACCCGGGCGCCAGCACGGTGTCGGTAATGACCGTGAACGTGCCGGTACGGAACTTCACCAGGCGAGGGATTCCGCTGTCCGGTTTCGAATGGGGTGTGAAGCTCGGCCAGACGGTCTTCCACTCCCAGGTGGTTTTCGAGACGTCCTGGAGCCCTGTGGACGGGCCGTCGGATCCGGTCGCCTCCGGCGTTCCAGGCGCCTCGGCGGTCGGGGACCCGGCTGTGCAGTACTTCTATCCGTTCGGCACACAACTGTCCGGGGACCAGGTGCCTGGCGGCGGTCCACTGCCGGAGTGGGCGCAGGTGCTGGCCGGGCTCGCGCGGCTGCTTGACCCGGCCAGCTGGGGGCAATGATATGGGATCACTAATCTACGCACCGCAGGTGACGATCTACATTCGGACCGCCTCCGGCATCACCTACGACGTCTCCGACGATGTGACCGCAGGCCAGGTCGTCCGCCGCTCCGATGGCGTGTCCACGGCACAGTTCACCATGCAGAACGCGCGCCGCAAATATGACGAGGTCTTCACACCGAACGACCGTGTCATCATCTTGGCAAAGCGGCTGGCATGGATGCGGATCTTCACCGGCTATCTGAACACGGTGCCGCTGCTGTCGATCTGGCCGACCGAGGTGACTTTGACCGCTTCGTGCACTCTGAAACGTCCTCAGTACTGGTTCTGGAACCCCATGACCCAGGCGACCCAGACCATGATCAGCAACGCGTTCGCCGCGGCCTCCGGGGACGCCTCCACCTCCGACGGCGGCGCGGGAGCCGCCGCGCTAGCGATCTTGAACAACGTCATGGGCTGGCCCCCGTCCAAAGCCCACATCGGCGCTATTCCTGCCCGCTGGCTCGACATCGCCTACAAGATCGCCCAGCAGGTCCAGTCGTCCGAGGGGGCCTCGGACCGGTTGGCCGCGCAGTTCTATTCGAACTTGACCGCAGGCGGCATCGTCGGCGGCGTCCCCAACGGCCCAGCCATCTCCGGTGTCCTCAAAGGCTCCTACGGCCCGTTCAGTGGCCAGCAGCTCCGCAACGCAGAGACCATCTACAGCGTCGGGGTGTCCAAGGGTGCCTCCTTGGACGACATCACCGTGGCACTGATGGTGTCGATGGCCGGGGCCAGCCTCAACAACGCGATCCTGCCGAACGCCCAGGGGTACATGGGGCTGTTCCACCAGAAGCCCGCGGACGGCTGGGGAACCTTCGAACAGCTGCTCAACCCTACCTACGCGGCCTCCGCGTTCTTCGACAAGCTGTTGACGGTCGGCACCCGCTCCTCGCTGACCCCCGCGGCGCAGGCCCAGATGGTCTCCAAGATCCCGAACGTGACCAACTACGCCTCCTTCGAGCCCTACGCCGAGCAGATGGTCGCCGACATCTCCAAGGCCCAGGCTTCCAACGTGCCATCGGCCGCCAACAACCCGCTGCCGCAGGGCTTCAACCCCAACTCCCGGCCCACCGGCACCTCCACCGGCGCCGACTTCGCCACCACCGCCGTCAACTTCGTCCAGCAGTACCCGACCATCCCCTACAGCGAAGACTTCGGCGGCACCCAGATGGCGGTCATCTCCGCCTCGCCGCCCCCGGGACTGGACTGCAGCTCCTTTGTCCAGGCCGCCTATCTGCGCGCTCTCGGCTCGCTCTACGACTGCCCACGCGTGGCCAGCGACCAGTCGGCCTGGTGCACCCAGATGCTCACCGCCGCCCAGGGCCTGGCCACTCCGGGTGCGTTGATGTTCAAGGGGCCCGGGAAGGGAAGCGCCAGCCACGTCGAGATCAGCCTCGGCGACGGCCATCACACCGTCGGCTCCCACCACTCCGGCACCTACGCCTCCATCGGCGGCGACGGAGCCGGATACTGGGACTACGCAGGCCTACCCCCGCGGATGACCTTCAGCATCGCCGGAGGCGCCCCCACCGCCCTGCAACTCGCTGGGGACGCAGCAGGAGCCAACGGCGGCACCACCACCACACCCACCTCCGCCGCGGCCGCAGCAGCAGCCGGGGCAGCCGGGCTCGTCGCAGCACCCAACCCCACCCCCTTCTCCTCCACCCCGGGCTACAACCCGAATGATCGTTTCGACAGCCTGTTCGGCGACAAGGCCTGGGTCGCCGTCTCCTCCTACGACGCCACCGACCCCGACTACATCCTGGCCAACTCCCTGTCCGGCGCCCGCGCCCTGCTGGACGACCAGCCCCTGCTGCCGTATCTGAAACAACTGTTCGGCGCTTCGATGCGGAGCTTCTCCTCGGCGCCCAACGGCGACCTGATCGCATGGTTCCCGGACTACTACGGGATCTGGGGGACTGCGCCGGTCATGACCATCGAGGCTATTGAGTGCAAGAGTTTCGCGGTCAACTGGTCCGACGACTACCTGGTAACCCATCAATTCACTGCATCCACCCCCGGGGTCGGCGCCGGGGTCAACACTTTCGACCCAGCCACCGGCTCCCTGTCCGGCACCGGCATCGACCCCTCCGTGCTGGTCTTCAACTCCTCAGTGGCCTCGATCGACATCCCCGCCGTGATGTACGCCCTTTTCGGGCTGGAAGCCACCGAAGCCGACGCCGCCAACTTCGCCGCCTGGATCTACCGCCGCTTCGGCGCGCGCCCGGACTACCAGGCTGTGCCGGGTCTGGTCGGACCCGCCGCCGGATTCTTCGCCGCGCTGTACCTGTTCATGCGGCAGTGGGCGTTCCAGTACTCGGCGACGATGCCGCTGACGTGGATGCCGGAGGTGTGGCCGGGGATGCTGCTGCAGGCCCCGTGGGCCGATTTCCAGTGCTACGTCAACGCCGTGACGCACACTTTCCAGTTCGGAGAGAATGGGTTCTTCAACACAGACGTGAACATCGCGGCCCCCGCGCGGATGCCGAAAGCCGACAACCCCAACGGCCACGTGCTGTTGGGGCTGCCGCTAGCCGGTGGGCTGGCACAGCCCTCCACCCCCAGCCCGATCCCGTCGAACGGCCCGCACGGCCGCATGTACACCGGCAACGACTGAGGAGGGGAACTTTGATCCGCGCCGGAGTGGCGATGACGTCGCCCCAGAATCCAAACCGCCTAGGTGTCAAACGTGTGTTCATCAGGTCGATCGACACGGCATCCGACACGATCTACGCGACCGACCTCAACGGTGCCGAGATCCAGCTGCCGTGGCGCATCCGCCGCGTCGGGATCATCCCAGCTGTCGGCGACACGTGGCTGGCCGATACGGCACTGGGCTTCTGGTCGCTGGCTGCGTACGTCGTTCCCGAATAATGATCTTTCCGGCTAGTACGATTGTGAACCAGCACCACCGGATGATGACGTGTCCGGGCCTGACGGGAGTCCACGGCTCCCGGGGCATCTATCCCAGCAATCCACCGATCACGAGCCTGGGCAACGTCGAGTGGCTCACTCAACCTCCGAGCGCGACCGGGTAATGAACGGCCCGGTCACACCTTCTTCCTCTGTCAGACTTGTACGATTACAGCCAGCACGACCGGATGATGACGTGTCCGGGCCCGGCGGGAGATCGTCACTCCCGAGGCGATACCTCAGTACCGTGGGCAACGTCGCGTGGCCCTCAATCCTAGGGGCGCGGCCGAGTAATGAACGGCTCGGCCACATCCTCCTTCTCGTGTCAGAGAGGGCGCCTCCGCGCGGAATGCGCGAGGAGGCCCCATGCACACCCTGGCACTGGCAGGCGGTGACCTGATCGCCACCGCGGCCGGATACGTCGTCATCGACGGCGCCGCGATGGTCCGGCAGAACCTGGCCTGCGCACTGGCCGAGCCGATCGGCACCGACCGATTCCACCCCACCTTCGGCTCGACGCTGTCGCAGCAGATCGGCACGCCGATGACAGACACCGAAATCGCCGGAGTCCGAACCGAAGCCGTCCGGGTGGTACAGGCACTCATCGCAGCACAAGGCGCGATGATCGCCGCAGACGCCGCTGCTGGTGCGCGCTCCCGGTTCTCCGCCGCTGACGTGATTGCGCAGCTCGTCGGTGTCAACGTCACGCAGACCCTCGACACCGCCAGTGTCATGGTGCAGGTGGAGACGGCAGCCGGGGCGACCCTGGGCTCGGCCACGATGGCGGTGGTCTGATGGGCGTGTCAGTCGACGACGTCTCGGCACAGATCCGAGCAGCGCTCGCGGTCGCCGACACCGAACTGGACACCAGCATCGGCTCTGTCACCCGCAAGATCATCGACGCGGTCGCCGAGCAGATCGCAGCTGCCTACGTCGACACCCACCTGATCACTTACGCCTATGACGTGGATGCCAAAACCGGTGCCGACCTGGACGCTTTCACACAGCTTTTCGGGATCGCCAGACTTCCGGCCACACGCGCCGCCGGGGTGGTGACCTTCTCCCGGCCGTCCGGCGCCGGGGCCGCGGCCACCGCGTTCATCCCGATCCACACCGAGGTCCACGACGGCTCGTCCCCGGCGATCGCCGTGCAAACCTCCACAGGCGCCGTCATGGACCCCGGGGTGACGTCGGTGTCGGTACCGGTGCAGGCAGTCGCCTCCGGGCCCAGCGGCAACCTGGCGGCCAACGCCGCGGTGAACATCGCCAGCCCGCTGCAGGGCATCACCTCGGTGACCAACCCGCAGCCGCTGTCCGGCGGTGCGGACGGCGAGTCCGACGGCGCGCTGCGCACCCGCTGGCGCAAGACGGCACTGCGCTCGCTGGCCGGAACCGAGCAGATGTATCTCGGGGTCGCCCTGGATGACCCGAACTGCACCGCAGCCAACGTGGTCGGCGCGTCCAAGGTGTATCGGGAGCAGGTGCAGATCGCCTCCGGCGTGGCCGTTTCCACGGTCACCGGCGCACAGTACGTATATATCAACCCGGTGACGGTCGGCGCCGACATCGACAATGGCGTGATCGCGTTGAACGGCTTCGACTATACCTGGTCCGCTACTGTTCCTCCCCAGGTCAACGTGGTCAATTCGGCGGTGCTGCCCAATGGGACCGTGATCGATCTGGAATTCTCCTACACCTCGACGGCATCCCGTAACAGCCCCTTGACGAACATCACCAACCGGGTCGACGTGTGGTGCGGAGGTTCCCGGCCGACCCAGGGCAGCCAGGTGGTGGCCATCCCGGCCAGCCCGCAGACGTTTTCTGCATCCTCGTCCTCACCCCTGTATACCGGGATCTTTACGCGGCTCGACGGCAACCACCCGACCACGGCGAACGTCTTCATCCCGTTGGCATTCGGACCGATCCTCACAGTGCCCGCCACCATCACCATCGGAGGCACGACCTACGGAGACGCGCAGGCCGCGGGGGTGGCCATGGGGACCGTGAGCGGCGGGGTCACCTACGCCTACCAGATCGTCCACGACGACACTGCGTTCGGGTACTCCGCCAGCTCCAACTTCGGTCTGGAGTGGCAGGCCGCCGATCTGCCCACCGCAGGAACCACGTTCACCCTGTCCAACGGCTACACCTACAACCAGGTCCCCGCCAGCGTGCAGGCAGCGCTCGACAACTGGCGCCTGGTCGGCATCGACGCCAAGGCGCACGCCGCGCGGGTGCGCCGGATGCAGCTGTCCCTGGCCGTGGTCTACTCCCCCGGCATCACCCCCTCGACCGTCAACGCCAGTATCACCACGGCACTGAGCAGCTTCCTGCAGGGGCTCGGCTTCGACTCGGTGCTGCGCGCATCGGATGCGATCAACATCGTGCACGGAGTCCCTGGGGTGGACAACTGTAGGTTCGCCAACGGCTCCGACTACCCCGGGTTCACCTTCGGCGCGGCCAACTCCTACCAGGTCGGCATTCAGCAGGTGAACGTGCACGGCGCCGTCAGCAGCTCCTACGTCGATGCCACCGGCCGCCCACTGGACGTCGAATTCGGCGACGCCGATCTGCCCCAGCTGTATCAGATCAACGTGCTGACAAAGGCCGAGAACACCTTCGGCGCGTACTAGGAGGTTGCCGTGCCGCAGATCATCACCTCCCCCACCGACCTGTTCGCTACGCCCATCGTCCCGGTCGCCACCCTGCTGCCGCAGCAGATCAACCCGGCACTCCCGCAGCCAGCGCCACTGGCCGCCGCCACCGGGATGCTGCTGCCGCAACCGGACCTGCAAAGGATGCTCGCGCACTTCCCCGAGGAGGTGTACGACCTTCGCCCCACCTCGCACCTGGTCCGGCTGATGGGGGTGCTACTGGGAGACTCCGGAGTCGGGCAGCTGCGCCGCCGCCAGAACCTAGCCCGGATCAACGCCACCCTCACCGGCTCATCCTGGCTGGACCAGGACCGGCTGTGGGGTGCCGTTTTCTCCATGGCCCGCACCCTGTCCGAGCAGCTGCCGATCGACCCCGCCGACCAGGTCGCCACCATCGAAGAGTGGGATGCGCTGGAGCAAGCCGACGCCCAATACCGCGAGCGCCTCATTGCACTGTGCGCAGCATTGCCGCTGGCCGGGACAATGCCCGGTCTCATCGCCGCTGCCAGCGCCATCATCGGCGCGCCGGTGGAGGCGTATGAGACATGGAAGATCCTCGACGGAGGAACCGTCATCCCCACCCGCACCTGGGGGCAGGTAGAGGCCTTGGGTAACTGGAGCGTCTTGGAGGGCCAGCACTGGATTCAGATCGAGACGGTGCTCAACGTGGGCCTTTCGGGGCTGAACTCCCGCGCCGAGGTCGAGATCCGGCCGCACAAGAACTACACCAGCGACCGGGCCGGGCAGGTTGCCGCGGCCGCCGACGCCAAGGCGCTGGCGGAGGTGCTGTCCAAGTTGACCCCGGACGGGATCCTGGTCACCATCGACAACGCCGTGGCCGCGCCCGGTATCGACGTGCCGATCGCCTCAGTCTGGGCTGACTCCGCATATGCTCAGGTCATTCCGCAGGTCACGGTGTCTTCCACGATCCCCGCCGCGACTGCGGCCACCTGCTACCCGCTATCGGCGCAGCAGGTGGCCGACGACGTCGACCCGTTCTCGCCGCGGTTCCTGCCGGTCCCCTACGGTGTCAACACCTCGGCCAGCGACTGGGACTTCAATGCCGCCATCACCGCGGTCACCAGCTACTCCTTCGCCGATGGCTCCGACCCGCTGACGGTGCCCGGCAGCGGCACCGCGGTGCCTGGTGACGACCAAACCGTGCCCTGGCGAGATGGCACCTCCACCACCTATACCCCGGACCTGGCGATCGCCCCTCCCGCGCTAGCCGCAGCCGCGCGGCTGGGCTCTCCGGGGCACCTGGCCGTGCACCCCTGGTCCGGTTCGCGGAAGGTGGTGCCGGTCCATGCCTGAGACCTCAGCTGCTGTCGCGGCCATGCCGGGCAACCTCAACACGCCGGTCCTGGCGCCGCTGTACGCCGACGGGATGCCGCTGGCCGCGCTCGGGCAGGCCCTGTCCGGCACTGGCTCGGCCTCGGCGCCCGCCAGGTTCTGGTCCACACCGCCACGGGCGGCCGCTGACACCACTCGGGAGGTGTTGCAGGTCTCCCTCGGCGCGGCCCGCACCCTCAACCGCGTGTCCGTCTCGCTGCCCCGCTTCCCGCACACCAGCTGGCTGCAGGCCTACGACGACACGACCGCGACCTGGATGACGCTGGTCGACGCAGGCGGCAACGCCGCGCAGGTGTCATTCACCGACTCTCTGCCGCCGGTGGTATCCGTCGGTGTCACCGACACCGGACGGCGCCACCCCGCGCACTACGGCGCCGGACACTGGGTGCCCACGACTTTCGAGTTCACCCCCGTCACCACCACCCAGCTGCGGCTCGTGCAGGTGCGTGTGCCCTCCGGCGCCATCCCCGTCGGCGTCACCGGCAGTCCCCAGCCCTACCCCCTGGGAGCCCGGGACCTGGTCGTCGGCTACGCCACCGACACCCCCGGCGGCGCACCGCTGCGCACCGGCGCGATCGCCACCACGGCCGACATCCTCGGCTCCACCATCACCCACACCCTGCTGCGCGCCGACGCCTGGGGTCTGCCGATCGGCCGCACCTGGCGCTCGGCACCGATGCCGACCGCCGACTCGGTCGTGGGACTGTACGTGGACTGCCGCGACGCTCTGGGCGCGCCGCAGCTGGTAGACCGGCTGTATCTGGACCCGATCACCTCCGGCGTGTCAATGTGCGTGTATTACACCTCCGACGCGCCGATCGCCGACACCTTCCCGGCCTCCGATGCGCCGATGGGCGCCTACGTGGTGCCCTCAGTCTCGGCCCCAGTCATCTCCAACGGTCTCTTGACCTTCAGCGGCACCTCCTGCTATCTGGACATCGCCGCGAGTGCCGTGGCGTTCGACCCCGGCAGCCCGTTCGCGCTGGGCTTGTCATTCGCCCCCGTGTACGCCTCCACCGCGGCCGGGCCATACACGCTGCTGGACGCCGAGGGGTTCACTGTGAGCTTTGCCGCAGGCGTGCTCACCGCCTCCATCGGCACCGCGCAGGCTTCGCTGGCGCTGTCATTCGCGTCCGGGACGCCGCTGGTTGTTGGCGTCTTCTCCGACGGCGCCACTCTGTCTTTGTCGGTCGGCGGCGTCGGGCAGACGGCCAGCACTGCCGGGGTGAGAGCGGTGGGCAGATCGGCATCGATCCGGCTCGGCGGCGCTCAGGGCGCAACCCCGGCCACCTCCGACATGTCGGTGTCAGCGCTGGCACTGTGGCAGTGCGGCGCCGCGCAGGCACATGCCGGGCTCGCCGCCTTCCTAACATCACCGGATTCGGTGATGCTGTTGCCGTCCACCGAGGTCGTCTCGCATCCCAGCGATGGCACCGTGCTGCGGGTCGACCCGCGGCGGGCCGACGCCGACACCGCCTTCGGGGTGTTCGGCGCCCCCGGGATCGACCTGTCGCGGGTGCGGTGGATTCCTTTGGCTCGTGACGCGGTAGCGCGGTCGGGGGCCTTGGCCATGGCCCCGATGCTCGCGACTCTACTGAAGATCGAATTCACGAACCTCGCTCCGGCGCCGCTTGAGACCACCGGCGGTGTGCTCACGTCGGCGCCGCTGCTGGATTCCACACGGCAGTCGCAGCCCTCGGTCAGCTCTACCGGCTCCCCGGATCCGGGCACCGGTGTCATCTCGGCGAACGGCGCCTCGAACTACTCCGATATGCGTAGGTTGCCTGCTGCCACCACTTACCCGGTATCGCCGACCGAGGCGCTTTACGCGCCGGACCCGCAGGTTGCGTCCCGTATCAACGACGGGCCCGGTTTCGGATTCACCCGCTGGCAGACGCCCGCATCGCCGGTGACACCGCGGCATGCGGGAGTACACACCGACGCTCCGGTCCAGACGTCGATCACGCAGCGGCAGACGTTTTTCGTCGCACTACGGAAGATCGCGCTGGGCCGGTTCCAGAACGGCGCCGCCCCGCTGGATTACGCCCGGTTGGTTGAGACCACTGACGACGCCCTGGGCCTGGGACCGACCGGGGGCGCAGGTCTATGGGAGCGGGCTAATGGCCGTTTGGTCACTCCCTCCCCAGCCGGAGGACGCCGGATTGTCACCTCCCTGCCCTACGTCAGCCACCATCCGGTGGTGGCAGTGCAGTTCGCCTCGACATGTTCGGACGCTGCCGGAGTCATCACCGACGCCGACTTCACCGCCCCAGACTTCTCCGCCTGGTCGATGATCGGGGACGCCACCGTCGCCGTCGGCACCGGCTACGCCTCAGCAGTAGGTCACGCCGCCGCGCTCACCCGGCACGGCGGCGCCTCCGGCGGCATCGCCTCGGTTCAGACGCTCACCCCGGGCCGTACGGGACGTCTGTACGGTGCGGTGCGGCTGTACGCGCCGACTGACGCCTCGGCGCCGTGGCAGCTTTCACTGGTCAACGGCGACGGCACCATCCTGGCCCAGGCGAGTGCGACACCGACGGCAGGGCAGGTGCTGGAGTTCACCTGCCAGCTGAACCTGGACGTGCCGCTCGTGTCCGGTGTGGATACCTGGGGCACCTACGACAACACCGGCACCTGGGCTTCGATGGCAGCTCATGGCAGCTATGCCGTCGTCTCCGGCGCCGGGCTGTGGATCCATGACGTCTCCGTCCACCTGGCCCAGACCGGCGTCGATTCCGACACCGTCCTGATCGACAGCCTCGCCATGTTCTACGACCCGATCACCTGGGAAGTTTCGGCCGACGGCGGCACCGATTGGTTTCCCGTCGCCGACATCCGCAACGACCCCGCAGGGGTGCTCGTGCTCCCGCCCGCCACGACCGGGACCTCGCTGATGTGGCGCGCCAGCTGTGATGCACCCGGGGTGAGCATCAGCGCAGTGGCCCTGCGCCCCTGGTACGAATTGCGCGCGGGCGGAGTGCGCCCACAACCGCCGGGAATCCCGTCCGGGCCGCTGCTTTCCCCCGCCGATCACTTCGGACCCATCGAGGAAGATCCTATGTGGATGGCCTGGGACCGCGGGGTGCCGCGCTCCTGGTGGGCATCGGGCCGCTCCTTCTGATCTCTCAGCGAGACGCCGGTATATACCGTTGGTATATACCGGCGTCTCGGCTTGTCAGCGTATGTATGATCGCGCATTTCTGTGGCATATGACGTAGGAAAACACTGACGATATCCGCCATGACCTCTACACTGTCTTCTGAGATAGGCATCTGATGCTATGGCCGGAGGTGAATTCGTATGTCACTGGACCTTGAGCTGGCCGTCAACCGCACACTGATGCGCGCACGCGCCGCCGAACGCGCCCTGCACGACCATGGCATCCCCTGGAGTCTGGAGACCGCAGGGCGACGTGTCGCCGTCGAGCCGATGCTCGGTGACGACCGCATCGTCTTCACAGGTGTGATCCCGGCCGAGCTGCCCGAGCGCTGTTGGCTGATGCTGCGCTGCGGGGAGGACATCGTGGACATCGCCGAGCTGCACACCGCCCCCGGCGGTGGAGGGACCGGATGCTGGACCCAAGTCCGGCACGAAATCGTGATGGGGACAGCGTGAACAGCCTGTATCGGGATCCGCAGAACCTGAAGGATTTCCAGCTAGAAGACATCGTCACGCTGCGCAGGCTGGGCCGCGGAGTGCTCGGCTGGGACACCGGCATGGGCAAGACCCGGGGCCTGCTAGGCCTGGCCTGCTGGCTGCTGGACAAACAAGAGATCGACACCATCCTGCTGGTGTGCGAGCAGAACAAACTCGGCCCCGACGAATGGGAAGGCGACATCAAAGCCCTCACCACCGCCACCTGGGCCAAATACCACGGCGCGCGCCGATCCAGCGTCCTGCAGGGTGAGCTCCCGCAGATCATCGCCACCACCTACGAGACAGCGCGCGAGGACATCGCAGTCCGCGACGCCGAGGGCCATCTGATTGCCGATGGGCCGCTGACTCGGGCACTGGCCGGTCGCCGGGTCCTGATCGCTTACGACGAGATGCCGAAGCTGGCGATCGCCTCCTCAGGGCTGTATCAGGCCCACAACTACCTGGTCGAGCGCATCGGGGCGTGCGTGGTCGGGCTGACTGCCATGGCCTACACCGTCGACTACGAATCGACCTACAACATGTTCCTGCTGGTCTGCCCGGACGTGCTGCCGACCCGGGAGCAGTTCGAGGAGTTGTGTGTGGTGCGGCGCAGAAGGCGCACCAACAAGGCGATCTTCAACGACCGGGCGGTACGACAGTACCTGCTGGAGCCGATCCGGCCGTACCTGCTGCGCCGCCGCAAGACAGACCCCGAGGTCGCGCACCTTTTCCCGAAGATGAGGGAGAAAACGCTGCACACTGTGATGACCCCGGACCAGGCTGAGGCCTACCAGACCATGGAGGCGTTCGGCCGCGTAGAAGCCGAACGCCTTGGCGAAGAGCCGTCCGGCCTGTACACGGTGCTGCGGATGATCGCTTCCTACCCCGAGGCACTGCTGGCCGCCGACGGCGCTTTGGCCGCTGAAACAGTCCAGGTCCTCGGAGCCGAATGGCTCGCCTCGATCCGGCCCGGCAAGCTGGACATGCTGCAGAAGCTCGCCGCCCACGCTGCCGCCGAGGACCGCAAGACGGTGGTCTTCTCGTTTTTTGGGCCGACGATCCTGCCGCTGTTGGCCCGCGATCTACAGCATCTGGGAGTTCCGATCCTGACGTTCTACGGGGCCGCGACCAAGGCCCGCCGGGAGTCGCTGGCCGCGTTCCGAGCGCACAAGGGCCCGGCACTCCTACTGGCCTCCAACGCCGCGGCCCGCGGGATTAATGTCCCGGAGGCCTCGCGCCTGATCGAGTATGAGGGTGCGCTGACGTACGAGATCGGTGCACAGCGGCGCAACCGCATCCACCGCCTGGACTCGCCCCACGACGAGGTGGTCTGCGCCACGCTCATCGCCGACGGGACCCTGGAGCAGCCGATCGCCGAGAAAATGCTGCACCGCAACTTCGAGACCGATGCCGTCAACGGCGACGAGTTCGCAGCGCCCCACGGGTTCACTACCGCCTCGATCCGGCGCTCGAAAATGGACGTCTGGCAGAACGCTGTCGCCTGATTATCTCACTGGACGACGAAACCACCCCGCCATTCGGGGTGGTTTCGTCGTTTCTGTCATAGCACCAATGTTCTGATTCGGTCTCGTCGCTTGCTCTTCCCGCCCCTGGTGCGCTGTACTGGCTGAATCAGCCTGTTCAGTAACCGCAGGGAACGGCAACGCGTATACGAGTAGATCCAAGTACATAAAACCCCGCCAGGCAGTATGGGCACATAGGTACACATTGACGCGTGCGTGCGCACATGCGTGCGCGTACCTGCGCGGGCGCGCGCATACGCACGCACGGGTGCGCGGGCGGGCGCACGCACGCACGCGCGGTATATAGAGCACGGCCACGCCCCAACGGCCGCAGGAGATCCCACGATGACCGACGTCGAACAGCCCGCCGTCATGAACAGCTTCGACTACATCACTGCAAAATATGGTGGACCACGCAAAACGGTCACCCACTGGCGCGTGGTCGCCGATTCGGCGGCCAACGCCCCGACAGCCCCCGCCGCGGTACCCAAGAGGCGACCCCGGCCGAACCGCCGACCGGTGGCCAGACCCGTCGACGAGCTGCCGTTCACCGTCCGCGCGGTTCTGCAGCTTGCCCCCGACCTCGACATCCCTACTTCCCACCTGGTCTACACCGCCCTGTGGGCCCCCGTCGTCGCCGCCGACATGGAGATCCGCGACTCGCAGGTGGCCTACCTGTCCCGTGACAGGCTTGCCGAGGCCACAGGCATGCAGGGCCCCAAACTGATGCTCCCCGGCGGCGTTGTCGAACGCGCCGCCAGCACCGTCGGGATCGTCCGGATGGTCGTACGCGGCGTACCCGGCGCGGTGGCCCTCGAAAACGGCGAGGGCTGGCGTGGCGAGGCCACCTCCTGGACCGTCACCCGCTCCCTGGACGACTTCACCCACACCCCGGTCCGCACCGCCGAAACTCCGCGGGTCGTCACGGACGGCAGGGTCCTGCAGGACGGCGAGGTCGACCTGCGCGCCGTGGCCGTGTGGCTCAATCCGTTGCATCCCTGGTGGGGGCATAAGGCCGCCGGGCCCACCGGCATGCGCGCGGTCGCTGCGCTGATCACCCGCTACGGCTGGGTCGACTTGCTGCTATCGGCCTCTGACGTGGCCGCCATCCTCGGCGCCCACCGTCAGACCGCCTGGCGCGTCCTGACCGCCCTGGCCGATCTCGGACTGGCCGAGCGTGAGGGCAAGCGGGGCCGCTGGCGCCTGCGGCTCGCATCTCGCCTCGGGCAGCTCACCGCCGACGACGTGAAATACAACCCCCGGCGCCCCACTCCTCCCTCAGCAGCCCGCGCCAGAGTCCACGACTGGGGCTGGTTCAGCCGCGAAGGCCGTGCAGTGCGCGCCCGAGCCCGATCGATCGTCACCGAGATGATCGAGGGCTGGGACTTCCCCGGCAATGAGCTGCGGCTCGACCCGCGCACCGGTCGCCCCTGGGGCATGGTCATCTGGGTCATCGAACAGCTGCGCCATCTCACGAAGCTCGGTGAAGACGCTGCGAAGGCCCTCCTGGCGCCGTTCGTCGAGCACATGACCTCCGGGACGCATCCGGCGCCCGCAGCGCGCCAGAGGCTCTCCCAGAGGCACCACGCGCCCCTTCCTGCCCCAGTGGCCCCCGCGGCTGCACCGGCTCCTCCGGTTCTGAAGCCGCGCGAGGAGCTCCCGACCGCTTCGGCGGTGGACGACGGGCCGATGATTGACGGCTTCCCCGTGGACAAGTTCGGGCGCCCCGACTTGAAGCGGATGTCCATCGCCCAGAAGCTCGAATGCCTGCAGCGCTATCCCAAGGGCTTCCCAGACCATCTGAAGCCCTCCTGGGACGCCCCGGATGTCGCACAGCCACCACGGGCCCCACAGGCCGCCACAGACGCTCTCAGGGCCGTTCCCGGCCCCAGGACGCCCAGGACCGGTGGCGGGGCCCCGGCTGCTTCGGCCAGCGCATAGCGTGCACCCGTTCGCGTGAAAAATTTCAGACAGTCGCCAGGTCAGTGGCAGCTTAGTATGATCTGATGCTATGATTGGGTAACAATCAGGTCGCCGAAGCCCCTGGAGGACTACATGACCGCCGCAAAGCAGCAGCTCAAGACCTTCGCCGAGGCGACCGCCGTCCTGCGCACCGCCCTCCCCGGCTACGAAGAGCGGCCCCAGCAGGTCGCCCTTGCCGAGGCCATCGAGCAGATCATGTCGGCCGACTGGGACGACGACTCCGAGAAGCTGCCCCCGGCGCTGGCCGGGCAGGCCGGATGCGGCACCGGCAAGTCCTACGCTCTGGCGATCCCGGCTGCGCTGTGCGGCCGCCGCGTGGTCATCGCCACCGGCACCATCGCCCTGCAGCGGCAGATCATCGACAAGGACCTCCCGTTCCTCGAAGAGCACCTCCCGGACTTCCCCAAGTTCGCGCTGCTCATGGGCCGCGGCAACTACCTGTGCGCCGCCAAGCTCGCCGAACCCGGCCTGGACCTGCCGCAGCTGACCGTCCTGCAGGAAGCCATGGCCGACGGCGACAACGAGGGCACCCGAGACAGCATCGACGTCGAGATCACCGGCGAGCAGTGGCGGCAGGTTTCCAGCACCGGAACCGAATGCCCCGGCGCCAAGAGCTGCCCCTTCTCCGACGGCTGCAAGGCCGAGAAGGCAAAGAAGGTCGCCGCCGAAGCGAAGATCGTCGTCACCAACTACGCGATGCTCGGCCTGGACATGGTCCTGCGCGAGAAGGCCGATACCACCGCGGGCCCCATGCTCGGCGACTACGCGGCATTGTTCTGCGACGAGGCCGACTCCATGGACCACGCCATCCGCAACGCCCTGGCCGCCAAGCTCACCCACCGCGGCCTGATGATGCTGGCCTCCGGCGCCGAGTCCTTCGTCAAGGCCCACGGCCAGATGGACGGCGAGCAGCTGAAGGCGGCCGTCGCCGTCAACCAGGCCGTCTGGGGCCTGGCGCAGGTGCTGCCCAAAACGGTCGACGAGGACAAGCCGAACGCCGACCCCGAAGGCGGCAAGCTGCGGCTGGCCTGGTTCGGCGACAACGCCGAGCCGGTCATGGCCCTCATCAACGCACTCAAGAGCCTGTCGGCCGAGCTGGCACGCGTCCCCGACGACGGCTTCGGGCCAAAGGAGAAGAACCGCAAGCGCATGCTGGTGACCCAGGCCGACAACGCCGTGGAGGCCCTGCAGGACGCGATCCTGGCCGAGGACGGCGAGATGGCCCGCTTCGTCGCATGGAACCGCGCCAAGAGCGCCAGCGGCCGCGGCGAAGACTTCTTCACCGTCGAATTCCACCCCGTGCTCATCGCCGACCGGCTGCGCGAGAGCCTGTGGTCCCGGCAGCGCACCGTCGCCGTCTCCGCCACCCTCACCACGGCCCCCGGCGACTTCGGCTATTTCACCCGGACTCTCGGTTTGGAGCACGCCAAGACCATCGACGTCGGCACGCCTTTCGACTACGCCACCCAGGCGTTGTTGTTCGTCCCGGACCCCTCGGTCGCGGCGCCGCCCCAGCGCGAGGCGTGGATGGCCTACAGCATCACCAAGTCCTACGAGCTGGTGAAGCTCTCCGGCGGCGGCGCGCTGCTGCTGTACACCTCCCGCAAGGCCATGATGGAGGCCCACGCCATGTTGGCTCCGCGGTTCGAGAAGATGGGCCTGACCGTTCTGGTCCAGGACGGCAACGTCCCCAACGGCGAGCTCGCCGCCCGCTTCCGCGACGACGTCAACAGCGTGTTGTTCGGCCTCAAGAGCTTCTTCGTCGGCCTGGACGTCCAGGGCGAGTCGCTGAGGCTGGTCGTCATCGACAAACTCCCCTTCCCGGTCCCCACCGAGCCCATCTTCGAGGCCCGCAGCGAGGCGGAGCGGGCCGCCGGGCGCCACCCGTTCTCCTCGCTGTCCATCCCGATGATGACCCTGGACCTCACCCAGGCTTTCGGCCGTCTCATCCGCAAGCGCCAGGACAAGGGCGTCGTGGCCATCCTCGACTCCCGGCTGTCCAGCAAGGGCTACGGCAAGCAGATCATCGACGGGCTGCCCGGCTGCCCGGTCGAGGTCGAGGAGGACAAGGTCGAAGCCTTCTTCGAGGCTATGGCGAACTGAGCCAGCACGTCGAGGCGGCGACCCCAACAGGGTCGCCGCTTTTCTATATGCAGAATTCGGAGTGGACCATAGTATGAGGTGATGCTAGACTGGGAACCAGAAGCCGAACTCCCCGCCAGGAGGATCCCATGAACGCTCTCGACACCACCGCCCCGGCCGTCTCCATCTCCGCCACCGGCGAGCTCACCAAGATGCACGACGCCACCCGCGAGACCGTCCCGGCCGTGCCGCTGGACGACGAGGTCGCCAAGGCCTGGCGCCACCTGCCCGCCGTGAACGGCACCGTCCGCATCCCCGCGCCCGGCAGCCCCTGGACCGACGCCGAGCTGACCAACGCCGCTGACGCCATGGAGACCGCCCGCATCCTGCGCCACGCCGCCCAGGCCATCGAGGACGCCGTCACCGAGGGCTACCTCACCAACATCGACATGCAGGCCCACACTCGCGCGGCCCTCGACCCGGCCTACAACGCCAAGCTGGCCGAGGCGCTCCTCACCGGCAAGGGCCACCTCGTCCTCGGCGGGAAGGGCCGTCCGGTCCAGACCTCCATCCCCGGCACCGACAAGGTGCTCTCCGCCGAGTACAAGATCGGCAACCCCCAGATCTCCGTCGAGTCCCTCACCGAGCTCAAGGCCGCGGGCACTATCAGCTGGCGTGAGTACCGGCGTCTGACCCGCACCGTCCGGGTTGTCGACACCGAGGCCATCGCCCGCGAGAGCGACACCAACCCGAACCTGCGGGCCCGCCTGCGCGGCGCCTGGAAGCGCTCCGCTTCCGTCGGCGTTTACGTCCGTAAGGCCAAGGCGACCGCGATCGCCTAAGCCCCCTTCACCCAGCCCCCGCTGACTGGCGGGGGCCTTCGCACATCCACCGAGAGAACCCAGGAGAGCACCTCATGAGCATCACCCCACCAGAGCCGCTGGCCGCCCTTGAGCCGATCCTGGACCCCGCTGACACCCCCGGAAATATCAAAGGTAAACCCGTCCGCACCTGGTCCACCGGGGTCGTCGCCGAGACCTTTTTCGACCGGACGCTGAAGTGGTTCAACAACCTCGCCTGGGCCCCTCCAGGGTCGTCGCCCATCATCCCAGCCGACATCATTCCTGAACCGCCTGCAGTGTCCGGCGGCCGCAGCGGACAGCGAGTCTGGACCCTGTTCGATGTTGAACGCCTCGCCTATCACCTATTCCATCACCCACGGAAACCGGACTACGACGCCACCGCGCTCTACCGGACACTGGACGTGGTCTACGCCGTCGCCAGGAACCAAGGCCTCCTGCCGAGAGACGTCGATCCCATCGCTCAGCTACGCCCCGCACCGAGGGCCTGGACCCCCGCCAAGCGCTCCAAGGCCAAGGCGAAGGCCAAGACCGACGACCAGAACCCCAAACGCCAGCCGAAGATGAAGGGCTCCAGCGCCACCCTGGAGCAGACGACGTTGGAAGACGCCATCGACGAAGCCTCACAGCAGTAACTCCTCGCCCACACCTTTGCACTGATCTGTAGTCCACCGCTGACAGTATCCACTCACATCTTCCACCTAGATCGAGGGATGCGAGGCCTGGATGACAGCGGTGGGCTACAGGCATGTGTGAATGCCGAATGACTACAGACGCTCCTGCCAACAGGAGCTGTAAGAGCCTGTGAACAGAGAAGGACTCAAAGAGTCGGATGACACTGTGTCCCGATGGCGCTTGCATACTGCCTGCGCGCAGATCTTGTACCTTCAGAAGCTGATGATAGAGCCTGCTTGAGACCCGCTCTGACATCGCGGGATACAGGTATATACCTATGGCATATACCATCCGCGTATACCATCGCTGGGTACTTTAGGATCTCTCCTTCAGGCGCGGCTGACAGCAATCGTCCTGCGTTTGCGATGAAGACGTATCCGGTAGGCCCCTAGCAGTGAGACGAGACTCTCGGGCGTCACTTAGAGCGGATTCTATTTGTGCCCGCTTATAGCCAGAGATTCAGGCCGCCGATCCTGTCCTAACCTGATCGTCTGTGATTACAGCAGACGGCCCCCGCAGACCCTGGAGTCCACGGGGGCCGTCATATGCCTGTCAGATCAGGCGGTCAGTATTTGCTGACGGGCGTGGACCTGATCAGGCGTCGTCGTTCTTCGATCGTGGTGCAGGCGAGGGGAGCTTGCGCGTGTCCTTACCTTCGATGTCCTTCTCTGCGCACTCGGTGCACAGGTCGATCTTGTATCTGAGCTTCAGCTGTCCGCGCAGCTCGACTGTGACCGGCACCCGCTCGGTGTTTGGCATCAGCTTTTCGCAGCGCGAGCACTGATAGATGTTTGCGACTCTTGGCACGTCTATTCCAATCCCCAGATCCCGGCTACAGCACCGTCAACAACGCCTGCGTCGCCGACGTGCATCCACGCATCGCGTCCCGCGCTTCGTCGGTCAACGCCCGAAGCGGCGACCCCACCGGCAGCCGCACCATCGTCCACCGCTGGCCCGCCGGATCCGGCAGCACGGCCGCCGGGCGCCCGCTGGCCACCTGCACCTTCAGCTGGTCCAAGACGGGGTCGAGGTACGTCTCGGTGAGCAGGTGCGCTTTCGACTCGGGGACGAAGGCCTTGTCGATCGTCAGGAAGGCGCGGACGACTCTGCGGATGAACTCGCTGCGATCCAGACCGCAGTCGTCTGCGTCGGCGTCGAACCGAACGCGCTGACTTTCGGTCATGTACGGGCTCAGCATCGTGCGGTGCGCGGACTCGGTGACGACCTCGTCGTAGATGTCGTCGATGACCGTCGTCGCCAACGGCGTGCTGGGGAGGTCCGCGGCGACGAGCCGGTATTCCCTGGCCGCGGTCATATAGACCTGAGCAAGCGTCAAGCCGCCGAGAGCAGGCTGCGCCAGTGCGATCAACGGGAGGAGATCCCGATCCATCAGCACCGCGGTGCGCTGCTTCTTGCCCCCTGCGGAGGGGGCAGCCTTCGCAGGGGGCTTCGGCTTGGGCTTGGGCGCCTTGGCTGCCTGCTGTGACGGGACAGCAGGCTCCGGCGGCTCGGGCTCAGAGGGCGCCGCCGGGGGAGGTGGGGGCGTCTGTGGCGGGTCTGGGGGCTTGCTGGCAACGGCTGCGCTCGGCGTCCCCATCGCCAGCATCGCGGCGACGGCGTCGCTGACGTCGTTAGAGTGGCTCACGCCGTGTTCCTTGCTGCGATTGCGGCGTTCATCCCGGCCAGGGTCTCCCGGGCGAACTCGTCGTAGTCACGCAGGATTGCGTGCTCCTCCAGCAGTTCCTCGTCGGTTGTACCCAGGGAAGTACTCCTGAGGTACTCGCCGATCGTCACGCCCTTCTCGCGAGCCTTGGCCACGTTGAGCGCCGAGTAGTGGATCATCGCGTTGAACAGCTTCGGGTAGCCGGGCAGCAGCGCGCGCTCCGAGTCGAACACCTCGTTGTCCAGTATCACTTGGATCTTCTTGGCGATGTCGACCATCGCCCCTCCGGGCCGGGCGTTGCCGTTGCCGTCCGTCCTGCGCCACGCACGGATCGTGGGGTCGGGAATGCGACCGGCCACGGCGCCGAGGAAGACGTGCTCGGGATTGCGCTCGCGCGCCTCACCGATCTCCTTGATCAGGATGTTCAGACCGTCCTCGTAGGCCGCGATGTCGTAGTCCATTGGGGCGTAGGAGAACGCCGCCGCCTCCAGCACCATGAGACGAACGGTCTTGATCTTCGGGTCGTTGTCCACCAGCGTCATGTGGTAGTCGCCGGAGACGGTCGCGATCACCTGTCCCAGAACGTGGGTGTAGGGGCGCTTCTGCAGGACCGAGACCGCGCTCATCCCGTCGATGGCGGCTTCCAGCGCGGTGCCGCCGACGATCACGTCCACCCGGCCCCCGTTGGGGTAGGACCGCACCCCCTTCACGACGGTGGGGGCCGTCGGCGTCCCAGTCATGAACGTCACCATCAGCGCGTCGGCCAGGGACTTGCCCTTGTCATCGTGTTCGGTCTCGTGCAGCCCCAGGTCGCGCCTGCTGGCGATGGCGTGGCTGTCGACGTCGACCACCAGGATGACGAAGCCCATACGGGCCAGGGCGTCGGCCAGCGCGGTGATGGTCGCGGTCTTTAGGATGCCACCCTTGCCGGTGACCACGGCGAGGACGCGCGCCAGCAGGGCGCGCTCGGTCAGCGAGATCCGTGGCGGGGCGTCGGCGGCTTCGAAAGCTGCTGTGGTCATGCGGTTCTCCCTTGCTGGCGGGTCATGGGGGGATGCAGGGCGCTGAGGGCGTATACCGGTGGCATATACCTGCGGCGCGTGCCACAGCATAGCGTTTCTGGTACTCAAAACACGCGTTTTGAAGAGTAAAAATGGCCGTTTTCGATGTCGAAAACACGCGTTGGTGCTTGACCGTGCATGCGGCCCATCGATAGCGTGACGGTGCCACGCCTCGGGGACGGCCGTACCGAGCGCGCGACGGCACCCACAACGCCCCTCGACCCGGGGGAGGCGACACCGGTTCCGCGAGCGTACCGGCTGCCCACCACCTGCGCTGCAACCTGCACCGAATCCACCCTCGGTGTCTGCGGCGTCCAGTCGGACCCTGAAGCGTTGCTGACGTGCCACGCGACTAGGACAGGGGACACCCATGATCGAGTTCTACGACGGTCCGGTCCAGACCGCCCCCACCACCACCACGGCTACCACCATGACGGTGGTCCCCATCACTACTCAAGCCACTGCGACCCCCATTGTCCCTGCTGCGCATCTGATCAAGCCCGACGAGCAGTGGACCCCCGAGGATCTGCGCGACTACATCCTCACCGAGATCGTCAAGCGTCAACCCGCCGCCGCGAGCCGTCGTAACCCGGCCGCCGAGATGGCCATCTGCCGCGCTTTCAGCGAGCGCCACGGCGTCAACGCCCCCCGCATCGCGCGCTACGCCTTCACCATCGCCCAGGGCTGGTGGAACTCCAGCCCCATCGACTTCCGGCGCTTCTCCAAGGCCTCCGACACCTACTTCGCCAACATCATCATCGGGCGTCTGCCTCAGGCCAGCGCGTGAACCTGGCCCAGCAGCCTCCGCTGCCCGACACGCTGCTGCGCCTGAGCACCGAACAATCCAGACGGCTGAACCTGTCTTCGGCGAGGTCCTGGACCAATGCCAAAGAGAAGTGCCTGACGTGCAGCAAAGCCAACAACAGCACCTATCAGTGGTACGCCCCCGGCTCCCGCAATGAGCAGCACACCGTGCGCTACCAGTGCGACTGCGTCAGCCAGTACCGGCTCTACCGGTGGATGAGCTGGGCGGGCATCGGCCTGAACTACCAGCGGGCCGACTGGCAGGACGCCATCGGCATGGACGACTCCAAGGCGATGGAAGCCGTTCTTGACTATGCCTTGAACGCCGCCTACCACGTCAACGCAGGCAACAACCTGATTCTGTGGTCCAAGCAGTTCGGCACCGGCAAGACCTTCCTGGCCAGCATGCTCGCCAAGCGGCTGCTGTTCCTGGGGGTTGACGTCTACTTCGCTACCCTGGATGAGATCCTCGACCTCTACACCGCCAGCTGGCGCTCCGAGACCGCGCTCGCCCACTTCGAAGAACGCGTCCGCACCTGTGACGTGCTTTTCATGGACGATATCGGCCGCGAACACCCCGGCCGCACAGATGTCGTCATCTCCATGCTGGACGGCGTCGTGCGCCGCCGTGTCGCCAACTGCCTGCCGATCGCCGTCACCACCAACCTGCAGAAAGAAGAGCTCGTCGCCTACGGCCCCAACCTGGAGAGCCTCCTGAGGGAGCGCATGATCATGGTGGAGGTCGAAGGCGTCGACAAGCGACCGGCTATGTCAGCGCGCGCTGTCCGCGAGCATGAGCTCGGCCTCACCCGACCGATTGTGATCGCCTGATGCCGACACCTGCAGAGAACGCCCTCATCAACGCGCTCACCGATGTCGAGGCGCTGGAACATCTGGTCGAGCTGGGCCTGGCCGCCGAATGCATTCCCACTCCGAAGCTTGCCGAGATCATCGCCTGGGCCTGTGATTACTTCATCGACTCCCGTCGCACCCAGGCCCCGGAACGTAGCGTGCTGCAGGCCACCTGGGGCGCCGCCCTGGACGCCATGGGTGCGGAGCTGGAGGCCGAGGACGTCCAAGTACCCCAGATCTCCTGGGCTGTCAGGACCCTCAAAGAGCAGTACCTGCACCTGCAGTACCAGCAGATCCTCATCGACGGCGCCAACGCCATGGCCACGACCAATACCGGTGAGAAGGCCGCGGTGGTCCACGCCAGTATGGCGCGCCTGCAGGCCCTCGCTGACACCACCGCGGAGACTCGGATTGGAGAGGATGGCCGCACTGGCCTGGAGGCCTCCGTTGCCCGCTACGAACACCGCGTCAACCACCCCGAGTCGATGCGAGGGCTGGGGCTCGGCCTGCCCGCGGTCGACGAACACACCGGCGGCATCCAGCGCGGCGAATGTGCTGCCGTCATCGCCCCGGAGAAGACCGGCAAGTCCAACATGGCCCTGTGGTCGGCGAAGGAGCACTTTCAGGCATACCAGGACTCGGTGACGGTCCTGTACACGCTGGAGAACTCCGTCAAAGCCGCCTACGACCGGCTGGCATGCATGGTCGCCCAGATCGACTACACCGATTACCAGTGGGGACGTGTGGCCGCCGCCGATCTGGCATACCTGCGCGACTGGCAGTCTGACCATGCTGCCGATCTAGCCGAACGCTTCTTCGTTATGCAGCCCGGTGAGGGCGGCCGCACCGCGGCTGCCATGTGCCAGACAGCGCGGGCCCGCGGCGCCGACGCGGTGATCTTCGACCAGCTGTCGCACTTCGAGATCACCCGCAACTACCGGACCGACCGCGAAGAGACCAAGCGTGCGATCAACGAACTGATCGTGGCACTGTCCGACGGCGGAGGCCAGCGCGAGCCACTGTCCGGGCTTCTGCTGCACCAGGCCAGCCGCGAGGCAGCCGAAGCCGCCAAGAAGACGGGTACCCTCGGCACCCATGGCGGCGCTGGAACTTCAGAAATCGAGCGCGCCGTCGATATGTACTTCGGCCTGTTCCAAAGCGAAGACGACGCCGGATGCGACGAGGCCAGCCTGGAACTCCTCGCCTTCCGCCGCGGCCCAGCCAAGGCGAAGTGGCAGCTGGCCTGGCGCCCCTGGGCCGGGGACGTCCACGTCCTGTACAAGCCGGTGATGTCCGGTGGCTACTGATACCGCCGGGATCGACCTGCTGCCCGAGCAGGCCCGCAGAGCCCTGCTCCTGGACCTACTGGCTCAGGCCGGGGCCGTGTCAGTCCGCGTCAACGACGCCAACGGCGAAATCATCCACGGCTGCCTGCTCACCCCCGGCGCACACCGCGATCAGGCCGCCAACCCCACTGCCAGCATCAACTACCGGCGTTTGGCCGGATCCTGCTTTGGATGCGGCGCCGCGGGCGGCCTGATCTGGTTTGTCGCCACTGTCCTGAACACTGACGACACCGGAGCCCGGACGTGGCTCGCAGGACACGGCGCCCCCGATGGCGGCCCTATCGCGCTGCCCACCATGCTGGCCGCGATTACCGAGCCGTTCACCACCACCGCCTCGGCTACCGAACCCATCCCGAAGTACCACCCCAGCGCCCTGGACGCCTTCGCGCACTCCCATGGCTACTGGACCGACCCACCGGCCGCGCCCGGCACCTCAAGGGGCGGCCGAGGCATCCACCCGGCCACCGTCGCCGCCCGACACCTGGGCTACGACCCCGGCACAGGCCGCGTCGTCATCCCGCACTTCTGGCGAGGCGACCTCGTCGGCTGGCAATCACGCCCCGCCGGGGCCGTCCCGCCGGACACCCCCAAGTACCAGAACACGCCCAGCTTTCCGAAACGTACTACTCTGCATCACCTCAACTCACAGGTCGAGGAGCTGCTACTCGTTGAGTCCTCGATGAGCGAACTACGCCACGCCCACGCCATGGACGACATCGCAGGAACATTCGGCGCATGGGTCAGCGACGAGCAGATCGAAGCCATCATCCGGCTGCCGCGCCTGCGCCGCATCATCGTCTGGCCCGACTCAGACCCCAAAGGCTGGGAGGCCTTCGACGGCGGCCGCACCCCCAAGCACGGCCTCATCGCCCGGCTCAGCCGCTACAAGCCCGTCTTCTACATCGACAGCCCCTTCACCGGCGACCCCGCCGACATCGACACCCCCACCGCGGTGGCCATGCGCGAACACCTGCTGCGCCCCGCAGCCCTGTGGCAGCGCCCCACTGCGCTTGCCTGCTGGCACTGCAGGCTCCCCGCCCACACCGGTGCCTGTCCTCATCCGGCGGCCGCCGCGTGAAGGGACATGGCACTCACCAAGTTCTCCGTCGGCCAGCTGATCACCGACGACTCCAGCATCGACACCACCGCCGAGCCCACCAACCGTGTGGAATCCGCACCCGAACACAGGGCTACAGCTTGCCACTGCGGCACAATGTGCCGATGCGCCCCGAGCCACGCCCCGACGGACGATTCCGACCCGACATCGACCTGACCGACCTGTGGGCCCGCATCCCCGGCCCCACCGCCACCCTGATCGCCTACGGCCCCGACGGCGTCCCGGTCATCCTCGTCGGCGACGGCCCGCGCCTGTGCACCTCGGCGCGCGCCGTTGTGAGCCTGCGCCCGTCGAGGATCTACGACGTCAACGGGTTCTACGCCGCCCTCGGAGTAGAACCCGGTGCCGACCGTCACACCTTGGCCAAGGCCTATGTCGCCCTCGGCGGTCACGGTGACCCCCGCCTGACCGAGATCATGTCGATTCTGCTCGACCCAGACAAGCGGCGCGCCTATGACCGGATGCTGCCACACCAGCGGTTCGCCGACACCGAGACGGTGCAGCGGCTCACTAACGCCGAGTCGGCTCGGCGTCTCCGTGAAGCAGACCCTCTTTCGAGTGTTTTTGACACCGAAAACGTGCGTTCCGGGGGCCAAAATACGCGAGAATCAGTACACGAAACAGCCGGTCGTGTACCGGGGAATGTAACCGAAACAGATCTGACGTGGGGATACGCCTACTACCTGTGGGGCGTCACCTACTCCGCCTCGGAGACAGCGGACCTGCCATTGTGGCAACAAGCTGTCATCACCGCGCTGGGCGCCCTCCCGGGCGCGGCGCAGCAGTTCGCCGTCGGCCGCTGCGCCCTCGGGACCGACCCGGTCGCCATCCGGGTCGCAGACGTCCCGGTGGCGTTCCTGTCGGCAGGCACCGCACCACAGCAAACCCTCGCCGAGCGCGTCGCGAACCAGCTACGCGCGCTGCAACAGCACACCACCTCACCGTTTAGCCACGCGAAACAGCACACCCAAGGAGCACTCACCCCATGAGCAGCGACACCATCACGTTCAGCCCCGGCCGCGGCATCGAGGCCACGAAGGCCGCCTCCGCGGCCAGCAGCGGCGGTGACTTCCGGAAGATCCACTACTTCCAGATCCCCAAGCCCGGAGACAAGGTCGTCCTGCGCTTCATCACCTCCATCGATCGGATGCCGGTGGTGAAGTTCCATAACTTCGTGCCGACCAAGCAGGGTCCGGCGGGTGCCACCAACTGGCCCTCTTCGATGTCTGCGGTCTGCCGCTACGACGACGCCTTCAAGGGCGGCTTCAGCGACTGCTACATCTGCGACAACAAGATCACCAATGCGCAGGGCCGCGTCTGCAAGGCCACCCCCAAGACCACCGCCCTGGCCTGCCTGCGCATGGAGTACAAGGACCCGAACACGGGTGAGACCGGCTGGACCGACGTCCCGCGCGACGTGAAGATCAAGGAGGGGGAGACGGTCAAGGAGGTCGTCGAGCGCTCCCTGATCGTCGTGTCCATGGCCCCGTCCAATTTCTGGGACAACCTCATGGGCTTCGGTCAGAGGTTCAAATCCTTGAGTGACCGTGACTACGAGGTCGAGCGCCAGGGCGAGGGCATCAAGACCAGCTACATGTTCTTCCCCCTGGACAAGGACCCGGTCTTGTATCCCGGTTCCGAGGCCTGGGTGTACGACCAGGTCGCCGAAACCCAGGGCCTGGACGTCGACCAGATCATCGTCAACCAGGCGAAAGACGAGTACTACGCGCGGTTCTTCGACCCGCGCTACACCGTCAACGACAAGGGCATCGTCGTGCCCGTCGGCAACGCTGCTTCCAACGGCCCGGCCACCGCCGCGGCGCAGGAGAGTACTGCGGAGAAGATCGCCAGGCTGCAGGAGGAAGTCCAGAAGGGCCAGGGCCGCGCCGAGGCCGCCACCGCAGGCGCCTTCGGCGGCACCCCCGCCGCCGCCCCCTCCGGCGACCCCTGGGCCAGCGGGAACAGCGGCTTCTAGCGCATCCAGGGGCCCGCGCCGGAGGCAACCCGGTGCGGGCCCCACCCCTACACCCGCTCCACGCAGAGCGCACCGAGAGGGGACTCCCTATGCGCATCGTCGAAACCTACGACCCGGCCCCGGCCGAATACAGCGACGCCACCGGCACTCGCACCTGGCCCGTCGTCGCGCTCATCGAAGACGACGACGGCTTCCGCTGGCTCATCGCCGCCACCCAGATCACCGAGCACCACTGGCGCCGCGCCCTGGCCGCAGGCGCTGCCGGTGTCACCCAAGCGGCCCCCGGCAGGGGCTGGCACAGCGCCACCGCCGAACGCTACGCCGACCTGCGCGAGCACGGCGGCGAGCTCATCGCAAGCACCGACATGCCGACCCTGATCGCTCTGCGCGAACAGGAAGCGGCAGCGCGTGCCCCCCGCCGCGCCGCCGGGTTCGTCAACCTGCACACCCATACCGAGCATTCCCCGGTGGATGCCATCTCCCGGATCCCGCAGCTGGTGCAGATCGCTGCAGAACAGGGAGCTGGAGCGCTCGGCATCACTGACCATGGCTACTGCTCCGGCCATCCCGAGCTGCAGATTCAGGCTGCCGCCGTTGGGATTAAGCCGGTGTTCGGCATCGAGGCCTACTTCGTAGACGACGTCGAGCAGCGCGGCAGCGACCAGTATGACTACTGGCACCTGATCCTGCTCGCCCGTACTGATGAGGGGCTACGGAATCTGTGGGCGGCCTCCACCGAGTCGTTCCGGCGCGGCTTCTATGGCAAGCCCCGCATGGACTGGGACATCCTCGGCCGCCATTCCGAAGGCCTCGTCGCGACTACCGCGTGCCTGGGCGGCCCCATTGCCGAAGCGCTCAAGCGCGGCGACGTTGACACTGCGGCCGCGCGCTTGACCCGACTTAAGGGCATCTTCGAGGACCGGCTCTACGCCGAGCTGCACGTTTACCCGACCGAAGAGCAGCGCTTCGTCAACAAGAACCTCGCCGACCTCGCCGCCATCTTCGAGATCCCCTTGGTTGCCGCTGCCGACTCCCACTACCCGCGCCCGGAGGACCACGAACGGCACCAGGTGTGGCTGGCCGCTGCCACCCGCAAGGACATCGGCGAAACCGGGATGTTCACTTCCGGCCGGTTCCACATGCACACCGCCGACGACATCCGCGCCGCCCTGGACTATATGCGGCCCGAGCAGGTCGAGGAGGCTATCGCCTCTACGGTGGCTATCGCCAAGGCCGCTGAGGCCGAGATCCGTACCCGCAAGGTGTTGCCGCTGTACTCGCCGAAGTCCACCTACGACTCCGACGCCGAGCAACTGCGGAAGACCGCCCTGGCGAACTGGTCCAAGGTCGAGCCACGCATCACGGATGAGACCTCCAAGAGGCTTTACACCGAGCGCTTCGAGCGTGAAATGAGCCTGCTGAAGGCTCAGAAGTTCTGCGGCTACTTCTTGATCGTCGCCGACTTCATCGGCTGGGCCAAGGGTCAGGGCATCCTCGTCGGCCCCGGCCGAGGCTCCGGAGGCGGCTCCTTGGTTGCCTACCTGATGGGCATCACCGAGATGAACTCGGTCCGCTGGGATCTCCCGTTCGAGCGCTTCCTGACTCCGGGCAGGGAGTCCCTGCCCGACTTCGACACCGACTTCCCCGCCTCTAAACGTCCTGATATCTTCGCCTACTTGGCCCAGCGCTGGGGCAGCGAGAACGTTGTGTCCATTGGCACTGTGTCCCGCCTGCGCAACCGCGGCGTCGCCAAGGAGCTGGAGCGGGCCATGCGCCCCATGCTGCCGGACGGCTCGTTCGACGACATGGTGAAAGTCAGCAAGATTATCGAAGAGGCGGAGGCCGGGACCGCGGGCCTGGGCCTGTCCTGGGAAGACCTCTGGGACCAGCACGGAGATCAGCTGGCCGAATACCGTATGCGCTACCCGAACCTGTTCGATCACGCGGACCACCTAGTCGGCCTGCTCAAAACCTACGGCAAGCACGCTGCGGGCGCCGTCATTTCCACCGACGAACCGCTCACCGGCGTCATGCCGCTGCGTGGCGGCGAAGACGGCAGCCGGATGATCACGCAGTTCGACGATGACGCCGTCGAAATGCAGGGCTACATCAAGTACGACGTCCTCACTCTGACGACCCTGGACACCATCCAGATGACCATCGATGCCATCGAGGAGCGCTGGGGCCATCGCCTCAACCTCTACAGCTTCGACAACGAGCTCGACGACCCCATCGTCTGGGACATGCTCTGCGCAGGCGACGTCCTCGGCTGCTTTCAGATCGAGACCTCCCTGGGCATCCGCATGGTCCGCGACATGCAGCCCCGGAATATCGCCGACCTCGCCGACGTCATCACCCTGGTCCGGCCGGGCCCCCGCAACTCCGGCATCACCCGCACCTACCTCGCTCGCCGCAACGGCGAAGACGGGGTCACCGTCCCCGACGAGCGCCTGCGCGAAGTCTTGGCCCCCACCTACGGCACCATGATCTACCAGGAGCAAGTACTGGCCATCTGCCGGATCATCGCAGGGTACAACGATCTCGAAGCCGACGACATCCGCAAGATCCTCGGAAAGAAGAAGATCGACAAGGTCGACGCGGCGGGCCGCGACTTCGTGGCGCGCGCCATCGAACGTGGCATGTCCCGCAACGCAGCCCTGATGTTGTGGGGCCAGATGGCCGAGTTCTCCAAGTACGCCTTCGGCAAGGCCCACGCCTATGCCTACGGCCTGCTGTGCTACTGGACTGCCTTCCTGAAGATCCACTACCCGGTGGAGTTCATGGCCGCGACCCTGTCCACCGTCAAAGACGAGCGGCTCCCGGTTTTCGTCAAGGAATCCCGGCGCATCGGGGTGCCGGTGCTGGCCCCGGACATCAACATCTCCGGCACCGGATTCACCATTGACAACGCCTCCGTCCGCTACGGCATCAGCTCCCTGAAGGGTGTCGGGGAGGCTGCCGCCGCAGAGATCATCGCCCACCAGCCCTACACCAGCATCGAAGACCTCGCCGAGCGCACCAGCAGCAAAGCCGTCACCCGCGGCACCATCGGCACCCTGGCGCTCGCTGGAGCCTTCGACACCCTCTACCCGCACCGCGCCGCCCTGGTCGCCCGGCTGAAGGCCGAGGCCTCCGGCGAGGCCACCCGCTGCCGGTTCAAGACCGACGACGTGCCGGAGGGGGAGCTGCCGTGCCGGTTCGACTGGGCCAGCGAACCGCCGCTGGTCAACCCGAAGACCGGGAAGAAGCTGAAGCCCAAGCCGCCGCCGAAGCGGTGCGTCAAGTCCTGCCGCCAGTACGCAGCCCCCGAGCCGTTCGACCCCGAGGCCGTACCCCGCTACACCCCCGAGCAGATCGGCGCCATCGAGCGCGAACTGTTCGGCCGCCACCTGACCTACAGCCCCTTCGACGTCATCGCCAACCGGGTCACCCGTGACGAGTTCCGGCACGTCGCCGAAACCGCCGAAACCGCCTACGGCACCCACCTGCTGCTGGCCTACGTCGAGGACGTTGCCCCTCGCACCTCCAAGAACGGCCTGCGGATGGGCCGCATCACCTTGGCCACCGAGGGCCCCGACTTGGAGGCCGTCATTTTCTCCACCCTGTGGGAGAAGCTCGACCCCGACGCCCTGCGCGGCCGCCTGGTCGCCGCCGAGGTGCAGCACACCGACCGGGGCATGAACGTCAAATCCATCGAGCTCCTGTGAGGACCGAAGTGACCGACACTCTCTTCAGCCCGGTGCGCGCCTCCAGCGTGTATGTGCCGGATGAGCAGCTGCACCTGATCCCGATGCTGCGGAATTTCCTCATCCCGTCCCTGGGCAACCTGCCGGACGTCATGCACTTCACCGCCTCGGGCCTCGCGCCGCGCACGTCGCCGCCGTCAGGCTACTTCTCCCCGTCGACCCACCCCACCTGGTCGCTGCGGGACCTGGTGCTGTACGCGATGGAGCCGACTTACGTGCCGCCGGATCAGAAGGCGTTCTCGGACGACACCCAGATCTCCGCCCTGATGGGCACTATCTTCCACGTGATCTTCAACTACGCGTTCCGGGAGATGGGGATCCTGGTGGCGCCGCCGGAGAAGAGCTGCCCGCTGTGCCACAAGCCCCGCGGCTACAAAGCCGGAGTCGACACCTGCAACGAGCACGTCGTCATCGACGAGAAGCTCAAGCGCCGCGGCCACGTGGACGGCGTGGTCAAGCTGCCGGACCTCGGCACCATCCCCATCGACGTCAAGACCTGCGCCCACCAAGCCATCAAGTGGATCAACAATCACGACGCGCAGCCGTTCATCGAGGCCAAGGCAGGCAGCCTGAAGGCCAAGTACTACGGCCAGGCCCAGGAGTACCTGGCCATGCGCGACGAAGACATGCTGATGTTCGTCTACATCGGCCTGGGCTATCCCTGGGAGATGCGCGAGATCATCATCAAGCGGGACCAGCCCTACATCGACGCCCTGCAGGCCAAGTACAAGCTCGCCCGGGAGATGGCCTCCCGCAGGGAGATCCCGCCCGCCTGATGTCCGCGCCGGGCCCGGCGGCCACCAAAGTGCGTGAGCCGACTCCTCCCACGCCCCATCGACACCGACCCGGCCCTGCTCGCCCGCGGCACCGTCCTCGCATTCGACGCCGCGCTGGCCAACACCGGCTGGTCGGTGATCCGCAACGACGGAGAGCATCTTGACGTGTTGAACTGCGGATGCGAACACACCTCCTCGCAGGCCACCAGCCACGAGAAGACCTACCAGCGCACAGACGAGCTGATGAGCCACTTGACGCGGCTCATCGGCAACTGGGGTCACGCAGTCGACCACATCGTGGTCGAGCGGCCCGCAGTGGCAGGACACCGCATCGAATCAGCCCTGATGGCCGCCTACGTCGTCCACCACGTCACCGGCGGCCGAGCGGTACTGGTATCCCGCCAGCACGTGCTGTCGCTCCTGCTCGGCCCCGGGAACCACACCAAAGCCCAGGCGCGCGCCGCCGCTCGCCGTTGGATCCCCGACCGGGGTGCCGAGCCGTTCAACGAGCACATCGCCGATGCCGAGTTGCTCGGCATCACCCACTTGTTCGACCTCGCCCATGGAGGTGTCTCATGACCGCCACCGCCCCCATCGAGTTCTACGACGCCCCCTCCGCCACGGAGGAGCCCGTCGCGAGCCCGTCCACCCCCTCGGCGTTGTCGGAGGCCGTGGCCGAGCTGGACGAGGCCCTGGAGGGCCTCGACGAGCCGGAGCTGCCCGTCGAGCGGGAACGCACTCTGCGCGCGCCGGGCTTCACCCGCATGCCGGTCAGCTGGCACGGCGATCACGCCCCCATGATCAGGACGATCAACGTCATGGCCGAGGAGTGGGTCCGCCAGGAGTTCGACGACTTGTTCGCGCTGAAGGAGGAGATCGAGCGCGCTGCCTGCCCGATCGATCTGTCCACCGGCGAGAAGGGACGCCCGGACTACGCCGCCATCCCCGAGACCCGTAAGCAGCACTGGGTGCTGGAGCTGTCGATCAAGTTGGTTGACTGGGAGCAGAAAGCCGCAGCGTTGTGGGGCGAGGCGATGATGGCAAAGGTCATCCGCCAGGAAGTCTTCACCGACGCCTATCTGAACGCGGTGAAAGGCCGCACCGTGGAGGACCGCACCCAGTCCGGACAGAATGCGTCGCTGCAGGACTACTACTTCGCGGTGTTGTGCGCGCTGCGGCACAAGCATGCTGTGGCCGCGTGCTCCGGCGCTGAGCGGCTGTGTCAGCGCCTGAAGGACTTCTGCGCACGCTGATTCATTCAGGTATATGTCAGGGCCATTATTAATAATCCCATCTTCACGGGTTCGCAGTGTTCTGTAATCAGTTTGGTGGGAACAGGCGATCGAACTAGGAAGATCCGGGGATGTTCATTTGATCACGCCATAACGCCGTTCCTATCCTGCGGACACAGGCGCCCCGATCACCTCGGGAATCTTCTCCTTTTCCTTCCGCGGGATCGGGTGTTGTTCACAACCCGGGGTGGTCGGGGCGCCGCCCACCACCGCGCACCCCGGGACGACACATGGCCACATCTCCTGACGCGCTGCCCACCGTCGGCGTGCTCCGCGAGCTCTTCCGCAACCTGCAGCCCTGGCGCTCCGCCGCCATCGAATACGGCATCGATTCCCTCACCGGCCCCGACGGCACCGAATACGCCCTCGTCGACATCGAAGCCCTCTACGCGCTGCGCCACCTGCTGTCTATGCGCCAGCGCCAGGCCATCGAGGCCTGCCTGGTCGCCGACCAGCGCGAGGTCGACGTCGCCATCGCCATGAGCGTCTCACCCACCAACCCCGTCGCGTCCTACGCCACCCAGGGCATGCGCCGCCTGCTGGCCATGGCCGCGGAACAGCGCGCCGGACGTGATTCCCGCAGCCTCGGCCCCGAACCGCTGCCGTCCCGGCGTGAGGCCGAAGCCATGGCCGCCTGGAGCAGCCCGGAAGCGATCGCCGCATGAGCCGCGTCTGGTCCGGCGTCCATCCCCAGCTGGAGGACTACGCCGACGAACTCCTGCGACAGAGCTTCGTCGGCGTCACCCGCGCCGAGGAGCGCGGTGGCGTCCTGACTGCCTACATGCTCGCCTCCCGGCGCGCCCGCGAGGTCTACCCCGCCTCCGGCACCCCGGACCCGGCCATGAGGCAGGGTCTGTTCCATCGCGCCTACAACCCCGGCCGTCCCGACCTCAACTCCCGCGACGGCATCGCCGCCGCGGCCCCTGGACGTCTCGGCCGGGGCCTGCAACTGCAGACCGGCGGCACCTCCGCTCCCGTCGACCGGGTGACCCGCGCAGCCGCCCGCTCTGACAACGAACCCGAACTGCAGCCGTGGTGACCGGACCGGCGGACACCGATGACCAGCCGCGCGCCATGGCCGAAGTCAAAATCGGCGGCAGGGTCTACCCCGTCGTGTCCCGCCCCAACTGCCGCACCTGCCAACACCCCGACCGCCTGCACATCGAACACCAGATCATGTCCGGCATCTCCTACACCGCAGTCGCCGACTGGGCCGCGGACCAGGAAAACGGACACCTGCCACCTCCCGGGCCGGACTCCTTGGCCACCCACGCCAAAACCCACATGGGCATCCCCGGCCGGGTGCAGCGCGCCATCATCGACCGCCGCGCTGAGGACCTTGTCCTCGACGCTGACGACACCATGGCCGCCGACTATGTCACCCTCGCCCGGCTCCTGATCAAAACCGGCCTCGAAGGCCTCGCCGACGGCACCCTCAAACCCCAGCTGTCCGACATCCTCGCCGCCGCCAAATTCCTCGCCGAACACGACAGCACCGACGACGACCAGGACATCAACGCCTGGCGCGAAACCCTCATGACCTATATGGAGGTCGCGCGCCGCTATATCCCCGACACCGCGTGGCCTGCTTTCGCCGCCGAACTGTCTGGCCATCCCAACCTGCGCAAAACCACCCCCGCCCTACCACCCGGCACAGAACGGAACCAGCCATGATCGACCTCTACGACTCCGAAGTCATCAAGATCGAACAGGTGCTGGACACGCTCAAGGCACGCGCCATCAACCGCCGCAACTACGAAGACTTCGACCGCGAAATCAAAGAGAAGCTCGCCGAGGCAGGATTCGTCGCCACCGTCCACTGGTTCACCGCCGCGGGCCCCGACAAGGTCCAGATCCCCGACATGCTCATGCCCGAGATCACCATCGACGGCCGCATCGCCCCCGATGGCGCAGTCCTGGCCGCCGACCAGTTCGAGTTCGACCACAACCAGCAAGTCCACGAGGTCACCCACAACCTGCTGGAACTCCCCGGCGAAGACGGCGTCATCAAAACCGGCCCCATCGACGCCGCCCACCGCGACATCCTCGACGCCCACAAGCACCACAAGCACTGAAGACCCAGCCATGGCGCGCGCCGGGATGCTGGACGGCTTCGGCCCGCGCCAGATCCATACCCTCTACACCGGGCTGCCGATCCCGGACCCCGTGACGTTCTGCGTCAGCCCCGACTACCTCAACCGCCCCAACCTCTATCCGAGGCAGGCCACACTCCTAAAGATCATCTTCCTGCGGGATGACCTATTCACCGATTACGACCACGCCGTCATCGACGAATGGGAAGCCGCCTACGCCGAGAGCGGCGAGGAAGGCATCTGCCCCCAGATCCGCGAACGCATCCGCCTGCTCAAAGCACTCGGCGCGCGCTGGTTCAAGGAGGTGCTGCTGGTCCTGGGCCGCCGCGCCGGGAAGGGCCACATCTCGGCGATCGCGATGGCGTATGTGCTGTGGCACTACATGGCCAAGGGCGACCCGCAGGAGCACTACGGCGTCGACCGCGACAAGAAGCTCGCCTGCATGATCTTCGCCGGGAAGCGCGACCAGGCCAAGACCAACCTGTGGGGCGACCTGGCCAACGTGATCACCGGTAGCGAGTGCTACACCCCCTACATCAACTCCGACCAGGCCGAGAAGCTCTCCGTCTACGTGCCGCACGACTTCGTCCGGCTGGCCGAGCTGCGCCGCAAGGGCCTTAACCCGGGCCGCGACCTGGCGACCCTGGAGATCCTGCCGAAGGAAAGCACCATGATGGCCGGTCGCGGACCTGCGTCTTGCGTGCTGGCCTTCGACGAGATGGCCCACGTCGTCGCGGCTGGAAGCAACCGGAGCGCCGAAGAGGTCTATACCGCATCTACTCCATCTCTGGACCAATTCGGACAAGACGCCTTTATTGTCGAGCCAAGCTCGCCGTATCAGATGACTGGTCAGTTCTATGCCAACTACCAGGCCTCTATCGCCATCGACGAAGAGACGGGCGTCCCGGAACGCCCCAACATGCTGATGCTGCAGCTGCCCAGCTGGGCCATCTACGTCGACTGGGAGCGCGCCGTCGACATCCCGCTGTTCCCCGAAGGCTTCACCGGCGACCTGGATGAGTACCTCCACACCCCGCCACCCGGCTTCAAGCGGCTCAAGGGCGCCATCCAGACCTACGACCGCGAGATGGAGCTGCTGGAAAGGGCCAACCCGGAAAGCTTCGCCGTCGAGCGCCGCTCCCACTTCGCCACCGTCGTCGATGCCTACCTGCGCAAAGACCGGGTCGACGCCATGTTCACCCCCTGGTACGGGCGCCCGGCCATGTACGGGACGCCGCAGCTGGAGATGCAGACCTCCGGCCCGCTGGCCATCATCTACCGCGGCCATGCCGACCCGAGCAAGAGCAACTGCAACTTCGCCGTCGCCGTCGGCCACTCCGAGCGGGTTCCGAAGACCCACCACACCGCAGTGGAACTCGCCATCATCGAAGCCGCCATGAACATGGGCGCCGCCCCGCCGGACACCGTCCTCTACGACAACCACGTGGTATTCGACCTGATTAAGCATTGGGAACCGGGTGACTTCGAAAACCACATCGTCGACTACGACGAGATCGCCGAATACATCCTTGACAACATCCTGCTCGCTTTCCACCCCACCGAATTCACGTTCGACCAGTTCAACTCGGCACAGACCATCCAGCAGCTCAACAAGGGACTGCGCCAGCACCGGCTGCCGAAGAACATTGCCGTCTACGAGAAAACCGCCACCGCCCCGCACAACTGGAAGCGCTACGAGACGTTCAAGACAGCCTTGAACCTGGGCCGCCTGCACGCCCCCGAATACGAGCTCGCCCAACTGGAACTGCAGTTCCTGCAAAAGCCCCCCAACATCGACAAAGTCGTGTGCCCGGACATCGGACCGGTCCAGACCAAAGACATCGCCGACGCCATGTCTGAGGTCGTCTATGGCCTCATCGGCGACGAGATCACCATGCTGCGCGAACAGCTCGGCCGCACCCGCTTGTCCGGCGCCATGCAAGGAGGTACGCGCCCCGTCCCCCAAACCCCCAACCAGAGCGCCCTCACCGAAGATGACCCCCGACACGCCCTGTCAGCCGCCGGACGCCGCGGACGCTCACCCATGGGCGACATGGGAGGCTTCGCACGCCCCCGCCGCCGCTGAAGCAGGCGTTGCCCACAAGCGAAGCTCTTTGAGACCATCGGAGCGGCCTCGCCGCGGCACGGTGGTCCTGGCGGGACACCGGCTTCTTCGGCGAGGCCACCACCCATTCCGCAGCCGCGCGCAACGGCGATCATCGCGCTACGCTTGCCAAACCCGGAAAGTACACCAGCCATAGCATCGGACACCTACACGACGGCGAGGAACTGCATGCCCCGAAAGGCAGTCCCTTCGAGCACGAAATGCGTCACCTGCCACCACCCTCGCAGCTTCCACCCCGGCGGTGGCCGATGCCTGGCTGCACAGTGCTCCGCAGAGTGTAAGAAGTTCAAGATGCCGTCGCCTGCGGCGGCCACGACGATGCCCGTCGCGCCGGATCCCCGTGAACTGATCGCAGCACTGGATGTCCTGACCACCGTCGTACAGCGCGCGCCCAAGACCTACCGTGCCAAGGCTGCGATCAACCTGGAATGGTTCATCAACTCCTTCCCCACCCTGCGTAGAGCCGCCGGATCCTCAGACCGGCCCCTACGTCAAATTCTCGCCGACTGTCGCCAACCGCCCGCCGCGCCCCAAGACGCGGAGGTGGCCCCCGACGATGCCAGCAGAGAAGACACACCAGGACCATGACGGCCTGCTGTACCAGTTCGCCAGCGCACCGCCGCTGAGCATCACCGCCGCATTCGGCAGCGACGACCAGGACGACGAGTACCACAACTGGGCCCTGCAGGAATCCGAGTCCTGCCCAACCTGTGGCGAACACCATCCGCCGGAGCAGACGGCCAAATGCCCCTATGGCGGCTGCTACGACGGTGAGCACTGCCCCAACGACTGCCCCTACGAGAGCGGCCACACCAACTGGGACCAGGTCTATCCGCACCTGCCCGACACCATGCACCGCGGCATGTCGCTGCGCCTGCCCCACGACTTCGACCCGGCTGCGCCCCCGCACCGCATGGCCCGCACCATCGCCGAAAACCTGCGCGAATACGGCTCCGGCACCCACTGGACCCCCCACGAGCACATGGCCCGCCACTACGCCGCCGTCAGCCACCGCAACGGCGACGACCTCCACGTCATCCTGCACGCCGCCAAACCCGACCGCGACGACATCGAAGAAGACCCCCACGAACTGCTCAAACACGACGTCATCGGCTTCGGCGAACACCCAGACGCCGAAATCCCTCTACAGCGCGGCGTACCCGTCCACCTGACCGGCATCTCCTACCGCCGCCCCGACCAGAAGTCCTGGACCCGCCACGACTTCAAGACACCCATGGAACACCGGGCTGTTCTACGCGAGGCGATGCCGTCGACCAAACACCCGCGGCCGGACGGCTTCTACACCACCGTCAGACACGAGCCCCGAGACACCGACCAGCGCGGCTGGCACGGCACCACCATGATCGGACACCACCAAGGCCGCCAGGTCACCGAGGCCTACTTCCACGTCCACCCCCACGGCGACGCCATCGACATCCACTCCATCATCACCCACGACGGACACGAGGGACACGGCTACGCCTCCGCCCTCATGGACGACCTCTACGCCACCTACCCCCACGCCGTCATCAACCACGGGGCACGAACCGACAACGGAACCAACTGGTGGCAGTCCTACGAAGACCCGGCCCCCGACCGCAACACCCACAACATGCCAGCCTCCGAATACGAGGAACACTTCGACCCGCAAGAGATCGAAAACGACAAGAAAACCAATCAGAACAGCGAGACCTATCTCAACACCCTCCACCACACCGCAGGCGGACAGCCCTGGCTACCCCACGACCGCTACTTCGGCCCCGGCCACCCCGACCTCGACCCGCGCCTGTTTGACGGCACCCAGCTCAAACCCGCATGGCGGCGCGCGCTACTCGGACTCGTCAACCGCGCCTTCGCCGACTACACCTACCGCGTCCCCGGCGCCTGGCAACGCTGGGCCCGCGCCTACCTCGCCGGATCCCAGGCCTCCCACTGGTACGGCAACAACGACCTGGACGTCCTCGTCGGCATCGACTACAACGTCTTCCGGCGCGCGCAGCCGCGGTACCGGACGATGAGCGACCGCGACATCGACGAGATGCTCAACGCCCGCGCGCACGAAGTCTGCGACCCAGCGCGCTGGTTCACCATCAACGGGCAGCACCTCGGACCCTTCGACTCCACGGTCTACATCAATCCGGACAGCTTCGACATCCGCAAGATCAAGCCGTATGCCGCCTACGACCTCGGCGCCAACCGCTGGACCGTCGAACCGATGGAAGTTCCCGACGACTTCGGCCCGGACAAGCTGCCGACCGCCGACTTCCTCTACGCCCGCTCCCTGGCATCCCAGGTGCGCTCCCTCAAGAAGCTCCCCGCTGGGCAGGCACAGGCCCTCGGGGCCGCGCTGTACGACAAGCTGCACGGTGAGCGCCACGACGCTTTCAGCGGCCACGGCGGAGGCCTCTACGACGTCCGCAACGTGGCCTGGAAGTACCTGGCGCTGCACCCAGAGAAGCCTATGGAGCAGCTGGTCGCATGGAAGCGTGCTGAGCAGGCCGAACCGGGAGCGCAGCACACCGCGGGGACGAGCGGCCCCGGTTCTGATGCCGACTTCAACGACGACTCGGTGATGATCGCGCTGGTGCCGCCGCGGGACGTCGCCGAGCGCCTCGTGCTGCCCGACGGCAAAGGCGAGCCCGCCGACCAGATGCACATCACCCTCGCCTACATCCCGCATGTCCCGCCGGGTGATCTCGGACGTCTCACCGGCACCGTGGCCGAGTGGGCCTCCCGCCAGCGGCCCATCGTCGCGCGGGTCCAAGGCGCCGGGACGTTCGTGAACCCCGGCAAGCATGTGTTGTGGGGCGCCGTCGACATTCCTGGTTCTTCCCACCTGCACTCTTCGCTGGTGGACGCGCTGCGGGCAGCCAAGTTCCAGCCGAGTACTGATCACGGATTCACTGCGCATTTGACCATTTCATACGAGAAATACCACGTGCGGTTCCTGCCTAAGATCGATCCAGTGTCCTTCACCTGTCACAGCGTGTACGTCTGTCAAGGTGACAACTGGCGCCCAGTGCCCGTAGGAGGCTCAACCGGTGGAAAAGTGACGTGACCATAGCATCATGTGATGCTAGACTGGAGGGAGGCTCACAAGCGGGAGGCGACGATGAACGCGATCAGCATCGAGACCCGGATCATCCGTCCCGAGGTCGTGCACACCCGCTACGCCCTCCACAACGGCGTCTACTGGCTGGTCGAGTGGCACCGCGATGGTAACTGCTACTGGCGTCGACTGCCGACCCCTCCGGTCGGCACAATCTGCCACATCAGCAACGACGGGTTCCTCAGCACGCAGACGTTCATCGTGCCAGGCAAGCCCCATGCTTCGCCGACCATGGTCCTGTGCCTGCTGGTCGCGGCGCTCGCCGTCCCGATGGCCTTCATCCTGATGCGGGGATCCGTGCCCCTGGTCGCCGGACTCACAGGCCTGGCGGTCGCCGGGTTGGCTTTGCTGCAGGCGCGCATTGAGCACCTGCGCCGCCGCGACCCCGCCACCGTCGCCCGCCTCGCCGCAGGATCCGCCCTCTACCTGGCAGCCACCCATCACCGCCACACCCATCACTGAAGGAGCGCCCCGATGATCGGCCGCAAGTGCCCGATCTGCAACAAGCTGATCACTGGTCAGCGGTCCCAGTGGGAATCCCACGCCCGCACTCACACCTTCTTGCGCGAAGGGGTGCGGCGGTGGCGCACCGCCAAGCCCTACTGGCTGTGGCGATACGAGCTGCTGAATCCGGCCGAGGAGGGCCCGAAGCTGTGGGTGGAGCGCACCGAAGCCCACCGGGGCGCCCCATCGAAGTACATCGCCAAACGCCGCATGAAACCCCGTGGTCGTGTCGAGGAAGTGGTGCTGGCTGTCACCAGCGCCAAGGCGGCCAAGGCTGAGGCAGCCAAGCTGCTGGACCTGGACTGGGAGCCGATCATCCTGTCTCAGAAGGACAGCTCGGCCGCCTAAGAGGCGTGAAACTCGCCGAATACCCCGAGCGGACCTGCCGCGAGCCGGTCTCCGGGGAGTACCTGATGTACACCTGCGAACTTGCAGATCTCCACGAGGGCCCCTGCGCGTCGTACTCCTCGAAAGCCTCCGTCATCGCGCGCGAGGCTTGGGAGCGCGGAGAGGCCGCCCGGCTTGTCAGGGAAGCCGAACAAGCCGCCAAGGCGCCCAAGGAACTGCGGAAGGCTCGGGGCAGGAGGCGCAAGAGCCATGGCTGATCCGGTCGGTTTGTCAGGGCCCGATGATCCGGCAGAGGCGCTTGAGGATCCTCATGCCGGGATGATCAACAAGCTGCGCGGGTACCTCGCCGCACGTCACCCTGGCGAGGTGGAGGCGTATACGGCGCGTGGGGGTAGCGATCCGGTCACCCTCGCGTGTGAGTTGCTGAACCGGTTGCCGTTGCTGCCGGGGACGCAGATCGACCCATGTCCGGTTTTGCACTGCAATAAAGCCGCAGGTCACATCGATCCCCATGGCTCGGTTTAGTAAATGTGATCTACGCCACGCCCGTGGTCAGAGGCCCAGTTCGAGGTTGAGTCATGGGACAACCTTGACTCTTCGATGCTGGCGTTCCGCCTGACCGGAAGTTAAAGTGGGCCCCGTATCCAGCTTCGGCTGGAGCAGCATCAGGGTTGCCTTGCTTCTGCAAGGTATTTCTCCTGGTCGTTCTTGGCAGTGTGTATCCAGTCGCGTGGCTACACAAGCGCTGAGACCCCCCGGGGCCAGCTCGGGATCTAGCCGGTCATCCCAGATCCGGCAGATCCACAAGGGTGACTCTCCGGGGGGTTTCTGTTTCCCCGCCCGCGCTTCGCTCCCCGCCGATAGCCTTCAACGCGCGACCTGCTCGGTTTGCCGCCCCAAGCCGGGGGCTGGTGCTGCAGCAGGTTTTGAAACGCCCCCACGCCACGCGGAGACCGATTCACATGATTCACGACGCCCCCATGCGCCCACCCCGCCTGACCGGCCGTTTAATACAGGTCGGGGCCCTCCTCACCGACGGCGCCACCAACCTGCAGATCGCTCACCAGCTGAAACTGAGTGAGACCACAGTCAGCAAATACGTGGTACGGCTGATGGCTGCCACCGGAACCAGTTCGCGCACCCAGGCCGCAGTCCAAATGATCGAACGCGGCCTGGTCCCCACCCCCGCCGGTCGCGCCCTCATCCGGGTCGATCACCTGCAGGTTCTGATGGCGGCCTTGCGGAAGGTCGAACCCGACTATCCGTCTATCGCAGACCTGGCTACCCGTTTCGAGGCCGTCTACCCGGCAGCGGCCGCGACAGGAGCGCACCGCGGCGCTAATCTGGAAAAGCTGTCATGTCAGCGCCCGGATAGCAGCGAGGACACCGCGTGACCGACAACGAGACCCTCCCGCCCGACGAGGCCTTCGACACAGCCGTCGGGATCTTGGAGGAGTACCTGGAGCACGCCCAGCATGCGATAGGCGACGGCACGACCGTCGAGCACCCCACGACCATGCTCGCCGTCGGGATCATCAACATGGCCGGGGAGTTCCTGCATCAGCTGGCCGTCCACCGCCCGGCTCTGAATCACGACGGGACCCTGGGGTGTCCGTCGTGCGTAGAGATGCATCCGGTCCTCGGGATGGTGCGCGCCGCAGCTCCATGCGCTTCCGCGCTATCGGTTCTCAATGCCGTGCTGCAGACCGGCCGTGTCGAGACCCCCGCGCCCGGCGGCCTGCAGGTCATCCTGCAGGACGGCACAGAGCCGTACGTCAGCCTCGGGGCCTCTGAGGTGGAGCGCATGTGCGGGCTGTCTCCAGCCCAGGCGCGGTCGGCCTCCTCCGCTGTCGTGCAGGCCATCAGCCGGGTCCGGCGCCGCGCGCGCCACCACTGATCAGGGTAATTAATATCAAAGCAATGATGCTTGTGTAGGGCGTCTAACGGGTTTAGCGTGCAGAGACCACGCGAACTTGCGAATTTGGCTTGCAGCCAGCAGCCATGCTCGCTGCGGATACACACCCACATAGCGACCCTGAGCACCCGAGCCGGTCCCGCGCGGAGGGACTGGTCCGGCTGGAGGCCCCGATGGTCAGTACACTGTGCTTCAGCCCCGTCTTCCTGCCGTCGCTAGGCGACCCTGCCGAACCGGGCCCTGCGGCAGCTACGGCAGACGACGGGATCCACCTCCTGTACGACGAGCTGCTGGCCCAGCCCTGCTTCGCCGCCCTGCGCGAAGACCTGGAAGCCATCCCCTCCGGCGAGCCTCTGGACGAGCCCACCGCCCCAGGCCACGGCCACCCTGTCGCCACCATCCTGTCCGACGCACCCAGCGAAGGCCTGGACATCGAGAACACCTTGCTCCTCCCCGCGGTCGAGCCCCCCACGACCGAGCCCAGGCTTCCCGACGTCGGCGGCCCCGCGTACGCGCGGCAGCACGCCTGACGCCGGAGTCACGGGGATGCAGAACATCGACAGCGCCACACTCCAAACGATCCTGACGATCCGGCTGTCCGAATACCACGGCGCCTATCACCCCGCCGCGGTCGCTGAATACGTCATCACCGTCATCGCCGAAGCCGGGCTGCTCGCCGTCGAGGCACGGGACGCCATCCTGCCCTCCACCGACGGCCACGCCCCCCTCGAAGTCGCCGTCGTAGCCGAGGCACTGCGCGCCAACCTCGGAAACAGCAGCCTGTCACTGACGGGACTGGCCACTGTCATCATCGCCACCCTGCAGCAGTACGGGATCAGTCGCATCGGCCCCGTAGGCGGTGTGCGCCTGAGCCAGCGCCAACGCCAAAGCCTCACCCTGTATGCGCAGGGCAACTCCTACGAGGAGATCGGTACGATCATGGGAATCTCCTCCGACACCGTCAAAAACCACCTGGAGAGAGCCCGGGAGGCCTTCGGCGCACGTAACACGGTCCACGCCGTGGTCAAGGCCTCGACGATGAGACTGATCGACCCCGACGGCACCCGCATACTCACCGCCGCCTAACCATCAGACTCCGGGGCCGTCCACCCTGCTCGGGCGGCCTCGGACTACACCTTCCACACAGCTCCTGTCACCCACCGGCGCCGCCCCGGGCAAGTGACGACCCAACCGACGGGACAGGAGCGAGCCTTGAGCACCCAGTCACAGGCCCTACGGCAGGCGATGGCCAAGGCCACCAGCGGAGCCGAACTCAACGAGCTGGCCACCGAGCTGGCCGCCGCCGACCGCGCCGAGGCCGTGCGCAAGCAGGCCGCCGCCGACCTGGACTGGGCCGCCACCGCGACCGCCGCCACCTTCGCACCAGTCCAGACCTACACGGCCACGGTTCACACCGCCGCCTCTGACTGGCTCGGTGAGATCCCCGAGGGCACCGGCGACTGGCCCCGACGCCTCGTCGCAGAGGCCTCCCTGTGGTACACCCGCCTGGCCCCGGAGATCATCGAGGACGCCGACGAATTCAGCGCCCAAGCCCACGGCGCAGCACGCGTTGCCGCAGGGCGCCTCGGGGTTCACCCGGCGGCTGCGACCCCCAGCTTCTTGGACTACGTCCACTTCCTGCGCAAGCGCGCCGGATCCGGGCTGCCACAGATCCAGCAGACCACCGATGCCAACAACGCCCCCGCGCCCACCCCGCTGCCCCCGGACGTCTTCGACAACTTCGCCCCGCCGGTCGACCCGGTCAACGCCGGAACCGCGGGCACCGAAACCTCCATGCGCGCACCCATCATGTCCGAGATCGGCGGTACCGCCCCGACGGCCGGACCCGGCAGCGCACCGGTCTCCGGACCGGATCCCGTCCGCGCCGGAGACGATGCAGAGGGCGTCGACACCGAAAACGACCAGGACAAGGGTGCCCTGAGCGGCTCCATGGCCGTCAACCACTCCTACACCCTCGCCGACTACCTGCGCACCACCGGCGCCATGCCCGAAATGGACTACGACGACGACATTTTCGGCGGCGACGATCCCGATCGCGAACACGACTACCACCGAGAGGAGATGCGGCGCCGCGCCGAGATCCCCGCACCCGACGACCGGGAGCAGCGCCGCCGCCACGACTTCGGCAGTCACTACCAGTGGCAGCGGTACCAGGACGCCGCCGATGAGTACGGGCCCGAACTCGCCCGGCAGATGCACCCGCTGCCCGGCACCCCGATCCACACCGGCGCCTCCACCCTGGACCAGATCCAGCAGACCACCGCCCCCGACGGCGTCACCAACCGCCCCACCCCGCTGCCGGACGCTGTCGCCTACCCCTGGATCATCAGCCCCAACGCCGAAAACGACGCCCCGCCTGCCGACGGCGAAATGGCCCAAGGCATGCAGCCCGCAGCCACCGTCACCACCGGCGAAGCCGCCTACGGCCGCCAAGCCGCCCACACCCACACTGCCGACCAGTGGCACGGCCAGGAATGGCCCCATGCCGTCGTCCAGCCGGACGCGTTCAACACTCCGGCCTCGACCCCGATCCCGCCGACCGGCAGCGCCGAGACCGGCCGCACCGATGCACTCGCCGACCGCGGCGCCGCCGACACCGCCCCCACCTACAACGACGTCTCCGGTCACATCCCGGACTACGCCCGCTCCTACGCCGAGACCTACAGCACCGCCCCCGGCCAGCAGCCCAACCAGGACATCCCGGCGGGCATGTCCGGGCCGCCGACCCAGCCTGCCCGACTGTCCCACCTGCTTTCCCGCGAAGACGAACGAGCCCTGCCGGACTACGCTGCCGGATACACCGCAGGCACAGCCTGGAAAACCGGCGGCGCCATCCCCGGCTTCGGCAGCGGCCACTTCGAAGCCGGGCTCTACGCCGGGATCCTGGACAACCCCGCCATCCAGCAGCCCTTCACCGACGCCCACCGCAACGCTGCCGCAGCCGACCGGCGCGCCGGAAGCCGCATCGCCCGCCACGCCAGCGCCAGCGCCGCCCTGCACGGCCACCCCGGCCTGCCCGACACCGTCGGCATCGAAGGCCCCTACCTGCGCCTCACCGCGGCCACCTCCACCGACTTGGACACCATGGCCCCCGGCACCAGCGCCGACCCCACCGGGAATACCCCCTTCAACGGACCCGGCCGCCCCCCGATGCTCGACGGCCAGTACGGCGCCGCTGACCCCGGCGGCCCGCCGCCCTACAACGGCGCCCCGCCATACGGCACCCTCGCGGTTCCTACCGGAGCCGCAGCCACCACCGGCGCACCCGTCACCATCCCCGACACCGGCATGACCACCCCCAACCGCGCCACGGCGTTCCGCCGTACCGTCCAAGCCAACCTGGCCCGCGCCGCCGCTGGGGCCCCGCTGCTCACGATCGCCGACCCCGAGGGGAGCCTGTGATGGACCACCACGCCCTGATGTGGGACGAGGCCACCCGCGACCTGACCGCCGAGGCCACCGAGACCGCCCTCGCCCACGCCCTCGCCGACCTGTCTGGGGTCCGCGATTTCACCCACCTGGCCACCCAGAACACCGAATACCAGCACCGTGTCGCCCTGACCTGCGAACAGGTCACCGCCGTCTCCGCGCGCTGGGGCGTCGACCCGGCCTACGTCCAGCAGGAACTGGACACCTCCTTCAACCACGTCCAGGCGGCCCGGCGCGACGCCGAGACAGCAGCCCGCAAGACCGCCACCGCGGCGGCCGCACAGGCACTCACCATCACCGCCGCCATCGGCACTCAAGACGCCACAGCAGCCCCTGACACGGCTCCCGACGCCGCCCCCGGGGCGCCCGCCGACATGCTCAGCGCCGACACCACCGCCAAGACCTCCAAGCCTCGCACGCTGCCCTCCGGCGGCACCGCCACCGCGGTGCCCATGCCCGCCCCCGTCGCACCCGGTATCGTCCCCGGCCCCTCGGCGCCGTCCGGCCCGGCGGCCCCCGGAGCCCAAGCTGCACCGCCGCACACCGCCAGCCTGCAAGGCCGCATCGAAGCCGACATCGCCGCACTCAACCCCCACCTCCCGGCCGCGACCGTCACCCGCCTGGCCAAGAACGCCATGCGACACCTCGCCGCCGAACCCCTCGCCTACGGCAACTGGGACAACGCCCCCGACGGACCCATCACCAATAGCGTCAAGAACTGGTCACCCTCCGGCCATGGCAGCAGGAATCACGGCGGTGGCGACGGCGCCGGACTGTCCCCGGACGACGGAGGCGGCGACACCCCGGCAGGCCCCGCTGCTGCAGGAACCGCCGCCGACGCCGCAGCCCCGGCCGCCACCGCGCTCACCGACGTGCTCCCACTGGCCGCAGCGGCAGCCGCACGGTGAGCTGGACCGAGGGCGACCGGGTCGTCTTCGAGGGCATCGGCACCGAAGACGGCATCTGGCCCGGCGACATCGGCACCGTCCTCGCCCTCGGCGGCCGCGGCGTCTGGATCGACCTGCAGACCGGCCGCAAAGCCGGGACTCTCGCCCTAGTCCTGGCAGACGACCTGGTCGAATACAACGTGCCCGAGGAGACACAGAAGACATGAGCAGCGCCGCGCCGATCCAGCGCCTCGCCCACGACTCCGGCGACGGTACGACGATCATGCACTGCCCCTTCTGCGGAGGGGGGCAGGTCATCGGCCGCAGCGACGGCACCGTGGAATGCGAATTCTGCGGCACCGCCTTCACCGTCCAGGTCCAGCCGGTCTACTCAGGCTTCCCCCAGACCGTCAACGGCATGCCGTTCCCCATCCCAGGCATGCCCGGCCAGATCGGCGGCCCGCCGCTCGCCCCCGGCCCCATGGACAGCGCCCCACTGCCCCCCGGCGCCGAGCCGGACGACGGCAGCAACCCCTTCGCCGACGGCGACGACGATGCTGCAGGAGGTGGCGACGCCCCGCCGTTCGCCGACGACAGCAGCAGCGATGCTCCGCCGGACGACAGCTCCGACTCCGACGGACCGCCTCCGCCACCGAAGGGCAAGAGCAAGTCGAAGAAGTCCTCGGCGCTATATCGGACGGCCTCCGGCGCGCGCCTGTCTGAGCAGGCGTTCGTGGAGTACCTGGCGGTACGCCATGCCGACATCATGGAACGAGCCGAGCTGCTGGAGCGGCTGCGTCAGTCGAGGACCGCATGAGTTCGATCGATTATGGCCGGATGTGCAAATGTAAGCACAATATGTATGCACACCGCATTGAAAAGTGTATTGGAAAGAATTGCATCTGCAAGCAGTTCATTCCACTTCCTGGAACTGATAACAGGCCCTAACTCGGCGCCCTGCGTAGCCATCGACGCCTCGCAAGCTCGGCGCAGCCCCTCGGCCCCTACGGGGCAGAGCGCTCCTGGACAATCCTGCTCGCGGTCATGCAGGCCTGTCTGCCTGGGGTCGGTGCTCACGAAGGGACGGAATTCCCGCCGAGCATCGAGGTGTAGCCGATGGCCGCTCAGCAGCCCCGCCAGACCCCCAAGCCCAAGGGTCAGGTCAGCGCCGCCGACGAACGGAGCTTCGCCGCGCTGCAGGCGGCGTTCCGCCGCGGCCGGTCCAGCGATGACCCCCAGGTCGCCGAGATGAAGGCGAACCGGCGGGCCGCTGCGGGGCGCAAGCAGGGCTCGTTCTCATCCTCCACCACCGTCGGCTCCGGCGCCCTCACCTTCGCCACCGGCCGCCCGCGGGACCCGCTGTTCTACTGGAAACAGAACAACCTCCCGTATGAGCTGACGCGCGCCGATGAGCTGATCCGGCTGCGGGCGTACTGCCGTCTGCTGTACGCGTCGCACCCGGTGATCGCCTCCTGCGTCGACATCTACACCAAGTACCCTCTTCTAGGTATGGAACTTCGCTGCTTTGCAGGGGAAACGCCCGTCATCACAGAGATGGGAACGCGCCAGATCAGAGACCTGGCCGGTGAAACCCACTCGATTCTGACCACCGGCGGCAAGTGGGTGGATGCACAGTTCGACAGCTACGGACAACAGCGGCTGCTGCGACTGGAAGTAAGGCGCAATGGCCGTACCCGCGAGATCTTCACGACTGCTGGGCACCGGTGGTATGTCTGGGGCACAGAAGGCCCAGGCCGCGGCAACGCTGGGGTTCAGAACCCCTCAGCCAAGCTGACTTGGGAAGCCGTCCAAGAGATTCGGCGTCGATACTCGGAAGGGGGAATCTCCCAAGCAAAGCTCGCCGCAGAATATGGCGTTACTCAGCCGATGATCGGTGGCATCGTGCGGGGAACTTCGTGGAAGTCCTCAGGGGAGGAGTCCCACCAGACCATCCGGCTTCACCCGGTCAAGAAGGAAATCGAGACCTCGCAGCTTGAGCCAGGGATGAAGCTGGTCAGCTGCTACCCCACCGCGCGGGTCCACTCGACCAACCCAAGCCCGTTCGGTATCGCCCACGGCATGGTCGTGGGCGACGGGACCCTGGCGACCTCCGGCCGAGGTGCGACCGTTGACCTCTGGGGCGAGAAGGACGCCCAGATGCTCAAGTACTACGCCGGATGTGAGACGTACCAGGTCACCGACACCTGCATCCGGGTCACCAACCTCCCCGCGTACTTCAAGGCCCTCCCCGCCATCAGCGAGTCACAGTCCTATCTCTACGGCTGGCTGGCAGGCTACTTCGCTGCTGACGGAACTGTCTCCAAGAAGGGTGAAGTCCTGCTGGACTCCGCTTCGCGAAGCAACCTCCAGTTCGCGCGCGACGTCTGTCACCGTCTGGGAATTAAGACCCACGACATCTATGAATACGTAGTCGCTCAGAAGAAGACGCCCCGGGGAGCGATCCTCAAGGACTGGCGCGGATACCGACTGCCCATCGACCCGGACTCTCTGACCGAAGCGTTCTTCTGCATGACTCACCATCTGGAACGGTGGCAGACGCGCCCAGAGCGTGTTCGTGAGCGCTGCGAGGACTGGACGGTCATCAGCGTTTCGGAAACTGATCGCATCGAAGAGGTCTTCTGCGCGAAGGTCCCGAACACGGAGGCCTTCACCCTCGACGGCAATATCCTTACAGGAAACTGCAAAGACCAGAAGATCACCGACTTCTACACCGAACTGTTCCTCGACGAGGACCGGCTGAACTACCCCGAGTTCCTGCTCAAGGTGGGCCGCGAGTATTGGACCTGCGGTGAGGCGTGGCCGTTCGCTACGTTCAACGAGCCGCTGGGGATCTGGGAGCACGAGGAGCTGCTCAACCCCGACGACATCGAAGTCCAGGCCTCACCGTTCCTGCGGGATCCGCGGTTCCTGATCCGGCTGCCGGAAACCCTGCGCAACGTCATCATGCGCCGCGAACCGGCCTGGGAGTACGAGCAGCTGATGGCCGCCTACCCGGAGCTGGCGAACTACGCCAGCAACGATTCGAAGATGCCGGTCAGCAACATCTTGCTGCGGCAGCTGAAATTCGAGACCGACACGTTCAACCCCCGCGGCGTCCCCATCCTGATGCGCGCGATGCGCGCCGTGATGCAGGAGGAGATGCTCAACGCCGCCCAGGACGCTATCGCAGACCGCCTCTACACCCCGCTGATCCTGGCCCGCCTGGGCGCCTCGGCCACCGAGCTCGGCACGCAGACCCCGTGGATCCCCACCCCCGACGACCTGGAGGAGTTCGAGCAGGCCCTCGACGCGGCGCTCGCGGGCGACTTCCGGGTGCTCACCTACCACTTCGGTGTGCAGATGGACGAAGTCTTCGGCCGCGAATCCATGCCGGACCTGTCAAATGATTTCGAACGGCTGGAGGGCCGGATCCTGCTGTCCTTCGGCCTGTCCGCGACGCTGCTGACTGGCGCCGGGGAAGGCGAGACCTACGCCGCCGATGCCCTCAACAAAGACCTGGTGTCCCAGCTGCTCACCACCTACCAGTCCCTGCTCAAGAGGCACTACAGGCAGAGGGCCCTGATCGTGGCCGAAGCCCAGGAGCACTTCGACTACGAGGAGCGCGGCGGCAAACGCTACGTGAAATACGAGGAGATCCTGGAGATCGACGAAGAGACCGGCGAAGAGTCGATCATCCGACAGCCGAAACTGCTTGTCCCCGACATGTACATGAACACCATGTCTCTGTCTGACGACGAGCAGCAGCGCGGGTTCCTGGAGCAGCTGCGCGAGACCGGCGTCCCCATCTCGATGCGCACCCGCCTGACCAACATCCCCATCTCCTTCGAGGAGGAGCTGGAACGCTCCCAGGACGAGCAGGTTCAGCTGGCCGTCGCCGAACAGGAAACTCGCAAGCGCCAGTACCTGGAGCTGCGTAACCAGGGCCTGCCGATTCCCTCCGACCTGCGCGCCGACTTCGAGCCGCAGGCCATGCAGGCCCAGATCCCCTCGGCCACCGAGGGCATGCGCACCCCCGTCATGGGCCTGGATCCCGGCATGCCCTACCCCAACCTGGCCCCCACCCCCGAAGACGTCGCCCAAGACCCCACCGCGGCCCCGCCCGGCATGCCCACCGAACCCGGCGCCGACCTCGCCGCCGAGGAAGACCCTGCGGTCCAGGAGGAAGACGAGCAGAGGCCCGACGAATCCGACGAGCAGCGTGGCGGCATGCCCAAGGACGCCGTCCTGTATCGGAAGGCTGCCCGCATGCGCGAACTCGGCCGCACCCACCGCCCCCTGCTCGCTGAAGACGGCACCGCGCGCCGCCGCACCCGCCTGGACGAACCCCGCCACATCGGGCTGCGCAGACACGCCCTGGTCGACGCCGACACCCCGCTGGCCGACGACTGACCCCTGTCCGGCCCCGCCGCCGGACCGGGCAAGGGCCGAGGCTCACGCACGAAGAAAGGGTTCGCGATGCTGCAGCGACAGGGACGCGCGCACAGGCTGCACACAGCCGCCATAGCCGATCGGACTGCGCCGGTCTACGACTACGGCATCCGCTCCCGCGTCATGACCTGCGACGGCCACCCCGGCACCGTCCTGGCCGTCGCCGAAGGCCCCTTCCCAGGCACCGAATCCTACGAAGTCCAGCTCGACGGAGGCCTCGGCGGAGGCCAATACCTGCCCGGCCAACTGCAGCCCCTCGCAGCCGGACACGCCCCCGGCACCGCCGCCGCCGACTACCCGGAACTCGCACAGGTCCTCGCCGAACACCCCGACCCGGCCCGCGGCACCCTGGCCCGCGCAGCCGTCCTGCAGACGACCGCGATGCCGTCGCAGCGGCACCCGGCGCCGAGCGGGTTCCACGTACGGGAGTTTTTCCCCTCCTATGACGGAGACCCGAGCTCCGAGGAGGAAGTCCCGCCCGGTTACGACGACCACCCCACGCCCTGCAGCGGCCGCGACTGCGGTCACTTCGAGGAGCGCGTGCTGAAAGGCTTCGACCCCTCCCACGGGGCCCACCCCAACCCGGTCTCCGAGCTCGCGTATCACCTGTCCAGCTGTGGCCACCAAGCCAAGGTGGACATGCTGTACAGCCGCCCGGACGCACAGCATCACGGCTACGCCTCAGCGATGATGGACCACCTGTACGCGCGCCACCCGCAGGCCGAGATCGACCACGGCGAGCGCACCCCCGAAGGCCAAGACTGGTGGTCCAGCTACACCGACCCGGACCCGGGCCGATCCACCGGCGGCTTCTCCTCCATCGTCGCCGCCACCATGCAGACTGCCGGTATGCAGCCGACAGGTGACTTCCAGCAGGACCACGCCAACAGCCGGGCACGGAACTTCCACGACCGGATGCGGACGTTCATGAACGTCAACGGCGGCCACCGCATCCCCGCGGCCCCGGCCACTGGCCGCGAAGCCCACGAGGCAATGGCCAGCACCTGCCCAGATTGCGGCCGCACCCTGCACACCGATGCCACAACCGACACCTCCGGCGTCACAGGTCCCGATGGCCGCCCGGAGCCCCTGCAATTCGACACCCCCTGCGACACCAGCAACCCGCACCGCGCGCCACTCGGCGACACCGCCCACGAACCTGACGACCAGCCGATCGAACAGTCCATCGGTGCACCATGCACCGGCTGCGGCACCCCCATGGGCAGTGAACAGAGCCACTACGGCTGTCAGATGTGCGGCCGGGGCGACCACCACTCCTACTGCTGCCCCACTCTGCACCACGGCTCACACACCGCCGTCTCCGAGATGACCCTCGGCGAGACGATCGTCCCCGACCGCATCCCGGGCCCTGGACCTACCAAGGCCCACTCGCCGATGGACAACCCCGCCTCCTCCGGCTGGGCCTCCGGGCCCGACCCCGACCAGTGGTCCGCAGCCCCGCTATACCCGCTGGACTCCCGCGTCGGCGCCTCACAAACCGACGAGCTTCAGCTGGAAGGCCCCGGCGCCGAAGCCACCCTGCACGAGGAACCGACCGCGGCGCTGCCGTCCACCGACGGCGAAATCAACGCCGACGACACCGACCCCGAAGCCCTCAATCCGATGGGCTTCAACGCCGTCCTGCAGGACTTCTGGTCCAAGGCCGCACACCTGGACCCCCGCCGCAGCGGCGGCGCAGCTCGCACCGACGGCGACATCGCCGCGGCTGCCCGCGCACACCTGGCAGGACTGGACAAGACCGCCGCCTACGCCTTCACCCCCGGCCAGCGCCGCGAGCTGATCGAGGAAGCACCCGAGGCGCGCGCCGCCAACGCCGACCGGCTGGATCTGACCGGGACTCACTATGCGGATATGCAGCAGATGATGGGCGATGATGAGGAGGATGCGGCATGGCTGCTGTGAAGGAGCCTACGGCGGTGCAGGACGCTGCCGCGGTGGCGGCGGAGAATCCGTTCGGCGAGGGCGGCGTGCAGGTGATGCTGACGGCGCCGTACGACGCGCACGGTCTGGCTATGGAGCTGTCGGCGGCGATGCCGGGTGTTGCGTCGGCGCTGCGGGCCCCGGCCAAGCCTGACGAGCCGGTGTCGGCGGACAATCCGGCGTGGTTGTCGCTGGGCGGTGAGGGCGTGTCGGTGGCGACGGTTCGGAAGGTGGTCGCTGCGCACGTTCCGACCTTGTCGGGTGATGTTACTAGGAACATCCGGGGATCTGATGTGGCGCAGGGTATCCAGGATCTGAGAGAACGGTTGTCGGCCGGTGAGGTGCTCGACGCCATCGGGTGCTCCAAGGCCATCGCGCTGCTGCTGGGGGTTTACCCCCCCGAATCCCCAACAACAGCGGAGTAAACAGGCTAAGCCTGGAAATGCCACGCGAATGGTGCATCGGGTCTGCTCTAGCACACGGCCCGGCCCGCCCTGCGGCACCCCGGACGGTCGACCACCCCGTCACGGGGTGCTGTCGCGTCCGGCCCCGGTTGCGGCAAGATGCATGAGCCTTTCGAACCTGGCCGTGCTGGACGAATACAAGCGCCCTGCCGCCGGAGCCCGCGGCCCCGGCTTCCCTGACGGCTACCCCGCCAACTGCCGCACCTTCTACTCGCCGGTCGACGATGTCCACGGGGCACTCGCCCGGCTGCTGGATTCCGCCGACCACTCCCTGGTGATCGGCATGTATGGGTTCGACGATGAAGAACTGGCTGGGATCGTCAAGGCCAAGTTGGCCCACCAGGACATCTTCGTGCAGCTGACGTTGGACTCTTCCCAGGCTGGGGGCGTGCACGAGCGGCAGCTGCTGGCCGAGGCCGCCTACCCCGCGGCCTCCGTCGCCGTCGGCCGCTCCGAGCGCGGCGCGATCATGCACCTCAAGATGGTCATTGTCGATGGGCTCGACGTCGTCACCGGCTCCACCAACTGGTCCCAGGGCGGTGAAACCCGGCAGGACAACGCGTTGGTGGTGGTCCGGGACCCGTTTGTGGCCGCCGAGGCCCGTGCCCGCCTGGATGCCATCCACGCCCACATGCTGTCGGCGCAGCCGCGCACCACCCGCTGAGAACGATCGCCGTGTCTGGATCACTTTTTCGATGCTTGACGTGCCTATTAAGCAGTATTGTTTGACACCATAGTATGGGGTGGTGCTAAGCTGAGAAACGCCAGCAAAACCCGAGCCCCAGGGGAGTGACCATGGCCTTCTACAGCGAATCCGCCAAAGCCAAGATCCTCTCCATCGACCCCACCGCCGCGAACTGGATCAACTCCCGCCCGCGGCGCCCGACCACCGGCAAGACCAGCATCGGCGCGAGCACGCGCACCAACAAGTTCCCCGGCCCCTGTCAGCGCTGTCACGGCCACGTCGCCGCGGGGGAGGGTCTGCTCGGCGACGAGAAGATCGGTGGCAAGTTCGTGATCTTCCACGCCGATGGCACCTGCCCCGACAAGCAGACCTCCACGACCGCCACCGAGCAGCCCAAGGCCGCCGCCTCCAGCGCGCGCCGCAACCGCTACGCCGGACGTTGCGACAACTGCGGCGGCTGGGTCGAGGCCGAACAGGGCCTGTTGGTCGGCTCCAAGGGCGCCTGGAAGACCCTGCACGACGGCGAGTGCCCCAAGGCCGCCCCCGTGACCGAGCAGACCACCCACGCTCCCCTGGAGCGCTCGGGCAAGCCGAACCTGTACGGCGGCCGGTGCACCGACTGCGGCGAGTGGGTCGAGGCCGAGGAGGGTGTCCGGGTCAAGATCGAGGGCAAGTGGGGCGCGGCCCACCGCGCCGGGCAGTGCCCGGAGGAGATCGAGGAGGCCGAGGGCGACCGGATCGAGCTCACCGAGGCCCAGATCGAGCAGCTCCCCACCGGCTACGCCACCGTCATCCTGAGCGGCGGCGACTTCTACGCCATCAAGGACGGATCCGACACCGTCGACTACCGCACCTTCCGTCTGCGCCTGCGCAAGGAGACCGCACGCCGCCACCCCGGCGCCTTGGAGATCGCTTACCTCGCAGGCCGCAACAACGAGAGCGACTACATGCCGCTGGGCATCGTCAAGGACGGCGCTCTGGTCTGCCGCAAGGCCATCCACTCTCAGGGCATGCGCGACGCCCTCGCCGTCCTGCTCGCCGACCCCTCCGCGGCACAATTCGGCTGGACCATCACCAGCGAGTGCTGCAACCGCTGCGGTCGTACTCTCACCGTCCCCACCTCCCTGCACAACGGCCGCGGCCCGGAGTGCGTCAACAAGCGCTAGACCCCCGCGGGGCCCGGCACACGCCGGGCCCCGTCCCTGCGAACCCAAGGAGGACCGAGATGACCATCGACGAGGCAATGCAGGCCTACGAGGCCGCTGAGTCCGCTGCCACCTACGACCTCGACCTGTACCGCGGCGACGTCGAGGACGGCGGCGAGGAGACCCCGCAGGAGAAGGCCGCCGAGCTGCGCGACTCCCTGCGCAAGCTGGCCCAGGCCGCCACCGACCTGGCGACCGCGCTCGACGAGGACCTGCCGTAGCCTTCACCCCGGGCCCGGCGCAGCGAGCGCCGGGCCTCATCCCGCCAGATGAAAGGACCCTCTTATGACGAACACCACCGGCGCATACCCCGACACCCTGCACAACGCTGACGGCACTCATCGAGCCGAAGCTCCAGAGGTTGTTGATCCCAACGTTTTCGGCGAGCTCATTCGGCGGCATCAGACGGAGCACCGCGACCGCGACGAATACGCGTACGACCTGTACCGGCGCCTGGCCGCCGTCCTGACCGAACTGGCCCAGCGCGGCGAGAACATCAAGATCGTAAACGAGGATCTGCAGACGCTCACGCTTCCCGACGGTACCCCCGTGACAATCGGTAGCGACGCCGCCTACATCCTGCAGGGACCGACCGGTGGCATCAGCTACTACAAGACCCTGCGCGCCTGGGACTTCGGCAACCGCATCTATGGGCTGCCCAGGACCGCGACCGTCACCGAAGCGCACCTGCAGGCGTTGATGGGCGCTCGCGGGGCATTCTCGGCGTTGTATCTCGACTACCGCGCCGATGGCAACCTGGCGCTGTGGGACGAGAACCTGAGCTCTCCGGAGAAGCGCTGCGAGGTGCTCCTGCGCTACAACGAACTGGTCGCCATCTACAACGAAGGCGCCGGACAGGACGACTTCGACGCCGTCGCCGCCGCGCAGAAGATCATCGACGAGGTGCTCGCCAAGGACAACTCATGATCCACAACCACGACGTGGAGATCGACGCCTCTCAGCTCAAGCGCGGCGATATCGTCTGCTCCGGCGTGATGGACAAGGACGACAAGCAGCTGAGCGGGTCGTTCACCGTCTACTCCGACGCCCGATGGAACGCCGCCAGGCAGTGCTGGAACGTCGACTTCGAAGGCGCCCCCACCCAATGGTTCGCCAGGGGCTCCAACGTCTGGATCGAACCCCGCAGCTGAACCGGCGCTCACAGGGCCCCGATGACTACTTCAACTAGTCATCGGGGCCCTGTCATGTCTACATCAACTCCACATCCTCACACGGCCCCCTGTGCGGTCGGCGGCGCGCGCTGCGAAGGACGGAACACGTCCCTTTCCCGTTGCGATGCGAGGAGCCGCTATGGCCCGTTGGAGCGATATCGCCGAGTGGATCGGCCCCACCGAGAACCGTTACCCGGGCGGCATGGGCTCGGTCGCCGGTGTCGTCCTGCACATCCAGGACGGCTCCGAGGCCGGAACCGAAGCCTGGCAGAAGAACCCGTCTGCGCAGGTCTCCTCCCACTTCCTGGCACCTCGGGATGGTGGTCTTCGGCAGATGACCGATACCCGTGATGCAGCTTGGGCAGAAGTGTCAGGTAATTTGCACTGGCTGTCGATCGAGAACGAAGGCTTCGGCGGGCAGCCACTCACCGCCGACCAGATCGAGTCATGTGCCCAGGTGCTGGCGCGCGCCCACGCCGTCTACGGCGTGCCGCTGCAGGCCTGCGACGACCCGCTGCTGCCCGGCGCCGCCGGACTCACCGGCCACGGCAAGGGCGGCGCCGCGTGGGGCGGCCACTACGACTGTCCCGGCGACCCGGTGCTGGCCCAGCGCGCCGCCATCCTCGACCGCGCCGCGGCGATCGTCGGGGCCCGACCTACCCCGACCCCCACCCCGGTGCCGACCCCGGCGCCCACATCCGAGGAGGACGACGACATGGCTATCGCCCTGATGGGCTCGGTGCCCGAAGGCTTCGACGAGGCGCTGGTGCTCACCCCGCCGCCGCCGCAGACCGGCAAGAACTGGGGCGACCGCAACGTCTGGCTCTCCTTCGGCGCCGACTTCGACGACGCGCTGCTGCGCATCGCCTACTGGGTGCACGGCGACTCAGCCTGGAAGGTCATGCCGCAGCCGCTGCACGTGCCCCGCGTCGGCGACCGCGTCAACCCGTTCGGCGGCCCGGCGCCGAAGGGCCTGCAGAAGGTGTCGGTCAAGCGCGTGGCCGCCTCCGAAGCCGACAAGGGCACCTGCCCGGTCGGATGGCTCGTCGAGGTCGGACCAGCCTCGTGAGCCCGGCGTTCAAGACCAGCGGCACAGCGACCAGGATCCTCGCCGACGACCTGCGCAAGCTGCACATCAACACCCAGCTGCTCCGATTCGGGCGCCTATTCGCAACCTACCTGGTCGCGCACTGGGTGTTCCCCAACGGCTTCGACTGGCAGGCCTTCGGGATCCTGCTGGCCACCGCCGTGGAGGCCGCGTTCCAGCAGATGTTCCCGCAGCTGCCGATCGCGCACGTCCTGCACACCGCCATCGCCTCCACACGGCTGCGCAAATACCTGGGCGGCACCGCCGCCACCAGCAGCTCCGGACAGCCGCAGACGACGCCCGCCACCGGCGACCCCATGACCGCATCACCCGCCGCCTCCCCGGCCGCCGGGACACCCGCGACGACGAGCAATGACCCGTCGGCCGATCCCGCCCAGAAGCCCCAGGCCATCCCGAACAACGGCGACTGACCCTCTGCACACCCACCCCCGAAATGAAAGGCCCACCATCATGACCACTGGCGAAGTCAGCCACCGCACCGGCGCCCCGGCCGTCGGCACCGTCGTCCAGTACGAGCTGACCGAATACGACGCCGTCGAGATCAACAAGGCGCGCGCCGACCACCACAACTTCGCCCGCACTCTCGGGCAGGTGCTGCGCACCGGCCACGTCGGCCACATCGGCAACGGCGCCTCCAAGGGCGACATCGTCGCCGCGGTCGTCGTGCGCGTCTTCAACGAGGCCTCCCCGACTGCCAACCTGCAGCTGCTGCTCGACGGCAACCACGGCTCCTGGAAGACCTCCATCAGCCACGGCCTGTCCGAGGGCACCTGGCGCTACATCGGCGAGACGGCGCCGGACGCCCCGGCCGCGGCCGAGGACACCGCTGCCGTGTCCTGATCCAGCCCGACAGGCCGCCGTTCGCCATCGCCGCGGACGGCGGCCTGTCACGTTCCCGGCGCGGACCGGAAAGCGTCGGAGGTCAACCTGATGCTGAAGTTCGCCACCGCCGAGATCCTCTCGGCGCATCCCAGCGCCCACGCCACGCCCGCGCTGGCCCGCACAGCCCATCGCGCCGACTTCAGCCATCACCAGGTGCGCCCCGGCTTCCTGTATGTCCGCTCCCGCGCCATCTCCAGTCGTTGTAACGACAACTTCGACGAGTTCCCTGCTGAAGAGCTTGAGAAGTCGTACAAGACGTTCATCGGCAAGCCGGTGTTCGTCAACCACGTCAACCACGACACCGACCGGGCTCGCGGAGTCGTCATCGACGCCGCCCTACACCGCGACCGCAACCCCGACGGCAGCCCCGACACCTGGGTCGAAGTCCTCATGGAAGTCGACGGCCTGCGCTTCCCCAAGCTCGCCGCCGCCATCATGGCCAAGCCACCGCGCGTCTACGAGACCTCCATGGGCTGCGACGTCGACTACTCCATCTGCAGCGCATGCGGCAACAAGGCCACGCGCCCGGAGGAGTACTGCCGCCACATCCCCGCTGCCAAGGGCACCCCCTACGCGGTCACCGACCACAAGACCGGCACCCGGCAGACCAGCCCTATCCGCGAGATCTGCTACGGCCTGCGGTTCTTTGAGAATTCCCTGCTGGTCGAGGCACCGGCCGACCCGACCGCGCAGCTGCTTGGGGTGGACGCCACCGGCCTGGACAAGACCTCGGCCGCCCGCCGCACTGCAATGCCGTCGCAGAACCACTCGCGTCCCGAAGGCTTCTACAGCACCATCACAGACCCCTACGGCGACAAGGTCAGCCCCGGCCACTGCCCGCTATCCGACCCGAACTGCGATAGCAGAGCTCACAGCTCTGACGTCTATGAAACCCTCCACGAGATGGAGGGTTTCGATCCTGCCAGCCGCAGCCACCCCCAGCGAGTGTCCTCCATCGAATATGCCGTCCACCCCTGTGGTAAGCATGTTGATGTTCATGAGCTGAAAACCGAACCCGATGAGACCGGCAATGGCTATGCCAGCGCTCTCATGGACGATCTGTACGACGCCTATCCTCACGCGATCATCAACCATGGGCGCCGTACCAGGGAGGGCGCGGGCTGGTGGTCCTCATATGAGGACCCCGACCCGAGCCGCTCCATCGCGGATACGAGCCGCTACGCCCCCAGCCGCACCGCCCGCTACACCGATACCGGCCCGGTTTGCTCTCGCTGCCACCACGAGGCAGGCACCGGCCCCGGCTGCCCCAAATGCGACACCGCCCGGCTGTTGAAGGGCGCCATCGGCGACCTCGACCTCGGCGCCGAAGGCCACGACATGGCCTGGCAGTACCGCGACGCTGGACCCACCGTCCACGGCACCTGCCGAAACTGCGGACGCACCACCGAGCTCGGCGCCCCCGGCATGCGCGGCGACAACACCAAGGCACCCTCTGCCCACAGCGGCCCCTGCCCGGCCACCGACCGCCACGCCCCCGACGCCGCCGACCGACTCACCCACGCCGTCGACTACCTCCCCGAGCCGCTGCAGCCGCGCCACCAGTCCAGCCGCACCGCTGGCTACGGCTATGACGACCGCTACATCAACTGCGATCAAGGACACTGCCACTGGGATCCCGAGCGCACCGGATCAGGCGGGATGCTCATCCACCACGGCGGCCACGTACTGCTCGGCCGCCGCGCCGACTGGGTCCAGCACCCCGGCACCTGGGGCATCCCCGGCGGCGCCCTACACGAGGACGAGACCCCCGAGGAAGGCGCCCACCGCGAAGCCACCGAGGAACTCGGCCCGCTGCCGTCCCTACAGCACACCCACACCCACCACGACGACCACGGCGGCTGGGCCTACCACACCATCGTCGCCGAAGCCCCCCACCGCTTCCACCCCGAAGGCGGCGACGCCGAAACCGACGAGTTCCGGTGGGTTCACCCTCGCGACTTCCCCGACTATGACCTCCACCCCGGCTTCGCCGCCTCCTGGCCCCATCTCGCCCCCCATGTCCGAGGAGGCGCACGTGCCGCCGTGAAGACTGCGACGCGCGCCGAAGGCCTGTCCTTCGAGCACGAGGACACAGAGACTGGCGGCTCCAAGTGGCCGATGCTGCGGACGCTGCGCGCAGTCCACCCGGAGCACGGAACTGTGGGCGCCCTGTCCTACTGGCTGCCCAAGACCTCACGCGGACCCCTGGCCATCAAGGGCGTTTACGTGCCCCAGCAGCATCAGCGCAATGGCGTCGCCACTGCCCTAATGGATGAGGTTCAGCGTATGCACCCGGCCTCGGCGATCCAGCACGGTGACCGGACCAATGCCGGGCGCGCATGGTGGGAGGCCTACAGCGACAGCGCCCCCAAACAGCTACTGCAGCGCGGACGCACCCTGGCCACCCTCACCACTGAGGCCATGCCGCCCCGGCACACCGACCCGGCCGACCACCCCTTCTTCCAGGAGCACCCGGTATCCGCCGCCCATGTGGTGGCTCACTGGGCCGACGCCACCCCCGAGGAGAAGAACCAGGGTGAGCGCTGGTACGCCGACGCGCACCTGCTGGCCCACGCCCTGGCCCACACTTACGCAGGCGGCGATACCGGCAAGGCGGCAGGCGTCATCTCCGCCTACTCCCCGCGCACCAGCTGGGCCGCCAACATGCACAACGCCGCCCGCTCTCTGGCATCCGGACGCGCCTTGAAGGTCGGCGAAGGACTGTCGATCATGGGGGTGCACCACAGCCTCGCCGACAAGATCATGAACGGTGAGCACTACGACAAGGTGCTGAAGGGCCCGAAGACCAACGCCTTTGCCAAGCTCATCCACCATGGCGGCATCGACCCCGTCACCAAGCAGCCGATGCCCCACGTCGTCATCGACCGCCACGCCCTCTCAGTCGCCGCAGGCCAACGCCTATCCGAAGACGACGTCTCAGGCTTCCCCTCTTCCACCCCCCACTACTACAACCACGTCGCCAAGATTTACGCCGACGCCGCTGCCGCCATCTCCAAAGCCGAAAACCGCACCGTCGCCCCCCACCAAGTCCAAGCCACCACTTGGCTCGTCCGCATCCGCCACAACCAGGAAGAAGACCGGAACCTGCGCGGCGGAGGCGGCAAGGGCCGCGTCAAGAACCAGGAAAACCAGCTCGGCCAGTGGCGCGACCTCCACCCCACGCTGCTGCCCGGCGGCGCAGGATCCGACAACATGCACATGTCGGCGCGGGCATCGCTGAGGAATACTGGAGCCATGGACAGCGGCGATCACCAACACCAGGCAGCCGAGCACCAGCTCTGCACCAGATGCGGACGCCGCCTGAGCCGAGACTGGGACCGCGGCGGCCAGCCCATGCACTGCGACGAATGTGGTCAGCCCGGACACCACCGCGAATGCTGCACCGGCCCCACCGACACCGCCAAAGCCCTCCAACAGCAGTTCAGCGGCGCATCCGGCCGTATCACCACCCACCCCTCCTACGGCAACGTCTACCGCGCCGACCACCCCAGCGGCTGGTACGCCACCTACCCCCACGGCGCCACATACCTCACCATCGGACACGCCGCCTCCGACGAACACCACGGCGACGCAGTACATCACGGCGA
>Ga0207702_10000040_pt1 | contig 151483 bp, 122 predicted proteins | sample KBSCornC62_FD_184302 | JGI IMG/M metagenome (GOLD analysis project Ga0207702, IMG submission 184302) | Corn rhizosphere microbial communities from Kellogg Biological Station, Michigan, USA - KBS Corn C6-2 (SPAdes) (version 2) | ecosystem: Host-associated > Plants > Roots > Rhizosphere > Soil ...
CGCCAGCAGCGGCGCGTTCGACGGCGTGGTCACCAGCCTGTCGGTGGGGCTGGGCGAGCGCTTCGCCGCGAACGCGCCGCTGCTGGCGTTCATGCCCGCGCATGCGCTGATCGCCGCACTGGGCGTGCAGCCTGATGCGGGCGCTGTGCTGCGCGTGGGCATGCCGGTGCAACTGCAAGGTGTGTATGGCGGTGGCAAGGCATTCGACGGCAAGCTCAGCATGGTGGGGCACGCGATCGATCCGCAGACACGCCTGTTGCCGGTGCAGGCGGAAATCCCCGTTGCCGCCGATGCCACACTGGTGGCTGGCGCCGCACTGCAGGCCAGCATCCAGAGCGACGACTACACCGCCTGGGCGGTGCCGCGCGCCGCCGTGCTGCATGACGAGCAAGGCGATTACCTGTTCCAGGTCGACCACGGCAAGGCACACCGCGTGGACGTCACGCTGCGCCATCCCGCCGGCGACACCGTGGGCGTGGAAGGCAAGCTCGATGCGCACTTGCCGGTGATCGTGCAGGGCGCCTACGAGGTGGATGATGGGGCGGCGGTGCGCACGGGCGACAGCAAGTCCGACGACAAGGCCGACAGCGAGCCCAAGCCGTGACCGCCGCGCCGATGACGATCACCCAGTGGATGCATCGCCACCGACGCTCGCTGCTGTTCCTCGCGCTCATCCTCGCCATCGGCGGCATTGCTGGCGCGTTCAACCTGCCGGTGTCGCTGTTCCCCAACGTATCGTTCCCGCGCGTGCGGGTGACGCTGGATGCCGGCGACCAGCCCGCCGACCAGATGGTGGTGAGCGTGACCCGGCCGGTGGAAGAGGCGATCCGCCGCGTGCGCGGCGTGCGCGAGGTGCGTTCCACCACCAGCCGAGGCAGCGCCGAGATCAACGTCGGCTTCGACTGGGGCGCGGACATGGGGCGCGCCCTGCTCGACGTCGATGCCGCGATCGGCGAGGCGCTGCCTAACCTGCCGCCCGGCTTGAACGTGGAGGCGATCCGGCTCGACCCCACGGTGTTCCCGATCCTCGCCTACAGCCTGCGTTCCGACACGCTCACGCCCACCCAATTGCACGACATCGCCGAGTTCCAGCTGCGCCCGCTGCTGTCCGGCGTCACCGGCGTGGCGCAGGTGGACGTGCAGGGCGGGGACGTGGCCGAGTTCCACGTGGACGTGGACGCGGCGAAGCTGCGCGCACAAGGCCTCACGCTGGCCGACCTCGAACATGCGGTGGCGAGTGCCGCCACCATCCAGTCGATGGGACGCTTGCAGGACCACTACAAGCTCTACCTGCTGCTGGCGAACAACCAGCCGGCCACCACGGCGGCGCTGGGCGACATCGTGCTGCGTGCCGACGCGCATGGCCTGTTGCGCCTGCGCGATGTGGCGAGCGTGGGCATGAGCCACCAGCCGCAATGGGTGCGCACCACCGCCGACGGCCACGACGCGGTGCTGATGCAGGTGTTCCAGCAGCCCAGCGGCAACAGCGTGCAGATCGCCCGCGACGTGAAGCAGCGCCTTGCCGACTACCAGCAGCAGGCGCTCAAGGGCCTGCACATCGCGAACTGGTACGACCAGACCCAACTGGTGCTGGGTGCGGCGGGCAGCGTGCGCGACGCGATCCTGATCGGCATCGTGCTGGCGGGCCTGGTGCTGTTCGTGTTCCTGCGCAATGCGCGGGTGATCCTGGTGGCGCTGATCGTGGTACCGGCCACGCTGGCGATCACCGTGCTGCTGCTCGACCTGCTGCAAATGAGCTTCAACATGATGACGCTGGGCGGCATGGCCGCCGCGGTGGGCCTGCTGATCGACGACGTGATCGTGATGCTGGAGCACATCATGCGCCGGCTGCGCGACGGTACCGGAGCGGTGCGCGAGCGCATCGCCGGCGCGGCGTGGGAGTTCACCCGCCCGCTCACCGGCTCCAGCGCGGCCACCGTGGTGATCTTCCTGCCGCTGGCCTTCCTCACCGGCGTCACCGGCGCATTCTTCAAGGCGTTGTCGCTGACCATGGCCAGCGCGCTGGTGATCTCCTACCTGCTGACCTGGGTGGCGGTGCCGCTGCTGGCCGAGTGGCTGATCGACGAGCGCCACGCGGTCGAGCATCCGCCGGGCCGCTTCTCGCAGCGCATGCTGGCCGGCTACGAGCGCACCCTTGGGCGCGTACTGCAACGGCCGGTGCTGGTGCTGCTCGGCGTGATCCCGCTGCTGCTGGTGGGTGTGCTGGCCTACCGCCAGGTCGGCAGCGGTTTCATGCCGCAGATGGACGAGGGAGGCTTCACGCTGGATTACCTCTCGCAGCCCGGCACCTCGCTGGACGAGACCGACCGACTGCTGCAGCAGGTCGAAAAGATCATCCGCACCAATCCCTACGTGGACACCTACTCGCGGCGCACCGGCCTGCAGCTGGGCGGCGGCCTCACCGAGGCGAACACCGGCGACATTTTCGTGCGCCTGAAGAACGGCTCGCGCCCGACCACCAGCACGGTGATGGAACAGATCCGCGAACAGATCGCGGCCAAGGTGCCAGGGCTGGACGTGGATGTTTCGCAGTTGATGGAGGACCTGATCGGCGATCTCACCGAGGTGCCGCAACCGATCGAGATCAAGCTCTACAGCGACGACGAGACGCAGCTCGACGCCACCGCGAAGAAGGTGGCCGCGGCGATCGCCAAGGTCAACGGCGTGGCCGAAGTGCGCAACGGCATCAACCCCGCGGGCGACGCGCTGGACGTGCGCGTCGATCCGGTGAAGGCCGGCTTGTACGGGCTCGATCCGGTGGCGGTGGCGCAGCAGGTGTCCGACGCGGTGGCCGGCAACGTGGCCGCGCAACTGCCGCAGGGGCCGAAGATGATAGGCGTGCGCGTATGGCTGCCGCCGACCGCGCGCGCGCAGCTGGAGCAGTTGCAGGCCTTGCCGATCCGCGCCGCCGACGGCCGCGTGGTGCCGCTGTCCGAACTCGCCACGATCCAGGCGGTGCAGGGTCAGCCGGAGATCAATCGCGACAACCTGAAGCGCATGGTGGCGGTGACCGCGCGCATCGTGGGCCGCGACCTCGGCTCCACCGTGAATGACGTGAAGCAGGTGCTGGCGAAGCCGGGCCTGCTGCCGCCGGGCATGTACCACGAGCTGGGCGGCCTGTACGCGCAGCAGCAGATCGCCTTCCACGACCTTTCCATCGTGATGCTGGCGGCGATCGCGCTGGTGTTCACCCTGCTCTTGTTCCTGTACGAGAGCTTCCGCGTGGCGCTGGCGATCATGGTGGCGCCGCTGCTGGCGCTGTCCGCCGTTTTCATTGGCCTGTGGATCACCGGCATCGAGCTCAACATCTCGGCGATGATGGGCATGACGATGATCGTGGGCATCGTCACCGAGCTTGCGATCTTCTACTTCACCGAGGCGGCCGACGCCGAACAGCGCATGCCGCTGCACGACGCGCTGCGCTACGCCGGCCACCACCGCATGCGGCCGATCCTGATGTCCACCATCGCCGCCATCCTCACCCTGCTGCCGCTGGCGCTGGCCATCGGCCAGGGCTCGCAGATGCAGCAGCCGCTGGCGGTGGCGATCATCGCCGGCATGCTGGTGCAGGTGCCGCTGGTGCTGCTGGTGATGCCCGTGATTTACGCAGTCCTGCGTAAATCGCAAAAGAACCCGCCAGAGAGCCCGCCACTTGACGAAACCGATTCGCTGCCAGCGCCTGACCGCTGAGCAATACGAACCCGCTGGCACGTTCGCACCCTCTCCCTCCGGGAGAGGGTTGTGACCGAAGGGAATCCCTGTGGGAGGGAGAGGGTACGGCCCTTGCGCGCCCTCCATCGAAGCAGCCTTGCGAAGTGCAACCGTGCCGACTGCGTTCTTCAAACACAGCCCCCGCATCCATTCCCTTTGGATTTGCTTCACGCCCCCGCAAGAACGCCCTAAGCCTCGCGGCATAGCGTGGCGATGTCGCATCGGTGCGCGCATCGACGGCGGCACACCTCGACCCTCAAGGAGCAACCCATGCGCAAGTCCATCATCCTCGCCCTGCCGTTCGCACTGTGCAGCCTCGCATTCGCCGCGCAGGCGGCGACGCCAGCCCAGCTCGCCGCGCAGGCCAAGATCAGCATGGCCCAGGCCCGCGGGATCGCCTTGAAGGCCGTGCCCGGCAAGGTCGTCAAGCAGGAGCTGGAGCAGGAAGCCGGCGGCAGCGGTCTGCGCTACTCGTTCGACATCAAGTCCGGCAAGGACACGCGCGAAGTGGGCGTGGACGCGAAGACCGGCAGGCTGCTGGAAAACTCGCTGGACAACAACGACGCGGATTGATCGGTCGCCGGTGCTGCGTCACGCGGTACCGGCGATATTCAGCGCAACGGCTTCGCCAGCCGCAGCAGGTCCGCGCCGTAGCCCGCCGCCTCGTACACCTTGCGCGCGCGCTCGTTGCCGGGGAACACCGCCAGCGTCACCAGCTGGCACTGGTGTTCGCGCGCCCACTGCTCGGCATGCGCCAGCAGCGCCTGGCCCACGCCGCGGCCCTCGTGCGCCGGCACCACCGCGAGGTCGGAGACGTGGCAGTTGCTGCGGCCGGTGAAGAAATCCTCGGTGCGCTGCAGGTGGATGAAGCCCACCCGCGTGCCGTCGGCATCCTCGGCCACGAACAGGTAGCTGTTCGCGGGCTGCTCCTCCAGGTGGCGCAGCAGGTCGTCGCGGATGCCCTCGATGCATTCGTGCCGCCGCCGCCATGCGGGCAGCGGAAAATCCACGAAACGCGGCACCAGCGCGAGGATGAAATCGTCGTCGTCTTCGGCCAGACGGATCAGCAGGGACGGGTCGCTCATGGTCGTCGTGCGTGCGGGAACCTCCGCCGGTTCTACACCGTCGCGGCGCGCGACGGAAGTGCGTCGCGACGGTGGTCGGCATCGCGGCTATAGTGCGGCCTTCGTGCGCCGCCGCACCCATGCCAGGGACGCCCCATGCCCGCCACCCGCATCCGCCTCCAGACCGGCGACGACGCCACGCTCGCGCAAGGCATCGCCGCGATCCAGCGCGAGATGAAGCTGCCGGACGCGTTCCCGCCCGAGGTCGAGGCCGCGGCGGCGCAGGCGGCGCGGGCGCCACGCCTGCCGGAGCTGGACCGCACCGACGTCCCGCTGGTCACCATCGATCCGCCCGGTTCGATGGACCTGGACCAGGCCCTGCACCTGGAGCGGCGCGACGGCGGCGGCTACCGCGTGCATTACGCGATCGCCGACGTGGCCGCCTTCGTGGCGAGCGGCGATGCGGTGGACGCCGAGGCGCACCGTCGGGGCGAGACGCTGTACGGCGCCGACTCGCGCATCCCGCTGCATCCGACCGAGCTTTCCGAAGGCGCCGCCTCGCTGCTGCCGGAGCAGTTGCGGCCTGCGCTGCTGTGGACGATCGACCTCGATGCACAGGGCGAGATCGCCGCCATCGACGTGCGCCGTGCGCGGGTGAAGAGCCGCGCACGGCTCGACTACACCGGCGTGCAGCAGCAGCTCGACGCCGGCACCGCCGATCCGCTGTGGTCGCTGCTGCGCGAGGTGGGAGAGTTGCGCCAGCGCCGCGAGCAGGCGCGCGGCGGCATCAGTCTCGCGCTGCCGGAGCAGGAGATCAGCGTGAAGGACGGCCGGTGGCAGCTGGAGTACCGCGTCAACCAGCCGGTCGAGGACTGGAACGCGCAGATCTCCCTGCTCACCGGCATGGCCGCCGCGCAGCTGATGGTGAAGGGCAAGGTGGGTCTGCTGCGCACCCTGCCGCCGCCCGCACCGGACGCGATCGCGCGGCTCAAGCTCACCGCGCAGGTGCTCGGCATTCCCTGGGCCGCGGCGCAGGGCTATCCCGACTTCATCCGCTCGCTCGACCCGTCGCGGGACGCGCACGTGGCGATGCTGACCGCATGCACCACGGTGCTGCGCGGCGCCGGCTACGCGGCCTTCGACGGCGAGCTTCCCGCACAACCCATGCAGTCCGCGCTGGCGGCGGAATACGCCCACGCCACCGCGCCGCTGCGTCGGCTGGTGGACCGCTACGTGAGCGAGGTCTGCGTGGCGCTGTGCGCGGGCCAGCCGGTGCCGGACTGGGCGCGTGCCGCGCTGCCGGCGCTGCCCGAACTGATGGCCGAAGCCGATCGCCGCGCCAAGCATTACGAGCGCCAGGTGATCGACCTGGTCGAGGCGGTGCTGCTGGCGCCGCGCATGGGCGAAACCTTCCAGGGTGCGATCGTCGAAGCCAACGGCGCGGAGCGCGACCGCGGCAACGGCCATGGCGCCCCCGCGGCCGCACACAGCGGCGTGGTGATGCTGCGCGATCCCGCGATCGAGGCGCGCGTCGGCTCCGCCACGCCGTTGCCGCTGGGGCAGGAGGTGATGGTGCGGCTGGCCGAGGCCGATCCGCTGCGGCGCGTGGTGCGCTTCGAGCTGATATCCGCGAATCCGTGAGGTTGCGTCGCGTGCGTCGCCGGTCGACCGGGAGGCTGCCGCAGGTGGGCGGACGCGCGCGCGGCGCGGCCATCCATCGGCCGCGATGCTGTACCGTATGCCGCTGGTTGCGTGCGACGGGAACGTGCGCATGAACAGATGGGTTTCCGCATGCATGGCGTGGCTGCTCTGCTGGCTGGCGATGGCGCCGGCCGCGCTGGCGCGCGCACCCGCCCCGGCCACGCCTGCGCACATCCGGGTGGTCAGCGACAACAACTACCCGCCGTTCCTGTTCCTCGACGGCGACGGCAAGCCGCAAGGCTACGAAGTCGACATGTGGAAGCTGTTCCAGGCCCACACCGGCATCCGGGTCGACCTGATGCCGACGGACTGGGCCGATGCGCAGCAGGCACTGCTGTCCGGCCGTGCCGACGTGATCGACATGCTCTACCGCACGCCCTCGCGCGAGGCGCAGTACGACTTTTCCGCGCCCTATGCCACGCTGCCGGTGGGCATCTACGTCGATCGCCGCATCAGCGGCGTGCACGACGCGGCCACGCTGCGGGGCTTTCCGGTGGGCGTGGAGCGCGGCGATGCCTGCGTGGAAAAGCTGCACTCGATCGGCATCACCGACGTGCGCGAATTCACCGGCTATCGCGACATCATCCAGGCCGCGACCGGCGGCGATCTGCGCATCTTCTGCATGGACGAGTACCCGGCGGATTTCTATCTGTACCGCTACTCCGCGTCGGAGCGTTTCTACCGCGCCTTCGGGCTCTACACCGCCGGGTTCCACCGCGCCGTGCGCAAGGGCGACGCGGCCACGCTGCAGGCGGTCGAGCGCGGCATGGCCCTGGTCACGCCGGCCGAGCGCGCGGCGCTGCGCGCTCGCTGGCTGGAGCAGCCGCCGATCCAGCAGCACTACGAGCGCATGGCCGGCATCGCGCTGGCGGTGGTGCTGGCGCTGATCGCGCTGATGCTGCTGTGGGTGTGGACGCTGCGTCGCACCGTGGCGGCGCGCACGGCCGCGCTGCGGGCGGAAAAGCGCAAGTTGCGCGCGATTTTCGAGGCCAGCCCGGACGCGATGTGGGTGAAGGACCGCGAGGGCATCTATCGCGACGGCAACGGTCGCTTGGACGAGCTGTTCCGGGTCGGGCGCGAGGGCCTGATCGGCCGCAGCTGCGACGAGCTGTTCGACGCGTCGTTCGCCTCGAAGATACGCGCGATGGACGAAGAGGTGATGCAGCTGGGGCGGCAGCACACCTATCAGTTGCCGCTGGACACGCGCGAGGGTCCGGCCCGGCTGTTCGAGATCATCAAGGTGCCGCTGTTCACTCCCGCGGGCGCGGTGCGCGGCGTGCTCAGCGTGGCGCGCGACATCACCGAACGGCAGCAGACCGAGGCGCGGTTGCGGCTGTGGGCGCACGCGTTCCAGAACGCCACGTTCGGCGTGGTGCTCTTCGACGCGCGGACCCACTGCATCATCGCGGTCAATCCCACGTTTGCGCGCGAGCGGGGTTACACGCCGGAGGAGATGGCGGGCATGTCGGCGGATGCGCTGTACCCGCCCGACCTGGTCGCCGAGCGCGCGGCCGCGCGCATCGAGATCGACCGGCTGGAACATGCGATGCAGGAAACCGAGCACCTGGCGCGCGACGGCCGGCGTTTCCCGGTGCTGCTGGACTGCTCGGTGTTCCACGACGCCGACGGCAGGGCGGAGTACGCGCTGGTCTACGCGCAGGACATCACCGCGCGCAAGCGTGCGGAGAGCGAGCTGCGCCTCGCCGCGGCCGCGTTCCAGACCCAGGAAGCGCTGATGGTGACGGATGCGGATCGCCGGATCCGCCGGATCAACAAGGCGTTCACCGCGCTCACCGGCTTCCAGCCCGGCGAGGTGGTCGGCAAGCATTGCTCGGTGCTGCGTTCGCCGCAGCGCGAATCGGCGTTCCACGAGCGGCTGTGGGAGCGCGCGCGACGCGAGGGCTATTGGCAGGGCGAGCGCTGGCTCAAGGTCCAGCAGGACGAGCCCAGGGTGGTCCGCGTGCGGATCTCGACGGTCACCGACGCCGACGGCCGGCTGAGCCACTTCGTCTGCTCGATGGTCGACCTGACCAGCGTGCGCGAGGCGCATGCGAGCGTCGACCGCATGACCTTCTTCGATCCGCTGACCGATCTGCCGAACCGGCACTTCCTGCTCGGCCGGCTGCAGCACCTGCTGGGCGAGGGCGCTGCGCGTGGCGTCGCCCTGTTGATGATCGATCTCGACCACTTCAAACGGGTCAACGACCTGCGCGGCCATGCCGCCGGCGACCGCCTGCTGGCGCTGATGGCGCAGCGTCTGCGCAAGTTGCTGGACGAGGACTGCCTGCTGAGCCGTTTCAGCGGCGGCACGTTCGCACTGCTGCTGCCTTGCCGCGCGGCGGATCCGCTGGCGCGTTCCGCGCAGGTGCGCGACTGCGCCGAGCGCGTGCGCGAGGCCCTGCGGGTGCCGTTCCAGCTGGACGACGACGTGCCGGTGGGGATGACCGTCAGCATCGGCTGGACCGAGCTGGTGCCGGGGCGCGACTCGCCGGAGTCGGTGCTCAAGCAGGTTGAGCTGGCGATGTACGGCGCCAAGGCCGGCGGGCGCGACCAGTTGCGCCGCTATGAGCCGGCCATGCAGGACGAACTGGTGCAGCGTGAGGCGCTGGTCGGCGACCTGCGCCGCGCGATTGCGGACGAAGCGCTGGAGCTGCACCTGCAGGCGCAGGTCGACCGGCGCGGGCGTGTGGTCGGCGCCGAGATGTTGCTGCGCTGGACCCGCCCCGACGGCGAGCAGGTGTCGCCGGAGCAGTTCATTCCCGTCGCCGAGGAGAACGGCCTGATCCTGCCGCTGGGCGACTGGGTGCTGCGGCAGGCCTGCGCGCAGCTGGTGGCCTGGTCCGCGCGATCGCTCGGCCGCGAACTGGTGCTTGCGATCAACGTGAGCGCGCGCCAGTTCGCCCAGCCGGGTTTCGTGGACGACGTGTGCCAGGTGCTCGCCGCGAGCGGGGCCGACCCCGCACGGTTGATGCTGGAGATCACCGAGACCGCGATCCTGGGCGACCTCGCCGAGGCCGCCGCCAAGCTGGCGCGCCTGCGCGCGCAGGGCATCCGGATCTCGCTGGACGACTTCGGCACCGGCTATTCCTCGCTGGCCTACCTCTCGCGCCTGCCGCTGGACCAGCTGAAGATCGACCATGCCTTCGTGGCCCGGTTGCCGGAGGATGCCAACGACGCGATGGTCGCGCAGACCATCATCGGCATGGGCCGCGGGCTGGGCCTGGAGGTGGTGGCGGAGGGCGTGGAGACGGTGGCGCAGCGCGATTTCCTGATGCGCGAGGGCTGCGAAGGCTTCCAGGGTTACCTGATCTCCCGGCCGGTGCCGCCCGCGCTGTTCGAGCTGATGCTGGAGAAGCATCCCGCTTCGGTGTGAGCACGCGCAGCGCCAACGAAAAACGCCCGGGCAGGCCGGGCGTTTTTCGTGTCTCGCGGTGGCTGGCGTCAGGAGGTGGCCGGTGCCGAAGCCGTTGCGCCGGCGCCGCTGGAGTCCACCGTCAGCGAGGCGCGGCGGTTGTCGGCGCCGCGGTCGCGGCTGGCGCCCTTCACCACCTGGCGGTTCGCATCCTTGCCGTAGCTCACCGCGCGCACCTGGTCGGCGTTGACGCCGTTCTGCACCAGGAAGTCGCGCACGGCCTCGGCGCGCTGCATGCCGAGCTTGCGGTTGTAGGCGCGCGAGCCGGCCGGGTCGGCGAAGCCTTCCACCGTGATCAGCACGTTCGGGTGGTACTTGCTGATCGTCTGCGCGAAGTTCTGCAGCGCCGGCTTGTCCTGGTCGTTCAGCGTGGAGCTGTTGAAGGCGAAGTGCGCCACGGTGTCCACGCTGACGCGGCCCTGCATCGCGGTGATCTGCGTGTCGTACTTGGAGAACTGCGACTGCATCTGCTGCTTGATCGCGTCGATCTGCTGCTGCTGGTCCTGCTGCTTCTGCTGCAGCTGCTGGACGGCGGCGTTTAGCTCGTCCTTCTTCACGTACTGCGAGCAGCCGGCCAGCCCGATGGCCAGCATGCTCGCCGCCAACACGGCGATTCGGGGGGAGGGGAGGTTCATCGCGTGTCTCCTGGGTGCGCGCCTGCGACGTGATCGACAGCGGTGTGCAGGTCGTTCGAGGAAGCGTATGGGGTGCTGCCGTTTCGACCCTACCCCATGTCGCGCGCGCCGGCGCATTTCGCGGCATCGCTGCTGCGCTGGGGTTCAGGTTCCTGTGCGGGTGGTGAAGATTTCATTGCGGCATCGCGCCGCTTCAGTGTTGCGGCGCGCGGATCGCCGTGGAGAAATTCTCGTCCGCCCGGCTGGCGCGCGCCCGCTCGGTGATGCGCGCGCGTTCATTCCATTCCTGCAGCGTGAAGCGATGGTCCAGCACGCCGATCTGGTACAGGTAACCGGGCAGGTAGCCGGTGAGCAGCAGGCGCGGATCCAGCGGCAGGCCGGGATCGAGCTGGCGCGCCATGCGGTACACCATCGAGGCGCAGTTCGAGGTGACGGTGTTGTAGAACGCGGGCTCGATGGCCAGCCGGTTCGCCTTGTCCACGTAGGACAGGAACAACGCGCGCATCGTGGTGCGTTCGATCGCCAGCGGGTAGAGGTAGTCGTCCTCGCCGCGCACGTTGGTGCGCACGCGGATCAGGTCGCTCTCCGGCGCGGCGATCAGGATCGCCTCGTAATCCTTGAAGAAGCCGCCGATCGAGGAGAACTGCTGGCCGCGCCGCTTGCGGATCTCCACCGAGAACGCCAGGTGGCGGCCGTCGTCGAAGCCGAACGAGATCATCGCGTGGGCGATCGCCTGGCTGCCCCAGTGCGAGAGCACGGCGTCGGCGGAAACCAGGTGGTCGAGGTCGTAGCTTTGCGTTTCCCAGCGCGCGTCGTAGTCGCTGTCGCTGCGCCAGTGGAAGTCGCGCACGTCGTGCAGGGTCACCACGCTGCCGTGCACCTCGCCGGTGAGCTGGCGCGCGACGTCGTCGGCCCAGGCGCGATGGCCGCTTGGCGCGATGCTGGACCACCACGCCAGCAGCAGCGCGTACAGCAGCGCGTAGCCGCCCAGCGGCCACCACGTGCGGCGCAGGATCGCCAGCGCGAACAACGCCAGCACCAGCGCCGCCCACAGCATGGCGCCCAGCGTGCGCAGCGCGGTGCCGCCGGGCAGCTGGTACCACAGCGCCAGCGCGCCCCAGGCGCCGGAGACGAGCGCGACCAGCGCGCCCAGCAGCAGCGCCAGGCCGCGTCCCATCGCGCGCAGGAGGTTCGTCATGCCTGTCCTTGCCTTGCCGGAATGCGGCCAGCCTGCCGCGATGCGCAGGGGAAGGCAACGGGGCGGCTGCGACTACAATCGCGCCAGTTGCCAGGGCGGAAGCGGGGCAGGGAATGAGGGGCGATTCGATCGGCTGGGCATGGTTGCCGCGGCTTGCCATGACGGCGCTGCTGCCGTGCCTCAATGCCTGCGCCATGGTGGGCGTAAGCCGGCTCAAGCCAAGCGACGTGGTGAGCGAGCGGCGCGCCGACGTGATCGGCAGCAAGCAGTTCAGCGACGGCACCGTGCAGGCGCTGAACGTGGTGGCGTTGAACGCGAAGCAGTGCACGCAATCCTTCGGCAGCTGCACCGAAATCGTCGAGCATGCCAGCGGGCTCGACGAGGAGCGCCGGCTGTCCGCGTTGTCCGAGCTGTGGCTGGGCCGCGCGCTGCGCGGCGACAAGGGGCCCGCGATCGACGACGCCACGCTGGACGCCTACCTGCAAAGCGCGCGCTACGCCTACGCCTACCTGTTCTACACGAAGCGCACGCCCGCCGAGCGCGTGTTCGACCAGCGCCAGGCCAAGGTGATCGCGTTCTACGACTACGCGGTGGAGCGCGTGGTCGGACGCTGGTTCGAGGAGCTGCCCAGGCTCAGCACCGGCTGGAGGCAGACCGAGCTGGCGGGCTGGACCGTGCTGCGGCCGGATACCGACCTGCACCTGCGCGCCGCGCCGACGGAGCTGATCCCCGCCTCGGCGCTGCGCTTCAAGGGGTTGCGCAACGTCTACAGGCGCGACGGCTTCGGCTCGGACTTCGTGGCGGTGGCGCCGCCGCCCGCGCCGGATGCGCCGGCCGAACCGTGGCGCGAACCGCGTTATGCGGCGATGACCGGCGTGTTGGTGTTCGGTGGCCACACGCTGGACGAAGTGCTGGACACGCGGCAGGCGCAGTTGCTGGTGCGCGATCCCTACCGGGATGCGGACGTAGCCATCGCCGGCCGCAGCGTGCCGCTGGGCGCGAACTTCACCGCACCCTATGGCCTGTGGCTGGCCCGTTCCGGCTTCGCGATGCAGTCGATCCGCTCGCTGCTGGGGCGCGAGGGCGGCATCAAGGAGCCGCGCGTGATCCTCATGCAGCCCTGGGACCCGGATCGCCTGACGGTGGTGATGCTGCACGGCCTGGCCAGCAGCCCCGAGGCCTGGGTCAACGTGGCGAACGAGGTGCTGGGCGACGAGGAGCTGCGTCGCCGCTACCAGGTGTGGCAGGTCTACTACCCCACCAATGCGCCGATCGCGGTGAACCTGATGCAGATCCGCCGCGCGCTGGACGCCACGATCCGCCACTTCGACCCCGCCGGCACCGCGCGGGCCACGCACCGCATGATGCTGGTGGGGCACAGCATGGGCGGGGTGATCGCGCGCCTGCTGGTGTCGTCCAGCGGCGACCGGCTGTGGGGCCTGGTGCCGGAGGGCAGCCGGCTCTCCGCCGCCAAGCGCGTGCGGTTGCACAAGGCGCTGGAGCCCTATCTGCAGTTCTCGCCGATGCCGCAGGTGGATGCGGCGGTGTTCCTCGCCGCGCCGCACCGCGGCACGCCGACGGCTCGGCACCGTCTCGCGCGCTGGGTGGCCGAACTGATCCGCCTGCCGTTCAGCGTGCTCAAGGAAGTGGCCAGCATCTCCGACCTGCTCAAGGACGATACGGGCAACGGCGCCCCCATCCACGTATCGAACAGCGTGGGCAACCTCAGCGACACCGACCCCTTCATCGTCGCCACCGAAAACCTGCCGATCTCGCCAGGCGTGCGCTACCACTCGATCATCGGCCTGTACAAGCCGCACGGCGACCTGGCGCAGAGCAGCGACGGCGTGGTGCCCTATGCCAGCGCGCATCTCGCCGGCGCCGCGTCCGAGGTGGTGATCCCGTCCTGGCACAGCGTGCAGGAGACGCCGGCGGCGATCCTGGAGCTGCGGCGCATCATGCGGCTGCATCTGGAGCGGGTGACGGGTCAGCCTGCGCCCGTACCGGCGACGCGCCAGCCGTGAATCAATCGACCACGAAAAGACGCGCGCCGGTCGGCGTGGACGAGCGGTGCGCTGCGTCGCCGTAGTCGGACACCTGGTAGCTCATGCCGGGCGTGAGCACGAAGCGGCGTCCGTCGCGCAGCTCGCTGTGCAGCTCGCCTTCCAGCACGTACAGCACGTGGCCGCGATCGCACCAGTGGTCGGCGAGGTAGCCGGGGCTGTACTCGACCAGTCGCACGCGCAGTTCGCCGATCTGGAACGTGCGCCAAAGCGCCTCCCCCGTCTCGCCGGGATGGCGGATGGCAGGCATGCTGTTCCAGTCCGTCACGGTGAAGGGCAGGGTGGGTAGTTTCATCGGGCGTTTCCGTGCAAGGCCGGAGCGCAATCTGGCACGTCGGATGGGTGCGGAAATGCCCCGGAAGTCGCGGCATGGAAACGAACGCCCGGAACAGGTCCGGGCGTTCGCGTGGCACGAGCCTGCAGCGCGGATCAGGCGATGTCGGGCAGCGTCGCCACGCCGGCCTCGATCGCCGCCTTGTGCATCAGCGTGCGCGGCAGGATGCGCGCGAAGTAGAACGCGGCGGTGTCGCGCTTGGCCTGCTTGAACGCCTCGCCCTGCGTGCCCGCTTCGGCAGCGGCCACGCTGCGCGCCTGGAAGTAGGCGAGCGTGACGTAGCCGGAGTACCACAGGTAGTCCGTCGCGGCGGCGCCGAGCTCCTCGGGGTCGGCCTGCACGCGCTGCGCCAGCGCGAGCGTGAGTTCGCCCCACTGCTTCACCGCGGCGCCCAGCGGCGCGACGAACGCGGCGAGCCTGGCGTCGCCCGCGTTCGCCTTGCAGAACGCGCCGATCTCGCCGGCGAAGTGCTTGAAGCCCACGCCCTGCAGCTGCAGGATTTTCCGGCCCAGCAGGTCGGCGGCCTGGATGCCGGTGGTGCCCTCGTACAGCGTGATGATGCGCGCGTCGCGCACGAACTGCTCCATGCCGTTCTCGCCGATGTAGCCGTGGCCGCCGTACACCTGCAACGCTTCCTTGGTGCACTCCTGCGCGAGTTCCGTCACCACGCCCTTGGCGATCGGGATCAGGAAGGCCACCAGCTCGCCCGCCGTCTTGCGCGTGGCCTCATCCACGCCGCGCGCCTCGATGTCGGTCTGCAGCGCGGTGTAGTACAGCAACGCGCGCGAGCCTTCCACGAAGGCGCGCTGGGTCAGCAGCATGCGGCGCACGTCGGGCTGCACGATCAGGTTGTCGGCGACCTTGTCGGGGAATTTCGCGCCGGACAGGGCGCGGCCCTGCAGGCGCTCGCGCGCGTAGGTCAGGCTGTTTTGCCAGGCACGCTCGGCGAGCGCGAGGCCTTGCACGCCCACCGACAGGCGCGCGGCATTCATCATGGTGAACATCGCGGCCAGGCCCTTGTGCGGCTGGCCGATCAGGAAACCTTCCGCGCCGTCGAAGTTCATCACGCAGGTGGCCGAGCCCTTGATGCCCATCTTGTGTTCGATGGCGCCGGCGAAGGCGGCATTGCGCGCGCCCGGCGAACCGTCCGCGTTCACCTTGAACTTCGGCACGATGAACATGGAGATGCCGCGGCTGCCGGCCGGCGCATCGGGCAGGCGCGCCAGCACCAGGTGCACGATGTTCTCGGCGAGGTCGTGTTCGCCCGCGCTGATGAAGATCTTGGTGCCGCTGATCGCGTAGCTGCCGTCGGCGTTCGGTTCGGCGCGGGTCTTGAGCAAACCGAGGTCGGAGCCGGCCTGCGGCTCGGTCAGGCACATCGTGCCGGTCCAGCGGCCTTCCACGATCGGCATCATGTAGGTCTTCTGCTGCTCGGCGGTGCCGTGCAGCTCCATCGCGTGGCAGGCGCCTTCGCTGAGCAGCGGGTACAGGCTCCACGCCAGGTTGCCGGACTGGAACAGCTCGGTGGTGGCGATGCCCAGCACGCCCGGCAGCGCCTGGCCGCCGAACTCCTCCTTCGCGGTGAGGCCGGCCCAGCCGCCCTCGGCGAAAGCCTTGAACGCCTCCTTGAAGCCCTTCGGCGTGGTCACCGCGTGGGTGGCCTTGTCGTAGTGGCAGCCCTCGGCGTCGCCCGGCGCGTTGGTCGGCGCCAGCACCTGCTCGGAGAGCTTGCCGGCTTCCTCCAGCACGGCATCCAGCAGGTCGCGGCCATGTTCCGCGCCGCCCTGCAGTTGCGTGAGCACGGCCTCGGCGCCGAGCAGGTCGAAAAGAGCGAAGCGCTGGTCGGCCAGCGGGGCCTTGTAGATCGTCATGGCGTTGCCTCTTGGACTGCGGAATGGGGTTGCGCGAACGGTCAGCGGAAGGTGTGGGCGATGCCCGGCACCGGCGAAAGGAAGTCGCGGTGCTGGAAGGGGAAGTCGCGCGGCTTCTTGTCGTCCGGCCGGTCGGCCAGGTCCGGCAGGCAGTGCACCGTGCCGTTGATCGAGTAAGCCAGCGAGCCGGCGCTGCCCTTGCCGGCGACGGCCGCGAGCGCGTTGCCCATCGCGGGCGTGGGCAACACGTCGAGCGTGGTGACGTCGCCGGCGAAGGCGGGGATGTCGAGGTCGAACGCGGTGTGCAGGCGCACCGGGATGCCGTCGGCCACCTGCAGCGTGCCGTCGACGGCCTTGAAATCCATGCCGCCGTAGCTGTTGTTCTGGATGCGCACGGTGAGGCGCCACGCGCCGTTCGGCAGCACCTGCAGCTGCTGCACGCTGAGCGTCGGCGGGAACACGCTCTTGCGCGGCGGAGCGCAGGCCGCCAGCACGGCGGCGAGGGCGACGAGGACGAGGCGGCGGAGCAGTCGCTTCATGGATGCACCTCAAACGATTGTTTGAATCTTGACCCGGGGCCGGCGCGCGCGTCAATGCCGGGAGGTTTCCAGCGCAATGGACTGCAGGCATCATGGCGCGTTCCCCACCGATATTGATTGCCATGACCCGTCGCATCGTCGCCCGCCGTTCCCCCATCCACGGCAATGGCGTGTTCGCCGTCGCCCCGATCAAAAAGGGCGAGGAAGTCATCCAGTACAAGGGCACGCTGATGACCCACGCCGAGGCCGACGAGATGTACGGCGATGGCGGCGAGACCGGCCACACCTTCCTGTTCACGCTCAACGACGACTACATCGTCGACGCCAACCGCCACGGCAACAGCGCGCGCTGGATCAACCACAGCTGCGCGCCGAACTGCCGCGCGGTGGTGGAGGAGGCCGCCGACGGCAATCCGCGCCACGACAAGGTGCTGATCGAGGCGATCCGCGCCATCAAGCCCGGCGAGGAGCTCACCTACGACTACGGCATCATCCTCGACGTGCCGCACACCGCGCGCCTGAAGAAGCTCTGGCAGTGCCTGTGCGGCGCGCCGAACTGCAGCGGCACGCTGCTCAAGCCCAAGCGCTGAGCCGCCGGCGGGCGCCGGTTTTCGTACCGGCGCCGTCGCCTTCCGCGTCGAAAATTCCTGCCGTTCCGGCGCCTAGCCAGCCAGCGAAAAGCCCTTCTATACTCCGCGGACACGCGCGTCGGGGGGACGGGCGGCCATGGACAGCAACCGGGGATAAGTATGGAAAGCAATCCGTACGCGGCGCCAGCCGCGGTGGTGGAAGACGTGGCCGGCAGCCATGCCGACGATCTGGAAAGCCGCAAGGCCGGCCGCGGCAAGCGCCTCGGCGCGGCGATCATCGATGGCCTGACCAACCTGCCCTGGCTCGGTTTGTTCGTGGGAGCGGGCGTGATGTATTACAACGCGACCCGGCAGGGATTTCCGGCGCCGCACACCGGCGGCATGCTGATCTTCCTCGGCTTCGTGCTGATGCTCGGCGTGTTCGTGGTCAACTGCGTGATGGTGCACCAGAGCGGCCAGACCATCGGCAAGCGGATGCTGGAGATCGCGATGGTGCGCACCGACGGCAGTCCGATCACGCTGCTCCGCTACATCTTCCTGCGCGTGGTGCCGGTCGTGTTGCTCGGCATGATCCCGCTGGTGGGGCGCTTCGTCGGCCTGATCGATCCGCTGCTGATCTTCGGCAAGGAACGGCGCTGCCTGCATGACCTGATCGCCGACACCATCGTCGTCGACGTTTGATGCTGGACTCCGTCCGCGAGATCGAGACGCCCGAAGGCATCTCGCTGCGCCTGCGCGCGGCCGGCCCGCTGCCGCGCGCGCAGGCGTGGATGATCGACACGGTCATCCGCCTCGTGCTGCTGATGCTGGCGATGATCCCGCTGGCGCTGCTCGGCACCGGCGGCCGCGGGCTGGCGATGCTGGCGATGTTCGCCCTGCTGTGGGCGTACTGGGTGGCCTGCGAGCTGTGGCTGGACGGGCAGAGCCTGGGCAAGCGCGCGCTGGGCCTGCGCGTGGTCAACCTGGACGGCACGCCGGTGACCTGGCTGCCGTCGGTGACGCGCAACCTGCTGCGCGTGGTCGATGCGCTGCCGGGCGTCTACGGCGTGGGCCTGGCCAGCACCCTGGTCGATCCCTGCGCGCGCCGGCTCGGCGACATCGTGGCCGGCACGATGGTGGTGCACGCGAAGGAGCCGTCGATCGGCCGCCAGGTGCCCGCCGCGCCGGCGCAGCCGCTGCCCGTGCCGCTGGCGCCCGAGGAGCAGGCCGCGCTGGTGGACTTCGCCGAACGCGCGGACCGGCTCACCCCGCAGCGCCAGGAGGAACTGGCGAACCTGCTGGAACCGCTGACCGGCTGCCGCGACACCGCCGCGGTAAGTCGCCTGCTCGGCTACGCCAACGGCCTGCTGGGACGCCCATGAAACAGGAGCGCTTCGTGGCCCTGCACGCGCAGGAATGGGACCACCTGCAGATCTGGCTGGCCGAGCTCGACCGCCAGCCGAAGCGCGGCATGCGCCGCGAGCAGGCGCTGGATTTCCCGGCCGCGTACCGGCGCGTCTGCCACCACCTCGCATTGGCGCGCGGACGCGGCTACAGCCACGAGGTCACCGAGCGGCTGCAACTGCTGGTGCAGCGCGGGCACCGCGTGTTGTATCGCCCGCCGCCGCCGCGCTGGCATCGCGCGGCCGCCTTCCTGGTCGCCGACTTTCCGCGCCTGGTGCGCGCGCAGTGGCGCTGCATGGCGCTGGCGGCGGCGCTGTTCTACGTGCCGGCGCTGCTGCTGCTGGCCTGGCTGCAGGTGCATCCGGAATTTGCGCATACGCTGTTCGGCAGCGCGCAGCTGGCCCAGTTCGAGCGCATGTACGACCCGGCCAATCCGCATCTGGGCCGCAGCAGCGGCACCAACCTGCAGATGTTCGGCTTCTACGTGTTCAACAACGTCAGCATCGCCTTCCGCACCTTCGCCTCGGGCCTGGTGTTCGGCGTGGGCGCGATCTACGTGCTGGGCGCCAACGGCATCCTCATCGGCGGCGTGGCCGGCCATCTCACCGCGATCGGCTACGGTGGCCCGTTCTGGCGCTTCGTGGTGACGCATTCGGCGTTCGAGCTGAGCGCGCTGGTGATCGCCGGCGGCGCTGGCCTGCAACTGGGGCTGACCCTGCTCGCGCCCGGCCGGCGGCGGCGCGGGCCGGCGCTGGTGGAAGCCGGCTGGATCGGCGCGAAGCTGGCGCTGGGCGCATTCGCGATGCTGGTGGTGGCGGCGTGCATCGAGGCGTACTGGTCGTCGCAGGCGGCGCTGCCCGATCCGCTGCGTTTCGGCAGCGCCGCGCTGGCCTGGCTGCTGGTGCTGGGCTGGCTGGGTTTCGGCGGCAGGGCGGCGCGGCATGGAGCTTGAGCGGATCAGCGTGGTGCTGCGCCCGCGCGAATCGCGCGAAGCCCTCGACCTGGGCGCCGCGATGCTGCGCGCGAACGCCGGCGCCGTGTGGCCCGCATGGTTCGCCCTCACCGTGCCGGCGTTCGTGCTGTGCAACGCGCTGGGCTTGCTGCTGGGCCTGCCGTGGCTGGGCCTGCTGCTGGTGTGGTGGCTGAAGCCGCTGTTCGACCGCGTGCCGCTGTACGTGCTCTCGCGTGCCGTGTTCGACCGCGCGCCGCGCTGGCGCGAGACGCTGCGCGGCCAACGCGCCTTGCCGTGGGGGCCGACCGTGGCCGGGCTGAGCTGGTTGCGCATCGACAGCCACCGCGCGCTGCGCCTGCCGCTGGAACTGCTCGAAGGCGCGCCGCGCAAGCAGCGCGCCGCGCGCTGGAAGGTGCTGCGCCGCAAGCTGGTGGGCGAGGCCAGCCTGCTCACCTGGGGCTGCCTGCAGTTCGAGCTGGTGCTGTTCCTCAGCGTCTGGCTGCTGGCGCTGTGGCTGCTGCCGCAGGAATGGCGGCCGGCCTCGTTCGCCGAGTTCTTCCGCCACGATGTGCGCGGCGCCGCCACCGCCTGGACGCTGGTGGCGTCCGCCGTGGACTACCTCGCGATGAGCGCGATCGAGCCGCTGTACGTGGCCTGCGGCTTCGCGCTGTACCTCAACCGGCGCACCGAGCTGGAAGCCTGGGACATCGACCTCGCGTTCCGCCGCCTGCGCGCGCGCCTGCAGGACCTGGGAGCGGGGGCGGCAGAAACGTTCGAGGCGAAAAGCTCGCCGAGCGAGGACAGGTTTTCGACGATTCGCCGGCCCATAGCCGACGCTATGGGCCAAGAAACGGCGGAAACATGGACCGCTCGGCGAGCTTTGCAGCCCGGACGGCTTCTGCCGCCCACGCTCCCAGGCAAGGCGTTGTGCCTGTTGCTGTGCCTGGGCCTGCCGTTCGCCGGCCATGCCGCGACCTCCACGCCAAAGGCTGCGCCGGTGAACACGCCGCAGCAGGTGTTCCGGCAGCCGCTGGACGACGGCGACCGGCGTTTCGCGGCAGCCGCAGCGCAGGTGTATCGCGATCCGCGCTTCGGCGGCGAGCGCCGCGTGCATCGCTGGGAACTGAAGTACACCCGCCCGCCCGCGCAGCAGCCGGCGAACGTGGGCATGGCGCCGCTGCGGCTGCTCTCCGGACTGTTCAACGTCGTGCTGTGGCTGGTGCTGGGCGCGGCCGTGGTGGCGCTGGCGTGGTTCGCATGGCGCTGGAGCGGCGGCTTGCGCGAGCAATCGCCGCTGCCGTCATTCGAAGCGAAGCTGTCGACGACGGTGGACGAGACGCCCGAAGCCCTGCCACGCGACGTGGCCGGCGCCGCCCGCGAACTGTGGCAGGCGCGGCGCCGGCGCGAGGCGCTGGCGCTGCTCTACCGCGGCTGCGCGGAGCGCATCGCGCAGCAGCTGCAATTGCCGTTCGCGGTCGACGCCACCGAGGCGGACTGGCTGCGCCACGCCGCCACGCTGGGCGATCCGGCGCACACGCAGCGCATCACCGCGATCGTGCGCACCTGGCAGTTCGCGGCCTACGCCGGGCGCTATCCCGACCAGGCCGCGTTCGAGCGGCTGCTCGATGGCTGGCCGCTGCGATTGGGAGCTTCGGCATGAAGCACCGCGGCCTGCTCGTCGCCGTGCTGGTGCTGCTGGGTGCAGGGTTGCTGGTCGGCCTGTTCCTCGCCACCTTCCAGCGGCGCGACGTGGTGGAACCGATTCCGCCCAGCGGCGCGGCGCAGACCAACCCGCTGTTCGCGCTGGAACAGACGCTGCGCAACGTGGGCGAACCGGCGGCGTCGCTGGCCACGCTGGATCCGCGCCAGGTGCCGCTGCAGCCGGGCGACACCGTGCTGGTGGGCGCGGATGCGGGGCGCATCGATGCGGAAACCGCCGCGCGGCTGGTCGCGTGGGTGCGGCAAGGCGGCCATCTGCTGCTGGCGCCCGATGCAGGCGCACGCGCGCCGATGTTCGCAGCGCTGGGCCTGCTCGATCCGCGTCCGACCAGCTTCGGCTGCAACCGCCTCGGCGACGAGAAAAAGGCGGCGAGCCTGTGCGGCCTGCGCTTCCGGCTGAAACCCGCGGCCGCACAGGTGGTGGATGCAGCGATCGGCGATGCCGACGACGGCTACCTGTTCGCGCGCACCGCGCTCGGCCGCGGCCACGTCAGCCTGCTCGCCAGCTTCGCGCCGCTCGAACGGCTGCAGCTGAAGCAGGCCGAGGCGCAACGCTTCGCCTGGCGCCTGCTGGCGCCGAACCGCGGCCGCGGCCAGATCTACCTCGTCTATGCGCTGGATGGCCAGCCGTTCCTGAAGCTGCTGGCGACGCAGGGCTGGCCCGCCCTGCTGGCGCTGGCCCTGCTGCTGGCCGGATGGATGGCGATGCGCGGCATGCGCTTCGGTCCGCTGATGCCGGCGCCTGCGCCGCATCGCCGTGCGCTGCTCGAACACGTGCAGGCCGCCGGCGAATTCCTCTATCGCCGCGACGGCGGCCGCAGCCTGCACCAGCTGGCCTGCCAGGCCGTACTGGCACGGTTACGCCGGCGCGATCCCGCCTGCGTGCGGCTGAATGGCGAAGCCCTGTACGAGCGCCTCGCCGAACGCGGCGGGATCGACGCCGCGCAGGTCGCGCAGGCCTTCCAGTCACTCGCGAACGCGCAGGCGTTCCGCGCCTCCCTCATCACCCTGGCCCGACTCAGGAGCCGCCCATGACCGCCGAAACCCTTGTCGCCCCGGCCACCGTATCGGCCGCTGCGATGCCGATGCCGATCGAACAGCTGGGCGAGCACGCCCGCGCGTTGCGCGACCAGGTGGGGCGCGCCTTCATCGGCCAGCCCGAGGTGTTCGAGCAGGCGCTGCTTGCGCTCCTGGCCGCCGGCCACGTGCTGGTCGAGGGCGTGCCCGGGCTGGGCAAGACCTTGCTGGTGCGCGCGCTCGCCGCGGCGGTGGGCTGCAGCTTCGGGCGCATCCAGTTCACCCCCGACCTGATGCCGGCCGACGTCACCGGCCACGCGGTGTACGACCCCAAGACCGAAAGCTTCCGCCTGCGCCGCGGCCCCGTGTTCGCCAACCTGCTGCTGGCCGACGAGATCAACCGCGCGCCGGCCAAGACCCAGGCCGCGCTGCTGGAGGCGATGCAGGAAGGGCAGGTCACCATCGAAGGCCGCCGCATGTCGCTGCCCGCGCCGTTCATGGTGGTGGCCACGCAGAACCCGATCGAGCAGGAAGGCACCTACGCGCTGCCCGAGGCGCAGCTCGACCGCTTCCTGGTCAAGGTGCTGATCGGCTATCCCGGCCTGGAGGACGAGCGCCGCATGGTGGCCGCGGTGGTGGAGGGCAAGGTGGCCGCCGACCTCGACGTGTCGAACGTCAGCCAGGTGATCGACCAGGCCGGCCTGCTGGCGATGCAACGCGGCGTGGCCGCGATCCGCATGGACGCGGCGGTGACCGACTACGCCGTGCGCATCGTGCGCGCCACGCGCGAGTGGCCGGGCGTGATCGGCGGTGCCGGCCCGCGCGGCGGCCTGGCGCTGGCGCGGCTGGCGCGTGCGCGCGCCGCGCTGGACGGCCGCGATTTCGTGACGCCCGACGACGTGCGCTCGGTGGTGCTACCCGCCCTGCGCCACCGCCTGCTGCTGGCACCGGAGGCGCTGCTGGAACGCCAGCGCCCGGACGACGTGCTCGGCGCGCTGCTGCACAAGGTGGTCGCGCCGCGCCAATGAAAACGACCCAAGCCGCCACGCATTTGCCCGTCATTCCTGCGAAAGCAGGAATCCAGTGCCTTGGCTCTCGAAAGGCCAGAGTCACTGGGCCCCGGCTTTCGCCGGGGCGACGGGGCGTTTCGAGGCGCCCATGAGGCCAGCGCCGCTACTGTTGTGGCTGCTGCTGGCCTGGACGCTGCTCGGCGTCGCGGCCAGCCTGGGCCGGTTGCCGCTGTCGGCATGGCTGGACGCCGGCGCCGCGCTCGCCGTGCTGGCTGCGCTCGACGTCTGGCGCCTGCGTCGCACCGCCTCGCCCGAACTGCAGCGCGAACTCGCGCCGGTGCTGCCGCTGGGGCCGGAGGCGACGGTGGCGCTGCACCTGCGCAATCCCTCGAAGCGCCGCCAGTCGCTGCGCCTGCACGACCTGCATCCCGGCGGCTGGGCGGTGCGCGGCCTGCCGCGCCGCGTGACGCTGCCGCCCGGCGGCGCGCTGCGGCTGGACTACGCCACCACGCCCGACGCGCGCGGCCAGTTCCACTTCGGCGGCTGCCACGCGCTGCTGCCTTCGCCGTGGCGGCTGTGGCACGCGCGGCGCGTGCTGGGCGAACCCTCGTCCACCCGCGTCTATCCCAACTTCGCCGTGCTCGCCGAACTGGCCGGGCTCAGCGTGGAACTGGCCTCGCGCAGCGTGGGCGCGCGCCTGCAGCGGCGCCGCGGCGAGGGCACCGAATTCCAGGAACTGCGCGATTACCGCGTCGGCGACAGCCTGCGCAAGATCGACTGGAAGGCCACCGCGCGCAGCCACCGGCTGATCTCGCGCGAATACCGCGAGGAACGCAACCAGCAGGTGATCCTGATGCTGGACTGCGGCCGCCGCATGCTCGCGCAGGACGGCCCGCTGGCGCATTTCGACCACGTGCTCAACGCCTCACTGGCGCTGGCCGGCATCGCACTGCGCGAAGGCGACGCGGTAGGCCTGATGGCCTGCCTCGGCCAGCAGCAGCGCTGGCTGCCGCCGCAGCAAGGCAGCGGCGGCATGGACCTGCTGCTCGGCGCCGGCTACGACCTGCACGCCCAGCCGCTGGCCACCGACTACCTCGCCGCCGCCGGCGCGCTGCAGGCCCACCAGCGCCGCCGCGCACTGGTGATCGTGGTCACCAACGTGCGCGACGAGGACGACAAGGAGCTGCGTATGGCCTTGAGCCTGCTCTCCCGCCAGCACCTGGTGGTGCTGGCCAGCCTGCGCGAACAGGCGCTGGACGAAGCCGCTCACGACACCGGCGACACCCTGGAAACCGCCATCCGCAGCGCCTCGGCGATGCACTACCTCGCCGAGCGCGAGCGGGTGCACGAGACGCTGCGGCGGGAAGGGGTAAACGTGCTGGATGTGCGGTGTAGCGAATTGTCGGGGGCGTTGATCGAGAGGTATTTGGCGATCAAGAGGGGAAATAGGTTGTAGGGGTGTGGTGAATGGCTAGAGGGCGTGGCGCAATCCGCGCTTGCCGCTACCGGTCATGGGTGGGAGGATCGCCGGGTGGCTGGTGCCATCCGGAAAGGTTGTGGGATTAGACGGCGGAGTAAGGTGGCACGAACAGGGGAGTTCGTTGATTTTTATGGAAGGCTTCCGCTGGCTGTGCTTGGCTTTGCCGGGTTAGGCAGCGGGATTGAGCTTCAATCAACTGCCGGATTTGAGTTAGGTGCGATCAACTCGGCGGTGTCCTTTGGGAGAAAAGACATGCAAATCATCCGTTCTGGGTCATCTGCGAATCATGGGAGGAGTTCAATCTCGTTCAAGAGTCCAAATTTCGGCTGGAACGAGAGTGACTCGACTATCACCATCAAACAGCGCAGGGTTCGCGACTTTTCAACTACGGCGAACCACGACTATGTAGTCTCTCTTCCTCCAGAGGAGCTAACTCAGATTTTGGCTGCAGTCGCGGGCGCGGCACTTTCTAATCCGTCGTTGTTTGAAGAGCGTATGGGCAGTGCACTCAAAAGCGTCGCCCAATTGCACGCAGTGCTGTCCGGGGTTGTTCGCACTTAACCAGTCCAAGGCGAATGGCTTCGCCGCCGCTTAACAAACGTTGACTCTCTAGGTGCAACTTGCAAGGGGACGTATGGCCAACAAGAAGAAGCTCACCATTCATACTGCGGCAAAGCCAGCCTTGGTCATCTCGCGTCCTGCGTTCAACGCAGATCGGTTGGTCTATTTGGCTATAGCCAACAAGCCACTGAAGTACCCGCATTCAAGTTCGCGCATTGCTTACATCGGCACCACAAAATCAGGAGCCTCTCGCATTGCTGCGAGTGCTGCTTATCGCGCCAAGGATTTGTTGGCTCTTCATGGCGTCACAAGCCTTTCGTTTTACGTGGTCACTTGTGCGTCACGTCAAGGCGTCAAAAGTTGGCGAAAACTTGAAACTGGGCTCATCCTTGCATTTAAGCATCTTTACGGGCAGCCGCCGAAGTGCAATGTGAAAGGCAAGAAGCAGAAATGGGATGACGAGCTTGAGTATTTTACAAAATATCGCCTTGAGAGTGTACTTCAGAAATACGAGGGCTAACAATTCAAGCTAAGGGCTCTTCGCAGAGCGGCTTGATTCAGGCGTTGGCCGTCTTCGATGGCTCGCGGGATACACGGGAGGAAACGATGGCTCGTAAGAGGATCGGTGGGACATCCAATGGGGTCGCTGGTGTCGAACTCGATGCGCCTCAAGTGCTCACTTCCAGAGGGCGCACACTGGTGTTTATAAGCCACGACAGTCGTGATGCGGATTTGGCGGAAGCGTTCGCAAATCTGCTTTCAGATGTGAGCGCAGGTACCCTCAAGTCCTTCCGATCATCGGACAAGAGGGGGACATCCGGCATCGAATTCGGAACGGAGTGGTACAAAGCAATTATGTCTCAGCTTGGCGATGCAACTGATGTTGTTGCGTTGCTCACACAGCAAAGCATTGATCGTCCCTGGATTCTTTACGAAGCTGGGGTGGCCAAGGGCAAATTGGATACCAATGTACTGGGTGTCGCACTCGGAGTTCCGCTGGAGAAAGTCAGCTCCGGACCTTTTGGGCAGTTTCAGAACTGCGGCGACGATGAAGACTCACTAACAAAGCTCGTGATTCAACTCATTAAGCGAAATCCAGATGCATCTCCTCGCGAAGAGGCAGTAAAGATGCAGGTGAAAGTCTTCCTGAATGGCGCAAAGAAACTGCTCACTGCCAAAGGCGAGTCGATAGCTTCGGCAGCCGCGGATGACTCCGGCGTGGCGAAACTTTTCGAAGAAGTGAAGGTCATGGTCCGAGAGCTGCCGGAGAGAGTTGATGATCGAGTTCGCTCCGCAACACGACGAGGGGGACTCAAGAGAAGTCGCCGATTGCACCCAATGATGTTTGAGGAACTGCTGTTCCATCCAGCCTTTCGAAATGGCCGAGGTGAGCCGGCCGCTGCTTGGTTGTTGTTTATTTCCGTAATGCGCGATGATTTTCCGTGGGTATATGAGATAGGAATGGAGCTCTATCACGCTTTCCGAGGCGGCAACGCAAAGAATATAGCTGATGCTCGTCAAAACCTCCTCGAAATTCTAGAGGTCACCACTCAAGGTCCACTTTTCCACGAGATATATCGGCAAGATGATGAGGAGCTTTTCTTTATGGCCAAGCATCTGCCGCAAATGGTTGAGCGATTTCTTGAGCGGACATCAACTAAGGTCCGCTCACGTTCAGATAATGCGAAAGCAATCGAAAACGCAAAGAGCGGCAGCTGACAATTCCGTAAGAGACTTCCGATCAGGCTCGAAGGCATGAAGCTTTCGTTTTGAGCTTTCGGGCGAGTCTGCTTCTTGTTTTGCTGATTCACTTGCGGCGTAAAGGGGACGGAGGCAATTAAGTAAGCACATGTTGCTCGGAGGCCTACCATGAAACGTGTTACCGGCATTGGCGGCATCTTCTTCAAGGCCAGGGACCCGAAGGCCCTGGCCGAGTGGTATCGGGCCCACCTGGGCGTCCCCGTCGAGGCGTGGGGCGGTGCGGCATTCCGCTGGGCATCGCCCGACAACCCGTCCGGCACCGGGACGACTGCGTGGAATCCGTTCTCGGCCGACACGGATTACTTTGAGCCGAGCCAAGCACCTTTCATGCTCAATTACCGGGTGGCCGACCTGCACGCCTTGCTGGCCGCCCTGCGCAGCGAAGGCTGCGACGTCGTCGACAAGGTCGACGAGTCCGAGTTCGGTAAGTTCGGCTGGGTCATCGACCCGGAAGGCAACAAGGCGGAGTTGTGGGAGCCGCCGGCCGGCCAGTGAGCCGGGGCAAGGGGAGCGGGTCGAATAGGCACATCGCGGGCGAGTCGCGGGCAGAGCGTTGCACCTGCACGCACGTCATTCAAAACCGATCAGGGGGAGTCATGGAAAATCCGTATCAGAGTCCGGGTGCCGTGGTGGAGGACCGGAAAAAGCCGAGCTCGTCGCTGGGCGACGTGGCTTCCGGGCAGAAGCTGGTGATCTACGCGATCCTGCTGTACTTCCTCGCCGCAGCGCTACGCACCGTGGTCGGCCCGGTCGCCGTGCTGGCCTTCCTCGCTTGCCTCGTCATGTCGTGGACCGGCATCTACAAGATCGCCCGCGGCCTGGACTACCCGGTCTGGTGGCGGATCGTGCTGCTGGTGCTGATGCTCATTCCGCTGGTGGGGCTGATCGAGTTGCTCGTGCTGAGTTCCAAGGCCACATCGCGGCTGCGCAAGGCGGGTTATTCGGTGGGGTTGCTGGGGGCGAGGGATTACTAGGTCGCAGACGTTCAAGTCCGGTCCTGCTCCGCTGCCTTAGCGCTGCACCACTTCATGCTAGTCGGGGCGGGGCTGTGGCGACTGCCGATGCCTCGCATCACGTCGCGGCATTGCTTGTTCATGCAAATATTTGCATAATCCCCATATTATGAAGCCCTTGGTGTTCCTCGGCAGCAGTCAGGACGATCTGCGCGCGATGCCGGCGCCGGTGCGCCATGCGATGGGCATGGAGTTGATGCGCGTGCAGTTCGGTGGCGAGCCTACGGACTTCAAGCCCATGCCGTCGGTCGGGGCAGGTGCATACGAAGTGCGCATACGTGAGGTCAATGGCGCTTGGCGCACGATCTACGTGGCCAAGTTTGCGGAGGCGGTCTATGTGCTGCATGCCTTCCAGAAGAAGACGCAGAAAACGGCCAAGGTCGATCTGGAACTGGCTGCGCGGCGCTACAAGCTGATTGGAGGTTGAGCCATGAACATGAAGAAGAACGATCCTCGCTGGGATGACACCCGCCGCACCGAGGGCAGCGGCAACGTGTTCGTGGACATGGGTTTCGATCCGGCCGAGGCGGAGGTGATGCGCCTGCGCGCGGAGGTGATGTTGCGCATGGAGCAGCTGCTGCGCGAGAAGGGCTGGACGCAGGCCGAGGCTGCGCGACAGCTTGGCGTGACGCAGCCACGCATTTCGCGGTTGGTGAAGGGACGTTGGGAGGATTTCAGTCTGGATATGTTGCTGACACTGGCGGCGCGCGCCGGTTTGCATCCGAAGCTTCGGCTGGCGGCCTGATGGCGGCTGGCCTGTTCTAGATGCTGCCTTGGCCCCTTTGTCGAAGACCGAGGCGAGGTTTTTCAAGAGCGCGTGCCTGATGTCGAAAGCGGGCCGTCCTGCCCGCTTTCGACTCGCCGGGCCAAGGCCCGGCTCCGACGAAGCAAGCGCCTTGGCGCTTGCTTCGCGGGCGGTCCATTCATGGACCGCTTATTCCTCCTCCACCTTCGGCTTCCATGCTTCGCTGAGTTGCTTCTGCACCGGCGCGGGCACCGGCTCGTAGTGGCTGAGGTCCAGGCTGTAGCGGCCGCGGCCGCCGGTCATGGCTTTCAGTTCGGTGGGGTAGTCGGTGAGTTCGGCCAGCGGGGCCTGGGCGCGGATCATCAGCTCGCCGCCGCGTCGGCTGTCGGTGCCGAGGATGCGGGCGCGCTTGCCGGCGAGGCCGCCGGTGACGTCGCCGACGTCGCTCTCGGGAATCGCCACCTCCACGTCCACGATCGGTTCCAGCACGATCGGGCGCGCCTTGCCCACGGCGTCGAGGAAGGCTTTCTTGCCGGCGCTGACGAAGGCCACTTCCTTGGAATCGACCGGGTGGTACTTGCCGTCGTACACGGTGACGCGCAGGTCCTGCAGCGGGTAGCCGGCCACGGCGCCGCGTTCCATCGCCTGGCGCACGCCTTTCTCGATCGCGGGCAGGAAGGTGCCTGGGATCACGCCGCCCTTCACCGCGTCGACGAACTCGAAGCCGGCACCGCGCTCCAGCGGCTCCACGCGCAGGAACACCTCGCCGAACTGGCCGGCGCCGCCGGTCTGCTTCTTGTGGCGGTGGTGGCCGTCCGCCTTCAGGGCGATGGTCTCGCGGTAGGCGATGCGCGGCGGGTGGGTGACGACTTCCACGCCGTAGCGTTCGCGCATGCGCTCCAGCGTCACCTTGAGGTGCAGCTCGGAGAGGCCGCGCAGCACGGTCTCGTTGAGTTCCTTGTGGTGTTCCATGCGCAGGCAGGGGTCTTCCTCGGCCAGCCGCCCCAGCGCGTTCGCCAGCTTCTGTTCCTGGCCCTTGTGCTTGGGCTCCAGCGCGAGGCCGAACATCGGCTGCGGGAAGCGCATCGGCGCGAGGTGGATGCTGTCCTCCTCGTGTGCGTCGTGCAGCACGGCGTCGTAGTGGATCTCCTCCACCTTGGCCACCGCGGCGATGTCGCCGGGCACCGCCTGGTCGATCTCCACGTGGTTCTTCGCGTTGAGCCGGAACAGGTGGCCCACCTTGAACGGCTTGCGGCCGTCGTCGACGAGCAGCTGCGAGTCGCGGCGCACCGTGCCCTGCCACACGCGGAAGACGCCGAGCTTGCCCACGAAGGGGTCGTTGACGATCTTGAACACGTCGGCGATCACGTGCTGCGTGGGATCGGCGTTGACGGTGATCGCCTCGTCCTCGCCGTTGACGAACGGCGGCGGGTTGCCTTCGGCGGGGTTCGGCAGCAGGCGTTCCGCGATGTCCAGCAGCTCGGCCACGCCCGTGCCGTTGCGCGCGCTGGCGAAGCAGATCGGCACCAGGTGCCCCTCGCGCAGGCATTGCTCGAACGCGTCGTGCAGCTGCTGTGGCGTGAGTGCGGCCTCGCCCTGGTCGAGGTAGGCGCCCATGGTCGCCTCGTTGATCTCCACCACCTGGTCGAGGATGCGCTGGTGCGCGGTGGCCAGCGAGGAGAAGTCGGTGGCGCCCGCGGTGTGGAAGAAGCAGTCCAGCACCTGCTTGCCGCCCTGCGCGGGCAGGTTCACCGGCAGGCACTCGGGGCCGAACTCCTCGCGCAGCGCTTCAACCAGGGCGCCGAGGTGGGCACCCTCGTAATCGATCTTGTTGACCACCAGCACGCGGGCGAGGCCGCGCGAGCGCGCGTGATCCATCATGCGGCGCGTGCCGTGCTCGATGCCGTTGACGGCGTTCACCACCACCATCACGGTTTCCACCGCGGCGAACGCGGACAGCGTGCCGCCGCGGAAGTCGTCGTAGCCGGCGGTGTCGATCAGGTTGATGCGGCAGCCGCCGCGGTCGATGCCGGCGATGCAGCTGTCGATGGAATGGCCGCGCGCCTTCTCCTGCGCGTCGGTGTCCGACTGCGTGGTGCCGCGCTCTACCGAGCCCTGTGCCTGGATCACGCCGCCGGCGTGCAGCAAGGCCTCGAACAGCGTGGTCTTGCCGCTGCCGGCGTGGCCGGCGAGCGCGATGTTGCGGATGCTTTCCGTGTTGTAGGACACGATGCGACCCTCCTCTGCTGAGGACGCGGGATCGTGTGGCATGAGCGGCGCCGCACGAGAGCCGCGCGTGGCGACTGGCGGGCCGTCATGGTCGTCCGGGCGCGGACGCGGGGGCGGTCATGGCGGGTGAGTCTGGCGATGGTACGTCGAGGCGGGGTTAGGCTTGTGTCAACGTGGCCGGGAACCGCGGCAAGGCAGCGCGGTCTGAGAGCCGCGCCGCGGTTTTCTCCTCTTCCCGCCCGTGGCCCGGTCGGCGTCGAATTGCAGTAAAAGCCCGTTCACGCTGAGCGTAGCTTGCGACAGCAAGCGGAGTCGAAGCGCCGTCGCGACAACCCTTCGACTTCGGCCCTTCGGGTCTACGCTCGGCGCGAACGGTAGTGGGCTGCTGAGAATCGACGCCAATCGGGCTGCAAGCAGAGGAGGGAGTTCCCTGCGTTGCCACCATCTGGAGCCATCCCATCGTCCACCGAACGCAGGCTGCAACCCGTGCCACGCCGCCGCCCGGCCCCGACCGGGACGGCACGCTGGCGCTCGACATGGCGACCCTCGCTCGCCTGCGCCAGTTGCGCTGGCGCGAGCCGCCGCGCGGTTACCGGCTGGCGTGGCTGGTGCTGGTCGTCGTGGTGCTGCTGCACCTGGTGTTCACGGTGATGGTGTGGTGGGCGATGCGTCCGCCGCCGTCGCGCGAGGGGCCGGCGGCGCCGGTCGCCGACGTGCTGGAGGTGCGCTTCATTCCCGCCGCCACCGGGCCGGCCGCGAAGGCGCCGCCGCCCGTACCGTTGCCACCGCCGCCGCGCGCATCGTCGCGGCATGCCGCCGAACCCGCGGCGAAGAACGCGCTCAGCGTGCAACTGCCCGCGCCCGCGGCCAGCGTGGCGCCGCCGCGGCTGTTCGACCGCAATGGCCAGGCCATCCTGCCGGCCACTGCCGCCAGCGTGCCCGAGTACGTGCAGGGCATGCCGCGGGGCGACACGCGGATCATGCGGCACGACAGCCCGGTGAAATACCAGGCCACCCGCTTCGACAAGGACTGGGGCAACGGCAGCAGCAACGCCATCGACGATGTGCTGCAGAAGGCGGTGGACAAGACCACGGTGAAGCACACCTTCAACCTCGGGCACGGCATCCACGTCCATTGTGGCGTTTCGCTCGCGATGCTGGCCGGCGGCTGCGGTGGCGATCCGCCCCCGCCGCCGTCGCCGAAGGACGGCGACGTGCGCCTGAACATGGCGCCGGCGCCACTGGCGCCGAACCCGAACGCACCGAAGCCGCCGCCGCTGTCCAAGTGCATCGCGCTGTACCGTGCCGGCAAACCGCTCGCCGACGGCTGCCCCAGCGACACGCCGATCCGTGCGGTGGACGAGGAGTTGCGCGCGCAGCGCGCGAAGCAGGCGCCATCGCATTGACGCGTGCAGCAGCGTGCAGCAGTCGCGCGCAGCCGCCCGCTACACTCGCCGCATGCCGCTGCCCACGGACCCGAACGCACCGCGCCCGCCCGCCCAGCGGCCGGCGCAGGTGCTGCTGAATTCGCCGCTGGCTGCTTCCTCGCACATGCTCAACCAGCAGGCGCGGAAGCGGCAGCGGCCGCCCGTGCTGTGGCGGCGCGTGTTCGCGCTCGCCGGCAGCCTGCTGGTGCACCTGGTGTTCCTGTTCGCCTTCATCCTGGGGCCGGCGTGGGAGCCGCCGCCGGTGGGCGAGGCGCCGGCGGCGCAGCTGAAGCTGCGCTTCATCGAGCTGCCGGATCTCGCGCCGCCACCGCCGCCGAAGGGCGAGCCGCCGCGCCAGGCGGGGCCGGTGCACCAGGGCCATGCGACGACGAACCCCGGCGTGCGGCGCAGCGCGGGTGCGGCCGCGCGGCCTGCGCCTGCCGTTGCCGAGCAGGCGCAGGCCGTGCCGCCCGCGAAGGCGGTCGCTGCCCCGCCGCCGCCGCCCAGCCTGCCGCAGCCGGCGCCCGTGCCGCAGCTGCAGCCGGTGCCGCTGGCGAACCAGCCGCCGCCGGTGAACCTGCCCAAGCCCACGCTGCAGCCGCCGGTGCCGCCGAAATTCCAGCCGCAACCCGTGCGTGCGCCGCAGGCCGAGGGCAATCAGCCGATGCCGCCACCGCCTTCGCTGGCGCTGCCCACGCTGCCGCCGCAGGCCCCACCCGTGGTCGCGCCGCCCAGCGTGGCGCTGGACCGCGTGGCGCCGAACACCGTGGCGCCGGCCATCGCGCAGCCCATGCATGTGGATCTGCCCGCGGCGCCGCCCGCGCCCGAGCTGCAGGCCGTACCGCTGCCTGCGCAAGTCGCGCCGCAGGTGAGCCTGCAGACCACGCTGAATGCACCCGCGCCGAACGCGCCACGGCAACTGCCCAAGCTGCAGGCACCGGCGCCGGTCGAGGCCGCGGAGCAGCCGCTCGCCGCGGTCCCGCAGACCGCACCCGCCACGCCCAGCGTGACGCCGGCGCCCAAGGCCACGCTCGAGATCGCCAACGAACAGACGCTCACCCGGATCAGCCAGCCGGCGCCGGTGGCGTTGTCGCCTGCCGAAAGCACGCCGGCGCCGGCCAACGCATCGCCCACCGCACCGGCGACTGCCGCGCCGAGCGAGGTCGCCGGCAAGACGGGCGAAACCGCCGCGCCGGACGCCAGCACCGCGCCCAACGCGAACCCGCAGGGCAGCGACAACGCCCGCCCCGGCGAGCCGCAAGGCAGCAGCAGCGCCAGCGAGACGGCCGGCGTGCGCGGCAACGGCCCGCCGTCGTCGCACGGCCTGGGCCACGCCACCACGGGCGCCGCCGGCAAGGGCGAGGGTAAGCAGCCGGGGGCGCACGAAGGCGCGGGGGCCGCCGGCGCCGGTGAGCAGCCGTCCGGCCAGGCGCCGGGCAGCGTGCCGGAATACGTGCAGCTCAAGCCCACCGGCGACACCAACGTCATGCGCCACAAGATCCCCGGCGTCGGCTACAAGCCCACGCGGTTCGACCCGTACTGGACGCCGCCGGGCGAGAGTTCCGTGGACACCGCGATTCGCCACGTGGTGGAAAAGGGAGAGGCTGCAACGGAGCACACCTTCCATTTGCCGCGCGGCATACGTATCAAATGCGCAGTGGTACCGGTATTTCCGTTCATCATGTACAGCTGTGGTAATGCCGACCAACCACCCCCGGCGGCGGCGCAGAAGGTCTACGACCGACTCAACCTGCCGGCGGTGGCCGGCGGCAGCGTGCCCAGCGTGCCGCCGCCCGCGCCGCCGGCGAGCGCGGCGGCACCGGCACGCGTGGTGCTGGACAACCGCGTGCAATGCGCCGAGGCGCGCGTCGCCGGTGGCCTGATGCCGCCCGGCTGTCCGCCGACCGAGCCGGTGGTGAAGGGCCGTGTGCCGGCGACTTCGTCAAGTTCGTGGGTGCCGGCCAGCGACCAGTTCCATTGAGAGAATGGAGGATGTGGCGATGAGCGACGCAACCGCTGGCGTCCGCGGCAGCGAAACCTTCGACGGCGGCTGCGATTGCCGCGCCGTGCGCTATCGTCTGACCGCCACGCCGCTGTTCGTGCACTGCTGCCATTGTCGCTGGTGCCAGCGCGAAACCGGCAGTGCGTTCGCGCTCAACGCGATGATCGAGACGGAGCGGGTGCAACTGCTGGCCGGCGAACCCGAACGGGTGCCGACGCCGTCGAACAGCGGCAAGGGCCAGCAGATCGCGCGCTGCCCGCACTGCCGCATCGCGCTGTGGAGCCATTACAGCGGCGCCGGCGACGCGATCAGCTTCGTGCGCGTGGGCACGCTGGACGCCCCCGACCGCTTCCCGCCCGACATCCACATCTTCACCGCCTCGAAGCAGCCGTGGGTGCTGCTGCCGCCCGGCGTGCCGGCGATGGCCGAGTATTACGACCGGGAGCGGCATTGGCCCGCGGCCAGCCTGGCGCGGTGGCGGGCGCTGCGGGCGCGGCACTGATCTGCTACAAGCATCCCGGAATGGAGAGGAAGGGGAATCCGATGTTCGTGCGCCGTTCGTTGTTCGCGTTGCTGGCCGTCCTGCTGGCCGGGTGTTCCATGTCCGCCGACGTGGGGCTGGCGGAAGGACAGGTCGCGCAGTTCCACCAGCAACTGGATGCAGGCCAGCTGCAGCAGATCTACGCAGGAGCTTCGGATCGCCTGCGCAAGGCGACCAGCGAGCAGGACATGCAGGCCCTGCTCGCCGCGGTGCACCGCAAGCTCGGCGACGTCAAGTCCAGCGTGCGTGGCGCCTGGAGTGTCCATGCCGGCGTCACGGGCACCTTCGTTTCGCTGTCGTACCGCACGCATTTCAGCGAGGGCGACGCGACCGAACGCTTCGACTACCAACTCGAAGGCGACAAGGCCCTGCTGGCGGGCTACCACATCAACTCGAACACGCTGATCGAGAAATAGACGTCCGCGCGACACCCCGGCGTACTTCACGATGGTTGTTCGTTGTGCCGGCTGTTTCGTGACCGGGGCAGGATGAGCGCATGTAGGAGGTTGCTCGCCTGCGGCGGGCTTTCCGTCGCTTGTCGGCGACTGAAACCGCTTTGTCGTCCGCGAAAGCATGAAAGCAAAAGCCCTTCTCCCCCAACCCCTCTCCCACAAGTGGGAGAGGGGAAAGTGGACTGTTGCGGCAGGCACCCCATACCACCGCCGACTACGACAGCCGCAAAAACTCCTTCATCAGCGGCAGCCGCCGCACGCGTACCGCGCTGACGCGGAACACCGCGTTGGCGAGCGCGGGAGCGGCGGTGGGCATGGCGAGGAAGCTGGCGCCGGTGGGCGGGAGGTTGCCGCCATCGACCACGATCGTTTCCACGCTGTTCGGCAGCTGGGCCATGCTGGCGAGCGGGTAGCTCTTCCAGTCGTGCTGCTGGACCTGGCCGTCCTTGTAGGTGATGGCGAGGTTGAGCGCGGTGGAGAGCGCGTCCAGCGTGGCGCCGGCGACCTGGCCTTCGAGACCCAGCGGGTTGATCACGCGGCCCACGTCCACTGCGCAGACGACGCGCTCGATGGCTAGCTTGTCGCCCTGCAGCGAGGTCTCGATGGCGTGCGCCACGTAGGCGCCGCCCATGTGCCAGCAGGCGAGCCCCAAGCCGTTGACGCTGCGCAGCCAGTTCTTCCAGCCGATGCGGTCGGCGACCAGTTGCAGCACGTTGCGCAGGCGGCCGGTGTCGAGCGTGCCGCCGTTCTTCAGCGCGATGTTGCGCGGCTCGCCGAGCAGGCGCAGGCGGGTCTTGAGCGGGTCCTCGCGCAGCTGGTGCGCGAGCTCGTCGATGAAGCTCTCCGCCGCGAACGCGTTGGCGAGCTGCGGCATCGCGCGGTGCGGCCCCCGCGGCAGCGCGGATTCCAGGGCGTACCAGTCGCTGCGGTAGTTCGGCACCAGGCCGGCGGGCAACTGGTCGGGCAACACTTCCGAGCTCCACAGGCGGTCGGCGGGCACGCCGCGGCCGCTGAGCGCGGAGGCGCTGGCGAGACGCTGGTTCCAGGCGATCAGGTTGCGCTTGCCATCGATGATCGCGCTGATCTTGTGCACGGAGGCGGAGCGGTACCAGTCGTGGGCGAAATCCTGCTCGCGCGTCCACAGCAGGCGCACCGGCTTGTTCACCGCCTTGGCCAGCATCACCGCCTCGGCCACGTAGTCGTGGTCGAGCCGGCGGCCGTAGCCGCCGCCCACGCGCGGCACGCGGATCTCGATCTTGTCGGGCGCGAGTCCGGTGAGGCGTTGCACCACGGCCCAGGCCTGCTGCGGCGCCTGGGTGGGCACCACGAGGCGGGCGTGATCCTTGTCGACGTGCGCGAGGCAGTTCATCGGCTCGGGGCAGGCGTGCGCCAGCCAGGGCTGGTAGTAGCTGGCCTCGAAACGGCGCGCGGCGTGCTTGCCGGCCTTGTCCACATCGCCGTCGTCGCGTACGCGGGTGGTGGGCGCGGACTGGCCGTCGAGCAGGGCGGTGGCCTGCTGTTCCAGCGCGCCGCTGCTGGCCGCGGCGCTGGCACCGGGCTTCCATTCCAGCTTGAGCTTGTCGCGGCCTTCGAGCGCGGCCCAGGTGTTCTCGGCGAGCACCGCCACTGCCGGTGCGATCACGGTATGGCCTGGTTGCTGGCCGGCCTCGGGCTTCAGGTGCATCACCTTGACCACGCCCTTCACCGCGAGCGCGGGCGCGGTGTCGATGCGCGCCAGCGAGCCGTCCGGCCACGGGCAGTGCAGCAGCACGGCGACCAGCGCCTCGGCCTCGTGGTGGTCGATCGCGTACTTCGCGTGGCCGGTGACGATGGCGTGCGCGTCCACGTCGCCGACCGGCTTGCCGATCAGGGTGTAGCGCCCGGGTGCCTTCGGGGCGGGAGCCTGTTTGGGCAGGTCGAGCTTGCTGGCGTCGTCGACCAGGCTGCCGTAGGTGACGCGGCGCCCGTCCGGCGCGATCACCGTGCCGGCCTCGCAGCGCAGGCGGTCGGCGGCGATGCCCAGCCGGCGCGCGGCGGCCTGGGTGAGCAGCCAGCGCGCCAGTGCGCCGGCCTGGCGCAGGTCGGCCCAGGCGGCGGGGATGGAGTCGCCGGTGCCGCCGCGCTGGCGGCCGTAGGTCCAGTGCGGCTGGCCGTTGTCGTTCGCGCTGACGCCGAGGCCGAGCTGCACCACGCTGACGCGGTTCCAGTCGGCGTCCAGTTCGTCGGCGATGATCATCGGTAGCGCGGTGGCGACGCCGGTGCCGGTGTCGGGATCGCGCGCGCCGATCAGCACGTTGCCTTCGGCGTCGATGCGTACGTAGGCGCCCAGTTCGTGGAAGTGGTTGCCCAGCCATTCCGGCGGCAGCGGCGGCTCGTCGGCGTGGGCGAGGCGCACGCCCACCACCAGCGCACCGGCGGTGCCGGCGAGGATCTGCAGGAAGCGCCGGCGCGACAGCCGGATGCCGTTTGCGGTGTCCGCGCTCATGCCTGGCCCGCCTTGCCGGCGGCGCGCTTGATCGCGGCGCGCACCCGGGTCTGGCAGCCGCAGCGGCAGGTGTTGGCCAGTTGGTCGATGTCGGCATCGCCGGGTTGCGGCTTGCGTTGCAGCAGGTCCACGCCGGCGATCAGCCAGCCCGGCGTGCAGTAGCCGCAGCCGATCGCGTCCTCGTCGATGAAGGCCTGCTGCAACGGGTGCAGGGTGCCGTCGTTCGCAGCGAGGCCTTCCACCGTGGTGACGCGCTTGCCGTCCAGCTTCGCCATGGGCAGGGTGATCGCGGACACCGGCTTGCCGTCCACCAGCACCAGGTCGGCGCCGTTCTCGCCGTGCGCGCCGCCGTACTTGGTGCCGGTGAGCCACAGCACGTCGCGCAGGTACCACAGCAGCGGCATCTGCGGATCGCCGGTGTGGACGAAATGCTCGCCGTTGACCTCGATGCCGATGCCGCTGCGCACTGCCGCGGGCACGATGGTGCTGTCCGGAATGACCGGCGCACCGTGGGCTTGGGCTGGCGCCATGCGGGATCTCCTCAACCGTATCCGCGCATTGTGGCATTGCCGCGGGCGGCTAGGAATGCGCAGGGCTGAACAGGCGTCGCCATGTCCAGTACACCGGCACGCCGGCGAGCATGATCAGCACGCCGATGCCGGTGTTGCGCGGGCTGTCGTGCAGGCTCTGCACCACGATCAGCGCAACGGTGCCGATGAACAGCAGCGGCGTCAGCGGGTAGCCTGGCACGCGGTAGCCGGGCGTGGCTGGATCGCGCCGGCGGTACACGAACAGCGTGGCCACGCCGATCGCGCAGGCCAGCCAGTCGCCGAAGGTGGCGTAGTCCAGCAACTGGCCGTAGCTGCCCGACAGCGCCAGCACGATCGCCCAGCCCGCGAGCAGCAGCAGCGCGATGTTCGGCGTGCGGTGGCGCGGATGCAGCCGGCCCACCACGCGGAAGAACAAGCCATCCTCGCCCATCACCTGCAGCACGCGTGCGCCGGCCACCAGGGTGATGTTGCAAAAGCCCAGCGTCGAGATCGCGATGCCGATGGCGATCAACTTCGCGCCCGTGTCGCCGGCCACCCGCTGCATGACATCCGCCGCCGGCGTGTGGCTGGCGGCCAGCCCCGCATGGCCGAGCACGGCGAGGTAGGCCACGTTGACCAGCGCGTACGCGGCGATCACGCCGAGCATGCCCAGCAGCAGCGCACGGGGCAGGGTGCGTTGCGGTTCGCGCACCTCGCCGGCGAGATTGTTGAGGTAGGTGAAGCCCGAGTAGGCGAACAGCACCGGCAGCGCCGCGCCCATGAAGGCCGGGCCCGCGTGCGCCGGATCGGTCGCCAGCGCGGGCGCGCCCGCGCCGGCGAGGAACAGTCCGCAAACCACCAGCGCCGCCACCGCCAGCAGCTTGAGCACGGTGAACAGGTTCTGCACCTGCACACCAAGACGCAGGCCGAACAGGTTGATGCCGGCCACGAATACCAGCGCGCCCACGGCCAGCGGTGTCGTTGCCGCGGTCGGCAGGCCGAACACCGCGGCCGCGTAGCTGGCGAAGATCGTGGCCACCGCCGCGGTGGAGCCGGAGTAGATCACCAGCAGCATGGTCCAGCCGAACAGGAAACCCGCCAGCGGCCCGAACACCTCGCGCAGGTAGACGTAGCTGCCACCCGCCTGCGGCCGGCGCGCGCCCAGCTCCGCGTAGCACAGCGCGCCGAGCAGGGTGAGCACGCCCGCGCCGACCCACACCAGCAGCAGCGCCAGGCCCGAGCCGGTGCGCTGCGCGGCGATGCCGGGGTTGAGGAAGATGCCGCCGCCGATCACGCCGCCCATCACTACCAGCGCGGCATCGCGCAGGCTGAGGCGGCGGACGTAGCCGCCGGACGAGGTCGATACGCTCATGGAATCCCGCCGCGGGAAAGGGGCGCGGCGAGCATGGCGGGAGCCCGGTCGTGCGGCAAGTCCCTGCCGCAGGGCGCAGCATCGGCAGCCGTTGCTCAGGCGCCGATGTCCATGCCGAACGGCGGTTGCAGGTGTTCTGCCGCATTCACGAGAATGCGCGACCCGCGCGCATGGGGCGTGCGGGCGTGCAAACAAAACGATCGAACAGGGAAGCCATGAACAACCGTATTCACATCACCGTCGCGGCCGTGTTGCTGGCTGCTGCATCGACCGCGGCGATGGCCGCCGATGACGGCGCGTTCTTCATCAACGGCAATCTGGGCCAGTCGCGTTATCACGACAGCGGCTTCAACGACAAGACCGATACCGCCGGCGCGGTGCGGCTGGGCTACGACTGGAACGCCGGCGCCTTCAGCTTCGGCGCCGAAGGCGGCTACGTCGACCTGGGCAAGGCCAGCGGCCTGGGCTACGTGTCCTACGCCGGTACCTATGGCGGCACCTACGGCATCAGCGCGAAGACCTCGGGCTGGCTGCTGGGCGGCAACTTCAAGTACCGCTTCGGCAACAACATGTACCTGTCCTCGCGCGCCGGCTGGTTCCGTTCCACGTTCGACACGAACGTGAGCGGCCTCGGCTCGCAGAGCTACGGCGGCAACGGCGGCTATGTCGGCCTCGGCCTCGGCTACGACTTCAACCGGAACTTGGGTATCGGCGCGAGCTACGACCGCTACCACGGGCGGGCGACGATCTATGGCGAGAAGGTCGGCGAGAACATCGACATGTTCTCGGCTTTTGCCGAATTCCGCTTCTGAGTTTCCCCCGGCGGAAAAGACAACGGCCGCTTGCGCGGCCGTTGTCCCGACGATCGAAGTCGTGCGCGGGCCTCAGCGACCACCCAGGAACAGGTTGAGGTTGGCCACGTTGAGCGTGCCGATGCCGGCGCCCGGCGTGTAGTTCGGTGCGCCGTAGTAGAACCAGTTGTCGCCCGCCTTCACGCTGTTGAAGGCCGACCACGGGCCGTAGCCGAAGATGTTCTGCAGCAGGTACACCTGCGGATTCCAGAAGCCCACGCGGTGCCCGATGCTTTGCGTCAGCAGGGCGCTGATGCCGTTGAGCTGGGGCGCCACGAAGCTGGTGCCGCCCGCCGAACCCAGGCCGCCGTCGGTGGTGGAATACAGCACGTAGCCGGTTTCCGGGTCGGCATTCAGCGCGATGTCCGGCACGTTGCGGCCGCGGAAGTTCGCGGGCAGGGCGAGCAGGGTGGTGGGGCCGGCGCTGGGGTCGTTGTAGACCAGCGACTGCTTGCGCTCGCTGCGTCGGATGCCGCGGGTGAGCGACTGGTAGAACGGTTCGTTCCAGTACACGCTCACGCCGCCGCCGCCGCCGACCGAGAACAGCTGGGCGCGCCAGCCGCCCGGGATCGGGTCGTAGGCATCGAGATAGACCTGCAGATAGTCCCAGCCCCACACGCTCTCCTGCGTGATGGAGGTGGTGGGGTCGCCCTGGATGCCGAAGGTGAACGGCACGGTGGTGCCGCCGGCAGCCGTGATGAACGGATCGGAGGCCGGCGAATCCACGGTCAATGGCGCGCTGAACTCGCCCGGACCGGTGCCGGTGCCCAGTCCGCGCACGGTGTCGTAGGCGCCCGAGTCGCCGGAGGCGGCGAACACCGACTGCCCCTGCGCGGCTGCTTCGAGGAAGATCTGGTGGAAGGCGCGCAGATCGCCGACGTCGGTGGTGTCGGTGTCGCTGGCGCCGTTCACGTTGAGCGCGGCGAAGTTGAAGATCTCCGGCAAGCCCCAGCTGGTGGAGATGCTGTCGGCCTTGTTGTCGGAGACGGCTTGCGCGAACGCGTCGGTGAAGCCGTTGCCGGCGTTCGGTGCGTCGTAGACGATGATGTCCGCCCACGGCGCGAGGCCGCCGGACTGTTCCACGTCCAGCGCCGTCTCGCCGCTGCCGCCGTCGAAGGCGCCGCCGCCGTCCACGTGCACCTGGGTGATGCGGTTTGGCTTGGTGGCCAGGCCGATGGCGCTCCAGTAGGTCTGTGCATCGGCCGGATAGAAGTTGGACAGGGTGACGATCGCCACCGTCGAGCCCTTGCCGTTGATGCCGCGCTGGTACAGCGGGTTGATGTTGTAGAAGTTCGCCACGTCGCCCACGGTGTAGTCGCCCGGTATGCCGGTGGCGGTGGGGTTGCCGCCGGGAGTCTTGGCGAGCGCCTTGAGCGTGAAGCTTCGCTGCGCCGTCGCCGGCAGCTGGGGCAGGTTGATGCGGTGTGACAGGAACTGTCGCTCGTTGCTGAGGCCGCTGACGAAGATCACGCTGCCGGCGAGCGCGGCGGGCATCCGTGGCGCGGTGGCGGGGCGATGGAAGTGCCGGCCGCTGCGCGCGGAGACGTACTCGTGGATAGGCGCCTGGAAAATCGCGCCGAGCTGGGCCGGCGTGGCGCTGGTCTCGATGGCCAGGTGGCTGGCCAGCACCGTGCTGGAGAGGCCTTGCTGGCGCAGGAAGGCCTGCACCCGTGCGATGTCCGCATCGCTGGCGCCGTACTGGCTGGCGAACTCGGCGGTGCCGAGGAACTGGCGGTAGTGCGGCGAGCCGGGCGTGACGGTCTGCCGGATGTAATCCTCGAGCGCCGCCTCGTGGCGCAATTTCAGGATCAGGGTGACGTGCACGGGCTGGCTGGAAGCGGCCAGGCCCATGTCGACGTTCGGCCGCACATCGGCGGCGAATGCCGTGCCGCTCACGCCTGCAAACAGCAGGGCGAGGCAGCCGGCCAGGGATTTGCGATGCAGTTTCGCGAACATTGCGCTTCCTCCTGATGGCAAAGATTCGGGCGTGCACGGGCGACGACGCGTCGCCGCGACGCCTTACGGTCGATCCGCAAGAGCGTTTCGTCGAGACGGGCTGATGAAAATCCGGGTTTCCCCGCGACGTCGTCGGTCTCCCCTGACGACTGGCGTTGCGCCGCCCGGCGAGCCTACTCCGGAGCCTTCGGTGCCGGTAGTCGTGCAAGAAATTGCGAGAAGGTCGCAAGTTTGGGTGCGCGTGCGGGCTGCGGCACAATAGGGAGTTCGCGCCGCGGATTCATCGCCGTGGCGTCCCTCGTCCCCGCCCAAGCCATCGCCATGACCGCCATCAAGCAAGCCGACCTGATCCAGTCCGTCGCCGACGCCCTGCAGTACATCAGCTATTACCACCCGGTGGACTACATCAGGAGTCTCGCCGCCGCCTACGAGCGCGAGGAATCGCCCGCCGCGAAGGACGCGATGGCGCAGATCCTGATCAACTCGCGCATGGCCGCCGAGGGCCACCGCCCGCTGTGCCAGGACACCGGCATCGTCACCGTGTTCCTGAAGATCGGCATGGGCGTGCGCTGGGACGACGCCACCATGGGCGTGGAGGACATGGTCAACGAAGGCGTGCGCCGCGCCTACAACCACCCGGACAACAAGCTGCGCGCCAGCGTGCTGGCCGACCCGGCCGGCCGTCGCCTCAACACGAAGGACAACACGCCGGCGGTGGTGAACGTGTCGGTGGCGCCGGGCGACACCGTGGAGGTGATCGTGGCCGCCAAGGGCGGCGGTTCGGAGGCGAAGTCGAAGTTCGTGATGCTGAACCCCTCCGACTCCATCGTGGACTGGGTGCTGAAGACCGTGCCGACCATGGGCGCCGGCTGGTGCCCGCCGGGCATGCTCGGCATCGGCATCGGCGGCACCGCGGAGAAGGCGATGCTGCTGGCGAAGGAGTCGCTGATGGAACACATCGACATCCAGGAGCTGATCGCGCGGGGCCCCGGCAACCGCGTCGAGGAACTGCGCATCGAGCTGTACGAGAAGGTCAACGCGCTGGGCATCGGTGCGCAAGGCCTGGGCGGCCTCACCACCGTGCTCGACGTGAAGATCAAGGACTACCCCACCCACGCGGCGAACCTGCCGGTGGCGATGATCCCGAACTGCGCCGCCACCCGCCACGCGCACTTCACCCTGGACGGCTCCGGCCCGGCGACGCTGGAACCGCCTTCGCTGGAGGACTGGCCGAAGCTCACCTACAACCCGCAGAACGCGCGCCGGGTGAACCTCGACACCGTCACCAAGGAAGAAGTCGCCAACTTCAGGCCGGGCGAGGTGCTACTGCTCAACGGCAAGCTGCTCACCGGCCGCGACGCCGCGCACAAGCGCATGGTGGGGATGCTCGACAAGGGCGAAAAGCTGCCGGTCGATTTCAAGGGGCGTTTCATCTACTACGTGGGCCCGGTCGACCCGGTGCGCGAGGAAGTGGTCGGCCCCGCCGGCCCCACCACCGCCACCCGCATGGACAAGTTCACCGAACAGGTACTGGCGCAGACCGGCCTGCTCGGCATGGTCGGCAAGGCGGAGCGCGGCCCGGCGGCGATCGAGGCGATCAAGAAGCACCGCTCCGTCTACCTGATGGCGGTGGGCGGCGCGGCCTACCTCGTGTCCAAGGCGATCAAGGCCTCGAAGGTGCTGGCCTTCGAGGACCTCGGCATGGAAGCGATCTACGAGTTCGAGGTGAAGGACATGCCGGTGACCGTGGCGGTGGACAGCGCCGGCACCTCGGTGCACCAGACCGGGCCGAAGGAGTGGCAGGCGCGGATCGGCAAGATCCCCGTCGTCGTCCAGTAAACGGGTGGTCGCGACATCGGCAAAAAGGCCCTGCATGGCAGGGCCTTTTTGCTTGCCGTAGCCCGTTGGCGCGGTACAGACTAGGTAGTCATATGCGCCGCTTCCTGTGGTACGCGGCCGTGGCTGCCGGCGGCTATCGCGCTGAAGAAGGGCTATGTCCGGACATGCCACAACGGCAAATATGAAGGATTCGTGGCGTCGGAACATATTGCCGAGGCCGAGGCCTATTTCGAGAAGTGGTATGGCGCTGACGTGATGGCCTGGCTTGATCAGTTCCACATGCGGAAGACTGAAGAGCTGGAGTTGTTGACGACCGTGGACATGGCCGTGGAAGACCTGCGGCGCGAGGACAAGTCGATCAGCGTGGGGGCGGTGAAGCAGTTGATCCACGACCATCCCGACTGGAAGCCGAAGCTTGATCGGCCGGCCTTTTCCGACACCAGCATTGCTGGTGCTCTGACGGAATGCCAAACACTGTTCGCAACCTAGGTGCGGGTGCAATCATCGTGCTGGACGGCGAGTGGAAGCTGCGTCGCACGCTGACGGTCATCGTTCGCCGCTACCCAGTCGATTTCAAACTGACCTGAGCCTGAGGCCACGCAGGATGAACAGCCGTTACGACACTGCTGGAGACCAAGGCACGTTCGAGCCAGGCTCCGGCGATCGGGTACTGCGCAACCAGCTCGGCGTGACCTCTCCCGACGAGATGGACGAGATCGAGTTGGATCTGTTGGCTCAGATCTATCAGGCCGTGCTGGTGGAGGATTTGCCCGATCGAACCTTGCGTGTGGCGGATCTGATGACCTGGCACCGCCGCTGGCTGGGCAACGTGTATGGCTGGGCCGGCAGGGAACGCTCGGTGAACATGGGCAAGGGCGGTTTCCACTTTGCCGCGGCGGCGCAAATCCCGCGCCTGTTGACGGTGTTCGAGCGTGACTGCCTGGCGCGCTTCACACCATGCCATGGCCTCGTTGGTGCCGCGCTGGCCGAGGCGGTGGCCGTAACCCATGTGGAATTCATCCTGATTCACCCGTTTCGCGAGGGCAACGGTCGCCTGTCGCGCCTGCTGGCCGACGTCATGGTGGTTCAGGCGGGACACGAGCCGCTGGATTACAGCGTGTGGGATGCAGACAAACCGGCCTATTTCGGAGCGATCCATGCCGGCATGGCCGGGGACCATGCGCCGATGCAACGGCTGGTCGAGGTCGTGTTGGCTGGTTGAGCGTAGAGCGCGAGTCAGCCCGCGAGCGCAACCTTGCGTGGCCTGGAATGCTTGCTGAGCAGCAAGTTCTCGATCTGCTGCACGCTCTTGCCTGTCTCGATGGCGGTTGAGCTGGCCACGGCACGGACAATGGCCTCGTGGCTGGGCACCTTGGTGGTGCGACGCGGCTTGACTGCGGCGGTGGGCTTGGCAGGCTTCATGAGGTTCATTATAGCGGATCGTACCGGGAGCAAATGGCCGTTTGGCGGCCTGAGTTCCCTTCTGGATACAGGGGCAGGGAATGAGCGACATCAGCAAGTAGGAGCGCGCGACTCAGAACCGCGTCGTCGCGATGTTCCGTGACGAGCTGGGCTACGACTACCTCGGTGACTGGAGCGACCGCGCGAACAATCGCCAGGTCGAGGACAGCCTGCTGACGGACTGGCTGACCCGTCGCGGTCACGGCCCGGCGCAGATCGGCATTGCCCTGCACAAGTTGCACATCGAGGCCGACAACCCCACCCGTACCCTGTACGAGAACAACCACGCGGTGTACCAGCTGCTGCGTTACGGCGTGCCGGTGCAGACCGAGGCCGGGCGACCGCACGAGACTGTCCAGTTCATCGACTGGAGCGATGCCGAGAGCAACGACTTCGCCATTGCCGAGGAGGTCACCTTGCGCGGCGGTTTCGAACGGCGGCCCGACCTGGTGCTCTACATCAACGGTATCGCCTTGGCGGTGATCGAGTTGAAGAACAGCCGGGTCAGCATCGGTGACGGCATCCGCCAGTTGCTGTCCAACCAGCAGCCGGCTTTTAACGCGTGGTTCTTCAGCACGGTGCAGTTCGTGTTTGCCGGCAGCGATGCGGAAGGCCTGCAGTACGGCACCATTGCCACGCCGGAGAAGTACTTCCTGAAGTGGAAGGAGGACGAGACCGACGACAGCCGCTACAAGTTGGACAAGTATCTGCTGAAGATCTGCGGCAAGGGTCAGGCAGCAGCAAAAGAAACTGCGTGCGCAGATGCGTGAAACGCCGCGCGAGTACCTGGAGCGCGAGAGCCATTATGTCTGGGGGCGACGTTATCTGCTGCGCATTGTCGAGCGCGACGTTCCGCCATCGATCGAGCTGACGCATCGACATCTCAGGCTGCAGGTTCGCCCCGGTGCCGATGCGGCGAAGCGCGAGGTTCTGCTGGCCGATTGGTATCGCGCCCAGCTGAAACAGGCCGTGCCGGCACTGCTCGCCAAGTGGGAGCCGATCATCGGTGTGCGCGCCGAGCGCCTCTACGTGCAGCACATGAAAACCAAGTGGGGCAGTTGCAACATCGCAGCACGCAATATCCGGCTGAATACCGAGCTGGCGAAGAAGCCGCCGGAGTGCCTCGAATACATCGTGGTGCACGAACTGGTTCACCTGCGCGAACCGACCCACAACGCGCGTTTCGTGGCCTTGATGGATCGCTGGATGCCGCACTGGCGCGACTGTCGCGACATGCTGAACCGGTTGCCGGTGCGCAACGAGCATTGGGGCTACTAGCGAGCCCGTGCACATGCCGTCCTGAGCCGTGCGGCGGGCGTTCCGGGAGGCATTCGGGCTGGTCTGGACGTCCAAACCCATGTTTCGCAAAATCATTTGCAAATGATTTGTCGCAGCGCAACACTGGCGGGAATGCATTCCCCGCAACCATGGCCCGATCGACCGTGACCTCGAACGCCCCCGCGCCGCTGCCTGCGGACGCCCCCTGGATCGTGATGAAGTTCGGCGGCACCAGTGTCGCCACCCTGCCGCGCTGGCAGAACATCCGTGAGCTGGTCGCCAGCCGCCGTGCCGAAGGCGCGCGCGTGCTGGTGGTCGTGTCCGCGCTCACCGGCATCACCGACGCGCTGAAACAGCTGTGCGGCGAGGGCGACCAGGGCAAACGCAGGGCGGCGGCCGGCGCGATCGCGCAACGCCACTACGACCTGCTCGCGCACATGCAGCTGCCGTTGCCGGCCACGCTGGGCGCGCGGCTGGACGAGCTGGCGGCGCTGGCCGCGGAAGGCCCGGCGCGGCTCGGCGAGCTGGCCTGGTCGGCGCTGGTGCAGGCGCACGGCGAGCTGATGTCCAGCGCGCTGGGCGCAGCCTTCCTCAGCGAGAGCGGCCTGCCCACGCGCTGGCTGGACGCGCGCGACTGCCTCGTCGCGGCCGCGCTGCCGAACCAGAACGAGCGCACCCGCCTGCTGTCGGCGATGGTCGAGGCGCGGCCCGATCCGGCGTTGAACGCGCGCCTCGCCGCGCTCGGCGAGGTGTTCATCACCCAGGGCTTCATCGCCCGCGAGCCCATCCTGGACAAGAACGGGGGCCGCACGGTGCTGCTGGGCCGCGGCGGCTCGGACACCTCGGCCTCCTACTTCGGCGCGCTGCTGAAGGCGGCGCGGGTGGAGATCTGGACCGACGTGGCCGGCATGTTCACCGCCAACCCGCGCCAGGTGCCGGGCGCGCGCCTGCTGCAGAAACTCGACTACGAGGAAGCGCAGGAAATCGCCTCCACCGGCGCCAAGGTGCTGCACCCGCGCTGCCTGTCGCCGCTGCGCGAGCCGCGCGTGCCGCTGCTGGTGAAGGACACCAACCGGCCCGAGCTGGAAGGCACGGTGATCGGCCCCGAGGTGCGCGACCACGCGCCGTCGGTGAAGGCGATCAGCGCGCGCAAGGGCATCACTCTGGTCTCGATGGAATCGGTGGGCATGTGGCAGCAGGTCGGCTTCCTCGCCGACGTGTTCGCGCACTTCAAGCAGCACGGCCTGTCGGTGGACCTGATCGGCTCGGCCGAGACCAACGTCACCGTGTCGCTCGATCCCACCGAGAACCTGCTGGACTCCGACGCGATCGCCGCGCTGGCCGGCGACCTCGCCAAGGTGTGCCGGGTCAAGGTGATCGCGCCTTGCGCCGCGATCACCCTGGTCGGCCGCGGCATGCGTTCGATGCTGCACACGCTGTCCAGCGTGCTGGCCGAGTTCGACCAGCTGCGCGTGCACCTGATCTCGCAGTCGTCCAACAACCTCAACCTCACCTTCGTGGTGGACGAGGACGTGGTGGACGACCTGCTGCCGCACCTGCATGAACTCCTGATCGCCGCCGGCGCGCTGCGCACCGACGACAGCGTGCTGTTCGGCCCCAGCTGGCAGGCGCTGTACGGCAGCGGCGAGGCGCAGGCGCAGCCCTCGTGGTGGCGCGACGGCGAGCGGCAACGCCTGCTGGCCATCGCCGCCGAGGCCACGCCGCGTTACGTCTACCACCTGCCCACCGTGCGCGCGCAGGCGCGCGAACTGAAGTCGCTGGCGGCGGTGGACCGGCTGCACTACGCGGTGAAGGCGAACACGCATCCGGCGATCCTGCGCGCGCTGGCCGCGGAAGGCTTCGCCTTCGAATGCGTGTCGCCGGGCGAGCTGGAAGCGGTGTCGGCGGCGGTGCCGGAAAGCGTGCCGCTGCTGTTCACGCCGAACTTCGCTTCGCGCGAGGACTTCGCACGCGGCCTCGCCACGCGCGCCACCATCACGCTGGACGCGATGCATCCGATCGAGCACTGGGGCGAGCTGTTCCGCGGCCGCGAGATCGCGCTACGCGTGGATCTCGGCCGCGGCCTCGGCCACCACGAGAAGGTGCGCACCGGCGGCAGCGGCAGCAAGTTCGGCCTGCCGCTGGAGCAGCTCGACGCCTTCCTGCGGCAGGCCGACGCGCACGGCGTCACCGTACGCGGCCTGCATGCGCACCTCGGTTCGGGCGTGCTCGATGCGAAGCACTGGGGCGAGGTGCTCAGCCAGCTCGCCAGCCTTGCCGAGCGCATCGGCAGCATCGCCTTCCTCAACATCGGCGGAGGCCTCGGCGTGCCCTCGCACCCCGGCGAGGCCAAGCTCGACATCGCCGCGCTGGACAAGGTGCTGCGCGAGGTGAAGGCCGCCTACCCGCATTACCAGCTGTGGATGGAGCCGGGCCGCTACCTCGTCGCCGACGCCGGCGTGCTGTTGGCGCGCGTCACCCAGACCAAGGGCAAGGGCAGCTGGCGCTACCTCGGCGTGGACACCGGCATGAACAGCCTGATCCGCCCCGCGCTGTACGACGCCTGGCACGAGATCGCCAACCTCAGCCGCCTGGACGAACCGGCCACCGGCCTGTTCCAGGTGGTCGGCCCGATCTGCGAGAGCGGCGACGTGCTGGGCAGCGACCGCCGCCTGCCGGAGCCGCAGGAAGGCGACGTGATCCTGATCGCCCAGGCCGGCGCCTACGGCAAGGTGATGTCCTCGCCGTACAACCTGCGCGGCGAGACCGAGGAAGTCGTGATCGATGCCTGACGCTTTTCCCCCTCTCCCCTTTGGGGAGAGGGCTGGGGTGAGGAGTGGGTGTTCGCGGGGGAATGGCCGACGACACGGAGGTTTCAAGGATGAAACGCCTGAACGTGGATCGAGCCCGCAACTTGCGAGCGGATTCGACCGATGCGGAACAATTGCTGTGGTCTCGATTGCGAAACCGACGCCTGTTGGGTTGGAAGTTCCGGCGGCAACACGAAATAGGCGCTACATAGTCGATTTCGTGTGTCCTGATGCAGCCCTGATTGTGGAATTGGACGGCGGACAGCATGGCGATCAGCAGATTTACGACGAACACCGAAGTCGCGAGCTTCAAAGAGCGGGATACAGGGTTCTGCGTTTCTGGAACAATGAGGCGTTGAAGAATTTGGACAGCGTGCTTGAGGTGATCCTGGAGGCTTTGGCAAGCCCCGGCCCCTCACCCCAACCCTCTCCCCGGAGGGTAGAGGGAGCACACTGTGGAGACTGACAAGTGACGACGACGATCCACAACCCCCGCCTGACCCAGGTGTTCCGCTTCCTGCACGCACGCTATGCCGACGGCGTGGCCGAGCTGGCCTATGCCTTCGACGACGGCGAGGCCATGGTGGAGCGTATCCGTTTCCCGCATGCGCCGGCGTTGCCGCGCGAGCGGCAGGCGGCGTTCGATGCGGCGCTGAAGCTGCTGCACCTGGTCGCCGGCGTGAGCTACTACAAGGCCGGCGTGCCGCCGAGGATCGAGCTGGCCGATGGCCCGCTGGACGACGCCACCGCCGACCTGCTCGACGCGCTCTACCTGCACGGCCTGGCCGAGTTCGCGTATCGCAACGGGCTCGATCTGCGTGGACGCGTCACGTTTCCGCGCCTTGGCGCGGAAGCCAAATCAGCAAGCCCGCGCGGCGGCGCCGGCCAGGCTGGCGCGAAGGCGCTGGGCCTGCCGCACCGCACCCTCGTCCCCATCGGCGGCGGCAAGGATTCGCTGGTGGCGGTCGAGGCGATCAAGTCCATCGGCGGCGACGCCACCGCGGTGTGGGTCGGCAACTCCGCGCTGATCGCCGCCTGCGCCGCGCGCACCGGCCTGCCCACGCTGAACATCCAGCGCGAGCTGGCGCCGGCGCTGTTCGAGCTGAACCAGCGCGGCGCGTGGAACGGGCACATTCCGGTCACCGCGGTGAACTCGGTGATCCTCGCCATGGCCGCGATCCTGTACGGCCACGACTCGATCGCCTTCGCGAACGAACGCTCCGCCTCCGCCGCCACGCTGGAGTACGAAGGCCAGCAGGTAAACCACCAGTGGAGCAAGGGCTACGCGTTCGAGGCGCTGCTGGGCGACTGGCTGCACACGCACGTGGCGGCCGACCTCGACTATTGCTCGCTGCTGCGGCCGTTCTCGGAACTCGCGATCACCCGTGCGTTCGCGAAGCTCACGCCGTACTTCGACGCGTTCTCCAGCTGCAACCGCAACTTCAGGCTGCTCGGACCCAAGCCCGCCGACCGCTGGTGCGGGCAGTGCCCGAAGTGCCACTTCGTGTTCCTGGCGCTGGCGCCGTTCCTGCCCAAGCCGCGGCTGCTGTCGATTTTCGGCCGCAACCTGCTGGACGACGAGACGCAGGCGGCCGGTTTCGACGCGCTGCTGGAGTACCAGGACCACAAGCCGTTCGAGTGCGTGGGCGAGGGTGCCGAGGCGCGCGCGGCGATGTACGCGCTGAGCCGGCGCCCGGAATGGCAGGAGGACGCGCTGGTGGCGCGCTTCCGCGACGAGATCCTGCCCCAGCTCGACCCGGCGCAGCTCGCGCTGGAGCCATGGCTGCGGCCGTCCGGCGAGCATCGCGTGCCGGCCCGCCTGCTGCCGGCGTTCAAGGCGATCGATGCATGAACGCCTGTAGGAGCGCACCCTGTGCGCGATCGCCTTGCGCTTCGATCAAGGCAAAAAGCCATCGCGCACAGGGTGCGCTCCTACGGGTGAGGCATGTCCATGCGCATCGCTGATCTGGCGGGCAGGCGCGTCGCGGTCTGGGGCTTCGGCCGTGAGGGCCGCGCGGCGATCCGGGCGATCCGTGCGCGGCTGCCGCAGCTGCCGCTGGCGCTGTACTGCAGCGAAGGCGAGGCCGCCGCCGCGCGCGAGTTCGATCCCGCGCTCACGGTGTACGGCCACGAGCCCGACGCGGTGGCGCTGTCCGCCTACGACGTGGTGGTGAAGTCGCCGGGCATCTCGATCTACAAGCCGGCGATCACCACTGCGCAGGCGCAGGGCACGCTGTTCACTTCCGGCACCGCGCTGTGGTTCGCGGAGCATCCGGACGCCCGCGTCGTTGCCGTCACCGGCACGAAGGGCAAGAGCACCACCACCGCCCTCGTCGCGCACCTGGCACGCGCGCTGGGCGTGCGCACCGCGCTGGCCGGCAACATCGGCCTGCCGCTGCTGGAGCTGCAGGGCCAGTCGGCCGACCTGTGGGCCATCGAACTCTCCAGCTTCCAGACCGGCGAGGCGGGTCCGCTGGAGCTGGGCGTGGTCACCAGCCTGTACGAGGAACATCTCGACTGGCACGGCTCGCGCGAACGCTACGTGGCCGACAAGCTGAAGCTCGCCGATGCGGCGCGCTCGCTGCTGGTCAACGCCATGCAGCCCGCATTGCTGGAACGCGTGCAGCGGCATCCGCGCCTGCTGCGCTTCGGCCATGAGGCGGGCTGGCACGTGGCCGACGGCCTCATCCGTCGCGGCGCGCAGGCGGTGTTCCCGCTCGCGGACATGGCTGCGCCGGGCGTGCACAACGCGCTCAACGCCTGCGCCGCGCTCGCCTCGCTCGCCGACCTGGGCATGGACGCGCTGGCCGCGGCGCCCGCGCTGGCGGCCTTCCGCCCGCTGCCGCACCGCCTGCAGCCGCTGGGCACGCATGACGGCCTGGCCTGGATCAACGACTCCATCAGCACCACGCCGCAGGCCACGCTGGCCGCGCTGGACAGCCTCGCCGGGCGCGAGGTCACGGTGATCGTGGGCGGCCACGACCGCGGCCTCGACTGGTCGGATTTCGTGCGGGCCGCGAAGGATCGCGTCGACCTGCGCATCGTGGCGCAAGGCGCCAACGGCCCGCGCATCGCGCAGGCGCTGCGCGCCGCCAAGGCCATCGTGCCGCTGGGCGAGGCCGAGGATTTCGCCGACGCGGTGGCGATGGCGCGCACCGTGACGCCTGCGGGCGGCGTGGTGCTGCTCTCGCCCGGTGCGCCCAGCTTCGACCAGTTCAAGGATTACGCCGAACGCGGCCGCCGGTTCGCCGAACTGGCCGGCTTCGACGGCGCGGCCATCGCGGGCATCGAGGGTCTCGGGGTGGCATAACGATCTTGCCGGGTCGCGGACCCGCACCGCACCACGAGGCGCCAGCGCAACGTTTTCGAGGAGGTATTGCCGTGATCCAACGCATCGAACCCGGCCCGCGCATGTCCGAGGCCTGCATCCACGGCGGCGTGGTCTATCTGGCGGGGCAGGTGCCCGAGGCCGCGGGCGCCGACATCGAAACCCAGACCCGCGAGGTGCTGGCGGCGATCGACGCGCTGCTGGCGCAGGCGGGCAGCGACAAGACGCGCATCCTGCGCGCGCAGATCTTCCTGGCCGACATCGCGGACTTCGCGGGCATGAACCGCGCGTGGGATGCCTGGGTGACAACGGGCCAGGCGCCGGCGCGCGCCACCGTGGAAGCGCGGCTGGCCGATCCGGCGTGGAGGGTCGAGATCGTGGTCACGGCCGCGCTGCAGCCGTAGCCGCCGCTGCGGCTCACGCGCCGGATTCGCGCTCCTTGCGCAGGCCGGGATCCTCTTCCACGTCAAGTGGCCAGAACGGCCGCAGCTCGATGCTGCCGAAGCGGGCCATCGGGTGGCGCGACGCGATGGCGATCGCCTCGTCGAGGCTGGCGCAATCCAGCAGGTCGAAGCCGGCGATCCATTCCTTCGATTCGGCGAACGGGCCGTCGCTGAGCAGTGTCCTGCCGGCGCGTACGCGCACGGTCGTCGCGTGGGTCGGTGGCCGCAGCCGGTCGCCGGTGATCCGCACGCCCTTCGCCGTCGTGTCGGCCACCCATTCGGCGATGTTGTCCTCCGCGGGGACGTAGGGTTCGGCCGCGGGATCCGACACCACGAACATCATGAACTGCATGGCCCTCTCCTTTCCGCTTGCGTCGTGATGCGACGAACGGGAGAAGGCGGAATCGACAAGCCGGGCAATGACCGCTGGCGCGCAACGGCGCCGGCGATCGCGTAACGCATCGATGTTCGCGCGGGAACGACGCGCGAGGCGCATCCCCGGGCACGTGCCTCTCGGTCGCCCGATGAAGGAGTGAACACGGATTGCGGCGGATGTGCCTGGGTGCGCCGCTGCGGGAAGCCCTGCCTGCCGGAACAGGGAGCGGCAAGGCCGGCCAAATGCGCGATTTCCGGAACATCGCACCCCTGATGTAAAAGCGGGGTAAATCGATCATTTTCAGAGGGTCATTCCGTACACCTTCATGAATCCCGTTTGACCGCGGACTCCGGGATTCACGCCTGTCTCATCCCTCGCGCCTTACCAATGGACATGCTTTTGTTTCGCCTTGCAGGCTGCAATGGCGGATGAAAGCGCCAGGCAAATCGCAGGACTATTTTTCCGCGGCATTCGCCTGCCGTCGGCCGGCATGGTCGTTTCGCGGTCCTGCTGCGGAAAACCGATCGTCGGTATTGGAGGATTTCATGAAAACATCGACAACCATCGTTTCCGTTTTTCTGGCCCTTGCCGTGGGTGCGGGTTCGTTTGCCGGGTTGGCACAGGCACAGTCCACGCAACCGACGGGCGAGCACTCGGCTAACCTCGCGCAGGCTGGAGGCGACGCCTGGATCACCACCAAGGTGAAGGCGGAACTGGCCACCACCAAGGGCGTTTCGAGCACCGAGATTTCGGTGAATACCGTGGATGGAGTGGTGACGCTGACCGGTGTGCTCCCCACCGAGCTGGCGGTCAAGAAGGCGATTGCCGCCGCCGGGAGCATCAAGGGCGTGAAGAGCGTCGATGCCTCCGGCCTGAAGGTGAAGTGACGAGCCGTGTCGTCCGCCTTGGCACGAGGAGTCCGCGGCAACCGGAGTGCGGCAGCCCATCCACGCGAGAGGAGGTCTGGACATGAACGACGACAAGATCAAGGGCCAGTGGAAGCAGCTCCACGGCAAGCTCAAGGCGCAATGGGGCAGATTGACCGATGACGATCTGAAAATCGCCGACGGCAACTCCGAGTACCTCATCGGCAAGCTGCAGGAGCGTTACGGCATTGCCAGGGACGAGGCAAGGAAACAACTCAAGGATTTCGATGCAAGGCTGTAACGGGTCGCATCGCGAGATGGAATATCGCGATTTTCATCCTGCTTGACGTCGCGGCAGGGACGCCATTGCGTCGCGCCTGCCATGGGGGTGAATGCCGGCATTTGCACATTATCCGGACATGGGAGTAGGTCATGCTTTACTACGCACTCGTCTTCCTGATCATTGCATTGGTTGCAGGGTTTTTCGGCTTCTTCGGCATCGCCGGGCTCGCGGCGAGCATCGCCAAGATCCTGTTCGTGGTGTTCCTCATCCTGTTCATCGTGTCGCTGATCTTCGGGCGTCGCCGGCCACCGGTCTGACGCGGGCCGTCCCTGGCTTCGCAAGCAGCCACGGCATCGGGATGGCTGGAGCCGCCGGAAGATGTCCGCCCGGGCGGGCCGACGGGGTCGGGGCGCGATGGGTGACCCGATAGGGCCACGGGATTCCTGGCGATGCAGGCTGCAGCCTGCATCACGGATCGCGCCGGCAGGTGGTTGGCGGCCACCTGCCGGCGCATGAGCGCTTACCAGATCTTCACCCGCTGGTCCGGCGCCAGATAAAGCTTCTGGCCCGGCTGCACGTTGAACGCGGGGTACCACGCATCAAGGTTGCGCACGGTGAGCGCGCGGAACTGCGCAGGGGCGTGCACGTCGGTGGCGATGCGCTGGCGCAGCGCGGCGTCGCGCATCTTCGAGCGCCATGCCTGGCCGAAGGCGAGGAAGAAGCGCTGGTCGCCGCTGAGGCCGTCGATCACCGGCGCGGGCTTGCCGCCCAGCGACTTGTGATAGGCGAGATACGCGATGGTGAGGCCGGAGACGTCGGCGATGTCCTCGCCCAGGGTCTGCTCGCCGTTGACGTGCAGGCCGGGCAACGCCTCGTACTGGTCGAACTGCTTGGCCAGCTGGGCGGTGGCGGACTTGAAGTGGGCCTCGTCGGCGGGCGTCCACCAGTTTTCCATCTTGCCTTGCGCGTCGAAGTCGGCGCCGGTGTTGTCGAAGCTGTGGCTGATCTCGTGGCCGATGATGGCGCCGATCGCGCCGTAGTTCGCGGCGGCGTCGGCCTTCGGGTCGAAGAACGGCGGCTGCAGGATCGCCGCGGGGAAGTTCAGCGCGTTCTGCAGCGGCAGGTTCACCGCGTTCACCAGTTGCGGGGTCATCCACCACTCGCCGCGGTCCACCGGCTGGCCGAGCTTGGCGAGCTGGTGCGCGTACTCGTGCTTCACCGCACGCAGGTGGTTGCCGAGCGGGTCATCGGCGCTGATCTTCAGCATCGAATAGTCGCGCCAGTGTTCCGGATAGCCCACGCCGACCTTCAGCGTGACCAGCTTCTGCTTGGCCTTGGCGCGGGTGGCCGGAGTCATCCAGCTCAAGGTGTCGATGCGCGCGTCGAAGGCGGCGATCAGGTTCTTGACCAGTTGCTGCACCTCGGCCTTGGACGAGGCGGGGAAGTATTTCTGCACGTAGAGCTGGCCCACCGCATCGCCGAGGTCGACGTTGGTGGCGCCCACCGCGCGCTTCCAGCGCGGCTGCTGCTGCGGCGTGCCCTGCAAGGTGTGGCCGTAGAAGCCGAAGTGCAGGTCGGCGTAGGCCTTGGGCAGCAGCGGTGCGGCGCTGTCCAGGGTGTGGAAGACAAGCAGGTCCTTCCACGCATCGAGTGGTTCGCTGGCGACCAACGCGGCGAGGCCGGTGGTGGCGGTGGGTTGCCACGCATCGATCTGCTTCTGGCCGTCCAGGCCGGCGGCCTTGAAGTAGGTGGCCCAGTCGAGGCCCGGCGCCTTCTGCGCGAAGTCGGCCATCGACCACAGGTTGTTCGCCTTGTGCACGTCCTGGCTGTCGATCAGGCTTTCCTGCGCCTTGGCGATCTTCGTCTCCAGCGCGATCACGGTGTCCGCCTTCGCCGCGGCGTCGGCGATGCCGGCCTGCTTCAACAGCGCCACCACGTAGGCGTGGTATTGCGTGCGGAACGCCGCCATGTGCGGATCGGTGGAGAGGTAGTAGTCGCGGCTGGGCATGGCCAGGCCGCCCTGCAGCAGGTAGGCGATGGTGTGCGAGGGGTCTTCCAGCCCCTGGGTGACGAACAGGCCGAACAGGTTCTCGGTGTGGAAGTTGGTGGCGTTGATCGGGTCCACGTCGGCGCGCAGGCGGCTGCCCAGCACGCGTGCCAGGTCGCTCTTCGAGGCGATCGCGTCGATCGCGGCCAGCTCGGGTTTCAGCGGCGCGAGCCCGTGCTTCGCGATCGCGGCCTCGTCCATGAACGCGGCGTAGTAGTCGGCGATCCTGCGTGCGTTGCTGCCCGCGGCGGGGTGACTCTTGCCGGCGTTCTGGATCAGGTCGGCGGTGTGCTTTTCGGTGAGCTCGAAGATCTTGAGGAAGGTGCCGGTGCTGGAACGGTCGGCTGGGATCTTCGCGGTGGCCAGCCACTTGCCGTTCGCGTAATCGAAGAAGTTGTCGCCCGGCTTCACCGCGTGGTCGATGCCGGCGAGGTCGATGCCGATGTCGGGACCGTGCGCAGCGGCGGGCGTCGCCGCCAAGGCAGGGGAGCCGCAGAGCACGGCGGCGATCGCCGCGGCCAGGATCCATCGGGTGCGTTGCATGGGATCACCTCGTCAGTGTCAGTGGAGTGGTGCGGCCGCAGCCGACGCGCCAGCATGCCACTGCACGGGGCGGCGGGCATGCGGCGTTGCAGGATGGCGGCGCAGGTTTTTACTTTTCGAGCCGGTAGTTGAAGCTGGCGCGGCTGAATTCGGTGGCGCTCTGCGCCTCGAAGTTCCAGCGGTGGCTGAGCCGGTAGCGCAGGGTGACCACCTCGCCGGGCTCGAACAGGCCCACGCCGTAGCTGAGGTAGAGCCGCGGCGAGAGGTACTTGCCCACGGTGAATGCGGAGTTGCCGCCCAGCGCCGCGTTGCTGGAGACGCCGATGTCGTCCACGCCGATCTTCGAGCCGATGCTCTTGGCCAGCAGGTTGCCCGCCGCCGAGCCCAGCGCCTGCGCGGCGGCGCCCAGCATGTCGCCTTCGCCGCCCTTCACCTGCGACAGCGGCTTGCCGGTGATCAGGTAGGACAGCGCGTCGGACTGCTCCATCAGCGGGTTCGAGAACACGGTGAGCACCGGGCGCTGCGCGGTGCCGGAAATCTGCAGGCCCACTTCCTGGCCTTCGTCGATGGTGGCGTTGGGGTTGAGCTTGCGGACCGCGCGGATGTCCAGGCCGGGGTTGTCGATCGGCGTGCTGGCGAACAGCAGCTTGCCGCGCTGGATCGCGAGGTTCTGGCCGTAGGCCTTGTAGCTGCCGCTGACCGTGATCTGGCCCTGGCCGGTGGTGGCGCGCCCCGGGCGTTCGTTCACCGTCAGCGTGCCGGCGAGGCGGCCGTCCAGGCCCATGCCGACGAGATGTGTCTTGCGGCCCAGGTCTACTTTTACCGTGGCCGCGAACGGCAGCGAGCTGCCGGGTTCGGGTTGCGGGCGATCGACCACCACCACGTCGGGCGAGGCCTTGCTGGCGCCGCCACCGGGCAGCTTGTCGAGGTTCACGTCGGCGCTGTCCAGCAGCACCGAGCCGCCGAGGGCCAGGCCTTGCGCGTTGCGCTGCAGGCGCAGGTCGGGCGTGATCACCACCTTGGCGGCGGGAATGTCGGCGGCGGTGAATTGCTTGCCCTGGATCGCGATGTCGGTAGTGGGTTCGCCGCCGAGCCCGGCGACGCCGTTCACCGTCAGCGTGCCCGCGCCGGACTGCACGCTGCCGTCGACGCGCAGGCTGTGCATGTCGAGCGCGTTCACCGTCAGCCGGCCCTGGCTGAGCTTGAGTCCCGCGGCCGGCACTTCGGCGGCGAAATCGCTCAGTGTTGCCCCACCAGTCACCGACGGCTGCGCCAGCGTGCCGCCAAGGCGGAAGCTGCCGCTGGCCCGGCCGTGCACGTTCGCCAGCGTGTTGCCGAACAGTTCGAGGAAGGCGAGGCTGTTGAGGCGCAGATCGAGTTGGCCGGCCAGCGCCTGCTGCTTGCCGCTCAGGCTCAGCTGGCCGTCCAGATGTCCGCCGTGGTCGAGGCCGGCGCGCAGGTTGAAGCGCTGGCTGCCCGCGCCGAGCTCGGCATCCAGCGCGAAGTCGTCGTAGCTCAGCAACGGCGCATCGGCATGCTCGGTGTAGGTGATGCTGCCGTGCGCGGAACCGAGGCTGGCGTGGCCGCTGAGCACGCCCGCAGCGCTGCGCTGCAGCTGGCCGTCGCCTTGCAGGTTGCCGTCCACGCGCAGCGGCAGGTCGGCCTCGCCGGCGGCATTCAGCAGCAGCGCCAGCGGCAGCGCGCGCAGCCGATAGCTGGCATAGAGCTTGCCGGCCTTGTCCTGCTTCGCGCTCGCGCACAGCAGCGGCTCGCCGGCGGTCAGGCACAGCTCGGACAGGCTGAAGGCGCCGTCGCGCCACGCCAACTGGCTGGGGTGCTGCAGGCGCCAGCCGGGCAGGCCCTGCGGTTCGAGGTTCAGCGTGGACAGCGTGCCGTTCCAGGTGTCGTTCTTCAGCGCGCCGTGCAGTGCCAACGTGCCGGAGAGCTGGGTGCCGCTTGTGTCCAGTTCCAGCCGGTGATCGCCCTGGCTGCCCTCGGCGAGCAGGTGGACGCGCTGGAACACGAGGCCGCCCAGGTGCGCGCCGCCGGCGGTGAGTTCCAGCTTGCCCGCGGGGTGGCTGATGTCGGGAACGCCGGCGACGAGTCGCAGCGTGTCAACGCGCTGCTGCTGCCAGCCCAGCGCGCTGCCGCGCAGGTGGCCGTTGACGGCGAGTTTCGGCAGCAGGCCGCGGATGTTGAATTGGCCGTCCAGACGTCCGCCGGCGGCGGGCAGCCAGTCGCCCAGCGAGGCGATCGCAAGCGTGAGATCGGCGTCGTTGCTGCGGCCCGGCTTGGCGCTCAGCTGCACCGTGCTGCCGCCGGAAGCCAGCCGCAGCCGGCCGTCGATCACCTTGTCGGGCGACAGGCGCAGCTTCGCCTCGCCATCGATTTTGCGCTCGCGCAGGCGGCCGGCGAGTTGCACGAGATCCAGCGTGGCGTCGGGACCGGCCGGCGTCAGCCGGCCCTGGCTGGCGAGCGCGAAATCCAGCGCGCCGCTCCAGCCGGCGATGAGCTGGCCGGGATCGAAGCGGCTGGCCTTGGCGTCGAGCTGCCAGCCCAACGCGGGCTGCAACTGCAGCGTGCCCTGGGCCTGCAGCGTGCCCTGCGGCTGCTGCAAGGTGAGCGAGTGCAGAGCGATCGCCTGCGGCGTGCCGTCCAGGTTCAAAGCCAGGTGCGCGGGCTTACCGGGCGGCCCGATCGCGACATCGCCGGTGGCATGGAAGCGTTCGGCGCTGCCCTGCGCGGCCAGCTTGCCGGTGCTGACCAGCGGCTGGCCGACCAGGTCGGCGGGCAGTTGCAGGTCGTTCCACTGGATCGCGAGCTGGCCGCCCAGCGGTTTCGCGTCCAGCTGCAGCGTGCCGCTGGCGGCTAGCCGACCCTCGATCTGCGGCGAGCTCACGGCGAGTTGTTGCAGTTGCAGCGTCTTGCCGTCGTCGCCGAGGCGGGCGCGCAACGGCTGCAGCAGCACGCGGTACTGGTTGAGGTCGAGCGTGCCGGTGAGCTCGCCGCCGTGGCGGTCGCCGTGGCCTTGCACGTCAAGCGCCAGCGATTGCACCGAGGTGTCGCCAAGCCATGGCTTGGGGTCGAAGCGCGGCGCGCTCAGCGTGGCCTTCCAGTCGTAGCTGCCGCTCTGGCTCAGTTCGAGATGCAGGCGTGCGGTCATCGGCTGCTGCAGGCCGAGGTCGAGTTGCGCCTGCTTGCCGTTGCCGCTGGCGACCAGTTGGCCGGCATAAAGGGTGTCGCCCAGCTTCCACGCGAAGTCGGCCTTGCCGTCGCCGCGCTCGCGGCGCGCGAGCACGAGCCGGCCTTCGAGATTCGCATGGCCGTCCGGCGCGCGCAGCTTCAGCGCGTCGATGGCGATACCCGCCTGCGTCCATTGCCCGGCGAGGTCGAGGCTGTCGGAGGCGAACACGGGCTGGCCGCCTCGGCTCACCTGCACCGTGCCCACGTGCACGCGGTCGAGCAGCAGGTCCACCGGCGGCTTGAGCGAAAAACTGCCCGGGCTTCCCTCGCTGCTGGACGCGCTTTTCGGCAGCGCGACGGTGACGCCTTCCACGTCGAGATCGCGTACGTGCACGCGACCGGCGAGCAGCGGCCAGAAGCGCAGTTCGAGTCGTGCCTGCACCGCGGCGATCGCGGTGCCCTGGCCGTCGTCGTAGCGCAGGCCATCGAGGTGCAGCGGGCCGAGCAGCGATCCTTGCGCCTGCTTCCATTGCAGCGCGCCGTGCGTGGCCGATTGCGCACGCGCGAGCGCGAAGCGCAACCCCGCGCCGGTGTCGAGCAGCCACCACAGGGCGGCTGCCAGCACCAGCAGCAGGGCAGCGAACGCGACGCCGACGCGCTTCAGCCACTTCATGTTGCGGGTCGCCTCCTTCCGCTGTTGGTCGCAGGGTTTCCGCGGTTTGCGCGTATCAAAGCCGAGCTTTTGCCTATGCCAAAAACGGGCTGTCCTGCCCGTTTTTGGCTCGCCGCAGCCGCAGAGCGGCTCCGGCTCCGCCGCCGCGGCCACGATGTGGCCGCGGCGCGTGCGACCCGTTCATGGATCGCGCACCCGCTCACAGATCCGGCCCGATGACGAGATGCAGCACGACGCCGTGTCGCTGCGAATCGTGGATCGGCGTGCCCAGGTCCACCCGGATCATGCCCACCGGCGAGCGCCAGCGCACGCCGATGCCGGTGCCGAGCTTCGGGCGGTAGTCGGTGCCGTCGAACGCGTTGCCGGCGTCGAAGAAGGTGGCGATGCCCCAGTTGCGCGTGAAGTAGTGCTCCACCTCGGCGCTGGCGACCAGCAGGTTCACGCCGCCGAGCACGCGGCCGTAGCTGTTCTCGGGGCCGATGGACTGGTAGCCATAGCCGCGCACCGAGCGGTCGCCACCGGCGAAGAAGCGCAGCTGCGGCGGCAGCGCGGCGAAGTCGTCGGTCCAGGTCTTGCCGGCGCTGCCGCGCAGGATCAACCGGTTGCGCCGTTTCGCGCCGAACGCGTGGATCCATTTCGCGTCGGCGGTGAGCTGGCTGAAGCTGGCCGAGGAGAGCAGGCCGCCCGCGGTGCTGCGCGCCGCGAAGCTCAGCGACCAGCCGTCGTGCACGAAATCGAAATTGTCCGCCTGCTTGCGCGCCAGCGAGGCTTCCGCGAACAGCAGGGTGCTGCTGCCGCGCTCGATGCCGGGCGTGCTGTCCGGCTCGTCGCCGCGCTTGCCCACGGTGAAGGTGCCGGACAGCGCATGCAGGCCCACGGTGCGCGTCCAGCCGTGCCACAGCCGGGTCTCGTTGCCCACCAGTTCCAGCGTGCGCGACTGCGAGGTGCTGGTGTTCGCGTCGCGGAAATTCGCGCCATAGTTGAAGCTGCGCTGGTCGTCGCCGGGCATCGGGATCGAGTACAGCGTGGACAGCGTCTTCAGCCGCTGCGCCACCACCAGCTCGTTCTTCCACTTGTGGCCGCGCCGGTTCACCCAGCGCCGCTCCATGCCGGCGCGCGCGCCGAAGCCGGTGTCGGTGCCGATGAACGGGCCGCCGGTGTAGATAGTGCGCTTCGCCGGCGCCAGCTCGACGTTGATGTCGACCCGGCCGCCGGCCTTCTCGTCGAACTGCGGCAGCACGTTGACCACGGCGAAGTAGTCCGCGCCGTTCAGCGCCTGCTGCAGCTGCAGCAGCTGGCTCTGGTCGAACCAGTCGCCGGGCTTGAACGGCACGTAGCGGTCGAGGAAACCCTCGTTGAACTGCGAACCCTCGAAATGCACCGCGCCGTAGCGATAGCGCTGGCCCACCTGCCAGGCCAGCCGGATCGCCGCGCTGCGCTGCGCGGTGTTCACCTCCACCCGATGCGTCACCAGCTTCGCGTCGAGGAAACCGCTCGCGGTGAGCGCCGCCGACAGCGCGTCGCGCGCGGCGTCGTAGCTGGCATCGTCCAGTTGCTTGCCGCGCATGCGCTCGATCGCATTGCGCGCGCGGCGGATGGCCGGCAGCGCGAGCGCGGTGGCGTCGAGCTGCACTTCCACCGTAGTGACCTTGACCGGCTCGCCCGTGCGCACGTCCAGCGTCACCTTCCAGTCCTTGCCGACCTGCTGCAATTGGGTCGAGACATCCGCTTCGTAATAGCCGTAGGGCTCCAGCGCCGCCTTCGCCTGCGCCGGCGCCTGCGCGTACAGGCGGCGGATCTGCGCCTCGCTGACCTCGCGATGCGCGTACTGCGACAGCCCCACCGACGCGGCGATCGCCTGCTGCAGCGGTTCGTCCACCCCCCGCACCACCAGCTGCACGCCGGCCTGCGCCAACGACGCGAACATCAGCATCGGCAGCAGGACGAGCAAGGCCAGGCGTCGGCGGGGGCGGCGCATGCGGAAGGGATCCATCCTCGTGGGGGCACTGGTGGGGCTGGGGACAGCTTACCGAAGTGGGGATGGGTTTCGGATGAATCCGCGGGCGCGTGTCGGCGTGGTCGCGTGCTGTACTCCCCTCGCCCACTTGTGGGAGAGGGGCTGGGGGAGAGGGCGCTCAGCCCTCGCGTCTTGGCTAGAAACAAAGCGGTTTCGTGCGCCTGCCGGCGCCCGAGCTACTTCTCTTTATGCTTGTCCAAAAGAGAAGTAGCCAAGAGAAAACGACACCCCGATGGCGCGCCCTCCGGGCATCCTGCCCTGCGGGTGCGCGGGCGGGCTACGGGGTTTTTCGACGGCACATCCATGTACCGGCGAAAAACTGGCTCGCATCCTGCGAGCCATCCTGCGGACTTTCCTCCGCCCACCCGCCGCGCCATAAGGGCCCCGGGCAGAGCGGCGCGCTCCCGGCGCGCACTCGGACGCAGCCGCTGCGCGACTGCGGGAGCATAAAGATTAATTGCCTCCGACCACTTTACCGCGCCCCTTTACCGCGCGAATTGCGCGATTGCAGAGTCAACGCATGGATCAGGCCGGTCCGCGAAGCGGATCGGCTTGAAGGATTGTCATGCGTCATGCTGTGGAAGCGGCATCAAATAGTCTGCTACTGGATCGAGGATCAGCTCAGGCAAGCTTTCCATGATCGCTTCACGCATTTTCCGCCACGCCTCCGGGTCAACCGACGGTTGAGCAAGGCCTGCCGCCTTCGCCTCTGCGGACGGCCATTGCGTGTAGCTATACCAGAGGCCGTCGGGTCCGCGATGTAGTCGTGACCCAAGCGATCCTCGTTCTTCCCGCAGCCGCCGCGTGACGCGGGACCAAGCCTCAACAAACGCGCTCTCGGCCCCTGGATGCAGTCGCCAACGGTAGATCGCACAGAAGGTGGTGGAATTTTCCATAGTGAGTGACGGTAATGATCGTGACGCGTGACGCTGAAGTTGAGTGGCGGCGTAGCCATTCGCCTCGAACGCACTGTTAGGCGGGTGCAACATAGTCATGGTGTTTGTAGCTTTACAGCCGACTCTCTTTGCGTCACGCCGAAGAAGTTGCCAGAGTTTAAATACGTGACGTTGACCACGACGCCGTCTTTAACGATGTAGGTGTACTCGATGACGCCGCTGCCGCTCCTTGGCTCGATGTTGTATGTGAGGTAGTCGGAACCAGCGACGCTCAGTGATTTGTCTGGCGTGCCAACGTATTGAACAATCTCGTCCACAGCCACCTTGTTGAGTGGGAATTTTTTAAGATAGGACGTTGCGCGAGTGGCGAGCGTCGGACGGTAGACCCCGTTTGGACTTTTGTCTGCGGCACTTGCGCTACCAATACCGATGAAAAGTAACGCTAGGAATAGAGCAAATTTCTTCACGAGTACCTCCCCTTTTTTTTGGAACCTAACGCTGGAGTTGAGCTGCGGCGTAGCCGCCTCGAACAAATTGTTAGATGTCACGTCTTTGGCCTTCGTTTAGCAACTTCGTCATTGCTAGGGATTGGGCGATTCTCTGTCTCTCGGCTGAGTAGTTCTGACAGCGGCATCTTCTTAGCAATCTCAAGTACGCGAACCATCTCAATAGCAATCTCGGAGCGAACCATCTGTTGAAGTGTTCCGGCTAATCGCTTGAGACTGGTCACGTCTCCCGCTGACATGGATACATAGCGACCGGTATCCACCGTGATCGATTTAACACTACTAGGATTGAATTGTGGGTGTAGGTAGGCAAACACCTGATTGTCTTCAAACGCGTTCACAGAATGCGCAATGAATTTATCACGGAGATCTTTGAAGTAGCGGTGCTTGTCTTGGTACTCAGGCGTAAGACGCGTGATCCATGAGCGCGGTATGGATAGCCTCGTCCCTGATCCGAACGTGCGGCCATATTTGATCACGGCCGCAAACGATATTTCACCACTGAGCCAACTTTTGTCTAGCCAGTCTATTGGGTCGCCGTCTGGTAGTGGGAGAGCTTGCATTAAGTCCAAGCACTTGTTGCAAAGCTTCACGACATCGCGGAGATCATTGTCGATCCCATGAAGATCCGCCAACCATTGCGCCTCTTTGATTGAGAGATCCACTCTTCCCGGAATGTCGAACGCGTCCATGAGTGACACCTAACGCTTAGCAGACCCCGGATCGGGGCATATGCGCGGCATGGTCTATGCCGCCTGCCTTCGCGTCAAGCCGGCGAATTTTTTGGCGCGTCAAAGGCTTGCATGGCCCCTTCAAGGAAGTCGTCGTCACGGGCCGGCGTGCATACCACACGAAACGAGGTGGTACGCCTTACCACCTCGTAAAGTCGGATATCGCACATCGATTCGATGTGCCGTGGTGCGTCTGCGCTTTGCTTCTGCGCGCAGGATGCGCGCTGCTGTTCGGGGCCCCTATGGCGCGGCGGGTGGGTGGGGGAAAGTCCGCAGGATGGCCCGCACGGATGCCGGCCAGTTTTTCGCCGGGACAGGAGTCCCGTCGAAAAACCCCGGAACCCGCCCGCGCACCCGGAAGGCATGGCGAGGGCATGGATGCCCGAGTTGAGGCAATGCAGGAGCAGTTGCCCGATGCCTGGAGGGCGCGCCATCGGGGTGTCGTTTCCTCTTGGTTACTTCTACTTTGGACAAGCAAAGGAGAAGTAACTCGGGCGCCGGCAGGCGCTCGAAACTGCTTTGTTTCTTGTGATGAGAGAAGGCAGAGCCCCTCTCCCCTACCCCTCTCCCGCAAGCGGGCGAGGGGAGAAAACCTCGGCCTCTCCCATAAGTGGAAGAGGGGAAGATCAGTGCGTTACCTCTTCACCGGAAACCACATCTCCGCCTCCGGCCGAAACGTCCGCGGCGTCACGCCCAGCAGGCGCTCCAGCTCGCCGTTGTCGGCCACCAGATCCGCATCGAGCCGCGCCAGCGGCCCGCGCAGTTTCGCGGGGGCGATGCGCTGGCCGGCATGCAGCAGCCAGGCGGGCAAGGGCAGTGGTAGATTGGCGTGGGGCAGGGTTTGCCTAACCCGGACGAACATGTCGTGGGCGCTGAGGCGTTCGCCGCCGCCGATGGGGAGGATGCGGCCGGCGCTGGCGGGACAGTCGAGGGCGGCGAGCACGGCGAGTGCGATGTCGTCGGCGTGCACCGGCTGGCGCAGGCCGCGGCCGGCGGGGAGCGGGAAGACGCGCGTGCGCCAGGCGCGGCGGGCGATCGGGCTGAGGCTGTTGTCGAGGCCCGCGCCGTAGATGAGGGTGGGGCGCAGCACGGTCCATGGCGCGCCGTGGCGGGCGCAGGCGGCGGCGAGCGCCTGTTCGCCGTCGCGCAGCTGCTGCGCGAGCGCGCGTTCGACGGGCATGGCGGAGTCGCGCTTGGTTTCCGCGCTCATCGAGCTGGTGGCGATCACGCGCGGCGGCTCGCTGCCGAAGCCGGTGCGCGCGAGCCACTGCGCGAACGGACCGAGCGGGCCGAAGCTGACGATCGCCGCGGGATGTGGCAGTTCGGCGGGCAGGGCGTCGGGCAGGCTGCCTTGCACCCAACGCAGGCCGGCTTGCGAGGTGCGGGCGTGGCGGCTGAGTGCCGTCACCGTGGCGCCGCGGGCGAGCAGGCGCGGCAGGAGGAAATGGCCGATCTGGCTGCTGCCGCCGAATACAAGCACCGTCATCAGGACCCCGACTGCAGGCGGGCGGCGAGGTCGAGCACGCGCGGGTGGTTCGGCGCGAGCTTGCGCGCCTGCTCCAGCGCCTGCATGGCGCCGGCGCGGTTGCCGCTGGCGAGCTGGCGGTCGGCCTGGTCCAGCCACGCGCCGGCGAGGCGCTGGCGCAGGACGTTCTGCGCGGCGTCGCCGGGGGCGAGGTCGGCGAGGTTGTCCAGCATCTGGCCGGCACGGGCGAGATCGCCGGCAGCCAGTGCGCGGTTGAACAACTGCAGCACCACGTTGGGCAGGCCCTGCAGGCCATGCTGCGCGACGGCGCTGTCGCCGTCGATGGCCAGCGCGTTGCGGTAGAGGTCGTAGGCGCTCTTGCCGGGCGGCAGCATGATGTCGCCGCGTTGCGTGGCGGCCTGGGCCTGCTGCAGCAGGCTGGCGACCTGCTCGCTCTGTTGCGGCGTCAGCGCGGGCGGTGCGGAGGCGGTCGCCTGCTGGTCGTCGTTCGCGGGCGTCGGCGTGGGAGCGGCCTTGTGCGCCTGCATGCCCTGCAGGCGCGCGCGGGCGGCGGCGAGGTCGGCGGATTTCGGCGCCAGCGCCGCGGCATGGTCGAGCAGCGTGCCGGCCTGCGCGGCGTCGCCGGCGTCCATCGCCGCGTTGGCCTGCACGGTCAGCGCCTGCGCCACCTTGCCCAGTCCGGCCTCGGCCTGCGGGTTGTCGGGGGCGAGCGCGAGCGCGGCCTTGTAGTGCGCCAGCGCGGTGTCGTCGCCGGGTCCGTCGATGCGGCCGGCGCGCAGCGCCTCGTCGCCCTGCTGCAGGGCGGTGTCCAGCGCGGCGTTGTCCTGCTGGCGCACCTGCGCGCGGGCGGCGCGCAGGCCCGGCAGGGCGGCGTTGTTCGGCTGCAGCGCGGCGAGTTGTTCGATGTCGGCGTCGGCGGTGGTGCCGTCGTTCGCGTCCAGCGCCTTCTGCGCCTGCGCGGCCAGCGCGTCGCCGACCTGGTCCAGGCCGTGGCGCGCCACCGCGTTGCCGGGATCGGCCGCGAGCACCTGCCGGTACAGCGCGCCGGCGCCGTGCTCGCCGCCGTACTGGCCGGCGGCAAACGCCTGCTGCGCCTGATCCACCAGGGTCGAGACCTGCACCTGCGAGCCGCGTTTCGCGGCGATCATCTTGTCGAGCCGGTCGACGTCGCTGCCGCCGCCCAGCAGTTCGCGCGCCACCGCGGCCTTTTGCGCGGCCACGTCGAGCTGGCCGGCCTGCAGCGCGGCGTCGGCCTGCGAGATTTCGGCCATGCCGACCTGGTGCAGGCCGTTGCGTGCGGCGTCGTTGTCCGGCTCCAGCGCGACCGCGGCCTGGAACAGTTCGCGCGCGCTGCTGCCGTCGTCGCCGTCGAGGTGGCCGGCGGCCAGCGCCTGCTGCGCGCGGCTGAGTACGTCGTTGAGTTCGGTGCGCGGCAGCAGGCTGCGCAGGCGGTTCTGCTCGATCCACATGCCGCCCACCACGCCGACCAGCGCGAGCACCAGCACGGGCACCAGCCAGCCGCGGCGCCGGGTGCGGCGCGACAGCACCGAGGCGCGCCGCCAGCGGCGCGGCTCGGCGTCAGGCCAGTTGCGCGGCTCGATATCCAGCGGGGGCTGGTCGTCGCGCTGCGCGGAGCCGCCCGGCGGCTCGTCGAGCCCGCCGAGGTCGCCCAGCGTGGGCTCGGTGCGTCCACGGCGGTCGGATTCGTGCTGGTCGCGGCGTCTGCTCATGAAGGTTGGCAATTGGGGAGAAAGGTTGAACGGCCTGCTTTTAGCCCGTCCTTCCCGCGAAGGAAGGAAGCGCTTCACACCAGCGAAGCTGGTCATCCAGTGACGTTGCGTTCAATGGACTGAAGGCGCCGGACCCGGGCGTTCGCCGTGATGACAAGCAAAATCAGGGGTTTCGGCGACCTGCTGCAGCTTAGCATTGCGCCGCCGCGTCGCCGCGCCGCGCACGAACGCGCGTTCAGGCAGTTGTGCGCGAACTGCCGATGCGCCGCGCCTCCAGCACGTTCGGCAGCGCCAGCAGGCGGCCGAGCAGGGTGGACAGCTGCTCGAAGTCGCGCACGCGCAGGGCGAAGCGCATCTCCACCTCGCCACTCTTGGCGAGGGCGCGGCTGGAGGAGGCGAGGATCGGCGTGCCGGCGTTGCTGATCACGCCGGTGACGTCCTTCTGCAGGCCCTTGCGGTCGTAGCCGCGCAGCTCGATGTCCACCTCGTAGGCCTGCGCGCTAGCCTTGCCCCAGCTCACCTCGATCACCCGGTCCGGATCGCGCCGCGCGAGCCGCGCGAGGCTGGCGCAGTCGGCGCGGTGCACCGATACGCCACGGCCGCGAGTGATGAAGCCGCGCACCGGGTCGCCCGGCAGCGGCTGGCAGCAGCGCGCCAGCGTGGTGAGCAGGTTGCCGATGCCCTCGATGCTGAGCGCGCCGGGGTCGCGCGCCGGTGCCGGCCGCGCGGGCGCCAGCGGCACGGCGGCGTCGTCGTCCAACGGCTGCGCGGCCTCCTGCAGCGCGCGCGCGACCTGGCCCGTGCTGATCTCGTTGAGCGCCAGCGCCACCAGCAGCTCGTCCTGCGTCTTCAGGTGGAAGTGCGCGGGCAGCTTGGCGAGATCCACCTCGGGCAGGGCGAGGCGCTTCAGTTCGCGCTCGAACATCGCGCGGCCCACCGCGAGGTTGGCGTCGTGCGCCAGCCGGCGGAACCACGCGCGCACCTTGTCGCGCGCACGGGAACTGTTGAGGTAGCCGTGGTGCGGCGACAGCCAGTCGCGGCTGGGCTCGGCCTGCTTCGCGGTGAGGATCTCCACGCGGTCGCCGCTCTGCGGCTGGAAGGTGAGCGGCACGATGCGGCCGTTGACCTTGGCGCCGCGGCAGCGATGGCCCACCTCGGTGTGCACGTGGTAGGCGAAGTCCAGCACGGTGCCGCCGTGCGGCAGGTCCACCACCTCGCCCTTGGGCGTGAGCAGGTAGACGCGGTCCTCCATCAGCTCGGTCTTGAGGTTGGCGGCCAGCGCGCCCTCGTCTTCGCCGCGCGTCTCCAGCAGCTTGCGCATCCAGGCCACCTTGGCCTCGAACTCGGCGTCGGCGCCGCCGCCTTCCTTGTAGCGCCAGTGCGCAGCCACGCCCAGCTCGTTGTCGCGGTGCATCTGGTGGGTGCGGATCTGCACTTCCAGCGTGCGTTCGCGCGGGCCGATTACCGCGGTGTGCAGCGAGCGGTAGCCGTTGCCCTTGGGGCGTGCGAGGTAGTCGTCGAACTCGCGCGGCAGGTGCGGCCACAGCGTGTGCACCACGCCCAGCGCGGCGTAGCAGTCGGCCACCGAATCGACCAGCACGCGCACCGCGCGGATGTCGTACAGCTCGGCGAACTCCACGCCCTTTTTCTGCATCTTCTTCCAGATGGAATAGATGTGCTTGGGCCGCCCGGCCAGTTCGGCGCGGACGCCGGCGGCCTGCAACGCGTCGCCCAGCAGTTGCAGCGATTCGCGGATGAAGGCCTCGCGGTCGGCGCGGCGCTCGTCGAGCAGCCTGGCGATGCGCCGGTAGACATCCGGCTGCAGGTGGCGGAAGGCGAGGTCTTCCAGCTCCCACTTCAGCTGCCAGATGCCGAGACGATTCGCGAGCGGGGCGTGGATGTCGCGGGTGAGCCGCGCCAGTTCCTGCCGCTCGGCCTCGGGCAGCACCGCCGCCGCGCGCATGCGGGCGAGCTGGCGGGCCAGCAGCACGAACACCACGCGCAGGTCGCGGATGATCGCCAGCAGCAGCCGGCGCAGGCCTTCGGAGCCGCCGTCCTGCGTGCGCTGCGCGTGCAGGGCCCACACCTGTTCCGCCGCCTGCTGGCCTTCCACCAGCCGGCGGATTTCCTCCGGCAGCCGTGGCGCCTGTGCTTGCCACAGCGCCGCATCGACACGCGACAGCGCGAACCACAGCGCCGCCGCCTGGGTGGGCACGTCGCAGCCCAGCATCGCCAGCAGGTCGAGCACGTCGGCGCATTCGGCCTGGTCCACCGGTTTCGCCATGCAGGCCTCCAGCGCCGCGGCCAGCGCGGGCGGCAGCGTGCCGGCGCGGTCGCGCCAGGCTTGCAGGCGGGCGGATGGCGAGGGCGTGGTCATGGCCGGCAACGCATGGAGGGATGCCCCATTCTAGGGGATCGGCGGTGCCTGGCTTTGCCGCCGCCCGGCATGCAGAATCGTCGCCTTCCCATCCCGTCGGCCGGACTGGTTCCATGCGTTGGTTGCGATCCCTGCCGGCAGTGGCGCTGGCCGCTGGCGTCACCCTGCTCGGTGCGTGGCTGCTGATGGAATGGGGCGACGCCGGCGCGCCGTCGCTGCTCGATGTGGTGCATCGGCACCCTGCGTTGGGCACTACCTTCGGTGTGCTGTCCACTTTGTTCATGGTGACGTCGGCGTGGTGGCGGCGCCGCCGCAAGTCACGTTGAGAACGCGGTGGGTTCCGCGCTTTCGTAGGAGCGCCGCTGGCGCTCAGGTGATGGCTTCCAGAGCCTTCGCGAGACGCTTCGCCGACACCGGCTCGGCGGTCTTCAGTTCCTGCGCGAACAGCGACACGCGCCATTCCTCGATCAGCCAGCGCAGTTCGGCGAGGTGTTCGTCGCCGGCGGCGCGGTGCTTCAGGTATTCGCGCCAGTACGGCAGCACCTGCAGCATGCGCTGCTGGTCCTTGGTCGGGTCCTGGCGCAGGCGTTCGCCGCGCAGGCGCATGGCCTTGAGGTAGCGCGGGTAGTGCGCGAGACGATCCGGCGGCAGTTCGCGCAGGAAGCCGGGCGCGAGCAGGGCGTCGAGCTGCTCGCGCAGGTCGTCGTAGCTGGCGCGGGCGAAGCCCAGCAACGGCGGCTGCAGCCACGGACGCAGTTCCGCCTGCGCCTCGATGATCGGTTCGGCGAGCTTCAGCCGCTCGATGGCGCAGGCGAACAGCTCGCGCGCGGCCTGCGTGTGCAGCGCGGTGAACGCGCCGGCGCTGCGCACGTCGAGATCGAGGCGTGCGAGGAGATCGGCGAGGCCGCCTTCGATCAGGTCTTCTCGCAAGCCATCGACGCCGCCCAGTGCGGCGTATTTCAGCGCCAGCGGGTTGGCGATGGGCAGCCGGCGGCGCGCCTGTTTCAGTTCGCTGGCCAGCGCGTTGCGCAGCAGGCGCTGCACGCCGGCTACATGGGCGGCGGCGGCCTCGTCGCGACGCTCGAACACGCGCAGCGCCACTGCGTCGCCCAGGTCCACCAGCGCAGGGAAGGCGAGCAGGTTGCCCTTGGAGCGCACCTCGCGCGGGATCTCCTCGAAGTCCCACGCGGTGATGTCCTCGCGGGTGAGTTCCACCTCGGTCTTCTTCGAGAACGCTTCGCGCGCGCGGACTTCCCATTCGGCGCGCAGCGCGGCGAGGTCGCGGCCGGCGGCGAGCGTGCGGCCGCTGTCGTCGTGCACGCGGTAGCGCATCAGGAAGTGTGGCGCGAGTTCCACCGCGGCGAATTCGCCGGCGTCGATGGCCACGCCGGTGGTGCGCTTCAGGAACGCGGCCAGCGCCATGGCCAGCGGCTCGTCGCGTGGCGCCTCGGCCTCGGCGAAGGCGCGCGCGAAATCCGGCGCGGGCACGAAGTTGCGGCGCAGCGCCTTGGGCAGGCCGCGGATCAGTTCGGCCGCCTTGTCGGCCAGCAGGCCCGGCACCAGCCATTCGCAGCGCGCGGCGGGCAGGGCGTTGAGCATCGCCAGCGGCAGGTGCAGGGTGACGCCGTCGGCTTCGTCGCCGGGCACGAAGCGGTATTCGAGGCGGTAACGTCCCGCCGGCGCTCCGCCAGCCGGCACAGGTACGGGCTCCAATGCTGCAGGAAACGCCTTGGGGTCGAGTCCCGCGCCGCCCACCATCACGTCGTCCAGCGACCAACGCAGCGCGGCCTGCTCGGCGGGGCGCGCATGGCGGTACCACGCATCCAGCGCACGGCTGGACGAGATGTCTTCCGGCAGCTTGCCGCGGAAGAAATCCACCAGCTCGTCCTCGTGGCGGATCAGCCCTTCGCGGCGCTGCTTCGCCTCGATGCCTTGCGCATCCTCCAGCACGCGCTGGTTCGCGCGCACGAAATCGGCTTTTGCCTCGATGTCGCCGCGCGCCAGCGCCTCGCGCAGGAAGATCTCGTGGGCGAGGGTGGGGTCCTGTTTCTCGAACGTCACCGCGCGGCGTTCGACCAGGTTGAGGCCGAACAGGCTCACCTGCTCGTAGGCCACCACGCAGCCGCGCTTCTCCGACCAGTGCGCGTCACGGCAGGAGGACTTCAGCAGATGCGCGGCCTGCTGCTCGATCCATGCCGGTTCGATGCGCGCGCACATCATCGCCCACACCTTGCCGCCCACGTCGAGGATCTGCGCGGCGAACACCCAGTTTGGCGGCACTTTCGCCAGCGCGGAGCCGGGGAAGACCTGGAACTTGCGCTCGCGCGTGCCCTGGAAGATGCCGCGCTCGTCCTTGCGGCCTACTTGCGTGGGCAGGCCAGCCAAGAGGCTGCGGTGGATCGTCTCGAACAGACGCGCGGCGTCTGTTTCATCAATGCCGCGCTCTTCGCGTTCGCCTCCTCTCCCCTTCGGGGAGAGGATTGAGGTGAGGGGCGGGTGCTCGCCCGAACGCTCATGCGAAGCGCGCCTGTTCTTTCCACTCCTTCGCGAGGTTGGCCCCTCACCCCGTCCCTCTCCTCGCTCCTCAACGCCGGCGCTATCCCTGGCGCCTCCCCGCGTGCCCCGGAGGGGAGAGGGAGAAACGATGTGGCCTCCCTGGACGGGAGAGGAGGAAACAGCCACGGGAGGCGAAAGCTTCCACCCCAACTCCTGCACCGCCAGCAGCAATTGCCGGTGCAGCTCGCGCCATTCGCGCATGCGCATGAAGCTGAGAAAATGCCGCGAGCACCAGTCGCGCAGTTTCGACTGGGTGAGTTCCTCGTGCGCCGAGTGATATTCGCGCCACAGGTTCAGCACGCCGACAAAGTCGGATTTCGGATCGGCGAAGGCCGCGTGCGCGGCGTCGGCCTGCTTGCGCGCGTCGGCGGGGCGTTCGCGTGGGTCCTGGATGCTGAGGAAGGACACCACGGTGAGCAGCTCGCGCAACGCGCCGAGTTTTTCCGCTTCCACCAGCATGCGCGCGAGCTGCACGTCGATCGGCAGCTTCGCCAGCATGCGGCCGGTCGCAGTGAGCACACGCGTTTCGTCGATCGCGCCGATCTCGGCGAGGCGGCGGTAGCCGTCGGCCACCACGCGCGGGTCGGGCGCGTCGAGGAAGGGGAAGTCGTCCACCTCGCCCAGCTTCAGCGCCAGCATGCGCAGGATCACGTTGGCCAGCGAGGACCGCAGCAGCTCGGGGTCGGTGAATTCGCTGCGCGCGTTGAAGTCGGCTTCGTCGTACAGGCGGTAGCAGATGCCCGGGCCGATGCGGCCGCAGCGGCCCTTGCGCTGGCTCGCGGCGGCCTGCGAGACCGTTTCCACGTGCAGGCGTTCGAGCTGGCTGCGCTGGCTGTAGCGCTTCACGCGCGCGCTGCCGGTGTCCACCACGTAGCGGATGCGCGGCACGGTGAGCGAGGTCTCGGCCACGTTCGTGGCCAGCACCACGCGACGCTTCGGGCCGGGTTTGAACACGCGGTCCTGGTCGGCGGCGGAGAGCCGCGCGTACAGCGGCAGGATTTCCGTCTCGCGGTACTGGCGGCGCGACAGCAGCAGGTGCGCGTCGCGGATCTCGCGCTCGCCGGGCAGGAACACCAGCACGTCGCCCGGGCCGCCGCCGAGGCTGCGGTCGGCCATGATTTCGTCGAGCACGACGGCGATGTGTTCGGCGCTGCCTTGCTGGATGTTCGACCGTAGGAGCGCACCCTGTGCGCGATGCTCTTTCTGCGGATGCGGTGAAGAGCCATCGCGCACAGGGTGCGCTCCTACAGGGAGATCCACCGGCCGCCAGCGCAGTTCGACCGGATACGCGCGCCCCTCCACCGACACCACCGGCGCGCCGCCGAAATGCTCGGCGAAGCGCGCGGTATCGATGGTGGCCGAGGTGACGATGATCTTCAGCTCGGGTCGCTTGGTGGCGAGGCGCTTGAGGTAGCCGAGCAGGAAGTCGATGTTGAGGCTGCGCTCGTGCGCCTCGTCGATGATCAAGGTGTCGTAGGCGCTGAGCCACGGATCGCCCTGCGTCTCGGCGAGCAGGATGCCGTCGGTCATGAACTTCACCAACGTGCGCTCGCTCACCTGGTCGTTGAAGCGCACCTGGAAGCCCACCTGGTCGCCGAGTGGGGTGCCCAGTTCCTCCGCCACGCGGCGCGCCACCGAGCGCGCGGCCAGCCTGCGCGGCTGGGTGCAGCCGATCAGCCCCGCCTCGCCACGGCCGGCGGCGAGGCACAGCTTGGGCAGCTGGGTGGTCTTGCCCGAGCCGGTCTCGCCCGCGATCACTACCACCTGGTGCTCGCGGATCAGCTTGACGATCTCGTCCGCGCGCGTGGCGATCGGCAGCGATTCGTCCAGCCGGATCGCGGGCTTCGCCGCGGCACGTGCGCGGCGCTTCGCGGCGGAGATTTCGATATCCGCGGCAAGCGCCGCCAGCTTGTCCGCCTCCGGCCGTTTCGACAGCCCGCGCCAGCGCCCCAGCAGGCGGCCGAAGTCGCGGCTGCACACGTTGTCCAGCGCGCGGCGCAGTTCGCGCAGGGGGCGGTCGGCAGAGGGCGAGGAGCGAGGCGTGTCGTTCATGTGACCGCACATGATAGCGGCAGGCCGGTGGTGGCTTGATAGCCTGCCGCTATCGCCGGCATCGCAAGGATTCATTTCACCCGGGCGTGGCGAGACGCTACGGTGGTGCCATCTTCAACCGACGGGAGCAACCCATGGCCACGAACATCGGCATTGCCAGGAAGGACCGCGAAGCCATCGCCAAACAGCTGTCGAAGCTGCTGGCCGACACCTATTCGCTGTATCTCAAGACGCACAGCTTCCACTGGAACGTCACCGGCCCGCAGTTCAACAGCCTGCACGCGATGTTCGAGACCCAGTACAACGAACTGTGGCTGGCCGCCGACGAGGTGGCCGAGCGCATCCGCACGCTGGACATGTTCGCGCCCGGCTCCTACAGCCAGTTCGCCAAGCTCAGCTCGATCAAGGAGGAGGCCGGGGTGCCGGAATGGAAGGTGATGGTGGGCCAGTTGGTGGAAGGCCACGAGATCGCCGCGCATACCGCGCGCGCCGCGATCAAGCTCGCCGGCAAGGCCGGCGACGAGGGCTCCGCCGACATGCTGACCGGCCGCTTGAAGGCGCACGAGAAGACCGCGTGGATGTTGCGCTCGCTGCTGAAGTGATTCGCTGAAAGGCACCCTACCTCGACCCTCCCTGCGACCGAAGGAAGTCCCTTTGGGACACGCAGGGGAGGGAGGAAAACCGGGCCTTTGGCTCCTCCCCCTGCAGGCAGGGGGAGGCTGGAGGGGGTCAGCCCTTCGGTGCCGGCCCCTTCACTGCGGTGACCAGGCCATCGGGGCGCACGTACTTGGCGAACGCCTGCTGCACTTCGGGCGCCGTCAGTTGCAGGTAGTGCTGGCCGGCGATCGTCATCGCATCCAGCGGCTTGCCTTCCTGCGCCAGCGTGAGCAACTGGCTGCCGATCGCGCCGAAGCTGGATTCGCCCAGCGGAATGCGCCGCAGCAGGATGCCCTTGGCCTGCCTCAGTTCCGTCTCGCTCACCGGCTGCTGCTGCATCTGCTTCAGGTCCTGCACCACCAGCGTGCTGGCGGCGGCCACCTTGTCGGGATCGCAGCCGAAGAACACCTTGTAGCTGCCGCGGTGCTTGCGCGCATCCAGACCCACGCCCACGGTGTAGACCAGGCCGTGCTTCTCGCGCAGGTCGCGGGTGAGGCGCGAGGCATAGAAGCCGCCGCCCAGCACCTGGTTGCCGAGGTTGATTGCGAAACGGGCCGGATCGTTGAAAGTGATGTCTATCGTCTGCGCCATGTCCACGCTGTCCTGCACCGCGCTGGCGTCGGGCACGTGCAGCTTGCCGGGCCGGTTCGCGGGCACGGCGGCGTAGTTGGTGTCGGGCTTCGGGCCTTGCGCCTTCCAGTCGCCGAAGGCTTGCTCGATCACCTTCTTCGCCAGCGCCGGATCGACCTTGCCGACCACCACGATGATGGTGAGGTCGGGGCGGAAGGTCTGCGCGTAGTACGCCTTCACCTTGTCCAGCGTCAGCGCCATCACGTTCTGCGGCGTGGGGTGGCGCAGCGAGGGGTCGTTGGCGGGCAGCAACGCCTTGTCCAGCCCTTGCTCGAACAGGAAGCCGGGCGACTGCAATACGCCGGCCGCCGCGCCCGCGACCTGCCGCTGCACCACCGCGAAGGCTTGCGCGGGCAGGGCGGGGCGCAGTTCGTTGTCCGCGAGCAGTTTCACGCCCTCGGCGAAATGCGCGGAGGGCACCGCCAGCGAGAAGTTGCTGCCCGCGCTCTCGTGCGCGCTGATCGCGTCCAGTGCCTGCTGGAACGCGAGGCGGTCCAGTTGCCGGGTGCCGAACGGGAACAGGCCCTCCAGCACGTCGGCCACGCCTTCCTCGCCCTTGGGCGCCTGCAGGTCCTGGTTGGTCTGGACGGCACCGTAGAGTTCCACCGTGTCGCTGATGGTTTCCGGCTGCACGATCAGCTTGAGCCCGTTCGGCAAGGTGTAGGCGACGGGTTTCAACGAGGACTTCGGCACCTCGAGTTTCGCGAACGCCTGCTCGGCCCAGGCCGGCAGTTGCACCGGCTTGTCGGGTGTCGAAGCGAAGCTCTCGGCGCCGCCGAAGCCCTTGCCCGCCACCGGTTTGCCCGAGCTTTCCGGAGTGAGGATCGCGGTGATCGCGTGGGCGGGATCGAAGGTTTCCTTCGTCAGCGCGTTCACTGCCGCCGGCGTCACCGCCTCGATGGCCGCCTTGATCGCGTCGGGCGAGTCGGCGCCCTGGAAAGCCAGCGCGCTCGACCACGCGTTGGCGAGGCCGTCCACCGAGTTCTTCTTGAATTCGAGGTCGGCGATCGCCTTGCGCTTGGCCGCATCGACCAGCGCGGGGTCGATGCCTTTGCTCGCCGCGTCGGCGAGGATCGCCCGCATCTTCTTCAGGATCGGCGCGGGATCGCCACCCTTGGGGAAGATGCCCACCGCCATGCCCACGCCGGCCTGCGGCATGGCCTGGTCGAAGAAGCCGCCGAACAGCGCAGTGCCGTCGTAGCGCATGCCGGCCAGCGCGGCGCGCTGCGAGCCCAGCGCCTGGCTCATGACCAGCGCCGTGGCGTAGTCCTTCGAGGTGAGGCCCGGCATCCGGTAGCCCAGGTAGACCGAGCCGTAGGGATTGTCGGTGGGCAGTTGCACCGTCTTCGCCTGCACCGGCTTGAACGCGAACGCGGGCCGCGCGGGGAGCGCCTTCTTCGCGATGCCGCCGAATTCCTGCTTCACCTTCGCCAGCGTGGCGGCGGGATCGACGTTGCCGGCGATCACCAGGATCGCGTTGTTCGGCGCGTACCAGGTGTCGTGGAAATCCTTCAGCATCGCCGCCGTGGTCTTGTCGAACGAATCGCGCGTGCCCAGCGGCGTGTGCGCGTAGGGCGTGCCGGAAAACATCTGCTCCAGCAGCTGCGTGTAGAACTTGAAGTCGGGGCTGGAGAGGTCGCGCGACACTTCCTGCGAGATCGCGCCGCGCTCCTTGTCCCATTCCTTCTGGCTCATGTCCACGCCGCGCATGCGCAGCGCCTGCACGTGCAGCGCCACGTCGAGATCTTGCGCAGGCGCCAGGAAGTAGTACTGCGTCACGCCCTGCGTGGTGTCGGCGTTGAACGCGCCGCCCATGTTCGCCGCGATCGCCGCGAGCTGGTCCTTGCTGAGGCCGGGGCTGCCGCGGAACATCATGTGTTCCACCGCGTGCGCGGTACCCGGAAAGCCCGCGGGCACCTCGTCGGAGCCCGCGAGGTAGTTCATCTCGGTGGTCACCACCGGCGCCAGCGCGTCGCGCACGATCACCACGCGCAGGCCGTTGTCGAGGGTGGCGCGGGTGACGTCGGTGTCGGGCGTGGCGGCCAGCGCGCCGCCGGTGGCCAGGGCCAGGCCGATCGCCGCGGCCAGCCGCAGTGCTCGCTTCTTCATCGTTCGATCCTTGGGTGGTTTGCGAAGGTGGACGCGTGACCTCGCGCCCCGAGATATGAAACGAAGGTGCACGTCGTCAGCCGATGACGCTGGCGGCGCGGGCGGCGGCGAAGATGGGCGCCTGCGGCGGCCGCAGCAGCGGCAGCGCGCCTCCACGACCGGAGCGTTCCGCCAGCCGTTGCAACCGCCGCACCAACAGGTTGACGGCCAGCGTCGCTGCAACACAGGCCAGCAGGCCGCCAGCAAACGCGATTGGGTGATCCATGCAGTTCCCTCCCCAGGGTGTCCTTCAAACAATTCGACAGAAACGGGTGCGGCCGCTGCAGCATGCCACGCCAGCCGCGCCGGCCAGACCACGCCAGGCAAGCGAGAGCGTCGTGGCCGCTCATGAGGTACGTACGGCGCTCCAGCGTAGCGAACAGCGGCACGAAAGTGCTTGCGAACAACCGCGCGGACAAGCCGGCCGCGCCAAAGCATAAGTTGCCACCCGGGCAACGGGCGGCCACCGAAGACACCGAGTGCCATGGCGACGCAGCCGAGTTGGGTCAGCGCCAGGGACGAGCAGCGCCGCCTAGGCCGGGCGAACATCTTCGGCGCCAAGCATGGCCGTTGGCGTGGGGGACGTCGTGCGCTTGAAGCATGTGCAAGACTTGCCCCCTTGTCTGCAAACCACACGAGGAATCGCCATGGTCACCCGCCGCCGCATGCTGCAAGGGGCCGGAGCGCTGGCCTTGCTGTCGCCCTTCGGCAAGGGCGTCGGCCATGAACAGGCCAAGGGCGCGGCGCAGGTCGCGCAGCAGGAGCACGCCAAGCCCGTGGGCGACGGATACGTGCCGGTCACCGATCCGCTGGTGAAGGCGAAGCTGGCGCAGTGGTCGGACTGGAAGTTCGGCCTCATCCTGCACTGGGGCATCTACAGCGTGCTCGGCATCGTCGAGTCGTGGACGCTGTGTTCGGAGGACTGGATCAAGCGTCCCGGCGGCGTCGGCTACGTGGAGTGGAAGAGGCGCTACGAGCAGCTGCGCACGCAGTTCGACCCCGTGAAATTCGATCCCGCGCAATGGGCGGATGCCGCGCACGCCGCCGGCATGCGCTACCTGGTGTTCACCACCAAGCACCACGACGGTTTCTGCATGTTCGACACGGCGCAGACCGGTTACCGAGTCACCGCGCCCGACGTGCCGTTCCACGCCAACCCGCGCGCCAACATCGCGAAGGCGGTGTTCGACGCGTTCCGCCGGCGCGACTTCGGCATCGGCGCGTATTTCTCCAAGGCCGACTGGCACCACCCGGACTACTGGTCGCCGCTGTGGGCCACGCCGGATCGCAACAACAACTACGACGTGCGCAAGTACCCGGAGATGTGGCAGCGCTTCGTCGATTTCACCCACGCGCAGATCAACGAACTCACCACGCAGTACGGCCGCGTCGACCTGATGTGGCTGGACGCCGGCTGGGTGAACGCGCATGCACACCCCGACGCGAAGGCCCACGGCATGGAAGTGCCGTGGGCGCAGGACATCGACATGCCGGGGCTGGCCGCGCTGGCGCGCCGCAACCAGCCGGGCATCGTGCTGGTGGATCGCGATGTCAGCGGCCCTTGGGAGAACTACCGCACGCCCGAGCAGACCGTGCCCGACCAGCCGCTGCCGTATCCGTGGGAGACCTGCATGACGATGGGCGGCTCGTGGTCGTGGAACCCGCACGACAGGTACAAGTCGCCGCGCGAACTGGTGCACACCCTGGTCGGCATCGTCGCCAAGGGCGGCAACCTGCTGCTGGGCGTCGGCCCGCAGCCCGACGGCGAGTTGCCTGCGGAGGCGCTGCAGCGCCTGCACGCCATCGGCGCGTGGATGCAGGTCAACGGTTCGGCGATCCACGGCAGCCGGGCCATTGCGCCCTACGGCGAAGGTCCGTTCCGTTTCACGCAGGGCAAGGACGGCAGCGTCAACGCGATCTGGCTCGCCGACGAGGGCGGGCAGGAGCCGCCGGCCAGCGTCGTGCTGCGCTCGTTCAAACCAGCGCCGGGCGCGAAGTTGCAGGTGCTGGGCGTTGACGGCGAGTTGGCGTGGCAGCAGCGTGGCGAGGGCATCCACGTGGAACTGCCGGACGCCATGCGCCGGAAACTGGCGGGTTCGCTGGCGTGGACGCTGCGCATTTCGGCCGTGCGCGCCTGATTCCTGGCAGCGCGTATTTCTCCGGCATGGCGCGGCCGTGGCGATCCGGCCTGACCTTGCGCTGACCACTGCCGGCGGTGTTTATTGAGGCGGGGGGTACGCATTGGTTAAGCTCACGCGGCTTGATCCGCCTCTGGAGAGGCACCCGCGGGGACTTTCTTGAGCGCCGATCCTTCCAACCTCCAACGCCGTCCTTCGCTGTTTGCCGCCGTACTGCTGGCCCTGGTGGTGGCCGCGCTGAACATCGGCCTGTGGTGGTGGGGCAACCGCCCGCACGGCCCCGAGGACTGGCACGGCCCGATCGGCGGCTTCGCGCTGGAGCCGTACCAGCGCTACCAGGACCCGCTGAAGGACAAGTTCCCCAGCGACGAGCAGATCGACGGCGACCTGAAGCTGGTACGCCAGTACAGCTCCAACATCCGCACTTACTCGATGCTGCAGACTCCGCAGGTTCCGCGCCTGGCGGAGCGTGATGGGTTGAAAGTGCTGGCCGGCGCGTGGATCGACACGCGGCTGGACAACAACGACAAGGAAATCGCCGCGCTGATCGCGCAGGCGCGGCGCTATCCCGGCACCATCAACCGGGTACTGGTGGGCAACGAGGTGCTGTTCCGCAACAACGTCCCGCCCGAACAGCTGATGGCCTACCTGGACCGGGTGCGCGCCGCGCTGCACCAGCCGGTGTCCACCGCCGAGCCGGACTACATCTGGGTGAAGTATCCCGAACTGGCCCAGCACGTGGATTTCATCACCGTGCACCTGTTCCCGTACTGGAACGGCATCCCGCGCAAGGACGCGATCGGCGCCGCGCTGGGCAGCTACGAGAACCTGCAGCGGCTGTTCCCGAACAAGCACATCGTGATCGGCGAGATCGGCTGGCCGTCGAACGGCGACCGCCACGAGTACGCCTATCCCTCGGTGTCGAACGAGGCGATCTTCCTGCGCCAGTGGTTCAACGTGGCCAGGCAGCTGCACCTGGACTACTACGTGATGGAAGCGTTCGACCAGCCGTGGAAGGAGCAGCTCTCGGGCCGCACCGAGGCGTACTGGGGCATGTTCAACGCCGATCGCCAGCCGAAGTTCCCGTTCACCGGCCCGGTGACCGAGGACACCGCCTGGCCGTGGAAGGCGCTGGCGGCGAGCCTGCTGGCGCTGCTGCCGATGATCTGGTTCGCGCGGCGCTTCACGCGCTTCCGGCTCACCGGGCGCTTCTTCTTCTGCGCGCTGATCCAGCTCGCCTGCGGCCTGGTCGTGTGGTCGGCCACGCTGCCGTTCCAGTTCTACCTGAGCTGGGTGGACTGGACGATGCTGGTGCTGCTGTTCCCGGCGCAGATCGCGATCCTCGCCATCCTGCTGATCAACGGCTTCGAGTTCACCGAGGTGCTGTGGCGGAGGAAGTGGATCCGCGAGGCGGGGATGCTGCGCCCCGACATCCCCGAAAAGCAGCCCTTCGTCTCCATCCACCTGGCCTGCTACAACGAGCCGCCGGAGATGGTGCAGGTCACGCTGGATTCGCTGGCCGAGCTGGACTACGCCAACTTCGAAGTGCTGGTGATCGACAACAACACCAAGGATCCGGCGGTGTGGGGCCCGGTGAAGGAGTATTGCGAGAAGCTGGGCAAGCGCTTCCGCTTCTTCCACCTGGAGCCTTGGCCCGGCTTCAAGGCCGGCGCGCTGAACTTCGGCCTGAAGGAGACCGCACCCGAGGCCGACGTGGTGGCGGTAATCGACGCCGACTATGTGGTGCGCCCGGACTGGCTGGCCACGCTCACCGGCCACTTCCACGACCCCAAGGTGGCCGTGGTGCAGTGCCCGCAGTCGCACCGCGATTTCGAGCACAACCGCTTCCGCCGCATGACCGCGTGGGAGTTCGACGGCTTCTTCCGCATCGGCATGCACCACCGGAACGAGCGCAACGCGATCATCCAGCACGGCACCATGACCATGGTCCGGCGCAGCGCGCTGGAAGGCACCGGCGGCTGGTCCGAGTGGACGATCTGCGAGGACGCCGAACTGGGCCTGCGCCTGATGCACGCCGGCTACGAGCTGGTCTACGTCGACGAGCTGATGGGCAAGGGCCTCACCCCGGCGGACTTCAAGGCCTACAAGAGCCAGCGCTACCGCTGGGCCTTCGGCGCGATGCAGATCCTCAAGGGCCGCTGGCACTGGATGACGCAGAAGGGCCCGCTCTCGGCCGGCCAGCGCTTCCACTTCCTCACCGGCTGGTTCAGCTGGTTCGCCGACGCGCTGCATCTGATCTTCACCCTGATGGCGCTGTTCTGGACCGCGGGCATGGTGGCCTTCCCGCAATACTTCACCCTGCCGATGCAGCTGTTCCTGATCCCGGTGATCGGCTTCTTCTTCGCCAAGGCGATCTTCGGCATCGTGCTGTACCGTGCCCGCGTCCCGTGCGGCTGGTACGACACGCTGATGGCCTCGCTGGCCAGCATGGGCCTCAGCCACGCCATCGCACGCGGCATCCTGCACGGGCTCACCCGCCAGAAGACCTCGTTCGTGGTGACCGCCAAGAGCCGGCGCATGGGCGGTTCCGGCTTCGCCGCGTTCGCGCCGGTGCGCGAGGAACTGCTGATGGCGGTCGCCCTGGTGCTGTGCATCGTCGGCATGGCGCTGGGCTACGGCACGCATTACATCGAAAGCACCTTGTGGATGTTCATCCTCGCCGCGCAATCGATTCCCTACGTGTCGGCCGTGGTCGGCGCGTGGATCGCGCACACGGCGGGGGACAAGGCGGGCTGACACCGCCGCCCGGCGTCGCCTTGGCGACGCCGGGAAATCAGGCACGGCGCTTTTCCGCTCTTCGCCACCGTGGATCGGGCTTCAGCCCGACACGCCGGGCAGTCGGGATGAATCCCGACCCACGGCCCCGGCCGGGCTTGCCGCCCCGGATTGCGCCCCATTCGTTCATATCCGCGCCGGGTAGCACGCCCTATCATCAGGTGCCTATGACCGTCATGACCCCGCCCCGGCCGTGCTGACCCGAACCCGCTCGTTCGTCCGTGCCTGCTGGCCATGGCTGCGCATTCCGTTCTGGATCTGCCTGGGCCTGCTGGTCGGCTTCGTGCTGCCGTACACGCTGGTGCTGAACAAGCGCGTGCAGGAGCGCTTCAACGACCTGGTGTTCGCGGTGCCCACCCGTGTGTTCGCGCGGCCGTTGCCGCTGGTGGCGGGCGAACCGATGACGCCGGCGGCGCTGCAGCTGGAACTGACCTTCGCCGGCTACAGCGAGGACGGCCACGGCCAGGTGCCGGGCAGCTGGGCAAGGCAGGGCAGTCGCTACACGATCTCCTCGCGCGGCTACGCCGGACCGGAGGGCGGCGAGCTGCCCAAGCGCATCGAGGTGCGCCTGGGCAACGGCACGGTCGCCTCGGTGCGCGACCTCGCCACAGGCAAGGCCATCGATCTCACCCATCTCGATCCCGCGCGCATCGCCACGGTGTACGGCGCCGAGCAGGTCGACCGGCGCATCGTGCGCCTGGCCGACCTGCCGCCGCTCCTGGTCAGCGGCCTGCAGGCGGTGGAAGACCGCACTTTCAAGCACAACATCGGCATCGACTTCGGCGGGATCCTGCGCGCCGCGTTCGCGAACCTGCGCGCCGGCCGCACCGTGCAGGGCGCTTCCACGCTGACCCAGCAGCTGGTGCGCAACCTCTACCTCAGCCGCCAGCAGACCTTCACGCGCAAGATCAACGAGGCGCTGATGTCGCTGCTGCTGGAGCTGCACTACAGCAAGGACCGCATCCTGGAGGCCTACGTCAACGAGGTCTTCTTGGGCCAGCAGGGCGGCCAGGCGGTGCACGGTTTCGCGGCCGCCTCGGAGTTCTACTACGGCCGTCCGCTGCGCGACCTGCGCCCGCAGGAGATCGCGATGCTGGTGGGCCTGGTCAAGGGGCCGAGCTACTACGACCCGCGCCGCTCGCCGGAGCGCGCGCTGGCGCGGCGCAACCTGGTGCTGCAGGAGTTCGTCGACACCGGCCTGCTCTCGGCCGCGCAGGCCAAGGAAGCACAGGCCACGCCACTTGACGTGATCAGGAACGGCCAGCTGCCGCATGACCGTTTCCCCGCCTTCATGCAGCTGGTGCGCCAGCAGATCACCAGCGATTTCGACGAAGACACGCTGCGCGCTGGCAACCTGTCGATCTTCACCACGCTGGATCCGGCCGCGCAGCTCTATACCGAGCAGGCCATCGACACCACGATGAAGGAGCTGGGCAAGCGCGCCGATCCGCTGCAGGCGGCCGGCGTGGTCACCGACGCGCATGACGGCAGCGTGCTGGCGGTGGTGGGCAGCAAGATCCCCGGCGACCAGGGCTTCAACCGCGCGCTGGATTCGCAGCGGCCGATCGGCTCCACCATCAAGCCCTTCGTCTACCTGGTGGCGCTGACCGATCCCTCGCGCTGGAACCTCGCCACCGCGCTGGACGACAGCCCGATCAGCATGCGGATGCAGAACGGCACGCTGTGGGAGCCGCACAACGACGACAACCAGAGCCACGGCATGGTGCCGATGGTGGATGCGCTGGCCAAGTCATGGAACCTCGCCAGCATCCGCCTGGGCCTCGCGGTGGGCCTGCCGCGCATCCGCGGGTTCCTGCAGTCCTTCGGGCTCACCGACGTCAACTCCGGCCCCTCGCTGCTGATCGGCGCGCTGGACCTCTCGCCGCTGCAGGTGGCGCAGATGTACGAATACATCGCCTCCGACGGCCATGCGCTGCCGCTGCTGGCCGTGCGCGGCGTGGTGGACGGCAACGGCCGCACCATCAAGCGCTACGAGGTGCAGGCGGGCAAGGGCGAATACCAGGAGGCGGTGCGCCTGGTGACCTGGGCGATGCAGCAGGTCACCACCTATGGCACCGCGAGCTCGCTCGGCAGTTCCAGCCTGGCCTCGCTGCACGTTGCCGGCAAGACCGGCACCAGCAACGACTTGCGCGACGGCTGGTTCGCCGGCTTCACCGGCGAGCATCTCGGCGTGTTCTGGATGGGCCGCGACGACAACAAGCCCGCCCACCTGTTCGGCGCCACCGGCGCGCTGCGCGTGTGGCGCAACCTGTTCGCCAAGCTGCCGACCCGGCCGTTGTCCGCCGCGCCGGGCGACGGCCTGCAGATGGCGTGGGTCAACCCCGCCGACGGCAAGCCTACCGAGCCGCAGTGTTCGGGTGCGAAGCAGGTGCCGGTGGTGACCGGCTCGCTGTCCGGCGACGTCGAAGGCTGCGGTTTCTGGCAAAGCCTGTTCGGCGGCGGCAGCCCGGCGGCCCCGTCGTCGGGCAGCGCCCCGGTCAATCCCGGCACGGCCCCGGTGGCCATCCCCTCCCTGTCCAGCGGAAACTGAGCATGTTCCTCGTACGTCGACCCTTGCGCGCATGGCCGCTGCCCCTGGCGGCGGTCCTGCTGGCGGCCTGCACCACGCCGGCGCCGATCGAGTCGCCGAAGCGCCCCGCGCTGGCACCCGCCGCCATGGTCGCGGCGATCCGCGCCGCCGGCGAGCACGAGCAGTCCGTGATCGCGGTGCAGCCGCTGGCCGACCCCGGCATCAGCGCCTGGAGGCAGGCCGCCCAGGCCGACAGCGACGCCGGCCATTACGACGCGGCCGCGGCCAAGCTCGACCAGGCGCTCAAGCACAGCCCCGACTCGCCCGAACTGCTGCAGGATCGCGCCGAGGTGGCGGTGTACCAGCACGACTACGCGCTGGCGCAGAAGCTGGCCCAGCAGTCGTGGACGCTGGGCCCCAAGCTTGGCCCGCTGTGCGCGCGCAACTGGGAAACCATCGCCCAGCTGCGCCAGGAAGCCGGCGACGAGGCCGGCGCCGCCACCGCGCAGAAGTGGCTGGCGAAGTGCCACGTGCAGGGCATCAACCGGCGCTGAGCCAGGGCCGGCATTCGCTCAGAACAGCGCGCCGAGCAGGATCACGATGCCGACGATGCTCGCCGCCCACACCAGCGTGCGCAGATACGGAATGCCCGCCGCGTAGATCGGCACGTAGGCCAGCCGCGCCCAGAAATACAGCTGGGCGCCGAGCGCGGTCGTCGCGTCGTGCCGCTGCAGGGCGATCGTGGCGAGCGCCACGGCGACGAAGAACGGGAACGTCTCCAGGAAATTCGCGCGGGCGCGGTCCAGCCGTCCCGCCATGCCGGCAAGCGCGGGCGGGGTCGTGTCGCGCGCACCGGCGGCCCAGCCCGGTCCGCGCTGGCTGAGCAAACCCAAGGTGGCGATGCCTGTCTGCACCAGTCCCAGCACGACGCTCCAGGCCAACATCCGCAGCTCGGTGCCCACGATGCATCTCCTGATGGCGATGTGGCGGCATGGTGAGCCCGGAACACCCGCGATGCCAGGCGCGAACGACGCGCAGCGGCCGCCATTTCAATTTTCCGCCGCTCGAACGTCTGACTATCCGAGACGGGCCGGAACGCCTGTCGTGGCTGGCGATGGTCCGGGCATTCCGGGGCCGTCGCCGCTGCCCGTGGCGTTCCGCGGCGTGCCGGCGTGTCCGGGACACGTCGCCGGCCCGGCAGCTTGGAGTGGCATGCATGTCTTGCCTGCAAGCATGCAGGTCTGCGCTGGGAGGGCGCTTTCCGGCAACCCGGCGGTGCCCCCGCGCCACCGGGTTGTCGGAGGACTTCGCCGGGCAGGGGCGCGGGTTGCCATCACGCAATCGGCACGAAACCGGTTTGCCGCATGCAGGCGCTGGGCGATACTGCGGCGATGATCGAATTCGACGATACGCAGCCGGGCAGCGTCGCCGCGCTGCTGGGCGCCGACGGCCCGTTCGCGCGCGAGCTGCCGAACTTCGCGCCGCGCGCCGCGCAACAGGCGATGGCCGCCGCGGTGGCCGAAGCCATCGCCGGGCGCGAGACGCTGATCGCCGAGGCCGGCACCGGCACCGGCAAGACCTACGCCTACCTCGTGCCCGCGCTGCTCTCGGGCGAGCGGGTGATCGTCTCCACCGGCACCAAGGCGCTGCAGGACCAGCTCTACTTCCGCGACCTGCCGAAAGTGCGCTCGGTGCTGGATGCGCGCATCAAGACCGCGTTGTTGAAGGGGCGTGCGAATTACCTCTGCCTGTATCGCCTCGACCAGACCGTGCGCGAGGGCGCGAGCTTCGACAAGGCGCAAGCCGCGCAGTTGGCGACGATACGCGCGTGGTCCGCGCGCACGCGCCGCGGCGACCGCATGGAGCTGGCCGAGGTGCCGGAGGAATCGCCGCTGTGGCCGCGCGTCACCTCCACGCCGGAGAACTGCCTCGGCGTGGAGTGCCCGTTCTACGACGACTGCCACGTGGTGAAGGCGCGCCGCGAGGCGCAGGAGGCGCAACTGGTGGTGGTCAACCATCACCTGCTGTTCGCCGATCTCGCGCTGAAGCAGGAAGGCTTCGGCGAGATCCTGCCGGGCGCCTCGGCCTTCATCCTCGACGAGGCGCACCAGGTGCCCGAGTTGGCGGGGCAGTTCTTCTCGCAGAGCGTGAGCGCGCGCCAGCTCGCGGAACTGGCGCAGGACGCCATGCGCGAATGCAGCGGCGTCACCGGCGCGATCGGCCTGCTGCTGGAGCCGGTGGAGGCGCTGCAGGACGCGCTGAAACGACTGCGCCTGGCGATGGAGCCGCTGCCGCCGCGCGGCGCGTTCGGGGTGCTCGACGCTGCGGCCGCCGTGCGCGAAGGCCTGCACGAGGTCGGCGACTTGTTGGCCACGCTGGCCGACCTGCTGGCCTCGCAGGCCGAGCGCTCGCGCGGGCTGGCCAACGCGCACGAGCGTGCCGCGCTGCTGGCCGAGCGGCTGGAGCGCATCATCGAACGGGGCTCCGAACGCGACGTGCGCTGGTATGAACTGTTCCCGCGCGGCTTCGCCCTGTACGCCACGCCGCTGGATCTTGCGGCTCCCTTGCGCGCGATGCGCGAGCGCAGCGGGGCGGCGTGGGTGTTCACCTCGGCCACGCTGTCGGTGGCCGGCCGGTTCGAGCACTTCGCGCGCCAGCTTGGCCTGGACGAACCGCAGGCGCTGTTGCTGGAAAGCCCGTTCGACTACGCGACGCAGGCGTTGTGCTATCTGCCGGAGGGTTTGCCCGATCCCGCCGCGCGCGACTACACCGAGCGCGTGCTCGACGCCGTGCTGCCGGTGCTGCAGGCCTCGAACGGCCGCGCCTTCCTGCTGTTCACCTCGCATCGCGCGCTGCGCCGTGCCGCCGAGCTGCTGGCCGCACGCGTGCCGTGGCCGCTGTTCGTGCAGGGCACGGCGCCACGCCACCAGTTGCTGGAGGAGTTCCGCCATTCCGGCCACGGCGTGCTGCTGGGCGCGGCGAGTTTCTGGGAAGGCGTGGACGTGGCCGGCGACGCGCTCAGCGTGGTGGTGATCGACAAGCTGCCGTTCGCCGCGCCCGACGATCCGGTGCTGGTGGCGCGACTGGAGGCGCTGGAGCAGCAGGGCATCAACCCCTTCATGGGCTGGCAGGTGCCCGCCGCGGCGATCGCGCTGAAGCAGGGCGCGGGCCGGCTGATCCGCAGTGTCACCGACCGCGGCGTGCTGGTGCTGTGCGACCCGCGCCTCACCGGCAAGAACTACGGCAAACTGTTCCTTGCCAGCCTGCCGGCCATGCCGCGCACTCGCGCGCTGACCGACGTGCAGGCATTTTTCGCGCTGCCCGCCGACGACCGCAGGGAGTCCGCCGCATGAGTACCGAACCCGACCTGCGCACCGATCCCGCACTGCTGCCCGTGCTGGAGGAACTGCGCCGCCGCGAGCCGATCTTCCATCGGCCGGAATTCGGCGACACGCGCGCCGACCATCTCGCGGTGACGGCGGAGGACTTCTGGGAAGTGGGCGCCTCCGGCCGCCGCTACAGCCGCGAGCACGTGCTCGACGTGCTGGACGAGCGTCGGCGCGATCCGCGGCCCGATCCGTGGGAAACCGGCGACTTCCACTGCCGCCAGCTCGCCGACGCGGTCTACCTGCTCACCTACACGCTGCGTCAGGGCGAGCGCGCGACGCGACGCGCCACGATCTGGCGGCGCGATCCGGGCGGCTGGAAGATCGTGTACCACCAGGGCACCGTGGTGGCCGATGCCTGATCCAGCCATGCGCGTCTTCTCCCACACCTGCTCCAACACCGAGATCGTCTGCGCGCTGGGCTGCGCCGGCATGCTGGTGGGTGTGGACGCGGATTCCGACTATCCGCCCGAGGTCGTGGCGGACTTGCCCAAGACCGGGCGCGATCTCGACCTCGATATCGAGGCCGTGCTGAAGCTCGAGCCCGAGCTGGTGCTGACTTCGCTCACCGTACCGGGCCACGAGCGCGTGGTGGCGGAGCTGGAAGTCGCGGGGCTGCAGACGCTGGTGTGCGATCCGCAATCGCTGGGCGACGTTTACGGCGACATCCGCCGCATCGCCGCCGCGTTGGGCGTGGCGGAGCGCGGCGCGGCGCTGGTGGCGGAGATGGAGGCGGCGATGCCGGCGGTGGAGCCGGCAGGACGGCGACCACGCGTGCTGGTGGAATGGTGGCCCAAGCCGGTGATCGCGGCAGCGAAACGTTCCTGGGTCAACGACCTCATCCGGCGCGCGGGCGGCAGCAACCCCTGGGGCGACGTGGATGCCAAGAGCGTGCCGCTGGAGCTGGCCGACGCGGCGGCGCAGCGGCCCGACATCGTGGCGATGAGCTGGTGCGGGGTGAAGGTGGCGAACTATCGCGCCGACAAGGTGCGTGCCCGCGAGGGCTGGAGCAAGGTGCCCGCGGTGGTGGACAACCGCATCCACGCGATCAGCGAGGCCTTCCTCGGCCGTCCCGGCCCACGGCTGGTGGAAGGCTACCGGCAGCTGCGCGCGGCGATCGCTGCCGCTACGCCGCACTGAAACCGATGCTTCCTCTTCGACATGCAGGCCGCCTTGTTTCCTCCCCTGCGGGCAGGGGACGGCCGGGGTGGGGTGCTTTCGATCGAGCGCCTTGCGTGACCACGCTGCGCGGCGCAGAGTGATTCACCATGATCATTTCTTCCGCCCTGGACTACCGCGCCGCCGCCCGGCGTCGCCTGCCGCCGTTCCTGTTCCACTACATCGACGGCGGCGCCTACGACGAGGCGACCCTGCGCCGCAACGTCGAGGATCTGCGCAGCATCGCCTTGCGCCAGCGCGTGCTCGGGGAGGTCGGCACGGTCGATCTCTCCACCGAGCTGTTCGGCGAGAAGCTCGACTTGCCCGTGGCGCTGGCGCCGGTGGGTCTCACCGGCATGTACGCGCGCCGCGGCGAGGTGCAGGCCGCGCGGGCGGCCGCGAGCCGTGGCGTGCCGCTCACCCTGTCCACGGTGTCGGTGTGCCCGATCGAGGAGGTGCAGCGCGCGGTGTCGCGGCCGATCTGGTTCCAGCTCTACGTGCTCAAGGACCGCGAGTTCATGCGCAACGTGCTGGATCGCGCCTGGGCCGCCGGCGTGCGCACCCTGGTGTTCACCGTGGACATGCCGGTGCCGGGCGCGCGCTACCGCGACGCGCACTCGGGCATGTCCGGCCCGCATGCTTCGTTGCGCCGCGTGTGGCAGGCGGTCTGCCATCCGCGCTGGTCGTGGGACGTGGGCGTGATGGGGCGTCCGCACGACCTCGGCAACGTGTCGGCCTATCTCGGCCACCGCATCGGGCTGGAGGATTACATCGGCTGGCTGGGCAAGAACTTCGATCCCGCGATCGGCTGGCGCGACCTGGAATGGATCCGCGAATCCTGGAAGGGTTCGATGGTGCTGAAGGGCATCCTCGATCCCGCGGACGCGAAAGAAGCCGTGCGCTTCGGCGCCGACGGCATCGTGGTGTCGAACCACGGCGGGCGCCAGCTCGACGGCGTGCTGTCCTCGGCGCGCGCGCTGCCGGCCATCGCCGATGCGGTGAAGGGCGAACTGAAAATTCTCGCCGACTCCGGCGTGCGCTCGGGCCTCGACGTGGTGCGCATGCTGGCGCTTGGCGCCGACGGCGTGCTGCTTGGCCGCGCCTTCGTCTACGCGCTGGCCGCGGCCGGCGAGCGGGGCGTGGCGCACCTGCTCGACCTGATTGCCGGCGAGATGCGCGTGGCGATGACGCTGACCGGCGCGAAGTCGGTTGCCGGCATCACGCGGGACAGCCTCGCCGTCGCGCAAGCGCCACGGTGACGCCCGCTTCCCGGGCCGCGCCATCGCGCCGGCTCCGAACCGGCCGTTGCCGCCTCATGCAGCGCCCTTCCCGCTGATGTGATGGGCACTCCCTGGCGAGGTGCGCGCAGATGATCCTTCCGGCATGCGGGCACTGCTCGTCGCGAACGACGGCAAGCCGTCGAGGCGCGACGGCCGGAACGCCGGCGTCGCGCGTTCCGCCAACGGCTATCATGGAGCGGCCATGAACCTGCTCGCGATCGAAACCGCCACCGAAGCCTGCTCCGTCGCCCTGATCCACGGCGACGAAGTGATCGCCCGCAGCGAACTCGCGCCGCGCCGCCACGCCGAACGCGTGCTGCCGATGGCCGACGAACTCTTGGCCGAAGCGGGCCTGGGCAAGCATGCGCTGGACGCCATCGCGGTCGGCCGCGGCCCCGGTGCGTTCACCGGCGTGCGCCTCGCGGTGTCGCTGGCGCAAGGCATGGCGCTGGCGTTGGACCTGCCTGTGGTCACCGTCTCCTCGCTCGCCGCGCTGGCGCTGGAAGCGCCGGACAGTGCCGATGCCGACAGCGCCATCCTCGCCGTGATCGACGCGCGCATGGGCGAGATCTACGCCGCCAGCTACCGCCGCGACGGCAAGGGCGGACTCGTCGCGCTCGACGACGAACGCGTCTGCACCGCTGAATCCCTGTTGCTGCCTGAGGTCGGCGCCTGGCAGGTGGTCGGCACCGGCTGGGCCACCTACGAAGCCGCGTTGCGCGAGCGATTGGGCGCAGAGCCGCGCTACACCGACGGTGCGCGTTACCCGCAAGCCGTGCGTGTCGCCGAACTCGCCGCGCGCGAGTTCAGGGCAGGCCGTGCACTGCCGCCCGAGCAGGCGTTGCCGGTGTACCTGCGCGACAAGGTGGCGTTGACGCTGGTGGAGCAGGGGAAGGCTTGAGTCGATCGATCGGGGCCACGCAGAAGTAGTGCGGTGTCGCCGTGATGATTTGTCTGCGAGGGTTTGCCGAAATGTGTGCTTTCGACCCGTTGCTGACGGTGACGAACGGCTGCTTTCGGCTAGGCGGGCTGCCTATGACGGGCGGCCCCAGCCGATCTCGCGCATGCCAGCCTCGGCCGCCGCCCGGCCCGGCCGTGCTGCGGCGGGCCGGCGCTATACTCGCCGAGATCGGGGGGCGGGGGCATGCGGTGGAAGAATTCTTCGCACGACTGAAAGAACACAAGCTGGTGCAATGGCTGCTGGGCTATGCGGCGGTGGCAGTAGCCTTGATACCCGTGCTGGATATCGTTGCGGCGCAGTTTGGTTGGCCGGAGAGTTTGCGTCGCGGTATTACGCTGGTGCTGATCATGGGCTTCTTCATGGTGCTGGTGCTGGCCTGGTATCACGGTGAGCGCGGGGCCCAGAAAATGCCGCGCTCGGAGAAGTTGATTTTGGTGGGGTTGATTGTCGTGAGTGGTGTGCTGTTGTGGCGCTTGGCGCCGCCTGCGCAGCAAGCCATGGCGGTGGACAGCAGCGCGGCAAACACCGTGGATGCCAAGGCCATTGCCGCCAAGCCCCCGGCGAAGAATTCGATCGCCGTGATGCCGTTTGCCGACCTCAGCGTAGCGCAGGACCAGGCACTGTTCTCCGAAGGCATGGCCGAGGAAATCCTCAACGCGCTTACCCGGGTCAAGAGCCTGCGCGTGCTCGGTCGTAGTTCGTCATTCCAGTTCCAGGGCAAGGACATCCCACCGCAAACAGTTGGCCGGCAACTCGGCGTGGCCCATGTGTTGACTGGCTCGGTGCGCAAGCAGGGCAATGAACTGCGCATCACGGTGGAGTTGGTGCGCACCAGTGACGGCGTGCAGCAGTGGTCGAACCAGTACGACGGCAGCCTGGCCGACGTGTTCAAGCTGCAAGACGCCTGCGCACGCGACGTCGCCAGCCAGCTGGATATCACCCTCAGCGATGCCGGTGCCCGGCGTCTGGTCGACAAGGTGACCGACAATTCGCAGGCCTATGCGAAGTTCATCGAAGCGCAGGAACTGGTGACGAAACGGGTGGGTGACAGCCTGCCGCGAGCGATCGCCCTGCTGGATGAAGCGACCGGGCTGGATCCGCATTTCGCACGTGCCTGGTCGACGCTGGCCGTGGCCTACGCCGTGCTTTCCCAATACAGCAACGCCGACTGGCAGACGAGCTGGCTGGCATCTGATCGAGCAGCACAGCGCGCGCTCGCGCTCAATCCGAATGATGCGGCTGCTTACGCCGCCCTGAGCTACAACCAGTTCTCGCAGCGGCACTACAGCTCCATGGTGGAACCGATGCAGCGCGCGCTGGAACTGGCTCCAGAGAATTCCGCAGTGAGTTACTGGGCGGCGAACGAGCTGGCCGCAATGGGCCGTACCCGCGATGCCGAAACACGGCTTGATGCCGCGCTGGCCAACGACCCCGCCAACCCCCTGTTGTTGTTCTACAAGAGCATGCTTCGCTGGCGCGAAGGCGATCAAGCGGGCGCACTCGATTTCATCCACCGTAGCGGGACGGCCGACTCTCCATTCGGCGAACTGATGCTCGGGTATTACGATGCGGCTCACGGTGACAAAGAGGGAGCCAAGCGGAACTTCGCAAGTTCCGCCGCCCGCATGGGCTCAAAAATCCCTGAGCAGGAATTGGTGGTGATCTATCTCGGCACGTTTGGCACCGTCAGCCAAAAACAAATGGCGCTGAAGATCGTCGGTGCGCACACGGACGATGAGTGGGCACCCACCTTGCTGTTGCAACTGGGCGCAGCGGGGCGCTCGTTCGACCTGTACGAGCACGGCCACAGCGGCCTGTCCGATGCCTACCTCAACTGGCTGTGGCAACCGGAGCCGTGGTCGCGCAAGGCGCGTCAGGATGTCGCCTTCCAGGGCTTCGCCAAGCGGCTGGGCATGGTCGACTACTGGAAGCGCAACGGCTGGCCGGACCTGTGCAAGCCGGCCCCCGACACTGGCCCAGATGCATTCACATGCCGATGAGTAGCCGATCATGACTGATTTCGCCGCTGGTATTGTCTGCGTGGTGCTCGACTGTTGCGCCTTGCCTGCAGGTATGTGTGACCTTGGCAAGGAAATGCGTTAGTGGAAGAGTTCTTCGCTCGCTTGAAAGAACACAAGCTGGTGCAGTGGTTGCTGGGCTATGCGGCAGTAGCCGTTGCCTTGATTCCCGTGCTGGATATTGTGGCGGCGCAGTTTGGCTGGCCGGAGAGTTTGCGCCGCGGTATCACGCTGGCGGTGATCATGGGTTTCTTCGTGGTGCTGGTGCTGGCCTGGTATCACGGCGAGCGCGGCGCGCAGAAAATGCCGCGCTCCGAAGTACTGCTGCTGGTCGGTCTTGCCATGCTCACAGGTGTGCTGATGTGGCGCGTGGCACCGAGTGGCCACGAGAGCATCCCGCTGGCCAACACCGCGAATGCGAAGCCGGCTGCTCCATCAGCGCGCATGGATGTTTCCGCCAAATCCATCGCGGTGCTGCCGTTCGAGAACCTCAGCACCGATAAGGGCAACGCCTACTTCGCCGACGGCATGCAGGATCTGATCCTGACCAAGCTGGCCGACATCGGCGACCTCAAGGTGATCTCGCGCACCTCGACCATGAAGTACGCCAGCCATCCGGACGATCTGAAAACCATCGCGCAGCAGCTCGGCGTGGCGACGATCCTGGAAGGCAGCGTGCAGAAGGCCGACGACCAGGTGCTGATCAACGTGCAGTTGATCGACGCGCAGACCGATAACCATCTGTGGGCCGACAGCTATACGCGCACGCTGGACAACATCTTCGGTGTCGAGGGCGAGGTGGCCGGCAAGGTCGCCGATGCGTTGAAAGCCAAGCTGTCACCGAGCGAGACGGCGGCGGTGGCGAATGTGCCGACGAAGAATCCGGCAGCGTACGACGCCTACCTGCGCGGCGAGAGCTATCTGGACCAGATGTGGGCGGGTAACTTCGCGGTGGTGCCCAAGGCGGTGGCAGCCTTTCGCGAGGCGACCGATCACGATCCGCAGTTCGCGCTGGCCTGGGCCCAGTTGGCCCTCAGCCAGGGTTTGTTGAACTATGCCGGCATCGACACCTCGAGCGCCACACGGCAGCAAGCGCTGGCCAACGCGCAGCATGCGCTGGCGCTGGCCCCTGATCTGCCGAAGGCGCATTACGCACTGGGCTATGTGTATCGCTTCGGTTTCGCGGACTACGACAAGGCACTGACGCAGTTCAAGATCGCCCAGCACGGTTCGCCCAACGACGCGGAAGTCGAGGCGGCGATTGCTTACATCGAGGCTATGCGTGGCAACATATCGGCAGCGATTGCCGGTTTGCAGCGTGCCACGACCTTGAATCCGCGCGACCCCAATCTGGCGCTTGCGATGGGTTGGATGCAGATGGACTTGCGTCATTACGATCGAGCCAGAGTCGCTTTCCAGCGCACGCTGGCGATAGCACCGAACGACCCCGAGGCTTACACCGCGCTGGCTCGATTGGAGGTTCTGCAGCATGGCGATGCCCATGCGGCGCTGGCCCAACTGCACAACGCACCGACGGATTTGCAGTCTGGTTCGGAGATTCTCTACACGAAAGTCCAGTTGCTGCTGTGCCAGCGCGACTACAAGGCGGCGCAACAGGCTGTCGACACCTTGCAACCGGGAGGCCGGTTTATTACGCCGCTGAGGGTGCTGATGCTGCGTGCTGCGGTCAGTCACTTGTCCGGTGACCTGCCGCGCGCCAAAGCGCTTTACCAGCAGGCGGTGACGAGGGCTGCCGGCGGTGGTGGAGTGGGTGAAACTGCGTTGGTTAGTGCATTGTCCATGCCCATCGCTCAGGCGGGCTCGGGGCATCGTGCCGAAGCGTTGCACGCATTGGACGACGTTCGCGCAACGTTAACCAAATTGGATTTGGGCTCTAATGTCAACACCCTGTCGCGGGTGCGCGCAGAGGTGGACGTGATGCTGGGCGACAACGATGCGGCCATCGCGGCGTTGGACAAGGCACTGGCCGCGCCAACGGGAAGGTCCGTGTCGGTGCCGCTGCTGAAGCTCGACCCGACGTGGGACCCGATCCGCAACGATCCACGCTTCCAGGCATTGCTGGAAAAATACAGTAGCGATGCGCCGACCCAGGATGCGCCGAGACAATAAATCGCGACACCGGCCCGAAGGGATGCGGGCAGGAATGCTCGTCATCAACAAGGGGAACGGCATGCGTACTGAATGGCAGCGGCGGATCGTCGTTTCAGCGGCGATCGTGTCGGGTTTGTTTTTGTTGGGTGGCACGATGGCCTTTGCGCAAGAGGCTGGCACTGCTTCGCAGAACGTGCAGATAACCGCAGCAGAGGCATGGGCTTTTGCGGTGCTTCCGCCGCCTGATCCGCACGCGGCAAAGCCTGACCAGCGCAAGGTGTTGCGCGTGACGGGCAGCCCGGTGCGTTATACCCAGGCACAGCTCGACAGCATCCATGATGCGGACTGGTTCCCGCAGGATCATGCCCGCGCACCGCAGATCGTCCGTGCAGGGCGCAAGTCGGTTCTTGCGTGCGCGGAGTGCCACCTGATCAGTGGCACGGGCGTTCCCGCCAACGCTGCACTGGACGGATTGCCAAAGGCCTACATCCTTGAACAGGTCGCCGCGTTCCATGCCGGCGAGCGTGGGATAGGCGGCCCGGCGATCGCACAAGGCATGGTTGATGAGGCACGCGCACTGACCTCGGCCGACTTGGGTCTGGCGGCGGACTATTTCTCTGCAACCAAGTTTGTTTCACGCGTGCGCGTGGTCGAGACGGCGACGGTGCCGAAGACGCACTGGGAGCTCTATGTGCGTGTGCCGGACAAGGGTCGTAGGTACGAACCGATCGGTGAGCGCATCATCGAAACCCCGCTCGATTTTGACGATTACGCCCGGTTCGATGGACGCGTCCGTTACATCGCCTACGTGCCACCCGGAAGTATCGCGCGGGGTGCCGTAATCGCCAGCCAAGGTAGCGGCGCAGCGCCGGCGTGTGAATCCTGCCACGGCGCAAAACTTCAGGGCGTCGGCATCATTCCGCCACTGGCTGGCCGGTCGCCGACCTACATCGCGCGCGAGCTGATTTTGTTCCGCGAGGGCAAGCGCACCAATCCACAGGCCGCGCCGATGGTGCAGGAAGTTTCGACGTTGACCCTGAACGACATGATCGCCGTCGCCGCTTATGCCGGTTCGCGCAAGCCATGACCTCTACTCAATAAAGAATTTGCTATGAAATGCATCGCAACGGTGGTGCTCATTTTTGCGCTCGCGACCTCGACCGCTGCCGTGCAGGCAGTATCGGGCGATCAGCTCTACGCGCACGCGGGACGTCTGGTCAACGCCGGGCAAACGAAGCTCAACTTTTATTGCACAGGTTCAGGCTCTCCGACGGTTGTCTTCGATGCCGGCTGGGAAGATTGGTCGCCGTCGTGGGCCACGATCCAACCCGTGATTGCACGCCGCACGCGCACCTGCACCTTCGACCGTTCCGGTTTCAGTGAAGCCGGGCCGATGCCGCGTACCAGCGTCGAGATCGCGAAAGAGTTGCACGCGGCGCTGCACAGCGCTGGCATTCCGGGTCCGTATCTTCTGATCGGGTATTCGTTCGGCGGCTACAACATTCGTGCGTTTGCCGATCTCTACATGCCGGAAGTCTACGGCGAAGTGTTCGTGGACATCGAGGATGATGATGTCGCGTCGCCAAAATTACGCGCCCAGGACTACCGCGAGTGGACCATCGACGGCCAGGGCTTGACTGCCTGCCGCAAGGCGCTGGTAAACCACCAGCCACTGCCGCCGATACCCTCGGTGGGACATTCCTACACGCCTGCGTCGAACACGCCGTGTTCGCACCAGTTTTTCCGCGGCCTGCCGATGAAGGAGTGGTCGCCCGAGCTCAATGCCACCGTCCTGCACATCGCCAACACGCGCGTGGCGCTCTACGACGCGGCAATTTCGGAGATGCAGGAGATGCCCGCCGACACGACATGGCTCATTGCGCACCGGCGTTCGTTCGGCGACCGTCCGCTGGTCATTCTCACCGCCCAAAACCATCACTACGACACTGACAAGACACCGCCAGCGCTGCACAAGAAACACATGGCAGCCGAACGCGAGCATGCGCGAACTCAGGCGAGGCTGCTCTCACTCTCGACCGACGCAAAACAGATTCTCGTCCCGAACAGCGGCCACTACATCCAGCTTGATCAACCGCAAGTCGTGATCGACGCGACTCTCGGCGAATTGCCGAAGCAAGGGAGCGGCGCACCATGAAGCCCCGCTGGCGCGCGCCGAAACTCGGTCAGAGTGCACTTCGAGCGACCGCTTCTGGCCGATGTCTGCCCGTCGCGTCGCGTTGCGTCGGGTTCGGGCCACAAGCCCAACGATCCGAAGGTGTCGACGGAGGGTGGGATTCATGAGCCCAGGGTGCCGGGTTCGAGAGCTCCCGGGCTGGCCGGTTTGAGAGCATTACGGGTGGCCGGTTTGAGAGTGGAATCGGTGGCGGGTTTGATCGGAATACGCATGAAGTAACCTTGCCACCAATTAGCGGGGAAACGAGTCATGAAGAAGGCAATGTTCCGCTGCTTGCTGCTGCTGGTTCCAATGTTTCCGCTGATCGCGATTGCTGCGCCGCGCTCCAGCCACTATCTTTTTGTTTGGGCAATGGAAGCTGTGCATCCTCTCGCCTCGGTGCCGGAGATGACGCCGGCCGACATTCCCGCGAGGCGCAGCGGCTTGGGATTGGGCAAGGACTTCATCGCCGTGTTCGACGTGCAGCCGGGGCTGACGTTCGGCAAACTTGTTGCGATGCTGCCGGTGGGAGACGCGGCACAGGCGCATCACACGAACTACGCGGAACCTCCGGACGACGTCCTGTATGCCAACGACTGGCTCGGGAATCGCACTTACGTCTTCGACCTGCGCGATCCCCTGCATCCTCGGCTCGTGCGCAAATTCGGCAGCGTCGGTGCTTTCGGCTATCCGCACTCGTTCGTTTACCTTGCCAACGGCGATACGCTGGCGACGTTCCAGTATTCCGGCGGGTTCAACCATGCTGCGGGAGGATTGGTCGAATTCGATCCGCAAGGCAAGGTTGTGAGGACGGCTTCGGCAGCCTCCGCGGGCCACCCCAACATTCGCCCGTATAGCCTGGCAGTCGATGAGAAGCTCGACCGCGTTGTCACCGGCAGCGCGGACATGATGGGCACACAGGTCAGCCACGTGGCCCAGGTCTGGCGACTCTCCGATCTGAAGCTGATCAAGACCATGCGATTGCCGCCGCAACCTGACTGGTTTTACGACACAACTGCGGATTCGTCCGAACCTCGTCTGCTGAAAGACGGCAAGACGGTTGTGGTTCCGACGTTCAATTGCGGTCTGTTCCTGGTCCGGAACCTGGCGAGCGACGATCCCACGCTGCAACATATCTATGACTTTGGCTACCGCACCTGCGAAGTGCCGGTGATCGCAGGTGACTTTCTGGTGGAAACCATGCAAAGCGGGCACGCCATCGCGAGTCTCGACATGCATGATCCGGAACATCCTCACGAAGTCAGCCGCATTCTTTTGCCGCCGGATGAATATCCGCACTGGCTGGCACTTGAGCCGGGCGGCGATCGCCTGGTCATCACGGGTTACGGGGCGCTAGACACCAAGGTTCGATTTGCGACGATTGAGCGCCGCACCGGGAAGCTGACACTCGATCCAGAGACGATCGATTTCACGCGCACGTGGCCGGATGGTTGGAAGGGGAGCGCTATTCCGCACGGCGCCGTTTTCAGCAACCCTTGAGGCGGCACTGCGAGGAAGCAATCCTCGCCATGTCGTGCGGACGAACCGTCGAAAGCCGATAACGTGGTCAATCAGGGCACGATCGGGACGGGGTGTTTGATCAACGGCGATTTGGGAATGCACGACTTCCACATCCACCGGCTGAAATCCGAGTGGAAATGCGGATATGACGGCTGGTCGCTGCATCAACCCTCCAACGACCGCTATGGGGCGATGGAATACGGGTAGCGACTGTCGCGTTGTGGCCGAAAACGGTCATCCGAGATCACGCCGTCTGCGATGAATCTCGCCGCGCCTCCTGACCTCACAGCCGCCCAATCAACAACTGCACCGCCAGGCTGCTGACCGACACCGCCGCCCACACACCCAGCCCCAGCAGGATCGGCCGCGCGCCGCTGGCGATCATCCTGCGCAGGTTGGCGGAAAGACCGATCGCGGTGAGCGCCACGATGATCAGGAACTCGGCGAGGTCGTGCAGCGCGGGCAGGATCGCGGCGGGGACCAGGCCGGCGGTGCGGATGCCGGAAGCCACCAGGAACCACAGGATGAACCACGGGAAGATGCGGCGCAGGCTGAAGTCGGCGGCGCCGTTCTTCTTCTCGCGCGCGGCCACCGCGAAGGCCAGGATCAGGCAGATCGGGATGATCAGCGTGGCGCGGGTGAGCTTGACGATGGTGGCGTAGTCGCCCGCGGCGCTGCTGTAGCTGTAGCCGGCGGCCACCACCGACGAGGTGTCGTTGATCGCGGTGCCGGCCCACAGCCCGAAGCCGAGGTCGCTGAGGTGCAGCAGATGGCCGAGCAGCGGGAACAGCAACACCGCCACCACGTTGAACAGGAAGATGGTGGAGATCGCGAACGCGGTGTCGTGCTCGTCGGGCTTGATGATGGGAGTCACCGCGGCGATCGCCGAGCCGCCGCAGATCGCGGTGCCCACGCCGATCAGGATCTTCAGCTTGTCGTGCACGCCCAGCCAGCGGCCCAGCGCCCACGCGCTGAGGAAGGCCACGGTCAGCGTCACCAGGGTCACCGACAGCGATTCCAGACCGGTCTTCGCCACCTGGGTGAGGCTGAGGCCGAAGCCGAGCGCGACGATCGACCACTGCAGCACCTGCTTGCCGCCGAACGCGATGCCCGGCGTGAAGCGGGCATCCGGCGAGACGGTGTTGCGCACCGCGATGCCGAGCAGGATGCCGAACACCGGGCCGCCGATCAGCGGCACCAGGCGCCCGAGCCACCACGCCAGCAGCGCGATCGCGACGGCGAGCAACAGGCCGGGTGCGCGGCTGCGCAGGGTGGGGCGGGCGAGGGCGGCGGCGAGCGGTGTATTCATGGGTGGGTGCGCTGGGTTGGCGTCGCCCCAGCGAAGGCTGGGCCCAGTGCCTTTATTCCGGAAAGTCGAAGGCGCTGGATTCCTGCGTTCGCAGGAAGGACGGGCAAAAGGGACGCTTCCGCGTGGTTGCCGGAAGTGGCGCCATTGTCCTCGCCCCCATCGATCAGCAAAACTTGGAAAATCTGATCGTTCGTATAAGATCGAATGATGAACAACATCAGTCCGCGCCAGCTCGAGGTGTTCGTGCAGATCGCGCTGCTGGGCAGCGTGCGCGCCGCGGCCGAGCGCCTGTACATGACCCAACCCGCCGCCAGCATGGCGCTGGCCGAGCTGGAGCGGCAGCTCGATGCGCCGCTGTTCGCCCGCGAGCGTGGCCGGCTGCGGCTCAATCCGCGTGGCCGCGAGCTGCTGCCGCTGGCGCAGGAACTGCTGGAGCGCCACGCCGAGTTCGGCCGCCGCGGCCGCGAGGACGGCGACGCGCTCTCCGGCGAACTGCGCATCGGCGCCAGCAACACAGTGGGCAATTACCGCGTGGGCGAGCTGCTGGGCGCGTTCGTGCGCGCGCATCCGCAGGTGGCGATCCGCTTGCGCGTGGCGAACACCGACGCGATCGCCGCGGCGATGCTGGAGCACAGCCTCGACCTCGGCTGCGTGGAAGGGCCGGTGACGCATCCGCAGCTGGAAGTGCGGCCGTGGCGCGACGACCTGCTGGTGGTCTGCGCGCCGCCCGACCATCCGCTGGCGCGCAAGCGCACGCTGAAGCCCGCCGATTTCGCCGGCGCACGCTGGGTGATGCGCGAGCCGGGTTCGGCCACCCGGGCCACCAGCGAGCGGGTGCTGTCGCAACTGCCGCCCGGCGAGACCGTGCTGGAGCTGGACCAGATCGAGGCGATCAAGCAGGCGGTGATCGCCGGCCTCGGCATCGCCTGCCTGCCGCAGGTGGCGGTCACCGACGCGCTGGCTACCGGCCGGCTGAAGGCGCTGAAGACGCCGTTCCTCGACCTGCGCCGCAAGCTCTCCATGCTGGTACACCGCCAGAAATACCGCGGCGCGCTGCTGGATGCGTTCATTGAACAGGCTGGTCGCGATCGCTGAGCCGATGCGCTGTTCCGGAGAACGGGGCCAACCACCGGGATGCGCCGGCAATGCCGCCGCATCTCCGTCGCCATGTATCGGCCGATGCCGGCTTCCGCCACAGCTGCGTGGCGGAAGCCGGCGGTCTCCCGGGGCAGCGGCGGCGGGACGTCCGCATCACAGCGACACGGTGGCGCGCACCCAGTAATAGCGGCCGATCAGGTCGTAGGTGTAGGCATCGGTATTGGAGTTGCTGCCCCACTGGTAGAACATCGGAGGCTGCTTGTCGGCGATGTTGTCGACGCCGACCGACAGCGTGGTGTGGTACCTGCTGAATTCGTAGCTGGCGGACAGGTTGTTGTAGACGTACGCGCCGATCCGGTGCACCGCGCCGTCGATGCCTTCGTCGGCCGAATAGCTCTGCGACGGGTCGGCGCTGCCCACCTTGGTGCGGCCGATGTAGCGCAACGTCCAGCTGGCACTCCACGGGCCGCGATTCCAGTTCAGCGTGCCCAGGCCGCGCCAGCGCGGGAATTCGCCGTAGGCGGGGCAAAACAAGCCGGCGCAGTGCACCACCGCCACGCTGGCGTCGCCCGGCGCTGGATCGACGTCGTAGCGTGCCATGTAGGTGGCGTTGAGGTTGGCGGTGAACTTGCCGTAGCGGTCGGTGGCAAGGCTGTACTGCACGCTGCCGTCGACGCCCTTGGCCCAGGTCTGGCCCAGGTTCACCGTGGGCAGGCTGATGTAGCTGATCTGGCCGTTGCCGGAACGGTGGATCAGGCTGCACAGCTTTTCGCTGTAATAGCACTCGTTGAGGATCGTGGTCGGATCGAGTCCGTCGACGATGGTGTCGTTGAGGTTGATGCGCCAGACGTCGGCACTGAACGACAGGCCGCGCAGCCAATGCGGGTCATAGACCAGGCCGAAGTCGAAGGACTTGCCGTGCTCGGGCTTGAGGTCGTAGCCGGCGGCCACCGAGCCGGAACCCTTGACGCCGAGTTGCGGGTTGTTCTGCTGGAAGCTGCCGTCGGCGGGGACGTTGGCGCAGGCCTGCGCATGGCCGCCGGTATAGCCGTCGCAGATGTCGGTGGCGGCGAGGGCGCCGCCGCTGGTGCCGGCATACAGTTCGCCGATGTTGGGCGCGCGGAACACCTGGGACATCGTGCCGCGCAGCAGCAGGTCGGCGATCGGGCGCCATTCCAGTGCCACCTTGCTGTTGGTGGTGCTGCCCGACAGGCTGTAGTCGGAATAGCGCGAGCCGATGTCCAGGTTCAGCGAATAGAACAGCGGTTGGCTGGCGAGGATAGGGATCAGCGCTTCCGCGTAGGCCTCCTTGACGCTGTAGCCGCCGCTCAGCACGGTGCCGCAATCCTCCACCACGCCGCACAGGCCGGCGTAGTCGCCCGAGGAGATCGCGGTGGCGCTCGGCGTGTCGGTGCCATCGGTCTGTGATTCCTTGCGGTAGGACAGTCCCGCAGCAAGGTTGACCGGGCCGGCCGGCAGGTCGAACAGTTCGCCGTTGGCGCTGGCCTCGAACTGCTTCGTGGTGTAGCGGTAATAGGTGACCGGGTTGACGACGATCTTCTTCAACGCCGCCACGGTGGTGGGGTCGTTGATGTTGAAGAGGTTGATCGGCGTGCAGTTGGCGACCGGCGCGGCCGGGGTACCGCAGGTCACCACGCCGGTGCTGCCGTCCAGGAACGACGGCCCCAGTCCCCGCTGCAGGGCTGCGTAGTCGAGGAAACCGTTGTTCTCGGTCTTCTGCTTGACCCTGCCATAGTTGACGTCGGCGTTCCACTGCCAGCTGCTTTCGCCGAAGCTGCCACGCAGGCCGGCGGCGAACTGCAGGTCGTAGGTCTGGTTGGCAAAGTCGCGGTTGCCCAGCGAGGTCAGTCGCGTGTTGAAGTCGTTGGCGCTCCGGCCGGTGTTGCGATCGGTGCCGAAGTCGATGCCGAACGGGTTGTAGTAGCTGTCCCTGGAGATGAAGAAGTCATCCGCGTTGGCGACGATCGGCACCGGCGCGATGATCGAGGCCGATGCGGTCCGGGTATAGAAGAGGTTCGTGTAGGCGTCGACGTCCGGCGTGATCTTGAAGTCGCCGACCAGCGACAGGTTGGTGCGCTTCTGCGGCGTCTCGATCAGATTGTACGGCTGGTAGTTGTAGGAGTCGGCCGGACCGAACGTGTGGTAGTCCGACAGCGTGGTGATGCCGCTGACGCCCGGATTCAGGGTGACATAGGTGGCGCCGGCATCCTCGACCAGGCCGGTCGGCACGGTGGACGAGCCCAGCTTGACCACGTGGCCGTTGTTCAGGGCCAGCGCGTTCTGCGAATAGGGGCGCGCGGCAGCGGTAATGCCATTGTTGCTCTGCTGGGTGGCACCGACGATCAGGTTGTAGCGGTCGCCGCTCAACCCGGCCAGCACGCTGAAATTGCGGCGGTTGCCGTCGCCGTGCGAGCTCTCGCCGTAATTGCTGCTCAACTGCACGCCCTGGTAATGGTCTTTCAGGATGAAGTTGACCACGCCGCCGATGGCGTCCGAGCCGTACACCGAGGAGGCGCCGTCGCTGAGCACCTCGATGCGTTCGATCATGTTGGCCGGGATGCTGTTGACGTCTTCGTAGGCCAGGCGCCGGCCATTGACCAGCACCAGGGTACGGTTGTCGCCGAGGCCGCGCAGCGAGATGGTGGAGGCGCCGGTGCCGCCGCCGTTGTCGATCGTGGGATTGGTGGCATTGCCGGCGACTGCGGGGAGCTGCTGCACCAGGTCGCCGAGGGTGGGTTTGCCGCTGTTCTCGATCTGGCTGCTGTCGATGGTCACCACCGGGTTGGAGGTTTCGGCATCGACGCGACGGATCAGCGAACCGGTGACGGTGACGGCGCCGAGGTTCTTGGCCTTGGCCGGCACCGCTGTGGCCTTGGAGTTGTCAGCCTGGTTGTCCTGTGCGGTGCCGGCCTCCTGTGCGTGCAGCGCGAAGCTGCCCATCAGGCTCAGCACAAGCGCAACGCGAATTGCGCGCGCGATCGGCGTGCGGCGTCGGCAGGATGGGTGGCTGTACTGGCGGGCAGTGGATTCCATGTTGCGATGTCCTCGCGTGACTTGGCCGTGGGACGGCGAATGGCGCTGGGTGGAGGGCCGCAGGCGCGGGTGGTGCGCCGGACCGCGCGGTGCTGCGGGCAGTGCTGCCGCATCCATGCTTTTCCGTTGTCCGGCGACGGACGCACAGGCTCCCGGAGGCGGTTGCCCGCCACTGTCAGTCGTTCCATGAATGCGCCCATCGCGGCAGCAATGGACGCCTCGTGCGTTCAGCCGCTGCCGGACGCGTCGGAGTCGTTTTGCCAGTACACTGCATAGCGCTCGGCCCGGATCCGGTTCAGCGGCGCGACGGCAACGGTGCCTTGGCGGGTGGTGGCTTCGAAGCGCAGTTCGTTATCCGACAGCACGTGCATCCAGCCGGTGTCATCCGGGCGGTTCGCGGCGACTTGCGGTGCCGGTTGTGGCTTGGGTTCGGGATCGGGTGCGGCCCACATGCCGGCGTATTGCATGGCGTGAGTCAGGCCTTCGCCACCGAGGCGCGCGGCCAGCACCAGCGGTCCGTACAGCATCGCGCGCAGGCTGTCGTCGCCCGGCAGCGCCACGCTGTGCAACCGCATGGGCAGTTCCAGTTCGACGTGGTCGCCGTCGCGCCATTCGCGCTGCAGGGTCAGGTAGCTGCCCGGCGAAGCGAATACGTCGAGCACCGCGCCGTTGAGGCGCACCCTGGCACCGGGGCCGATCCACGTTGGTACCCGCAGGTTGAGCGCGAAGCGGGCCGGTGCAGCCAGCCTGAGGCTGAAGCGGGTGCGCGGCTCGCGCGGAAAGGCGGTGTCCTGGCGCAAGGTCAGCTGCCGCTGCGGCCACCCCAGCTCGGACGGAATGAACAGGTTGACGTAGAGATCCTTCCCATCGTGGAAATAGATGCTGCTGTTGAAGCGCGCGAACTCCTCGGCGCCGGTACCGGTGCAGCACCAGAACGAATCGGTGGGCGAGTTGTAGAACTTCGCCGCGCCTGGGCGCAGCGGGTAGTAGTAGAGCTTCATGCCGTCGCCGTCCTGGGTGCCCAGGCGTGCGTTGTAGAGCGTGCGCTCGTAGTAGTCGAAGGCTCGCGGATCGCCGCTCCAGCGGTAGATGTGGTCGGTCAGCTTGAGCAGGTTGTAGGCCACGCAGCATTCGGCGCTGTAGAGCCCGAGTTGTCCCTTGAGGTCGCCGGGGCCGGTTTTCCAGAACTCGTCGTTGCTGGAACCGCCGGTGGCATAGGTACGGTTCTGGGTGATGGCTTCCCAGAAGAATTCGGCGATGCGCCGGTAGCGCGGCTCGCCGGTCAGTTCATAGCGCCGTGCCGCGCCGATGACCTTGGGCACCTGGGTGTTGCTGTGCAGGCCCTGGAGCTCGTCGCGGTGAGCTGCCAGCGGATCGAACAGCGAGGCCTGGTCGAAGCGGTGTGCGGCATCGAGGTAGCGGCCGTTGCCGGTGAGGGCATAGAGCTCGCACATCGACTCGTTGATGCCGCCGTATTCGGTCTTCAGGATGTGCGCGATCTCGTCATCCGAGAAGCCGTTGAGCCAGCGCACGACCCAGTCGCCGATGCCGGTGGCGACCCGCAGAGCCTGCTGGTTGCCGGCATGCCGGTACATGTCGAGCATGCCGGCCTGGATCTTGTGGATGGTGTAGAACGGCGCCCACACCTTCTGGCCGCGGCTGAGGCGGTCGAAGAAGCTCTCGGGAAAGGCGCTGAGATAGCCGTTGGCCTGCTGGCAGGCGGCGAGCGCGGCGACCAGCCGGTCGCCGCGCGCCTTCAGAATCTCGTCGCGGTGGCTGGCCCAGGCCAGCGCGGCGGCGGACAGGTAGTGGCCGCCGCTGAAATGGCCGCGCAATTCGCAGTCGGGCTTCTCCCAACCGCCCAGCGGCGCGGCGTGCGAGGCGATGCCGGCCTGCACGCGGAAGCTGTGTGCCAGCCGGTCCACCGGCAGGCTATGCAGGTAGCGCAGATTGGTTGCTGCGGCAGCGGCGAATTCGCTGTCCAGCAGGCGCACCTGGTCCAGGGCGAAACCCTGCATGCGGTGCACGGGCTGCTCGCGGGATGCCGGAGGTGCGTCGGCGACCTTGGCCGATGCCGGCGGATCGGCCACGTCGGGGGCGAAGGCAAGCGCCTTGGGCGCCAGCATGGCGGAAGCCAGCGCGGTCACCGCGCCCTTGAGAAACTGCCTGCGATATCCCGTCTCGTGCGGCATGCCGATCCCCGAAAGCCCGAATGTCACCAGCGGAGCAAGTCCGTGGCGCCGGTGCGTGCATTCCCCCGATGCACACTTTCATTCTGCTGTCACATGGACAGGCCGTCTTGTGTCAATTGCCGAATTGACGTGCGGAATCCTGCATAGTCACCCTGGCAGGCCGATCCGGATGTATGGCCATGCCGAAGGCCGCTGGCACGCCGTCGCGCCGCAGTCCGTGCCAGGACGGCTCAGCGCGGGCGGTCGACCCGGACCAGCAGCACGTCGTGATGGCGCAGCGCGATCGGCATGCGATCGTCGAGCGTCAGCGCATGGCCGCTCCACAGGTCGGTGCCCTGCTGTGCGCCGTGCAGGCCCAGCCGGGCCAGGTCGAGGTGGAAGGGATGCGTGCCGGCATGGCGATCGCTGCCCACGTTGAAGATGGCGATGGCCATGGCGCCGCCCTGCAGCGGGCGCGTCCACACTTCGGTCTCGCCTTCGGCATAGGCGCGGGTGGCCTGCCGGCCCAACGGGTCCTGGTCGATCGTGATCACCGCCTTGTTGGTCAGCACCGCCTTCACCGCCGCCGGCATGTGGGCGAGGTCGTTGCCGGCCAGCAGCGGCGCGGCCAGCATCGCCCACCAGCTGAAGTGCGCACGGTTTTCCGCATCGGTGAGCTTGCCGTTGCCGACTTCCAGCATGTCGGGATCGTTCCAGTGGCCCGGCCCGGCATAGCCGGCCAGCCCGACCTGTTGCGAGGCGATCGTGTAGATACGGTCCCAGTCGGGCGTGATGTCGCCGGTCGTACGCCACAGGTTGGCGCCGATGCCGGGGCCGGCGGCCCATTCCCACGCGGCATCCCAGCCGTACTGGCACATCGAAAACACGATCGGCCGGCCGGCGGCGCGCAGTGCGTCGTGCATGGTGTGGTAGGCGGCGACCATCAGTCGCATCTGCTGGTCGGGATCATGCGGCGCCTTGGCCTGCATCACGTCTTGGATGTAGCTGCACAGGTCGTACTTGAGGTAATCGATACCCCAGCTGGCGTAGGTGCGCGCGTCCTGGGCCTCGTGTCCCAGCGAGCCGGTGTAGCCGGCGCAGGTCTTGCTGCCCGGCGAAGTGTAGATGCCGAGCTTCAGTCCGCGCGCGTGGACGTAGTCGGCCAGTGCCTTCATGTCGGGAAAGCGCGCGTTTGGATGGATCACGCCATGCGCGTCGCGCCGGCCCTGCCAGCCATCGTCGATGTTCACGTAGACATAGCCGGCGTCGCGCATGCCGCTGCCGACCAGCGCATCGGCCGCGGCGCGCACGTCGGCGTCGCTGACCTTGTCGGCGAAGAAGTTCCAGCTGTTCCAGCCCATCGGCGGCGTGGCGGCGACGGCAGGTATCCGCGCTGGTGTGGCCCCGGCGAGAGCGGTGCCGCAGCCCAGCAGGCCTGCAAACAGCAGTGCGATGAGAGACAGGCGCATGGGAACCTCGTGGTCGTTGGATGGGGCGAACTCAGGCGCAGCGGGCGTGCACCTCGATGGAGCGGCCGGGCGTGCCGCGCAGGCGGATGGCGTCGTCGCGGCGATCATCGGCACTTGCCGTCTGGCCGTCCAATGTCACTTCGGCCAGTTGCCGGCCGGCAGGCAGGCGCAGGGTGAGCCAGATCTCCGCAGGCGTGTCGTGCCCAGGCAGGCTGACCGTGCCCCGGATCGTGCCGTCCTGCGCCATCTGCAGGCGGAAACCGGTGCGGCCCCAGCGGGTGGGCGCCGCGTCGATGCCGAGCGGTCCGCCACTGGCCAGCCATGCGCGGGGCAGGGCGCGGCCCAGGTACAGGGTCTCGCCTGCGCTGTCCTCGAACACCAGCATCCAACGCAGCAGCAACGGTATGGTCATTTGCGCCGGCATGCAGAACAGCGGCATGCCGCCACTGATGTCCGATACCTCGCCGGCAGTCCAGCTACCCGGCGTGTGCGCGTGGTGACGATGCGCGTAGAGGAACAGCAGGTACTCGTCGATGCGGTTGAGCCGCAACAATTGCTGCGCGTAGCCATAGGAGATGAAGCCGAGGATGTCGCGGCTCCTGTCGTCCGGCGGACCGATGTTCGCCACCACACCGATGCTGGTTGCGCCATGCCCGCGCATGCAGTCGATCACCAGATGGGCCAGTTCGTCGGGCAGCACATCGGCCTGCAGCAGTTCGGCATAGGCGCGGTGCGGCCACTGCTGCTCGCTGGGCTTTTCCCGGGCCAGCGATTCGCGGAAGGTGAGCTGCACGCCGGGCAGCGGTCCCACGTACGGCGGCTTGAGGTCGTGGCGCACGTTGGCGCGCAGGCTACGCACGGTCTGCGCACGCAGCGCGTCGGCGCATTGCCACCATCGGCGTGCCGTACCGGCGCCATCGGCTGCGGCGATCCGCGGCCACACGGCGGCGACGTCAACCAGTCCGCGCGAGGCGAGTGCGCTGTTGGCGTAATACGGTTTCCACCACAGGCGGGGATCGGGAAACAGGCAGGCGTCCGATTCGTTCCAGCCGTGGATGAGGCCATGGCCCGGATCGTCGTTAGGCAGGCGCAGGCTTTCGTCGTGCAGTTCCAGCAGCAACTGCGCAGTCGCCTCGATCTTGTCGCGGTGCCTGACCAGCAGGGCGCGGTCGTCGGTGTAGTGCAGGTAGCGTGCCAGCAGCGACAGGGTCAGGCCGAACTGCCCGGTCTCGGGGCCGCGCATGTTGACGATGCCGTCGGGCTGCACGAAGTCCGTGAAATAGCCGTCCAGCACCGCAGCAGCCTGCGTGAAACGACCCCATTCCAGGTTCGCGTACAGCGAACTGGTGAAGGTGTCCTGGAAGCCGTCGTACTCGTTGCCGTAGTAGTCGCGATCCACCGCGCCGTACTTGGGGTAGTCGCCGCCGGGGCGCACCACCAACTCGCGGGCGAAGGCGTGGCGGGCCATGTCGACCCAGCCCGGCGCCGGCAACATCGCCGGGCTGGCGTCGACCAGTTCGCGCTGCCAGTAGTCGTGGAAGCGCAGCAGTGCGCGGTAGAACGCGGCGGCATCCGGTGCCTTCCGGCGCGGCGGGTAGGCGGGGTAGCTGTGGCCGTAGCTGACCCGGCCGGGTTTCCCGTGCTCGACCAGCATCGTGCGATGCCAGGTCTGCACCACGAAGCGGTCGGTGGCGTCGACGTCGGCGAACACCAGCACGTCATACCAACGTTCCGCATCGATCGGCACCACCTTGTGCACGGCCGGCAGCCAGCCGCCCAGCAGTCCCTCGCGGCGGCGCGCGACCCGGCGGGGATCGTGCAGGTCGGCGAACATCTGGTCGGAGTGGTAGGTGCGCGTGCTGCCGGAGGCATACACCGGCATGGTGTCGGCGCACTGGCGGGTGCCGACGAACGTGGTCCACGGCAGCCGGCCGTAGTAGTTCTCCGGGTCGAGGCGTGCGGCCACCGGCGGTGCCGCCAGCCGTACCTGCTGCTCGTCCGGCTCGCCATGTTGCAGCAGGCGGTCGGCCAGCAGGTCGGCCTCGGCCAGCGCGATGTCGGGCAGCTTCATGCCGAGGTAGGCGGTCTTCGCCTCGTCGTAGGTGGCTTCGGTACGCTTGCGCAGCACGCAGGCGAGGTCGCCATTGACCAGGATCAGGTCGCCGTCGGGATGGCTGAAATCTTCCAGTACTTCCCATGCCTGCGCGTCGTCGTCGAAACGCACGACGGTTTGGCAGCCCTGTGTCGATACCTGCGTACGTGGCACGCGCACCGGCGGCGGCGCGGGCTGTGCCTTGGGCGGGGTCGCACCACTTGCGGCGGCGCCAGCGCGTGTGGTTGCGGCGAGTCCGACCGCGGCGCTGGTGGCCGCGATGCCCCGCAGGAAACGGCGACGGTCCATGGTTGGCTGCTCCGGTGAAGGCGTGTGGAATCCCGGCGACGTTCAGTCGTCGTCGCTGCCCAGGTCGAGCAGGTGCGCGGGCAAGCCGGTGCGGGCGCCCCAGCAGTAGATGAGCAGGCCGGCCAGGGCGGCGGCCGCGGTATCCCACGGATGGCCGATGATGCCGCGCCCGCCGAAGGTGCCCAGCCAGGACAGCGCGATGAGCAGCGCGTAGTAGGCGACCAGCCACCACGACGAGTACACCTCCTGGCGCAGCCTGGCGCGACCGTCGTGGGAGGGCAGCCGGCACAGCACGTAGATTGCGAACAGCACGATCTGCAGCCCCAGCAGCCACGACACCGTCTGCCAGCTGGACCAGTACACGATCAGCGTGGCGATCACGAACGAGGCCGGCCCGACCACGCCGAAGCCGCGCACCCGGAACGGCCGCGGCAGCTGCGGTGCGCTGCGGCGCAGTGCCGCCACGGTGATCGGCGCCACGGCATAGCTCAGCACCAGTGCGGCCGAGACCACGCTGATCAGCGCCTCCCACGAAGGGAACGGCAAGGTCCAGAAGATCGACAGCGCGAAGCTCAGCCACAGCGCGGGGCGCGGAATGCCGGACTTGCCGTCGATGCGGGTGAAGACCTTGAAGAACGAGCCGCTGCGCGCCCAGCCGTAGACCACCCGGGGGGTGGCGTTCATGTAGATGTTCCCGGTGCCGCTGGGCGAGATCACCGCGTCGCAGACCACCAGCGCGGCCAGCCAGCCGATGCCCAGGGTCAGCGCGATGTCGTGGTACGGCAGCGAGAACATCGTGCCGGTGCCGCCCCAGCCCTGCGCCAGCAGGCGGGTGGGGATGCTGCCCAGGAAGGCCACCTGCAGCAGCAGGTAGATCACGGTGGACAGCAGCACCGACAGGATCAGCGCGATCGGGATCGTGCGTTGCGGATCGCGCACCTCGCTGGCGACCGAGATGATCGGCGTCAGCCCCAGGTAGGCGAAGATGATGCCGCCGGCGGAAACCGCGCCTTCCACGCCGCTGAAGCCGTTCGGGGCAAAGCCGTGCACGCTCATGTTCCGCGGCTGGAAGTGCGCCAGCAGCACGACGATCACCAGCAGCGGCACGACGAACTTGAAGATGCTGATGAGGTTGTTGGCCTTGGCGAAGGTCTTCACGCTGGAATAGTTGAGCGCGAAGAACAGCGTCAGCAGCGCCAGCTGCACCAGCCAGCCCAGCACGGTGGGGTTGCCCGCCGCGTCGCGGCTCAGCGCCGGGAACCAGGCCGCGGCGTATTGGCGGCAGGCCACGGTCTCGATCGCGATCAGGCTGGAGAACGCGATCAGGGTGATGAAACCCATCAGCGAACCCAGCAACAGCCCATGCGAATACTCCGGGTAGCGCACCACGCCGCCGGCGCGTGGCAGGGCGGCGCCCAGTTCGCAGTACACGATGCCCAGCAGCAGCACGGCGGCGCCGCCGATCAGCCAGGACAGGATGCCGGCCGGCCCGGCGATGGCCGAAACATGGCTGGCCGAGAACAGCCAGCCGGAGCCGAAGATCGCGCCGAGGCCGATGAAGGTCAGGTCGGTGAGGCTGAGCTGGCGATGGAATTTTCCCGTCGATGGCATGCGATGTGATCCGGCGGCTTGGGAAGGAGGACGCGGGCTTTCGTCAGGGCGACTTGCAGTCGCAGTGCTTCTCGTCGGCGTAGGGCGACTTGCCGCCGCTGGCGATGAACTGGTCGATGCGTTCGTTCAGTACCGGCAGCGGCACCGAGCCGGTGGACAGCACCGCGTCATGGAAGGCGCGGATGTCGAACTTCGCGCCCAGCGCCTGCTCGGCGCGTGCGCGGTCATCGCGGATGGCCATCTCGCCCAGGTAATAAGACAACGCCTGTGCCGGCCACGCGATGTAGCGGTCCACTTCGGTCTCGATCTCGTGGTCGGCCAGTGCGGTGTTCGCACGCAGGTAGTCCTGCGCCTGCTCGCGCGTCCAGTGCAAGTGGTGGATGCCGGTGTCGACCACCAGCCGCGCCGCGCGCCAGGCCTGGTAGCTCAGGTAGCCGAACTGTTCGTAGGGCGTGTGGTAGATGCCCATTTCCTGGCCCAGGTATTCGCAGTACAGCGCCCAGCCTTCGCCGTAGGCGGAGATGTACGCATAGCGGCGGAAGTCCGGCAGGCCGGTCATTTCCGCCGCCAGCGGCATCTGCAAGGCATGGCCGGGCGAGGATTCGTGCAGGGTCAGCGCGGGCAGCGAATACAGCGGGCGCGAGGGCAGGTTGTAGGTGTTGACCAGGTAGATGCCCGGGCCGCCGCGGCCGCCGGTGTAGATCGGCGCCAGGTCGGCCGGCACCGGCTCGATCGCGAAGCGACGGCGGGGCAGGCGGCCGATGTAGTCGCCGACCTTGCCGTCCACCTCCTTGGCGATCCAGGCCGCGTCCTTGAGCAGTTCGTCCGGCGTCTTCGCATAGAAGCGCGGGTCGGTGCGCAGGTAGTGCAGGAAGTCGGCGAAGCTGCCCTTGAAGCCGGTCTGCCTGATCGTGTCCAGCATCTGCCGGTGGATGATCGCCATCTGCTCGAGGCCGAGCTGGTGGATGGCGTCGGGGCCCATGTCCAGCGTGGTGTATTCGCGGATCTGCGCCTGGTAGAAGGCCTTGCCGTCGGGCAGGTCCTCGGCGGCGATGCTGGTGCGCGCCCTGGGGATGTATTCGTCCTGCATGAAGCGGAGCAGCTTCGCGTAGGCGGGGATCACCGCATCCTTGATCGCCGCCAGCGCCTCGGCGCGCAGCGTGGCCTGCTCGGCGGCCGGGATGCTCGCCGGCATGTGCCTGAACGGGGTGTAGAAGAGATTGTTCTCGCCGGGCGCATCGACCACCTCGCTGATCGACTGCGTGCGGCCCTTGAGGATGATCCTGGGCTGGCTGAAGCCGCGTGCGAGGCCCAGCCGCATGTTGTCGGTTTCCTCGCTGAAATAGCGCGGGATGTCGCGCAGCTTGCCGATGTAGTCGCGGTATGCCTGTGGCGTGGCGTAGGTGGCGCGGGCGGTGAAGCCCAGGTCGCTCCAGAAGCCCGAATCGCTGTTGAACGGCATTTCCCAGGTGCGGAAATGCTGATCGGCCAGCAGGGTTTCGATCTGGAAGCGGTAGACCGCGTAGTTGACCGCGTCTTCGCCGTGCAGCCCGGCCGGCTTGATCGCGTCGAGTTTCTTCAGCACCCCGGCCCAGTAGCGTTCGCGCATCGCCTGGGTGGCGGCGTCGACCCTGGGCAGGTGGTCGGCCGGCGCGCCCTGGCTGTCCTCGTCGTCCAGGCCGCGGAACTGGTCTTGTCGCCACGCCCATTCCTGGGTGTAGATCGCGTGGAAGCGGGCTGCCGCATCGTCGGCGGCCCGGGCATGGGGCGAGGCGGCGGCCAGGCAGATGGCGCATCCGAGACTTGCGAACAGCTTGCTCATGAGCGGGTGTCTCCGATGGCTATGGCGCATGCGTCGTCGGCGTGGCGTCGAGCGGATCAGGCGAACGGCTGGTCGATGGCGGGCGACGGCGGCGTGAACCAGGCGGCGCCGTCGCCGGTGACATGGAAATGGTCTTCCAGGCGCACGCCGAAGCGCTCGGGCAGCACGATCATCGGTTCGTCGCTGCAGCTCATGCCCGGCTGCAACTCGGTGGCGTTGCCGCGCACCAGATAGGGCGTCTCGTGGATGCTCAGGCCGCAGCCGTGCCCGGTGCGGTGCGGGATGCCGGGCAGGCGGTAGTCGGGGCCGAGCCCGGCGCGTTCCACCACGGCGCGTGCCGCGGCATCCACCGCCGCGCACGTCACGCCGGGGCGCACCGCTTCGAACGCCGCGCGCTGCGCCGCCTGTTCGAGTGCCCAGATGCGTTCCTGCTCCGCCGTTGGCCGACCGAAGATGTAGGTGCGGGTGATGTCGGACTGGTAGCCCTGCACGCTGCAGCCGGTGTCGATCAGCACCAGTTCGTTCTCGGCCAGCCGCTGTTCGCCGGGGATGCCGTGCGGATATGCCGTGGCGCGGCCGAATTGCACGATGCAAAAAGTGGAGCCGTTGTCGGCGCCGAGCGCGCGGTGCGCGTCGTCGATGAAGCGGGTCAGCTCGACGTTGCCGATGCCTGCGTGGACCAGCCCGGCCGCCAGCCGGTGCGCCTGCAGCGTCATCGCGGCGGCTTGTTCCATCAGGGCGAGTTCGGCCGGCGACTTGCACATGCGGCAGCCGTCGACGATGGCGCTGGCATCGACCACGGACTTGCCGCCGAGGACTGCGCGCAGGCGTTCGGCCACCACGCTGGGGGCGGCCGGATCGAGCGCGAGGCTGCCGGCGCCACGCTCGCGCAGCGCGTCGGCGACCAGCGCCTGCGGATCCTCGTGCTCCTCCCAGTAGCGCAGGCCGGCCGGAATGCGCAGCGCGTGCGCCAGCGAGCCGGCCTCGAACGCGGGGCAGATCACCAGCGGCTCGCCGCGCGCGGTCAGCAGCAGGCCGAGCAGGCGCTCGCTGGCGGTCCAGCCGATCCCGCTGAAATAGCGCAACGAGGCGCCGGCGGTGATCAGCAGCGCGTCGATGCGCTGTTCGCGCAACAGGGTGCGAGCGCGTTCCAGCCGCTGCTCGTATTCGGCGGTGGCGATGGTTGCCGCCGGCGTCGGCCATGGCGCTAGCATGGCCTGCGCCTGGGCGAGGTCGAGGCCGCCGATCTGCCGGGCCGGCGTCATGCGGCCGGCGTCCGGCCATCGACGTCGTCGACGCGCCAGTGGCCGTCGATCTGCCGTGCCACGCCGCCCGGGTTGCGGTCGCGCAGTTCCGGCGGCAGTTGTCCGTCCGGCACGTGGTCGTAGCAGTGCAGCGCGGTGAAGCGCTGGATCGCCGCGGGCAGGCCGACCGCGGTGAAGCCGGGATGGCCGGTACTGGGCCAGGGGCCGCCGTGGTTCATCGCCGGACTCACCGCCACGCCGGTCGGCATGCGGTTGCCGATCAGCCGGCCCACGCGCGGACGCAGCGCAGCGGCGACCTGTGCCCAGGCGGCCTCATCGCTGCCGTCGGCGGCGCTGTACAGGGTGCCGGTGAGGTTGCCTTCGAACGCCGCCGCCAGCGCGGCCATCTGCGCGACGTCGTCGGCGCGCACCAGCAGGCCGACCGGGCCGAACGCCTCGGTCTGCAGCGCCTGCGCCGCGCGCAGGAACTGGGCGGCGTCCGCCTGCAGCAGGGTCGGCTGGTAGCGATAGCCCGGACCGGCCGCGGCGCCGCCAGCCAGCAGTTCGGCGCCGGCCTTGCGCAGGATGTCCACGTTGCGCTGCAGGTGCTGCAGCACGCCGCGCGAAAACAGCACGCTCGCGGCGGCGTTGCCGAAATGCGCCGCGGCGGCAGCGACGAAGGCATCGCCATCGGCGCCGCGCGGCACCACCACCACGCCGGGATTGGTGCAGAACTGGCCGCTGCCCATCGTGCAGGAGCTGAAGAATTCCTGCGCCAGCGCCGCGCCGCGCTCGGCCAATGCGCCGGGCAGCAGGAACACCGGATTGACGCTGGACAGCTCCAGGTAGGCAGGCACGCCAGCCGCGTCGGCTGCGGCTTTCAGCGCCAGGCCGCCGGCGCGGCTGCCGGTGAAGCCGATCGCGCCCAGGCGCGGATCGCCGGCCAGTTCCAGGCCCAGCGCCGGATCGAACTGGTAGAGCATCTGCACCGCCGCCGCGGGCAGGCCGGCTTCGCGCAGTGCGGCATGGGCCAGCTGCGCCAGCCGCTCGCTGGTTGCCGGGTGCGAGGGATGCGCCTTGGCGATCACCGGATTGCGCGCCGCGATCGCCGAGGCGAAATCGCTGCCGGCGATCGCGTTGAAGGCGAACGGGAAGTTGTTCGGCCCGAACACCAGCACCGGTTTGTGCAGCGGTGCGCGATGGCTGCGCAAGCCTGCGGCCGTGTCGATCACCGGCTGCGTCCAGCTGAAGTCGCGCACGGCGCACGCGGCCTGGCGCAGCTGGCCGCTGGTGCGCGGCAGTTCCACCTTGGCCAGCCGGGTCTCCGCGGGCAGCGCGGTTTCCGCGTGGGCCAGCGCGACCAGCGCTTCCGCGTCGCGCTCGATGCCGTCGGCGTAGGCGTCGAGGAAGGCGGCGATCCGTTCCGGCGGCGTGCGCGCCAGTTCGTCCGCCACCGCGGCGGCGGTGGCGATGGCAGCTTCCACGTCGGCCGCGCCGTTGACCGGAAACTCCGCGCCGATGGCCTTGCCGGTGGCCGGGTCCTCGGCGCGGAAGGTGGCGAGCGGTTCGCTGGCCGGCCGCCAGTCGCCCGCGATCAGCAGGGGTTGTGTGGCCATATCAGAGCACCGGCGCGTGGGCGATGGCGTGGTCGATCACGCGCAGGGCGGCTTCGCGTTCGGCGCCATGCATCGCCAGCCGCGGCGCGCGCACGCGTTCGCTGCCCAGGCCGACCTTTTCCTGCACCAGCTTGATCAGCTGGACGAACTTCGGCACGGTGTCCAGCCGCAGCAGCGGCAGGAACCAGGCGTACAGTTCGGCAGCCGCATCCGCGCCGCCGTCGCGCGCCAGCTCGAACAGCTTCACCGATTCCTTCGGGTAGGCATTGACCAGGCCGGCGATCCAGCCGCGCGCGCCCATCGCCACGCCTTCGACGATCGCGTCGTCCATGCCCACCAGCAATTCCAGGCGGTCGCCCAGCAGCGCGCGCAGCGCGGCGAAGCGGCGCACGTCGCCCGAGGATTCCTTCACCGCCTGCACGTTCGGGAATTCGTGCGCGAGCTCGGCAATCTGCTCGGGCGAGAAATCCGTCTTGTAGGCGATCGGGTTGTTGTAAAGCATGCACGGCAGATCGGTCGCCGCGATCACCGCGCGCAAGTGCGCGCCCATCTCGCGCCAGTCGGTGGAATACACATAGGGCGGCAGCACCATCAGGCCGGCGCAGCCCAGCGCCCTGGCTTCGCGGGCGAGGCGCACGGCCTCGTCGGTGGACAGTGCGGCGATGCCCGGGATCACCGGCGCGCGCCCGTCCAGCGCCTTCACCAAGGTGCGGATGATCGCGAGCTTTTCGTCGAACGACAGCGTGGCCGCCTCGCCCAGCGAGCCGAGCGGCACGATGCCCTTGCAGCCGCTGTCGATCAGGATGCGGGCATGTTCGGCGAGGAAGCCGTGATCGACCTGCCCATCGGCGGTGAACGGCGTGGTGATGGCGGGAATCACCCCGTGCCAGATGGATGCGTTGCTCATGGTCGGCTACCTCGGTATGCGTCGGAAGGAAGAGTGGCAAGCCCGGCCAGCGTGGCCAGCCGGGCGGGAAAAACGGGTGGGCGCGCGCCGCCGCGTGGGAAGCGGCCCAGTTCGGCCAGCACCGTGCCGCAGATGCGGCCCTGGCAGGCGCCCATGCCGCAGCGCGTGGCGAGCTTGGCGGCGCGGGCGTCGTCGAAACCGGCGAGCGCGCCGAGTCGGACGTCTTCGCATCGGCAGACCGGAGTCTGGTCGTCGGCCAGCGTGCGCAGGCGCGGATCGAGCGCAAAGTGCCGGGCAAGCAGCGCACCGAAGCGTCGTTCACGATCCCGTTGCGGCATCCAGGCGCTGGCGGCCACGGTATCGCCAATCGCCATGAGGCCAGCCATCGCACCTTCGATGCGCGCGGCAACCCGCCCGCCGATGCCGCAGGACTCTCCGGCGGCATAGATGTTGGCCACGCTGGTGCGCAGCAGGGCGTCGACTTGCACGTGCGGATGGGTATCCGCTTCGTCGAGGACGCAGCCGAGCAGCGATGCCAGTTCGGTATTCGGCACCAGCCCGTAGCCCGCGGCGAGCAAGTCGCACTCGACGTGCTGCACGCCGCAGGGTGTGTCGATCTCCACGCCGCGCACCGCGTCGTCGCCGACGGCCTCGCGCACGAAGGAACCGAAGCGATACGGCACGCCTGCAAGACGCAGGCGCAAGCCGGCGGCCTGCCAGGCGCGGGCCGGCCACTGGCGCAGTTGCCATGCGAAGGAACGGACCGCGGCGGCGGACGCCTGCTCATGGATGCCGAGCACCTGCGCACCATGCTTGCGCAACGTGTCCGCTGCAGCCAGCAACAGCGGTCCGCTGCCGGCGATCACGACGCGCTTGCCGGCCACGGGCCAGCCCTGCTTGACGAGGGCCTGCAGGCCGCCGGCGCCGGTCACGCCGGGGAGCGTCCAGCCGGGAAAAGGCAGCAGCAGTTCGCGCGCACCGGTGGCAAGCACCAGTGAGCCGAACGACAGCAGTCCGGAACCATGCGGCGTTTCCAGGCGCAGCGCCGAAGACTCCACGGTGACCACGCTGTGGCGCACCAGCACTTCGACGCCTTGCAGCGCGGCTATGGCCTGCCGCGCCGCGCGCGGTGCCGGCAGGCGCACGTCGTGCCGCCAGACCTGGCCCCCGGCACGCGGCTGTGCGTCGAGCAGACCCACTCGCGCGCCGTGCGATGCGGCGGCCTGCGCCGCCGCAAGGCCGGCCGGGCCAGCGCCCACCACGAGGACGTCGTAATGCTCACGCATCGGTGACCACCCGCATGCCTTCGCCGGCCGGTGTCATGCATGCGCGCACGTGGGCCACGCCATCCACCTGCACGCGGCACTCGAAACAGACACCCATGCCGCACAGCGGTGCGCGCGGCGCATCGCCCACCGAGCGGCGGAAACGCAGCGTGACGTGCGCCACCGCGGCGGCGACGCTGGCGCCGGCGGGCACTTCCACCGGATGGCCGTTCACGACCAGTCGCACCACGGCGCTCATGCCGCCATCCTCTGCGGTGAGTACGGTGCGGGATCGATGGCGGGCCGGCGGCCCTGGATCAGATCGATCATCAGTTTCGCGCTGCCCAGCGCGGTGGTGACGCCCAGGCCCTCATGGCCGGCGGCCACCCACTGGTCGACGGCGCCGGGCACGGCGCCGAGGTACGGACGTCCATCCGGCGTGGTGGGGCGGAAGCCGGTCCAGATGCGCAGCGCCTGCAGCTCGCGCAGGCGTGGCACGAAGGCGAAGCTGCGTTCGAGCATGCGCTGCACCATCGATGGCGAGACGTCGGCGTCGTTCGCGTGGAACTCGCGCGAGGAGCCGATCAGGATCTGTCCCGTCGGCCGCGGCTGCACGTTGAACGCCACGCTGCTGTCCGCGTCGCCGTGGGCGCTGTCGGCATAGCCCAGTTCCAGCAGCTGGTGGCGGACAAGGCCGGGATAGCGATCGGTGATGACGAGGTGCCCCTTGCGCGCGCGCATCGGCAGCATCGGCAGCAGGGCAGGCAGCGCGCAGCCCGTGGCCACCAGCACGGGGCCGGACAGGCGCGTGCCGTCGTCGAGCAGCACGCCGCCTCGTCGCAGCGATTGCGCGCGACGCCCCGCATGCAGGCGCGCACCGTGCGATTGCGCACGCCGCACCAGGTGGTTGGCGACGCACGGCGGATACACCACCGCTTCGCGGGGCACCAGCATGCCGCCTGCAAGCCCCGGCACGAGTGCGGGTTCGAGTTCGTACAGCGACGCGGCATCGATCATCCGGGCATCGATGCCGGCGGCGCCCAGGCGCGCGATGCGCTGGCCGGCGGCGGCGAGCTCGTTGTCGTTGCGCGCCACCCACAGGGTGCCGCAGCGGCTGAATTCGGCTTCCTCCAGGTCGGCGAACGCTTCCCACAGGCGCAGCGAGTAGTGGGCCAGTGCGAGTTCGGCAGGATCGTCGTCCATCGCCACGAGATGGCCCATGGCCGCCGCCGTGGCGCCGCCGCCGATCGGGCCCGGCTCCACGACGGCCACGCGCATGCCCTCCGCGCTGGCGACATCGGCGCAGCTGGCGCCGACGATGCCGGCACCGACGACAATCAAGTCGAACGTGGCGGCGGTGCCATTCATTCCGCGCCGCTGCCCCACGTGAAGGCGTCCGCTTCGTCGAACAACAGTGTGCTGCGCGCCACCACGAAGGCGGTGCCGGTGATCTGCGGACGCACGCCGCGCTCGCCCTGCGTGTAGCGGCCTTCGAACGCGCTGCCGAGGATGCTTTCCTGTTTCCAGGTTTCGCCCGGCGCCAGCCTGCCGTCGGCGGCCAGGCAGGCCAGCTTGGCGCTGGTGCCGGTACCGCACGGCGAGCGGTCGTAGGCCAAGCCGGGGCACAGCACGAAGTTCCGGCCGTCCATGCCGTCGACGGGCGATTCGGTGTTGACCTCGATGTGGTCGATCTCGCCGCCTTCCGCGCCGGTGATGCCGCTGGCTTCCAGCGCGTGGCGAACCGCTTCGGTGTAGGTGGTGAGTGCGCGCTGGTGGCGGATCTCCAGCGGCAGCGGCGTGTCATGGGTGATGAAGAACCAGTTGCCGCCCCAGGCGACGTCGCCGGTGACGCGGCCGTAACCCGGCACGTCGACGCCGACACCCGCGGCGTGGCGATAGCTTTCCACGTTGTCGATGGTGACGCGGCCGTCCTCGTGCAACTCCGCGCCGACGGTGCCCACGGGCGTATCGATGCGATGCCGGCCGGGGCGGATGCGGCCCAGGTGCTGCAGCGTGCGCACCACGCCGATGGTGCCGTGGCCGCACATGCCAAGGTAGCCGACGTTGTTGAAGAAGATCACCCCGGTGCAGGCGTCCGTGCTTTGCGGCGGCACCAACAGGGCGCCGACCACGGTGCTGGAGCCGCGGGGTTCGCAGGCGATGGCGCTGCGCCAGCGGTCGTACCGTTCGCGGAATCGCTGACGCTGTTCGGGCAGCGTGCCGGGGCCGAGGTCCGGGAACCCGCCGATGACGACACGGGTGGGTTCGCCGCCGGTATGCGAATCGATCACGTCTATCGTAGTCATGCGCTCATGCTCGCGCCGCCGCAACCGGACGTCTATGGACACTTGTGGTCCGCGGATGCGGAAGTCTGCATACTTTCATCGCTTGCCGGAGCCGGCGATGCACCGTCCCATGCACCTGCCGGAGCTGCACGATGGAAATGAAAATCTCGGCGAACGAATTGGAGGCGCTGTTCGATGCGTTGCCCGATGTGGTGTTCTTCGTGAAGGACACGGCGGGCCGCTACACGCACGCCAATCTCACCCTGGTGCGCCGGCTCGGGCTCAAGCGTCGGGACGACGTGATCGGTCGCAGCGTGACCGAGCTGTTCCCCATGGCCATGGGTGGTTCGTATGCGTCGCAGGACCGGCGTGTGCTGGGCGGCGAGGTCATCGAGAACCAGCTCGAGGTGCACATCTTCGCGAACCGCGCCCCGGGCTGGTGCCTGACCTGCAAGCGCCCCCTGCACCAGGGCGACGATATCTGCGGCGTGGTCGGCATCTCGCGCGACCTGGGGCAGCCGGACGGCCGCCATCCGACCTACCTGCGCTTGCGCCGCGTGCTGGCCCACCTGCAGGAGCACTACGCGGAAAGCATCCGCGTGGCGACGCTGGCGGAGCTGGCCGAGCTCTCGGTGGCGCAGCTCGAACGGCACTTCCGGCGGGTGCTCCAGCTCACGCCGCAGCAGGTGCTGACCAAGCTGCGCATCGAGTCGGCGATGCGGATGCTGCAGGGCGGCGACAGCGTGGCGTCGATCGGGCTGGCTTGCGGCTTTGCCGACCAGAGTTCGTTCGCGCGCCAGTTCAAGGCCACGGTGGGCATGTCGCCGCGCGACTACCGGAACATGATCGCGGTGTCGTGAACGGGTGGGTTCCGGGCGCCCGTGCCGGCAGGATGCCGGCGCATCCCGATCACTCGGCGAGCTGCGCCAGCAGTCCGGCGACCTGCTCGTGGGTGGTGGCGCGCAGCAGGCGGGTGGCGTGGCCGCGCAGCGCGGCATGATCGAGCGCGGCGAGGCGGTCGCGCACCTGCAGCAGCTGGCCAGGGTGCATGCTGAACTCGTTGAGGCCGAGCGCGAGCAGCATCGCGGTGAAGTTCACGTCGCCGCCGATCTCGCCGCACAGGCTCACCGGCTTCTTCGCGCGCCGGCCGGAGCTGATCACGTGCGAGAGCAGGCGCAGCAGGGCCGGTTGCAGCGGAGTGTAGATGTTGTCCAGTGCGTCGTTGCCGCGGTCGGCGGCGAGCACGTACTGGGCGAGGTCGTTGGTGCCGATGGCGAGGAAGTCGGCGTGTTCGAGCAGGGCGCGCACGTTGATCGCGGCGGCGGGCACCTCGATCATCGCGCCCAGCGGCAGCTTCTCGGGCAGGTCGATGCTCTCGCGCTTCAGGTCCTGCCGCGCCAGCTTGAACAGCGTGCGCACCGCAATGAGTTCGTCCGGCTGGGTCACCATCGGCACCAGCACGCGCATCGGGCCGTAGCAGGCGGCACGCAGGATCGCGCGGATCTGCGTGGTGAACACCGCCGGATAGCGCAGCGACAGCCGCACGCCGCGCACGCCGAGCGCGGGGTTGTCCTCGCCGCGCAGCACCAGGCCGGCGGCATCGGCCTTGTCGGCGCCGAGGTCGAGCGTGCGGATGGTGACCGGCAGGCCGCCCATGCCCAGCACCAGGTCGCGGTAGGCGATGAACTGCTCGTCTTCCGACGGCAGGCCCTTGTGGCGCAGGAACAGGAATTCGGTGCGGTACAGGCCCACACCGTCGGCGCCGCGGGCGCGCGCCAGCGCCACGTCGGCGGGAGTTTCCGCGTTCGCCAGCAGGCGGATCTCCACGCCGTCGCGGGTGCGCGTGGGCGCGTTCGCCAGGGTGGCGAGGCGGCGTCCTTCGGCGGCGACCTCGCGCTGCCAGGCGCGGTAGCGGGCGAGGTCCTGCGCGGTAGGGTGCACGATCGCTTCGCCGCGCTCGGCGTCGAGCAGGATCAGGTCGTCGTCGTGCAGCAGCGACAGCGCGTCGCGCGCGCCTACCAGCATCGGCAGGCCGAGGCTGCGCGCGAGGATCGCGCTGTGCGAGTACGCGCTGCCGGAACTGGTGGCCACGCCGAGCAGGCCGTTGCCGGCGAGCTGGGCCATGTCGGCCGGCGCGATGGTGTCGGCGACCAGGATCTCGCCCACGCGCGCGGCCAGCTTGCGCTCCTCGACGCTGGTCTGGCGCTGCAGCGCGGAGACCACGCGGGCGATCACCTGGTCGATGTCCTCCTTGCGGCTGCGCAGGTAGGGATCGTCCATCGCCTCGAACACTGCGGCGAGGCGATCTCGCTGCTTCTTCAGCGCGGCACCGGCGCGGTAGTGGCCGATCTTCACCAGGTCGTCGAGGCCGCGCAGCAGTTCGGCATCGTCCAGCAACAGGCTGTGCGCGTCGATGAACTCGTTGACCTCGCGCGCGAGCGCGCCATGCAGCTTGCCGCGCAGCTCGCGCAGTTCCTGCCGCGCGGTGTCCAGCGCGCGGTGCAGGTGTTCCAGCTCGGGCCCGATTTCATCCTCGGCCAGCGGCCGGGTGTCCACCGCGTAGCGGCTGGGCTGCACCAGTCGCGCACGGCCCAGCGCCATGCCGCGCGAGGCGAGGGTGCCGGGCAAGACGTGCCTCATGCGGTAGAGCCTGGGAACGGGGAACGGAGAACGGGGAACGGGAAGTTTGTGGCTGACGTGTCGCGATGCGCCCGGGCCGGGCGCGCGGGACAAACGCGGACGCTGGCGGTGCGCGACGCCCGCAGGTTCCCCGTTTCCCGTTTCCTGTTTTCCGCCTTCATCTCATGCTCCCTCGTCGAACTTGCGCTCGAACAGCGCCACCACCGCGTCCAGCGCGGCCTGTTCGTCCGGGCCGTCGGCGCGGACGGTCAACGGCGTGCCGATGCCGGCGGCGAGCATCATCACGCCCATGATGCTCTGTGCATTCACCTCGCGCCCCTTGCTGACCAGCAGTACGGTGGACTTGAAGCCTTGCACCAGCTGCACCAGTTTGGCCGAGGCGCGGGCGTGCAGGCCCAGCTTGTTGGAAACGACGATGTCTTGCTCATGCATGGTCGATGAAGATCCCCCCGCGGCCGCCGCTTGCCGCGATCTCGGCCAGTTCGTCCAGTGGTTTTTCCGCATAGTTGAGCACGCGCAGCAGCATCGGCAGGTTGAGGCCGGAGACGCAGCGCAGGCGCACGCCCAGCGAGCCGAGCGACAGCCCGATGTTGCATGGCGTGGCGCCGTAGAGATCGGCCAGCACCAGCACGCCCTCGCCCTGGTCGAGCGCGCGCGCGTGGCGGGCAGTGAGCGTGCGCATCACGTCGGGATCGGCCTGCGGCGGCACTTCCACCGCTTCCACCTGCAGCGGCAGCTTCGGCATCACGTGGTGGGCGGCGGAGATCAGCGCATGGCCGACCGCCTCGTGGGTCATCAGCATCACGCCCACGCTCATGGCCGTGCACCTGCCTGTTCTGTTCGTTGTGCCGACATGCCGATCAGTCCAGCTCGCGGTGGAAGGTGAGCACGCCTTCGCGCGTTTCGCGGTAGTGCGCGGCAAGCTGCTCGACCAGGTATACCGAGCGATGGCGACCACCGGTGCAGCCGATCGCGATGGTGACGTAGCTGCGGTCGTCCTGCTCGAAGCGCGGCAGCCACGTGTCCAGCCAGCGCGTGGTGTCGGCGAGGTATTCGGCGACCAACGGTTCGCCGTCCAGGTACTCGCGCACCGGCGCGTCCTTGCCGGAGAGCGGGCGCAACCGCGGTTGCCAGTGCGGGTTGGGCAGGCAGCGCGCGTCGAACACGAAATCCGAATCCAGCGGCAGCCCGCGCTTGAACGCGAAGGACTGGAACATCAGGGTCATGCCCTCGGTCGCCTGCGCGTAACCGGTGGCGACCAGCCGGCGCAGCTGGTGCACGTTGAGCTCGCTGGAGTCGATCACCTTCTCGGCGATCGCCATCAGCGGGCGCAGCAGGCGGCGCTCCTTGCCGATGGCGTCGGCCAGCGACATGCCGCGCGTGGCCAGCGGATGGCGACGGCGGGTTTCCGAGTAGCGCTTGAGCAGCACTTCGTTGCTGCAGTCGAGGAAGATCAGGTGCAGCTGCACGCCGGTGGCGGCCAGTGCGGAGAGCACCGCGGGCAGGTGCTCGAGGTCGTCGCCGCGGTTGCGCACGTCCACGCCCACCGCGATGCGGCGGCGCCGGCCGGCGCCGCGGCACACCGCGTCCACCAGCTGCGGCAGCAGGGCCGGCGGCAGGTTGTCGACGCAGTAGAACTCCAGGTCCTCCAGTGCGCGCAGCGCCACCGTCTTGCCGCCGCCGGACATGCCGGTGAGCACGATCAGGTGCGTCTCGTGCGGGTTGTTGAACGGGCCGTTCGGTGTGGCGGGTTCGTTGTTCACATCGTTCACTACGGTCACCAGGGAGGCAGTCGGCGCAGCTGGTGCGCCTGGCGGTCGATGAAGGTCTGCGCGGGGTCGATACCCTTGCTCTTCAGCGCATGGCTACGTACCGCGGCCTCGACCAGCACGGCGATGTTGCGGCCGGGGGCCACCGGGATCGTGATCATCGGCACCTTGACGTCGAACACCTCGCGGTGACCAATATCGCCGGTGAGACGGGTCAGCGCGTCGATGTCCTCGCCATCGCGCAGCGGCTTCAGGTGGATCACCAGGCGCAAGTACTTGGACGGCTTCACCGACATGTGGCCGAACATCTCGCGCACGTTGAGCACGCCGAGGCCGCGCACCTCCAACAGGTCCTGCAGCAGCTCGGGGCAGCTGCCGTCGATCACGTCCGGTGCGATCAGGGTGAACTCGGTGGCGTCGTCGGCGACCAGGCGGTGGCCGCGGCTGATCAATTCCAGCGCCAGTTCGCTCTTGCCTGCGCCGGCCTCGCCGGTGATCAGCACGCCGATCGAGAACACTTCCAGGAACACGCCGTGCAGGGTGGTCTTCGCCGCCAGCTGGCGCGCCAGGTGGTATTGCAGGAAGGTCAGCAACTCGTGGCCGCGCTTGGTGCTGACCCACAGCGGGGTGTCGGTTTCCTCGGCCACCTCGCGCAGGTCCGGGGGCACCGACTGGTCCTTGGTGACGATCAGCGCCACCGGCCGGCTGGCGGCGATCTTGTGGATCACCTCCCAGCGCTGGCGCGAATCCAGCCCGTCGAGGAAGTTCAGCTCCTCCGTGCCGACGATCTGGATCTTGTTCGGGTAGATGACGTTGAGGTAGCCGATCAGCGAGGGCCGGCGTGCCTGCGCGGCGCCCGGTTCCAGCACGCGCGATTCGCCGCGCATGCCGGCCAGCCAGCGCAGCCCCATGCGTTCGTTGACGCCGTCGTAGAGTTGTCGTGCGGTGAGCCGGTCCAAGCCTTCGGTCCTTTGCGTCGCGCCGCCGGTGGGCTTCGCGGCGGGGCAGGGCCATTGTGCCAGCTTGGGCGGTGGGCGTGTTTCGGCGGAAAGGCAGGCCGCCCGCGCCGGGCGGCCCGCAAGGGCGGGATCAGCCGTACTGGCGCTCCTCGCGCACGGCGCGCTGGTGCTTGTCGACGATCTTCTCGCGATGGCGGCGCAGCTGGTTGACCAGCTTGTCGAACAGCATGTCGATGGACGCGTACATGTCGGCCTCGGCGGCCTGGGCGTGCAGCGTGGCGCCGGTGACACCGAGCGTGGCGTCCGCGCGGTGCTGCAACTTGTCCACGGAGAGCACCACGGCGAGGCTGATCAGCTTGTCATCGAGGCGTTGGAGGCGGTCCAGCCTGGATTCGACATGGGCGCGCAGCGCGGGGGTGACTTCGATCTGCTGGCCGCTGAGTTGGAATTGCATGGTACGCCTCCTCTGGTGGTGCAGTGCCGCGTTTGGCGGCGGGATGGACACGCCAAGGGCTGGCCCCTGGCGTGTCGTCGATCATCCTTCACTACAGGTAATGGGAGCGTTTTTCCGCTAGGCAAGTTCCCCGTTCAGCCAATCCGCTGGCGCTCGCTCGAACTGGGGATGCGCAGCCCCTCCCGGTACTTGGCCACGGTGCGCCGGGCGACCTGGATGCCCTTGCCCTTCAGCTCTTCGGCCAGCGCCTGGTCGGACAGCGGCTTGCGCGGGTCTTCCGCCTCGATCAGCTTGCGCAGCATGGCCTGGATCGCGGTGGCCGAGGCGCTGCCGCCGTCTTCGGTGGACACGCCGCTGGAGAAGAAATACTTCAGCTCGAAGGTGCCGCGCGGTGTGTGCAGGTACTTGCGCGTGGTGACGCGCGAAATGGTGGATTCATGCATGCCCACCTCCTCGGCCACCTCGCGCAGCACCAGCGGGTGCATCGCCTCGGGGCCGTAGTCGAGGAAGGCGCTCTGCCGCCGCACTATCGCGCCGGCCACCTTGAGCAGGGTCTCGGCGCGCGATTCCAGGCTCTTCAGCAGCCAGCGCGCCTCCTGCAACTGGCCCTTCATCCAGCTGGCGTCGTCGCCGCGGGCGCGGGCGATCAGGTTGCAGTAATGCTGGTTCAGGCCCAGCCGCGGCTGGGCGTCCGGGTTCAGGCGCACCTGCCAGCGGCCGCCTTCCTTCACGGCATAGACGTCCGGCGCCACGTATTCCACCGGGGTGGTGTCCAGCGCCGCGCCGGGGCGCGGGTCGAGGCTGCGGATCAGCGCGGCGGCGGCGGCCACCTCGTCCTCGCCGGCGCGCAGCTTGCGCGCCAGCTTGCCGATATCGTTGCGCGCGAGCAGTTCCAGTTCGCCGTCGACGATGGCGAGCGCCAGCTCGCGCTGCGGGGTGGAGGCGTCGAACTGTTCCAGTTGGCTGCGCAGGCAGTCGCGCAGGTCCAGGCTGGCCACGCCCAGCGGGTCGAAGCCCTGCAGGCGGCGGCGCACCGCCTCGATCTCGTCGAGGTCGGCGGCCAGGTTCGCCGGCAGCGCCGCGCGCACCGCCTCGATGCCGTCGGCGAGGTAGCCGTCGGCGTTCAGCGCATCGATCAGCACGGTGGCGATCGCGGTCTGGCGCGGGTTGAAGCCGGCGAGGTTGAGTTGCCACAGCAGGTGTTGCTGCAGGGATTCGGGCGTGACGTTCTGCGGTTCGAAATCCTCGTCGCCCCGCGTGGCGCCGCTGCCGCCGCTGCCGTTGGAGAAGTCGATCGGGGTTTCGACGCTGCCGCCGCCGTCGTCGGCCCAGTCGGCGACGTCGCCACCGTCGACATCGCGATCGGCGGCGGTCTCGGCGGGGCCGGGCGCCTGCACGTAGTCGGCTTCCGGCGCGGCCTCGTCGGAGGCGACCTCGTCCTCGCTCTCGTCGGCGAATTCCAGCAGCGGATTGCTTTCGGCAAGCTGCCGCAACTCGGCCTCCAGCTCCAGTTGCGACAGTTGCAGCAGGCGGATCGCCAACTGCAGTTGCGGCGTCAGGGTGAGCTGTTGATGGAGGCGGAATTGCAGTGCGGGTTTCATGCCGGCCTGTGGAATGGACTGGGTTCCAATCCTACCCGCAGCCGGCGGGGGCGGCCATAGTCGGGCATTCCCGCCGAAACGGCGTCACAACCGGAATTCGCGACCCAGGTAGACCTCGCGCACCTTCTCGTCGGCGAGGATGTGGGCGGGCGTGCCGCGCGACAGCACTTCGCCCTCGTTGAGGATGTAGGCGCGGTCGCAGATGCCCAGCGTCTCGCGCACGTTGTGGTCGGTGATCAGCACGCCGATGCCGCGTTCCTTGAGGTGGCGCACGATGCGCTGGATCTCGCCCACCGAGATCGGGTCGACGCCGGCGAATGGTTCGTCCAGCAGCATGTAGCGCGGGTTGGCGGCCAGCGCACGGGCGATCTCGACGCGGCGGCGCTCGCCGCCGGACAGGCTGATGCCCTTCTGGCCGGCGATGTGGGCGATCTTCAGTTCGTCCAGCAGGCTTTCCAGTTCGCCATCGCGCTGCTGCGGGGACAGGCCTTCGCGCAGTTCCAGTACGGCCATGATGTTGTCGGCCACCGAGAGCCGGCGGAATACCGAGGCCTCCTGCGGCAGGTAGCCGATGCCCAGGCGCGCGCGCAGATGCATCGGCAGGCCGGTGATCTCCTGCTTGTCCAGCTTGATCGTGCCGGCATCGGCCTCGATCAGGCCCACCACCATGTAGAAGCAGGTGGTCTTGCCGGCGCCGTTGGGGCCGAGCAGGCCCACTACCTCACCCTCGCGAATGGAGAAACCGAAATCGCGCACCACCTGCCGCGACTTGAAACTCTTCTGCAGACCTTCGGCTGACAGCATGCTTACTTGCCGCCCGCCGGTGCGCTGTGGGCGGGAGCGGGCGATGCCGGCTGGCCCGGCTTCGGCTTGGGCAGGAAGGTCATGTGCACGGCGTTGTCGCCGCTGCTGCTGCCGGTCATCTCGCTGGTCTGGGTGTTGTAGGTGAGCTTGTCGCCGTGCGCCTCGCCGCGGCCCTGCTGCTTGACCACCGCGTTGCCGGTGAGCACGGCGATGCCGTTGATGTTGTCGTAGTCGAGTTGCGCCGCGTCCCCGGTCATCAGGTTGCCGGCGTCGTCCAGTTCCTGGATGTGCGCGGGCGCGCCGGTGACCTGCACGTGGTCGACGTTCTGGTCGGCGTCGAAATGCACCGTGGCCAGGTCGCCGGTGATCTTCATGGTGCCCTGGGTGATCACCACGCGGCCGTGCAGCTTGACCGTGCTGTTGGGGGCGTAGGTGCCGTCGAACGAGTCCGCGTGCTCGACGTTCATCGGCTGCTGGCGGTCGGACTTCTTCGCCAGCGCCAGCGTGGGCAGCAGCGCCAACGCCGCCGCGGCGAGCAGGCCGGCGACGAACTTACGACTTGCGCTTGCGCGGCGGGAACGTGGCATGGACATTGTCGAGCAACTCCAGGTGATTGTCGTTGAGGTTGGCACGCATGCCGACTCCGTCCATTCTACTGTCGCCCTGCGTCATCTGCGCCGGCGCAGCGGTTTCCATGCGGTTCTCCTTCGGCCACACGGTGACGTCCGAGGAGACCAGGTCCGTCGCTGCGGTATCGGCCCAGGCGGGGCGGTGCATGGTCACCGGGCCCTGCAGCTTGATCAGGCTGCCGCTCTTGTCCACCCAGCCGTACAGCGACTGGCCGTGCCAGTCCGGCACGCCGGGCTTCTTGGACGAGAGGTCGAACACGGGCGAGTTGATGTACAGCGACTCGTCGCCCTCGCGGCGCTCCAGCTGCGGTGCCTGCAAGCGGAAGGCAAGCTGGCCTTCCGGGTTGTAGGACCAGAGCTTGAAGTTGGTGAGCGTGTAGCCGGAGCGCGGCGGGCCCACGAAATCGTTCGGTTTCGGCGCCGGTCCCATCCACCACAGCAGCAACTGGGCAAGGCCGACGCCGAGCGCGACCACCACGATCGCGCTGGCCAGCTTGCGGTCGCGCAGCCAGCGGCGCAGGCGCGCGATCAATGCCAGCGCTCCCGTTCCGCGGCGCTCTTGCCCTGCGCATGCAGGATCAGGTCGCAGACCTCGCGCGCCGCGCCCATGCCGCCGGGCAGGCGGGTCTGCCAATGCGCGGCCTCGGCCACCCAGGGGTGGGCGTTGGCCACCGCCGCGGCGAGGCCGGCGATGCGCATGGCGGGCAGGTCGGGCAGGTCGTCGCCGACGAAGGCGGCCTGTTCGGGCGTGAGGTTCAGCGCCTCCAGCAGGGTTTCCAGGCAGGCGCGCTTGTCGCCCTGGCCTTGGTAGACGTGGGCGATGCCCAGTTCCTCGGCGCGCAAAGCCACCGGATGGCTGATCCGCGCGGTGACGATGGCGACCGCGACGCCATTGGCCTGCAAGCGCTTCAGACCCAGGCCGTCGTGCACGTGGAACACCTTGGCCTCGTGGCCATCCTCGCCGTACCACAGGCGGCCGTCGGTGAGCGTGCCGTCCACGTCGAAGGCGGCCAGGCGGATCTTCGCGGCGCGGGCGAGCAGGTCGGGCGGGAGGTTGGCGAGGTAGTCAGTGGGCACGGATTGGGATCTGAGTGGAGCCAAGGTCAAGAGCGGCTTGCCTGATTTGTCTGATACGGCAGGCCGTATCAGACGACACGCGCACGGAGCAGATCATGAATGTTCAACGCGCCGACCACATGGCGCTCGTCGTCGACCACCAGCAGGGCGTGGATCTGGTGCTTCTCCATCAGCTGGGCCGCCTCGGCCGCCAGCTTGTCGGGGCCGATGGTCTTGGGGCCGCGGGTCATCAGCTCGGCTACGGTGGCATTGCGCAGGTTCACGTCCTCGTCGTCCAGCGCGCGGCGCAGGTCGCCGTCGGTGAACACGCCCAGCAGGCGCTGCTGCTCGTCCACCACCGCGGTCATGCCAAGGTGCTTGCGGGTCATCTCCACCAGTGCGGCGGTGAGGCTGGCCTCGGGCGGCACGCGCGGCACGTCGTCGCCGCTGTGCATCACGTCGCTGATCCTGAGCAGCAGGCGGCGACCCAGGCTGCCGGCGGGGTGCGAGCGGGCGAAATCGTCCGAGGTGAAACCGCGCGCCTCCAGCAGGGCGATCGCCAGCGCATCGCCCAGCACCAGCGCGGCGGTGGTGCTGGTGGTGGGGGCGAGACCCAGCGGGCAGGCCTCGGTCGTGATGCTGCCGTCCAGGTGCACGTCGGCCTGGCCGGCCAACGAGGAACCCGGCTTGCCGGTGATGGCGATCAGCGGGATGCCTTGCCGCTTGATCATGGGCAGGATGAACAGCAGCTCGTCGGTCTCGCCGGAATAGGACAGCGCCAGCACCACGTCGTCGGGCTGGATCATGCCGAGGTCGCCGTGGCTGGCCTCGCCCGGATGCACGAAGAAGGCCGGCGTGCCGGTGGAGGCGAGCGTGGCGGCGATCTTGCGCGCCACGTGGCCGGACTTGCCCATGCCGGTGACCACCACGCGGCCGTGGCAGGCCAGCAGCAGCCGGCAGGCCTCCACGAATGCGCCGTCGATGCGCGGGCCCAGCTCGGCGATCGCGGCCGCCTCGGTGGCGATCACCGCACGGGCACTGCGCACGATGGCGTCGGGCTGCGGTTCGATGGCGGCGTGCGGGGTGGGGCGTGGGTTCATGGTGGCTCGATCGGGGAAGGGCGGAGTGCCTGCGGCGGGGGGCGCCGGCGGCCACATGGAGGGTGCTGTCGTTTCTGCGACAGGGGATTTCCATTACCATGGCATATTCGCATTTTAACGTCAGATCGACGCGGGACCGACACCGGTCGCGTCGCCGCCCCTGCCTGTGGAAGCCCGATGGACCCAGCACGCATCCAGACCCTGATCGAAACCGGCCTGCCGGGGGCCAGGGTCGAGGTCAGCGGCGACGATGGCGTGCACTTCGAGGCCACCGTGATCGCCGGCCAGTTCGCCGGCAAGCTGCCGCTGGCGCGGCACCGGCTGGTCTACGCCAGCCTGGGCGAACTGATGGGCGGCGCGATCCACGCGCTGGCGCTGAAGACGCTGACGCCCGAGGAAGCCGCGGCGCGCCAGCGGTGATGGCATGACACTTCCGGCATCCATGCCGGCTTTTTCTTGCGCTCAATGGCGGAGCGCACAAGTTTGGGAACATCGATGGCCAAGATCCTGATCAATGGCGGCGTGCCGCTCCAGGGCGAGGTGGGCATTTCCGGCGCAAAGAACGCCGTGCTGCCGATCCTCGCCGCCTGCCTGCTGGCCGATGCGCCGGTGAGCATCGGCAACGTGCCGCACCTGCACGACGTCACCACCTTCATCGAGCTGCTCGGCCAGATGGGCGTTCAGCTGGTGCTGGACGACCGCATGAAGATCCACGTCGACCCGCGCACCACCAGCACCTGCATCGCGCCCTACGACCTGGTGCGCACCATGCGCGCCTCGATCCTGGTGCTGGGCCCGCTGGTGGCGCGCTTCGGCCAGGCCGAGGTGTCGCTGCCCGGCGGCTGCGCGATCGGTTCGCGCCCGGTCGACCAGCACATCCGCGGTCTGCAGGCGCTGGGGGCCGAGATCAGCGTGGAGAACGGCTACATCAAGGCGCGCGCCAAGCGGCTCAAGGGCGCGCGCATCGTGATGGACATGGTCACCGTCACCGGCACCGAGAACATCATGATGGCGGCCACGCTGGCCGAGGGCACCACGGTGATCGAGAACGCCGCGCAGGAGCCCGAGGTGGTCGACCTCGCGCACTGCCTGATGGCGATGGGCGCGAAGATCGAAGGCGAGGGCACCTCCACCATGGTGATCCACGGCGTGGACCGCCTGCACGGCACCGACTACAAGGTGCTGCCCGACCGCATCGAAACCGGCACCTTCCTGGTCGGCGCGGCGATGACCGGCGGCAAGGTGCGCGCCCGCGGCGCCCGCGCCAGCACGCTGGACGCGGTGTTGGCCAAGCTCGAGGATGCCGGCGCGCACATCTCCAGCGGCGAGGACTGGATCGAGCTGGACATGGGCGGGCGCCGGCCGAAGGCGGTCAACATCACCACCGCGCCGTATCCCGCGTTTCCCACCGACATGCAGGCGCAGTTCACCGCGCTGAATTGCGTGGCCGAAGGCACCGGCGTGATCACCGAGACGGTGTTCGAGAACCGCTTCATGCACGCGCACGAGCTGCAGCGCCTCGGCGCCGACATCCAGCTCGAAGGCAACACCGCCGTGATCAAGGGCGTGGACCACATGAGCGGTGCACCGATCATGGCCACCGACCTGCGCGCGTCGGCCTGCCTGGTGCTGGCCGGTCTGGTGGCGCAGGGCGACACCGTGGTCGACCGCGTCTACCACATCGACCGCGGCTACGAGAACATCGAGGAAAAGCTCGGCACGCTGGGCGCCCGCATCCGCCGCTTGCCGAACTGAACGCGCCGCCGCAGACTGCCCTCCGTTGCGCAACGGAGGGCGGGGCATGGCGTACTACTGGCGGGTCAGGGACATCCCGGAACTGCGCGGTCTGGTGCCGGACGACCGGCGCAAATGGTGGCGTGAAGCTGTTGCGGAGAGTCGCAGCGGTCGCGACATGGCGATCAGGCTGGGTGTGTTCTTTTGTGCCATCTTCGGCGCGAGTGCCGCTGCCAACTGGTACGGGTACAGGAATGGCCCGATTCATTGGGCCTGGATCGGTTGCGCCGCTGCATTGGCTTCCTGGGCGCTGGACGTCGTGCACGAGCAGCCACTCGCCCGTCGCTGGCTTCAGGTGAACCTTGTCAGGCAGATGGCGCGAGAAAAAAAGCTGGGCGCGGTCTGACGCCCGTTCGCGGCGGTTATGGCGACGAATAGCTCACCAGCTCCAGCACCAGGTTGCCGCCATCGCTCTGCGCCAGCTTCACCGGTAGCGGATAGCGCTGCGGCACGTACCAGGCGCTGAATGCCTTGGCTGCGTCGCTGCGCTCCACCCGGTCGGCCCGGAAGCTGCCGGCGGGCACCTTGACGGTCTCGCTGCCCGCGACCTTGAAGCTTTCCGTCTCCACCGTCTGGCGCACCGCCACCGGCAGGCTGAGCTGTTGCTCGCCTTGCTCCAGCGCGAGGCCGACGGCCAGCGGCAGGCTGTTGCGCTCGACCATGCTCGGCTGGGCCGGATAGCTCGAAGCATGCTTGCCGTCCTGCACGCTCACTTGCCGCTTCGTCCAGTCCACGCTGAGGTGGCGCTGCTTGTCTTTGCCTGCGGCGACGAGGTGGTAGTCGTAGCCGACCGCCTCTGGCACGGCACCCCGCCAGCGGAAGGTCGAGGTTTCCTGCGTGCTGGCGCCGAGCAGGGCGGCGAGGCCGGCGGTGCCTTTCACGTCCTTGCGCAGCACCCAGTTTCCGCCTTGGCCGGGGCGCAGGGTCACGGTGGCCTCGCCCATCGGCTGGCCGCCCTGGCTCACCGTGTAGCGCGCGGTGAAGGCGGTCGGCACGCTGGCCGCGGTGGCGCTGCCGGTGGCGAGCAGCAGGGCGAGGGTGCAGGCGAAGACGGTGCGTGGGTTCATGGCGGCGAGCATGCCCGCGGCCAACTGAACCGAATCACTCCGCGCGCTGCAGGCCGTGTTCGGCGAGGCGCAGCGGCGTGCGCAGCGGCTGGCCGTCCAGCAGCACGCCGGCCTCGGTGAGCGCGAGTCGGCGCGCCGCGATCAGCGCCACCACGGCGGGCAGCAGGCGGTGCTCCAGCGGCAGCAGGCGCCGGGCCAGCGTTTCCTCGTCATCGCCGGTTTCGATGGCCAGCCGGGCCTGGGCTATCAACGGGCCGCCATCGAGTTCCGCGGTGACGTAGTGCACGCTGGCGCCATGCTCCACGTCGCCCGCTTCCAGTGCGCGGCGGTGCGTGTGCAAACCGCGATACTTGGGCAGCAGTGACGGGTGGATGTTGACGATGCGGCCCGCCCACGGCGCCAGCGCCGCGCCGTCGATCACGCGCATGAAGCCGGCCAGCACCAGCAGCTCGGCGCCGCTGGCGGCGATGCGGGCGAACAGCTCGCGGTCGAACGTCGGGCGGTCGGAATAGCTCTTCGGGTTCAGCGCCAGCGTGGGGATGGCGGCGCTTTCGGCCAGCCGCAGCGCGCCGGCGGAGGCCTTGTCGCTGGCCACCAGCACGAACTCCACCGGCAGCGTGCCGGCGTCGCGCGCGGCGATCAGCGCGGCGAGGTTGCTGCCGCGGCCGGAGGCGAGCACGGCGATGCGCAAGGGAGTGTTCATGGACGAGGAAACCAGTTCGTCATTCCGGCGCAGGCCGGAATCCAGTGAAATATGTCGTGCGAAGCACTCGAAACAGATGTTGTGTGCTTCGCACGAGTTCGCTGACTGGATTCCGGCCTTCGCCGGAATGACATGGTTGCAAGTGGACGGAAGTGACCAGACTGACGGACATCAGCCGATGTGGACGCGCTCGTCGCCCGTGGCCTTCACCACCTCGCCGATCACGCGGCTGGCGAGGCCGTGCTTGGCCAGCAATGCCGACGCCGCGGACACCGCATCGCGCGGCAGGATCACGGTGAAGCCCACGCCGCAGTTGAAGGTGCGCCACATTTCCTCGCGCGCCACCTTGCCCTCGCGCTGCAACCAGTCGAACACCGGCGGCAGCGTGAGCGTGGCGGCATCCAGCGCGAGGCCGAGGCCGGCGGGCACCACGCGGATGATGTTTTCCTTGAGACCGCCGCCGGTGATATGGGCCATGCCGTGGATGGCCGCGCTCTGCGTGGCAAGCAGTTCAAGCATCGGCTTCACGTAGATCGTGGTGGGCGCCATCAACGCGTCGGCCAGCGTCACGCCGCCGAGGTCGAGGTCGAGCGGGCGGCCGGCGCGTTCGAGGATCTTGCGCACCAGCGAATAGCCGTTGGAATGCGGGCCGCTGGAGGCCACGCCCAGCACCACGTCGCCGGCCACGATGCCGTCGCCGGAGAGCAGGTCGGCCTTCTCCACCGCGCCCACGGTGAAGCCGGCGAGGTCGTATTCGCCGGGCGGGTACATGTCGGGCATCTCGGCGGTCTCGCCGCCGATCAGGGCGCAACCGGCCAGCTCGCAGCCCTTCGCGATGCCGCCCACCACGGCGGCGGCGGTGTCCACGTCCAGCTTGCCGGTGGCGAAGTAGTCGAGGAAGAACAGCGGCTCGGCACCCTGCACCAGTACGTCGTTGACGCACATGCCGACCAGGTCGATGCCTATGGTGTCGTGGCGGCCGAGTTGCTGGGCCAGCTTGAGCTTGGTGCCCACGCCGTCGGTGCCGGAGACCAGCACCGGCTCCTCGTACTTGACGCCGAGGTTGAACAGACCGCCGAAACCACCCAGGCCGCCCATCACCTCGGGTCGGCTGGTGCGCTTGACCAGCGGCTTGATGCGTTCGACCAGGGCATTGCCGGCGTCGATATCGACCCCGGCGGCGCGGTAGGTGAGGGCGTCGGACATGGCGGAAACCGGCGGTGGGAAACGCGCAATTCTAGCGCATGCGGGCTGCGGTCGGCGCGGTCGCATGCCCGGTTCCGTGGCCGGCGGCATGGACGCCGGGAGGGCGATTGGGCAGACTCCCGCGGTATTCCCCGCGAAGTGTCCCGCCGATGCGCCTGCCTCCGATGCGTCTGCTCCGCCTGCTCACCATCGCCCTGTTGCTGGGCTTCGCCGCGTTGCCCTCGCTGCACGCGCAGGGCGCCTCGCCGTACTCGGTGACGGTACCGGTGCCCGACACCAGCGACACCCAACGCAGCGACGCCTTCGCCACCGCGCTCAGCCAGGTGCTGGCGCGGGTCGCCGGTGGCCAGGATCTGCGCAGCAAGGCGGGCTACGACGATGCGCTGAAGAACGCCGCCGCGCTGGTGCGCCGCTTCCAGTACGCGCGCGCCGCCGCCGGCATGAGCCTCACCGTGGATTTCGAGCCCGGCGCGGTGCGCCACCTGGTCTCCACGCTGGGCGTGGTGGGCAGCGTGGGCGCCAAGCCGCCGGTGCTGTTGATGGTGCGCGGCAATGACGGCCAACTGCTGGACAAGGACGCGCTGGCCAGTCTCGCCAAGGCTGCCGCCGCGCGCGGCTACGGCGTGGCCTATGTCGATCCCGCCAATGCGCCCGATCCGGCCAAGGTGGACGCCGCGGACCCGGCCACGCTGGCGGCGATCAACCAGCAGTACCACACCGGCCTGGTGTTGCTGGGCAGCCTGCACGACGGCAGCGCCGACTGGACCCTGGTCTCCGGCGGCAAGGCGCAGCGCTGGACGGGCAAGGCCACCACGGAAGACGCGCTGCTGGCCGACGCCGGCAACGGCGTGGTCGACCGCATCGGCAAGCAGCTCAACGTGATCGGCGCCACGGTCGGCGACGAGAAGCTGTGGGTGAGCGGGCTGAACAGCGCGATGGACTACGCCAGCCTGCTCAACGTGCTGCGCGCCGATCCCTCGGTGCGCAGTGTCGCGACGCTGGGCGCCGAGAACGACGGCATGCTGATCGAGGTGAAGTCGGCGATGCCGGCCGATGCGCTGGCCGCGAACCTCGCCGCTGGCGGACGGCTGATCCGTGCCGCCGCGCACCCCGGCACCGACGCCAGCCTGCGCTGGTTGCATTGATGGGCATCAGGAACGACCGCTTGCTTGTTCGCCATTCCTGCGAAAGCAGGACAAGCGCGGAGCGCGCAGAACACCCACAGGGCGGGCCCGAAGGGGCGAGCGCAGCGAGTCATCCAGGGTCTTTGCCATCAAGGATCGGGAGGCGCTGGATCCCGGCTTCCGCTGGGGTGACGGAGGTTTTCCAATGCTCCCGCACGCACGTGTCACACACGAGTTCGCGCGTCCCCGGGGTGTCGTCATGCTGACGCAGGAAAACCAGCGCCGCTGGCAGCTGCTGGCGATCCTCGCGGTCATCGTCTTCCTGCTGTGGCGGCTGGCGCCGATGCTGATGCCGTTCGTGGTGGCGGCGATGCTGGCCTATCTCGGCGATCCGCTGGCCGACCGGCTGGAGCGCGTCGGCATGGGGCGCACGCTGGCGGTGAGCATCGTGTTCCTGGTGCTGGCGCTGGTGCTGACCGGCGCGCTGCTGCTGCTGATCCCGCTGATCTCGCACCAGATCGAGAACCTGATCCAGAACGTGCCGCGCTACGTGGACTGGGCCGAGCACACCGCCTGGCCGTGGCTGCAGGCGAAGTTGCACCTCGATCCGCGCACCTTCGACAGCGACCGGTTGATCGCCACGATCAAGGAGCACATCGGTTCGGTGGGCGGCATCGCGGGGCAGGTGCTGGGCAAGGTCTCGCGCTCCGGCCTGGGACTGGTGCTGTGGCTCACCAACCTGGTGCTGATCCCGGTGGTGGCGTTCTACCTGCTGCGCGACTGGGACCGGCTGGTGGCGGCGATCGACCGCCTGCTGCCGCGCTCGATCCAGCCCACCATCGCCCACCTCGCACGCGAATCGGATGCGGTGCTCGGCGCCTTCGTGCGCGGCCAGCTGCTGGTGATGCTGGCGCTGGGCGTGTACTACGGCGGCACGCTGTCGCTGATGGCGGGGCTGTCGGTGGGCGTGCTGATCGGCATGATCGCGGGCCTGCTCAGCTTCGTGCCCTACCTCGGCTTCATCACCGGCTTCGGCGCCGCGATCATCGCCGCGCTGGTGCAGTACGGCGACTGGACGCATGTGCTGATCGTCTGCGCCGTGTTCATCGTCGGGCAGTTGCTGGAAGGCTACGTGCTGGTGCCCAAGCTGGTGGGCGAGAAGATCGGCCTGCACCCGGTGGCGGTGATCTTCGCGGTGCTGGCCGGCGGCGAGCTGTTCGGCTTCATCGGCGTGCTGCTGGCGTTGCCGGCTGCCTCGGTGGTGATGGTGCTGCTGCGCTACCTGATGGAGCGCTACCGCCACAGCGAGCTGTATACGGAGGAGGGCGAAGCCGATCCCGCCATCCACGAGGCGATCGTTGAAGTGGACGTCGCGGTGAGCACCGCCGCCGGCACGGTGGAGACCGGAGCGGCGATCGAAACGCCACCGCACGAACCGCCCGCGAAGCCATGATTCCGCAACTGCCGCTCGCCCTGCGCTGGCCGCGCCGCCAGCGCTTCGAACATTTCCACGCCGGCGCCAACGCCGCCGCGCTCGCCGCCGTCGAGGTGCTTGCGCGCGAGCCGGATGCGCCATGGCTCTACCTGCACGGCCCCGCGGGCAGCGGCAAGAGCCACCTGCTGATGGCCGCTTGCCAGGCCGCTGGTGACGCCGGGCATGGAAGCCCCAGTGCCGCGGGCGCAGGACGCGCAGGAGCGGCCGCCGGCCGCGGCGTGCAATACCTGCCGCTGGCGCGCATCGCCGACCGCGCCGCCGCGATCCGCGGCGTGGCCGGCGGCGCGCTGCTGGCATTCGACGATCTCGACGCCATTGCCGGCGAGCGCGAGGCCGAGCACGCCCTGTTCGACCTCTACAACCGCGCCAAGGCCGAAGGCACCGCCCTGCTGTTCGCCGCCGACGCGGTGCCGACGCAGCTTGGCTTGAACCTGCCCGACCTGCGTTCGCGCCTCGGCGCCTGCACCCGCTTCGCACTGCAACCGCTGGACGACGCCGAGCGCCGCGAAGTGCTCAAGGCCCAGGCCGGCCTGCGCGGCATCGAGCTGGATGAAGGCGTGCTCGACTGGCTGTTCGCCCGCCACACCCGCGACCTCGGCGCGCTGCTGGATCTGTTGGACAAGCTGGATCAGGCGTCGCTGGCGGCGCAGCGGCGGGTGACGATTCCGTTCTTGCGCACGCTATTGCGCGAGGCGGGTGCGTCGACGAATTGACAGCGGGGGCGGTGATGTCCATGCAGGATGTGGCGGTGTTGTGGACGGGCGGCAAGGATTCCGCGATGGCCTTGCACGAGGCCGTCCGCGACGGATTGCGTGTGCGCTGCCTGGCGACGTTCGCGCCGCCACGGCCGGATTTCAAGGCGCATCCGTTGGAGGTGATGACGCTGCAGGCCGAGGCACTGGGATTGCCGCATCGGGTGCTGTCGGTCGATGCGCCGTTCGAGCAAGGCTATGAGGCCGCCTTGCGCCGGTTGCGCGACGAGCTGGGCCTCGATGGCGTGGTCACCGGCGACATCGCCGCCGTGGATGGGCAGCCGAACTGGATGCGCGAGCGTTGCCGGCCGCTGGGGCTGACGGCGCATGCGCCGTTGTGGGGGCGCGATCGGTACGTGCTGCTGCGGCAACTGTGCGAGCGCGGATTCAGGGCGATCCTCTCTTGCATCGATACGCACCGGCTCGACGGAAACCTGCTGGGGCGGGAGATCGACGATGCGCTGGTGGCCAAGTTGACCGAAGCCGAGGCGCGCGCCGGCGTGGATCCCTGCGGCGAGCAGGGGGAATACCACAGCCTGGTGCTCGACGGACCGGGGTTCGCGCACGGCATCGACATTCGCGCCAGTGCAAGGCGCATGGTCGGCGAGCTGGCGTACCTGGAGATTCGTGCGCTGGCGGCGGGCGATCCTCGCGTTCAGACACAAGGAGCGCCCGGCGGCTGACCTGCCCGGTGGCCTGTCAGGCCTTCAGCAATTCCGGCGTCGCGTGCGCGCCGATCGCATCGGTCATCGCCTTCGCCACGTTGAGGTTGCCGGCGATGATGTTGCCGTTGGCCGGGATGCCGTCGCGGCCGGCGAAGTCGCCGTAGCGACCGCCCGCCTCGTGCACCAGCAGCACGCCGGCGGCCATGTCCCAGGGCTTGAGGCCGATCTCGAAGTAGCCGTCGTAGCGGCCGGCAGCGGTGTAAGCGAGGTCCAGCGCGGCGGAGCCGGAGCGGCGGATGTCCTCGGCCTGGCCGAGCAGGGCGCGGGTCATCGCGAGCTGCTCGTCGAGGTGCTTGCGCTGGCGGTAGGGGAAGCCGGTGGCGATCATCGCGCCGCCCAGGTTCTCGCGCTTGCCGACGCGGATGCGGGTGGGGCCGGTGCCCTTGTCGAGGTAGGCGCCGTCGCCCTTGCTGGCGGTGAACAGTTCGCCGCGCAGCGGGTCGAACACCACGCCGTAAACGGGAATGCCACGGTCGAGCATGGCGATGGACACGCTGAAATGCGGGATGCCGCGCAGGTAGTTGTGGGTGCCGTCCAGCGGGTCGATCACCCAGGTTAGCGGGCCCTTCTTGCCGATGGCGCCGCTTTCCTCGGCGAGGATGCCGTGGTCGGGGTAGGCGCGGCGCAGTTCCTTGACGATCTCGGCCTCGGCCAGCTTGTCGACCTCGGAGGCGAAGTCCATGCGCTGCTTCTCGACGACGGTGAGGCCGTCGATGCGGTTCATGTAGCGCAGGATGATGTTGCCGGCGGCGCGCGCGGCGCGCACCGCGATGGTGACGGCGGGTCGGGTCATGGCTTCGGCTTGGCAAAAGAGCGGGTTGCGGCCGGCGATTCTAGCAGAGCTGAGACACGGGGCAGTCGGTTCGTCATTCCGGCGCAGGCCGGAATCCAGTGAGGCACTCGTGCGAAGCACGCAAATCCTAATGACGAGTGCTGCGCACCCTTCATCAGACTGGATTCCGGCCTGCGCCGGAATGACGGTGAGGGTTCGACTATCCTTGACAGCCCTGCTTCGCACGTCCGTATCCATGAACCCTGTCGCCGATCTCGCCCCGCTGTTCCGCTTCGTGCTGGTGCGCACCTCGCATCCCGGCAACATCGGCGGGGCGGCGCGGGCGATCCGCACGATGGGCTTCACGCGGCTGGAGCTGGTGGCTCCGCACCAGTTTCCCGACCGCGAGGCGGACGCGTTGGCGGCGAACGCGGTGCAGGTGCTGGCCGAGGCGGGTGTGCACGAGACGCTGGTCGACGGCCTGGCCGGTACGAGTTTCGCGCTGGGCCTGTCGGCGCGGCGGCGCGGGGTGAACCTGCCGGAGCTGTCGCCGCGCGAGGGCGCGCGGCAGGCGTTGGCCGCGGCCGCGCGTGGCGAGCAGGTGGCGCTGCTGTTCGGCAACGAGCGCACGGGGCTGGAGAACGACGAGCTGGCGACCTGCCATGCGATGGTGCGCATTCCCAGCGTGGACGATTTCAGCTCGCTGAACCTGGCCCAGGCGGTGCAGGTGATGGCCTACGAGCTGCGCCTGGCGATGCTGGGCGACGAGCTGCCCGCGCCGCCGCCGGAGCACGACGAGCCGCCGGCCGACGCTTCGCAGATGGAGCGCTTCTACGCGCATCTCGCCGCGACCCTGGATGACATCGATTTCCACAAGGGCCGCTCGCCCGAGACGATCATGTTGCGGCTGCGCAAGCTGTTCCAGCGCGCCCAGCCGGACCAGCGCGAGCTGCGCGTGTTGCACGGCATCCTCGCCGACGCGCAGCGGATGGCGATGCTGGCGCGGCCCGCGCCGGCATCGCCGCGATCCACGGAGGGATCGCACGTCGATCAGGCATCGCCTGATTGACGGAGCCCCGCCCGGCCTTGGCCGGATGGGGCGAGCCCGGGAAAGGGCAGGACGCCCTTTCCCGGGCATCAATACGCGCTTTGGCTTTCGGCGCTTTACGCGCAGCAGGGGTTCAACCGTCCGCCTCGTCCGCATTGTCCGGCTGCGGCGCGCGGGTGACCAGCAGCTTGTCGATGCGCGCGCCGTCCAGGTCCACCACTTCGAAGCGGAAGCCCTGCCAGGCGAACACCTCGCCGGTCTGCGGGATGTGGCCGAGCGCGGCCATCACCATGCCGGCGGCGGTGCGGAAATCGTGCTCGTCCTCGCCGGGCAGGCGGTCGACGCGCAGCAGTTCGCGCAGGTCGTCGTTGGCCAGGCTGCCGTCGACCAGCCAGCTGCCGTCGGCGCGCTGCACGATGGGGGCGTCGTCCGAGGTATCGCCATGGCCGAGCTGGCTGGCGCCGACCACGGCGGCGAGCAGATCGTTGACGGTGACCAGGCCCTCGATGTCGCCGTATTCGTCCACCACCAGGGCCAGCGGCGTCTCGGCGTCGCGGAATTCCTCCAGCAGGTCCAGCGCGCGTGCGGTGGCGGGCACGTACAGCGGCTTGGCGAGGTGGTCGAACAGTTGCGGACGGCCGTCGGCGAAGGCCTGCAGCAGGCGCTTCACCTCGACCACGCCGACCACCTCGCTCTCGTCGCCGCGGTACACCGGGTAGCGCGAGTACGGCGTCTGGCGCAGCACTTCCACGTTCTCCTCGCGCGTCGCGGCCATGTCCAGCCAGGCGATGCGCACGCGCGGGGTCATCACGCTGTCCACGCTGCGGTCGCCCAGGCGCAGCACGCGGTTGACCATGTTGTGTTCGTCCGCGTCCAGCACGCCCTGCTCGGCGCTCTCGGCCACCAGCAGGCGGATCTCCTCCTCGGTGGCGGCGGCATGGCCGCGGCTGCGCACGCCGAGCAGGCGCAGCAGCAGGCTGCTGGCGGCGTTGAGCAACCACACGAACGGCGCGGTGGCGCGCGACAGCAGCAGCATCGGGATCGCCACGATGACCGACACCTTTTCCGGCGCCGACAGCGCGAGGCGTTTGGGCACCAGCTCGCCCACCACGATCTGGATGAAGGAGATCAGCACGAAACCCAGCACCACGCCGAGCACGCGGGCATAGGGCTCCAGCCACGCGGCACGGCCGCCGTGCAGCAGGGTGGCGATGTGCGTGCCCAGCGCATCGCCGGCCACCGCGCCGGTGACCAGCATCAAGAGGGTGATGCCGACCTGGATGGTGGAGAGGAAGTATTCCGGTTTCTCGGCGTGTCGCAGCGCCAGTGCGGCGCGGCGACTGCTGCGCGCCATCTGCTTGAGGCGGCTCTTGCGCGAGGCGACCAGGGCCATCTCGGACAGCGCGAAGAAGCCGTTGCACAGGGCGAGCACGAGGACGAGCGCGATTTCGGTCAGCATCGCGGGGATCGCGGGGAGGGGCGCATGGGCCGGAGTGTAGCGGCAGCGCCGCGTGGCGCTCCATGCGGCGACCTGGGCAGGGCGCCGCATGGATGGCGCAAGTGCCTGATCGTGTTGGCGGATGCGGGCACTTCCGGCCGGCGTGCGGCGGAGCGGCGGCAATAACCGTGCTGCGGTGCGAGGTAACTGTCCTGTAACATCGCCGCCATTCGACTCCCAGGCGTGGCCCGCATGTTTTCACTGCAGACGATCTTCGGCAAAGGCGACAGGTTCTACGGCCTGCTGGAGCGGAGCGCCGATGCGGCGCACGAGAGCGCCAAGGCGCTGCAGGCCCTGGTCACCCAGGCCGACCACGCGCCGGTGATGGCCGCGTTCGCCGCCACCAGGGCACGCGAGAAGGCGCTGGCCGCGCAGATCAGCGAGGAGCTGGTGAACACCTTCGTCACCGCGCTGGACCGCGAGGACATCGAGGCGCTGAACTCGGCGCTGTACAAGATTCCCAAGACCGTGGAGAAGTTCGCCGAGCGCTACGAGATCGTGGCGGTGCGCCTGCAGGGCGTGGATTTCGGCCAGCGCGCGCTGGTGCTGGAGCGCTCCACCGAGGTGGTGTCCGAGATGATCGGCGAGCTGCGCCGCGGCCTGCGCATCGATCCGGTGAAGAAGCTGCAGGATCGGCTGCAGACGCTGGAATCCGAAGGCGACCGCATGCTCCTGGCGCCGTACCGCACGCTTTATGTCGAGGGCAACGACGCGATGAAGGCGATGCTCGCGAAGGACCTGTTCGAGCTGCTGGAGAAGGCGATCGACAAGTGCCGCGACGTTGGCAACATCGTCTACTCGATCGTTCTGAAAAATTCCTGAGGCCCCGCGCATGAGCCTCGGACTGGTCGTGGCGGTGGTGCTGATCGCCCTCGTCTTCACCTACATCAACGGCTTCCACGACACGGCCAACTCGATCGCCACTGTGGTGGCGACCAAGGTGCTCACGCCGGGCCAGGCGGTGCTGCTGGCCGCGGTGACCAACCTGATCGGCGCGCTATGGGGCACCGCGGTGGCGGCCACCATCGCCGCGGGCATCGTCAACAGCGGCGTGGTCGAGGCCGGCCCGCAGCTGCTGGTCTGCGCGCTGCTGGCGGCGATCGTGTGGAACCTCATCACGTGGTGGCTGGGCCTGCCGTCCAGCTCCAGCCATGCGCTGGTCGGCGCGCTGGTGGGCGCGGCGATCGCCGAGGCCAGCGGCAGCTTCGACGCGGTGATCTGGACGCAGGGCGGCGCGCACTGGTGGACCGGCAAGGGCGTGATCCCCAAGGTGGTGGTGCCGATGGTGGCTTCGCCGATCATGGGCATGCTGATCGGCTTCGCGCTGATGGGCGGGCTGTATGCGCTGCTGGCGTGGTTCTCGCGTCGCAGCGGCTGGCTGCGCCTGCTGGGCCGCACGCCCTTCGTCAACGGCTTCTTCGGCAAGGCGCAGATCGTTTCGGCCAGCGCGATGGGCCTGGCGCACGGCAGCAACGACGCGCAGAAAAGCATGGGCATCATTGCGCTGGCGCTGGCCAGCGCCACCGCGGCGGGGCAGTTCGACCACCTGCCGGCGTGGCTGCATTTCCTGCGCATCCACGAAACCGCGCACGGCGGCTTTGCGGTGCCGGCGTGGGTGGCGGTGGTGTGCGCGTTGACCATGGCCGGCGGCACCGCCGGCGGCGGCTGGCGCATCATCAAGACGCTGGGTCACAAGATGGTGAAGCTGCACCCGATCAACGGCTTCGCCGCGGAAGGTAGCTCGGCGGCGGTGATCCTGCTCGCCTCGCACTTCGGCCTGCCGGTGTCCACCACCCATGTGGTGTCCTCGGCGATCATGGGCGTGGGCTCGGCCAAGCGCTCGAACGCGATCAAGTGGTCGGTGGTGGAGCGCATGGTGTGGGCGTGGATCCTCACGTTGCCGGTTACTGCGCTGATCGCGTGGGGCCTCGTGGAGATCGCCCGCCTGTTTGGCTAGTTGCCATCTCCCGCTTGCGGGAGTTTGCCTGCCGGTGCCCGGGCTGCCTGCCTCCTGCGCGGTCCGATCGTCCGCGCCCTGCCGCCGCCTGGCTGGCCTCGAGATGCGTGTGCGCGGAAGGACGGCCAAGCCGGGGTCGGAGCAATAGTCCTAGAACGCGTCGCTGCCGTTGGCGACGAGCTGTTCGAGCTGGTCGCCCAGGCTGCCCAGTTCGGCGATCAGGCGATGCAGCTCGCCCTCGTCGAGCAGTTCGTAGGGGCGGTTTTCGCACAGCTGCAGGAAAGGCGCCCCGTCCAGGTCGGTGACGGCGAGGAAGCCGCAGCGCTGTTCCCAATTGAAGCGCAGGCAGCGCCTCGGATCGGTGCCCGCGAGCGGTCCGATCGGGGTCGATATGCGCAGGTAGCGGCGGCCGGTTTCGTCCTCCAGCTCGGCCAGGTAGATGCCCTGGTGGCGGCCGTGCGGCAGGCTGAGGTCGAAGCTGATCAGGTAGGGGTCGTTCTGGCGCAGCCCATGCAGGCTGCCCACGTGGGAACGTACGGCTTCGAAGTGGTGCATGGGATGCCCCCCGAGACTGGCCGATGGCGCTGCTACTCTGACACGTCCGCACTTCGCCTTGGTCAAGGCCCTGTTATCGCCATGCAAGACAGCCATGCACGCGTCTACGCCGCCATCGCCGCGATCCCGCCCGGCCGCGTGGCCAGCTACGGCGCCATCGCCGCCCGTGCGGGTTTGCCGGGGCGCGCGCGGCTGGTCGGCAAGCTGCTTGGCGAGGTGCCCGATGGCATGGAACTGCCCTGGTTCCGCGTGCTGCGCTCCTCGGGCGAGATCGCCCTGCCCAGGGGCAGCCGCGGCTTCCGCGAACAGGTGCGGCGGCTGCGCGCCGAAGGCGTGGAGGTGAAGAACGGTCGCGTGGCGCTGTCCGCGTTCGGGCTGGACGCGGATGTCGATCGGGCGTTGTGGGGGATGCCGGGGGAGTGAGCTTGCGCTTGCGTCGCTTGGCCTTTTACGCCAGCTACAAAGCGGTTTCGTGCCGCTGCCGCGGCCCGAGCTACTTTCTCTTTGCGTGCTCAAAGAGAAAGTAGCCAAAGAGAAAGAGCACCCCGGTTCTGAGGTTTCCCCACGAATGATCGAGCCAGATCAAACGCTTGGCGTTCTTCCGGGGCGGCAAGAGGTGCGCGCATGGCGCAGTCTTCAAGGCGACCAAACCAACGAAGGCGGCCGACCCATGCGCGCCAGCGGAGTATTGCAGAAGTGCCTGTCCGACTGCCTTGAAGCCATGCACGCCGCGCGTTCGCGCGTGCTGCTGCTCGCCGTGGAGGCGCTGCTGGCCGGGCGCCGCCTGACGTTGATGGATGTGGCGCGCAGTTGGCCGGGAGCGGAGCGCGTGCGCGCACCGCTGAAGGCGTTGGATCGCCTGCTCAGCAACCGCCACCTGCATGCCGAGCGGGAACGTGTGTACGCCAACATGGCGCAGTGGCTGCTGCGCGGCGAGCGGCCGGTGATCGTGGTCGACTGGTCGGATCTGAAGGCGGACAAGGCGTGGTGCCTGCTGCGCGCCGCCGTGCCGGTGGGCGGGCGCACCTTGCCGGTGCTGGACATGGTGTTTTCCGGCAGCCAGGCTGGTTCGCCGGTGGCGGAACAGCAGTTTCTGCAACGCCTGAAGCAGATCGTGCCGGAGACGACCACGCCCATCGTGGTGACCGATGCCGGGTTTCGCAGCCCGTGGTTTCGTGCGGTGGATCGGTTGGGCTGGTACTGGCTGGGGCGACTGCGCCACAACACCTTGATCAAGCCGACCGATGCCCACGACAAGTACGACTGGGTGCCCTCGCGCGCCCTGTACGAACTGGCGGGCCGCGTGCCGAGAGACTTGGGGCGCATGGATACCGCGCGCGACAACCCCTGGGTCTGCCGCGTGGTGCTCTATCGCAAGGCGCCCAAGGGGCGCAAGCACCGCAACCTCGACGGCGGGATCGTGCGCGGCACGGAGAGCCGCCAAGCGGCGGCGCGCGAACGCGATCCCTGGCTACTGCTCGCCTCGCCAGCGCTGGCGCTCCATGCACGCCAGTTGGTCACGCTGTATGCGCGCCGCATGCAGATCGAGTTGTCGTTTCGCGACCTGAAGTCGCATCGTTACGGGCAAGGCTTCGAGGACAGCCTGACGCGCGTGGGCAAGCGCATCGAAATCCTGCTGCTGGTAAACGCCTTGGCGGCCTTTGCCAGTTGGCTGGCGGGCCTGGCCTGCGAAGCGACCGGCGTGGCGCGCTGGTTGCTGCCCGTGAGCACTACGCGAAAGCTCTACTCCGTCCTGCGCGTCGGAAGAGAGGCGCTCGTCAGACACTGGCCGATGGAGCGAACGACGCAGTGGCTGGCAAGACTGCGCTCCTTGCCCGAGTCGGTGCTCGATCAGAGGGGTGCGCCAGCATGAGTTTCGTGGGGAAACCTCAGACCCCGGTTGGCGCTT